>Ga0209577_10004448_pt1 | contig 13183 bp, 6 predicted proteins | sample GraSoiAngelo_109_FD_185874 | JGI IMG/M metagenome (GOLD analysis project Ga0209577, IMG submission 185874) | Grasslands soil microbial communities from the Angelo Coastal Reserve, California, USA - 14_0903_12_20cm (SPAdes) (version 2) | ecosystem: Environmental > Terrestrial > Soil > Grasslands ... | reverse complement strand
ACGGCAGTGGTAACCTCATCCAAACGCTTTTGAAGCACGACCTGGTGGACGAGCTGTGGTTGAAAATATTCCCGATCACGCTGGGCATGGGCAAGCGCTTGTTTGCCGAAGGCACCACTGCGGCAGCATTTACCTTGCGCGAAGCGCAAACGTCGCCGCGCGGCGTCATCGTCGCCTCCTACGACCGCGCGGGAGAAGTACAAACAGGATCGTTTGCCTGATCGCGCCTCAGCTTGTAAGTGACCAAAGTGGGTCATGGTTACTCCTTCACGACTCGCACGTTCCACACATTGGGGCCATTCATTTTTTCCGTCATTGGGATGACCCACATACGTAAAGAGTTATATGGCGAGGTGTCATCGCATCATCGCGAACCTTGATATTTGAATACCTTTTGAAAGGCAGAACTTCAGTGTTGAACAAGCGAACGTTTGGCGGAGTCATAGCAGTCGTGCTGATCGCGGCTTTCGCATCTATCTTGGGGGTACAGGCGGCTATGGCCGCGACCACGTCAACCTGCTACCACGTGCACGGCACGCTGAGAACCCAGGTGGTCGCCGCAGGTGAGACCAGGGGGACGATCACACAGGGTGGTCCGCTCAATGGGACGACGCAGGATCAGATCACCAGTTTCAACTCGTCGACGGGCACCTACACCGCCCTGTTCCAGGACACGACTGAGAACGGGACGCTCGCCACCAGGGACAACGGGCAGTTCTCCCCGAATGGCCCCTTCGTCGAGAACGGGGTAGTGGACGGAAGTGCTTCGACCGGTGGATTTGTCGGCGCCACCGGATCGCTCACGTTCAGCGGGTCAACCCCCGACGGGATCCACTTTACAGCGACGGTCACAGGGGTGATCTGTAAAATCAGCCTGTAGCCTGCATCGCTGGGCAGATGCGTATGGTAACTCTGCCTTGCGGTATTTTTCCTATTGTACTCTACGTACTCTTGTCCTGACAAGATGTAGGTGCCACCACGTGCGAGTGCCAAGATTTGCTGACTATCCTCTGGGTCAGTGTGTTCTTGGCTTTTCTCAAAGCGGCCTCAGGATTTATGACCAGGCCTCAATTAGCCAATGAGTACTAAAATGATTGACCGTTAACACCTTTTTATGTTAAGAAAGACATACCTGATTGATTTCTTCTTAACCTGAACTTTACCAATTCACAATCGTTTAGCAACTACCCCCATGGTTAAATTCTTAAGAGAAGTCTTGGATAACTACTCAGAATGGAAGGGAGCGAGTGCTTTGGCGTTCGGTATTTCTTCCTTAGTGCACGCTATCATAAAATCGTTCCGCGTTTTGTGACGCTCTCACAGTGTGAGTCTAGCGCGGCACTCGGAACGAACTTGTGAAAGCCTGTACTTAAGTAAGTAAGGAGGTTCTTTCAATTGAAGACAGACACCGTCATACCTAATCATCCGCCGCCTCAGGTTGGCTGGGCTCCCCCGGAGATGATAGAGCCTGAGCCAAGAAAGGACAAGCGCCTGATACAGCTCTGGAATGCGCTCACCACTCTTCCAGAGGCTCCCCCTGACGCGGACCTCGCCCAACGCGAAGCTGTGCGTAGGTCGCGATTGACCAGTAACGTATTATTTTTCTTCGTCGTCATGGTTGTTGCTCTGCTTCCGGCCTGTTACATTGCCCCGGGCCACTCGTACTTCTGGCTGGATCTGGCTCTGGCCGTTGCGTCTATCTTCGCGCTGGCGCTCAATCGTCAAGGATACACCTTAGCCGCCGGTATTCTGGTCAATCTTGCTGGCTTCTCGATACTGACGATCGCCCTCTTCACGACCATTCCATTCGACGAAACGACACTCCAGGGGTACGATATGTACGTCATTGTGGAGCTTCTAGCGGTTTCATTGTTGCCGATGCGCAGCATCTTTCTCGTCGCAATTACAGGTGCGATATGTATTATCGCCACTTTAATATATATGCCTCATACGGCGGTACTCGACACAGACCTGCACGATCGCCTCCTCATTATTATAGCGCGGCCTATTGGCACGTTGTTCCTTGCGGCAGGCGTTACCTACATACTGGCCTCCACCATGGCAAAAGCTATCGAGCGTGCAGGTCGGGCTGAGTTGATCGCCCAATTTCAGCGGAAGTTTGCCGAACAGGAGCATGCGCTTGTCGAAGAACAGAAACGCGAACTTGATGTGGGCATAGGGCAAATCCTGCACACCCACGTGGCTGTGGCGAACGGCAATTTGCATGCCCGTGCGCCGCTCACCCGGGATAATATGCTCTGGCAGATCGCAGTGGCATTAAATAATCTGCTGGTGCGATTCCAGCGGGCAGCACGGGCGGAAGCAGAGCTCCAGCGCGCTGATCAGGCTATGACCTACTGCGTCGATTGTATCCAGCGAGCCGAGCAGGATCAGCGGGTTCTCGCCCTGCCCCTTACGCACACCCATATTGATCCTTTGATCGCAGCGCTCCAGGGCAAGGCGCTCAGCCAAACTGGACACTCGCAGGACCATTCTGGCGACCGTCTACCTCCTGAGTATAACCTCAGGAGGTAGACGGTCTTTCCGATCCCCCCATCGGCCCTATTCACTATCTTTGTGCTTACTACTAGTGTCTTTTACGGTAGAGAGGAGGTCTGTGTGCTATTATCTACCATTGAGATAAAGCAGAATCGTTCACTGAAGTGTTCCGATAGGCAACATGCCCTGGTCATTGGTGCCAGCATGGCCGGACTCCTGGCCGCTCGTATACTTTCGGACTATTTTGAACTGGTAACGGTTGTCGAACGAGATCAGCTTCCCACGAATGCGGAAGCACGCAAAGGCGTTCCCCAGGGAAGGCATGTCCATCTCCTGATGTGTAGAGGAGCAGATATCATTTGGGAACTCTTTCCTGATCTCTCTGCCGCGCTTGAAGAGGATGGAGCCCTGCTGATCAGTCCTACGGAAGACTTCCGCTGGTTTCACTTTGGGAACTGGAAACTCCAGTTCCCTGGGCCTCTGCGTGTGCATAGCCAGAGTCGTCCACTGCTTGAGTACCATGTCCGTCGCTGTGTCGCAGCCAGGCCCAACGTCCGTATCCTCGACAACTGCGAGGTGCTTGGCCTCATCGGCGGTGCCGACCATCGTTCCGGTATCACTGGGGTGTGCATGCGCCGCAGGCGCGACAATGTGCAGAACGAGGAATATCTGCATACCAATCTCGTCGTCGATGCTAGCGGCCGTGGTTCGCAAACACCCTCCTGGCTGGCTGCACTGGATTATCCTCCCGTTGAAGAAACGCTCGTCAAGATTGACGTCGGCTATGCGACCCGCATCTATCAGCGTCCAAACAATGCTCCTCGCGACTGGAAGGCCATGGGCATCTATCCATGGCCACTGGAGATGAAGCGCACCGGGTATATTTTCCCCATTGAGAGGAATGCGTGGATGGTGACACTCTCTGGCTGTTTGCGCGATCATCCCCCCGCCGATGAGGCTGGTTTCCTTGAATTTGCCCGCAAGCTGGGCCGGCCCGATGTTTATGAGGCCATCAAGGATGCCGAACCATTGAGCCCTATTGCTATCCATAAATTTCCTGCGAACAGGCGTCGCCATTATGAACGCCTGTCACATCTACCGGATGGCCTCGTGGTGCTTGGCGATGCAGCCTGTAGCTTTAATCCTGTCTACGGACAAGGCGTGACAGTCGCTGCGCTGGAGGCCAGTACACTGCGTGCTTGCCTGGACCGGCATCTGAGTTCTCATGCTGGAAATATGGTGGGCTTCCCTCATCGCTTCCAGAAGGCTCTGGCAAGCGTTGTCGAGGCTCCCTGGCTGTTCGCCACGAGCGAGGATTTCCGCTATCCAGCTACGGAGGGCAAACGCCCCTTCGGTATTCGTCTGCTCCAGGGCTATACGCAGCGTGTATGCCGCTTGACGGCCACCAACCCCTTTGTCACTCAGTCCTTTTACGAGGTGCTCAATATGCTCAAGCCGCCAACTGCACTGTTCCACCCGCGCATACTTCTACCCGCGCTGCTTGCACGCCAAAGGGATTCTGTCGCCGCCACGTCTAGCCAATCTCCGGCATCACACCTTGTGTAGTACGGGAGGGAATTCAAGATAGGGAATAATTAGAATGGAGGAGAGATGGAACCAATTGCTATCATTGGCATGGGCTGCCGTTTCCCCGGTGCCCCGAATCCACGTGCATTCTGGCAACTGATGTGTAACGGAGTCGATGCGATTACGGAGGTTCCAGCCGACAGGTACGACGTCAACACCGTGTACGATCCACGGCCAGGCACTCCCGGCAAGGTGATGAGCCGCATGGGAGGATTCTTAGATCAGGTCGATCAATTCGATGCTGCATTCTTTGGTCTTTCCCCGCGCGAAGCCTCACGTATGGACCCTCAGCACCGCTTGCTGCTTGAGGTCGCCTGGGAGGCGATGGAAGATGCAGGCCTGGTCCCAGAGAAACTCAGCGATGAAATCGCTGGCGTTTTCATCGGTATCATCACGGGTGATTACTGGGATCGGCAGTTCCGCAATCCCGCCAATCTCGATGTGTATGCCACGGCAGGGAGCGCTCGCAGTGGTGCCGCCGGCCGCATTTCTTATGCCCTCGGACTGCAGGGAGTGAGCGTGGCGCTGGATGCGGCCTGCTCCTCCTCACTGGTGGCGGTCCATCTGGCTTGCCAGAGCTTGCGCACCGGTTCATGCACGGTGGCACTGGCGGGTGGCGTGAATGTTCTCCTCAACCCCGACCACACCATTGGGTTTTCACAGGGCAGAATGATGGCACCGGATGGGCACTGCAAAACATTTGACGCCCAGGCCGATGGCTACGTACGCAGCGAAGGCGCAGGCGTGGTGGTGTTAAAACCCCTCTCATGTGCACTAGCCAATGGCGATCCGATTTACGCCGTGATTCGTGGTAGCTCCTCCAACAACGATGGGCACTGTGAGTTGTTTATGGCACCGAGTGTGAAAGGGCAACAAGCCGGGCTGCGCCAGGCCTACCACGACGCTGGTATCGATCCGCTGCGCGTGCACTATGTCGAGGCCCACGGCACGGGAACCAGCGTCGGCGACCCGGTCGAGATCAAGGCCCTGGGTAGTGTGCTCTGCGAGGGGCGACCGGCCGACCATCCGTTGATCGTTGGCTCGGTCAAGACCAACATCGGCCACACCGAGGGTGCCGCCGGGCTAGCCGGATTGATCAAGGTTGTGCTTTGCCTCAAGCACAAGATGATCCCGCCCAACCTGCATTTCCATCAGCCTAGTCCCGCGATCCCCTGGCAGGACTATGCCCTGATGATCCCCACGCAGCTGATCCCCTGGCCGCAGAGCGATGGCCCATGCCTGGCGGGAGTCAGTAGCTTCGGTATCGCAGGGACGAATGCTCATGTCATAGTAGAAGAGGCAGCGCAACTGATAATGCCGGCCCCGGCATCACAGTGCGGTGCAATACCCACGACCCATCTCCTGCCCCTGTCGGCGCAGACTCCTGATGGGCTGAAAGATCTGGCAGGCAGCTACCTGAAACATTTGGAGGAGGAGGAGTACGCCGATCAGGCATTACATGATATCTGTTACACGGCAAGCTTGCGCCGCACCCATCACGACCATCGACTTGCTGTCGTCAGCCGCTCCAGACAGGATGCCCACGACAAACTAGCGGCCTTCATCCGCGGTGAGGCGGGTCTGGAACTGGTCAGCGGGCGCAAGATCGCCAACAAGCAACAGAAGATTGCCTGGATTTTCCCGGGCCAGGGCTCACAGTGGCTGGGCATGGGGCACGATTTGCTCGAACAGGAGCCGGTTTTTCGCGCCGCCATCAAGGCATGTGACCAGGTGATGCGCCACTACGTTGATTGGTCACTGCTCGAACAGTTGCAGGCCGACGAGGACCATTCGCGCCTCTCCGACATCGATGTGATCCAGCCGATGCTCTTCGCGATCGAGGTGGCCCTGGCCGCCCTCTGGCGCTCGTGGGGTATCGAGCCTGACATGGTGGTCGGTCACTCTATGGGAGAAGTTGCTGCGGCCTATGTGGCCGGAGCACTCAGTCTAGAGGATGCCGCCTGGATCATCTGCTCCCGCAGCAAGCTGCTTCTCCGTACGAGCGGCAAGGGGGCTATGGCGGCCGTAGAGCTCTCTCTTGATCAGGCAAGGACGATTGTCTCTGACTATGAAGAGCGTGTCTCTGTGGCAGTGAGTAACAGCGCAAGCTCGACGGTTCTGTCAGGCGATCCGCAAGCACTGGCCGAAATCCTGACCATACTCGAGCGCAACGGCGTCTTTGGCCGACTCGTCAAAGTAGACGTCGCCTCGCACAGCCCACAGATGGATCCGCTGCGCGATGACTTGCTCAGGCTTATGGAGCGCGTGCAGCCACGCAGGGCAGCGATTCCGATGTACTCGACGGTTCACGGAGAAATCATTGACGGGAGCGAGCTCGCGGCCCAGTACTGGGTAAACAATCTACGCAAGCCAGTGCTCTTCCTCGCCGCTATACAGGCGTTGCTGGAAGACGACTACGGCATCTTCATGGAGATGAGCCCGCATCCGATCCTGGTCGGTGCCGTCAGACAGACCATCGAGCAGAGCGAAAAGTCCGGACTGGCCCTCTCGTCGATGCGGCGCGATGAGGAGGGACGGGCCGCGATGCTGGCGACGCTCGGCACACTCTACACACAGGGATGCCCACTCAACTGGTCCGCGCTGTATATCACCGGAGGACATCACGTTCCCCTGCCGACCTATCCCTGGCAACGCCAGCGCTATTGGAACCCCAATATCGACCGTCCTCAATCTGGCGCCATCCCATCTTTCCTGGCCCGGTGCAGCGATGGGACGTCCCATCCCATCCTTGGCAGAAGCATGCAGTCAGCGCTCCATCCCAATACGTATTTCTGGACCACCGACATTGACACGGAGATCTTCCCCTACCTGAGCGACCACCGCGTGCATGATATGCCAGTGCTGCCCTGTGCGGCCTTTATCGAGCTGTCCCTCGCCGCCGCGACTGAGATCTTCGGACCGCAGCGCTTCAGCGTCGAAGATCTTGAACTCACGAAGGCCCTCTTCTTCTCGAAAGGTACCACGCAGACCCTGCAGGTGATCCTGACGCCGGAGGCGAACGAGGGGAAGATGACCCTATGCTTCTTCAGCACACAGGTGAGACAGGATAAGCAGGCGGCGGTGTGGACGCAGCACGCCAGCGTGACCGTGCGGCGCGAGGAGGAACCGCTGCTGAGGGAGGAGATCATCCATCTATTGCCTGAGCAGGTCCAGAGCGAGTGGATACTGGCGATGGAGGCTCCGAAATACTATCAGGGCCTGTGTGCTCGCGGCATCCAGCATGGTCCACTTTTTCAGGGCGTCACGCAGGTCTGGCGGCGTCCGGGTGAGGTGATGTCGCACATTACGATCCCAGAAGGGGTGGCTGACGATATGTCCGGCTACCAGATACATCCGGCGCTCATGGACGCCTTCCTGCAAGGTATCACGCCGTTCCTGCCTGAGGAGAACGAGGATACCTATGTACCGGTGGTGGTGAAGCGGGTAAAGTTCTACCAACGGCCAGTCCCTGGCGGCAAGCTGTGGACGCACGCGATTGTTCGGCCAGAGGCGAACGGCGATCAAAGCACCCTTGAAGGCGACGTCATCCTGCTCGACGAGCAAGGGCGGGTTCTGCTAGAGGTGCTGGGCTTCCGCCTACAATCTCTGGACGGCAATACGCAGGATTTCATGCGCCAGCGTCTGAATCAGTTACTGTACACCATCGACTGGGAGCAGCAGGCTCGCAGCGAACAGCGTGCGAAGGGCACACCGCGCAAGAACTGGCTGGTCTTCAGCGAGCACGACGGGCTCGGCCAGGGACTGGCCCAACACTTGCGAGCCAGCGGTGCAAGCTGCGTGATCGTGACGCCCGGCCAGTCATACAAGCAGGTTGAAGACCAGCATTATGAATTGTCTCCGGCAACCCCCGAGGAGTTTGACCGACTCCTCGGCGAGTTGTACAGTAAGAACGGTGAGCAGGCCATCGGCATCGTGTACCTGTGGGGCATGCTGACAACCTCGGTGAACGAGAGCATACGGCAACCTTTGCGTGCGAACCAGGACCTGGTCAGCATCGGCGTACTGCACTTGATCCAGGCATTGACAGCGGCAAAGAAGGAGACGTCCTCCCGACTCTGGCTAGTAACCAGCGGCGTCCATACCATCGAGGAGCAGGATAGGACGACCGCGCTGTCACAGGCAGCGCGGTGGGGATTGGGGCGCGTGATCGTCTATGAGCACCAGAATCTGCACTGCACCTTGATCGATCTCGATACAACCCCTTCAGAGGAGTGCCTGGGAACCCTGTTCAGGGAAATCTGGTCCGATGAAGAAGCCGACGAGGTGGCGCTGCGCGGCGACAGGCGCTACGTGGCCAGGCTCACGCGCCATGCCTTGCTGCATGGGCAGGGGCAGGCGGAGGCCCTCTTCCGCTCGGACGGTACCTACTTGATTACTGGAGGCTTGGGCGGCGTAGGCCTCCGAACGGCTCAGTGGATGGTCGAGCAGGGCGCACGACATCTTGTCCTCATGGGACGCCGAGGAGGTACCGAGGAGGCGGAAGCCACGCTGCAAGCCATGCGCGAAACCGGAGCGGCCGTGCGTGTACTGAAGGGAGATGTCGCACGGGAAGAGCAACTGGCGAACGCACTGGTCACGATACGGCGCGAGATGCCACCGCTACGCGGCGTCTTCCACTGCGCCGTCGTGCTGGATGACAGCACCCTGCTGCAATTGAATCGCGAGCGCTTTCTAGGTGTGATGCCACCCAAGGTGGACGGGGCCTGGAACCTCCACCGTCTGACGCTGGATGAGCCGCTGGACTACTTCGTCCTATTCTCGTCGGCGGCATCACTGATCGGTTCGCCTGGCCAGGGCAACTACGCAGCGGCCAGCGCATTCATGGATATGTTGGCCTACTACCGCAGGCAGCAGGGCTATCCAGCGCTGTGCATCAATTGGGGCCGTTGGGGCGAGGTCGGTCAGGCCATGAAGGAGAACCGGGGCAAGCGCCTGGACTTTCGTGGCTTCGCGAGTATGAAGCCCAAAGAGGGGCTGGCGATCCTGAGGAGCCTGCTGCACCAGAGCCCACCACAGGTCGGTGTGATGTCGTTTAACCTGCCCAGGTGGAGCCAGTTCTATCCGAACTTGACCAGGTCTTCGCTCTTCGCTCACCTGCTCGAAGAGCCCGGAGCGCAGCAAGAGAACAGAGCCGGGGGACCGCTCCTGACGAGCGAGATGCTGGCCGAACTGGACGATGAACTGCGTCAGCAGACGCTCATGCAGTACCTGAGCGACCAGATTGCCAGGGTGCTGGGTCACACCTCGCTGAAGCTCGATGCTCACCAGCAACTCAACCGACTGGGCATCGACTCGCTGATGTCTGTCGAACTAAAGAACCGCATCGGATCAGACCTGAACGTGGTCATCCCGGTCACAGCTTTCCTGCAGGACGTCACCTTTGAACAGCTCATCACACAGATCCTGGAGCAGATCTAGCAAGCATACTATAGTGACCCAGATTTTCAAGACACAAAAATCGTGGTTTCTAAGGTGCCGTCTCCTTTCTTAGAACGAGAGCAATAGATCTTCGAGTGTGCATCAGTCAGCCTCACTCGTCAACAAATGCCCGCTGATCTTTACGAGAAAAGTGCGTCAGCAGAAATATAGCGTTCTACCCATTGGCGGAATGGCAATTGCTCATCCCACCAGACGGTGTGGGTTCTTTGAACATACTCCCATACAATCAAAAATATAGTTACAGCAAATAGAAATCGTTCGTTACAATCAACAGATAAGTTGCCTGACGTACTGGTGAACAGGCAAACAGTATTCCTAATCTCCTGGTTAGGCTCGATTTCAAAGCTCGTGTTCATAGGATGAGGAAGGAGAACATACGTGGATGGAACCGAAGCCTATCGATCTTGTCTGCAACATTGATGTACATCAATTAGAGCCGGATGTAGCAGCTCCGCCAGAAATACCACGCCCCAAAAGATTCCTGGAGAGGCTTCGTCGCTCTCAAAATGTGGTCATTGGTGGCGTCTTGTTTCTCGCGGCCCTGGGCTTCAACCTCTATCGCCTGGGAACCCCCAGTATCTGGTTCGACGAAGCATTTTCCGTTGAGCTTGCCCACCAACCCTTGTCCCTGCTGTGGCACATTCTCTTTGGTGTGGAGCCCAATATGGAACTGTATTATCTCTTCCTCCATTTCTGGCTCCAGTTGACCGGAGCACTCGGTCTCATCCCCACCGAGTTTGTCGTACGCCTCCCCTCAGCGATTTTCGCCGCTCTGAGCACCCTGGCCCTCTTTGTCTTTGGACGACGGTTCCTGGGCGTGTGGGCCGGGGTCGTCGGCGCCAGCCTCTATCTGCTGAACGATCTGCAACTGACCTATGCGCAAGAGACCCGGGGATACAGCCTACAACTCCTCCTGCTCTGTCTGGCCTGGTACGCGCTCTTCACGGCCTTCACCAACGAAACGCGGACCAGACGCTGGTGGCTCTGCTATGTTGTCACGATCACCCTGGCCTTCTATACCCACCTGTTCAGTGTACTCATTTTCCTCGCACAACTGACGACGGTCGCTGGCCTGGTGCTCGTGCCCAATTCCTGGCGTGTACAGATCCGCAAGCGCCTCCTCGCCTTTGGGGCCAGTCTGCTGGCCAGTGGGATCTTGAGCATTCCCATGATGATCCTGGTGAGCCGTCGGGGATCGATAACGGGCTGGCTTCCTCTTCCCCATCTCCAAAACGTGTTCATCCTGTTTTTCAATATCAGCGCGAATAGCAAGATCTACCTGGCTCTGCTTGTCGCGTTCTGTGGACTTGGTCTGTTTGCCGCACTGCTATCGCATCTTCCTCCCCATACACCGCTCCAGAACGTCCTGACCACGCATGCTTCGGGAAAAGAGGAGGAGACATTACGCCAGCGTTTGCCCATGGCTTTTGCTTTACTCTGCTGGTTGATCCTGCCAGTGGTCATCAGCTACGTTGTTTCGCAGGGCCACACCCGCCTCTTCTCGACCCGTTACCTGGTGACCATTGTGCCTCCACTCTGTTTGCTCGTCGGCTTAGGGGTTGCGACCCTGCGTTCTCAGGGAGTGAAAATCGCACTTGCTGCTGCTCTAATTGCGCTTGCCGTTCACTATACGCCGCTGTACTACGCGCATGCTCAGGTAGAGAATTGGAACATCCCCACCTCCTGGTTAGTCCAGCGGTATCAGCCAGGTGATGGCCTGGTCTGCTACACCAATGCGCAGGGCTGCCAGATCTCGGTGGAGTACTATCTGTCCCGATATCAGTCCGATGCGCACTTCGACGCCGATTCCCCTGGCGCTTTTTCGTGGGAGAACCACGGCCCTGCGAACTATGATGCGGCCGTTGATCTCACTGCTCTGGCAGCCTATGGTGCTCAGCATCCTCGATTATTCTTCATTGTTGCTCGTCTGCCAGATCGGACTGCCTTTTTGAAGGCCCAGGCAGCCGAGAAGTGGTTAGATAGCCAGTACCATTTTGTTGGACAGATTGTCACCTCTGCCGTGACTATTCGCTTGTACGTGACAAAGGCAGCATAACCATTATAGGCTTCTCAGGGGTGGATGAAAGGCGCTGGGGCGCGGCTTTGATTGCCTGTGCCGACTTCCTGGCAGTTTCGCGCATTCATGGTGAAGTGTGACCAGGTTCATACTGGAAGGATCATCTATTGACAAGTCCAGGTCATATCATAAAACGGATCAAGATCAAGTTGGGACAACTCATATTTTACTCCATGAGCGAAGCTGATATTGGTGGCGAAGTCAGAACTGATGCTCACTCTGAGTTCGAATGCGGTAGATCCCGAGCATGAATATTTGACTTCGCCACTCATATCGAAGCTGCGAAAGAACCACCAGGAAAATTTCTTTCTCTGAGAGCTGCTGTTCTTGCCGCTACTAGCCGCCTCGATCTCTTCTCCAAGTTGCTCTCTCCAATACCTCGCCGGATTAGCTCCAACCCAGCTCAAATGCTTCAGCCACCATTGTGCCTTGTATCTGTTCAAGACTTGATTGAGAGCTGCAAGCTCGGCATCTCCTTGAATACTGAGTAAGAGGCTCTCCGCTGCCTCTTCACGGATGAGTGTCGCTGTAACCTTGTCTCTGAGCGAAGAGTCGGACAGCGAGTGTAAGTCCTGTGTAGGAAGAGCAGAACTATCAGTATGTATCCCTCCCTGGAACATAGAACCTCCCCCAATTAAGACATTTCATGAACGGCATGTGTCTAGCTCACATGGGTGACGAAATCCGCAGATAACCCTAATTGGAAGTTGGTACGAGGACAATGACCACAGAACAAGAGTAGTATAGCCTTTTCTCTATATGTACATAGAGCTCATAAAAATAGTAAGAAAGTACTAGATTTGGGTTAAGCTTTTTGCTTATTCTAGCAAGCAAGCTTTACTTGTCTCTGCCGATACCAGTAGGTTTGACAGTTGAGGGTCTAGCTATAACTCTTTCCGGTTGCTTCGATACAAACCTTACTAGCAGTCTTGACGGCAATGGTGAACAGCGGTGCCGAGCGTTTACTATGTATATACCTGAACTCACTCGAAATCCGCAATTTTCGAGGCTTCCAACACCCTACAGATAGTGCCCCTGGATCGAGTCAACCTCATTCCGCTTCCTTTCCATCGCCAGAGAAATAGTAAGTAGCGCAATGATGCACTTTGCCAAATGAATCACCCGTAGGTGCCGGTTTACCGTGCACCCGGTTTACCGTGCACCCGGTTTATCGCGCACTGCCGATTTATCGGCCCTGCGTGGATGTTCCAGTATCCAGGTGATTTTATGAAAACTCATTATTGAGGTACGTTGATGCTGAGTAAAAAAAAATATGTCGCAAAATCGGACAGAATAAGACCCATTTCTCTCGCACGAATCGAGGCCACCTTATGACCAGCATCCCATTCGTCCTCGACAACCAGCAACATAACATGGCCGACGTTCTCAATGACCTCCTGCACCACCACAGGGGCCACTCGCTCGACGTAGCCACCGCCTACTTCAACGTCGGTGGCTGGCAACTCCTGCGCGATTCCCTGAACTGGCTGGTAACGGTCCTCAAAGTATTACCAGATAAAGAGGGCCGTCAGGGAATAGACATAGTAAGTAGGCAGCAAC
>Ga0209577_10004445_pt1 | contig 13186 bp, 12 predicted proteins | sample GraSoiAngelo_109_FD_185874 | JGI IMG/M metagenome (GOLD analysis project Ga0209577, IMG submission 185874) | Grasslands soil microbial communities from the Angelo Coastal Reserve, California, USA - 14_0903_12_20cm (SPAdes) (version 2) | ecosystem: Environmental > Terrestrial > Soil > Grasslands... | reverse complement strand
CGCCGAAGAGCCTCTCCACCTTGCCCGCGTAGGGCGCGGGCACTTCGACGATCGCCTTGTCAGTCTCGACCGCGACCATCGCCTGGTCGGACTCGATCGCCTCCCCTGGCTTCACGTGCCATTCGACGATCTCGGCTTCCTGCAATCCCTCGCCGAGATCGGGCAGGTTGAACACCCGCACTACTGGTACTCCAGGACCTTGCGGGCGGCGGCGGCGATGCGCGTGCTGTTGGGCATGTAGTGCTCCTCCAGCCGGAACATCGGCGTCACCGTGTCCCAGGCGGTGACGCGCGCCACCGGGGCGAGGAGCGAGAGCAGCGCCTGCTCCGAAATGTTCGCGGAGATCTCGGAGGCGAGGCTCGCCGTGCGCGGCGCTTCGGTCACCACCACGCAGCGTCCGGTCTTCTTTACCGACGCGAGCACCGTGTCGTAGTCGATGGGTTTGAGCGTCGCGAGGTCGATCACCTCCGCGAAGTGCCCCTCGGCGGCGAGCTCGTCGGCCGCTTTCAGTGATTCATGCAGCATGGCGCCCCAGGCAACGAGGGTGACGTCGGTGCCTTCGCGTACCACGAACGCCTTATCCAGCGGCAGTGGCTCGCCGTCGTCCTCCACCTCTTCCTTGAATCTGCGGTAGAGCCGCGACGGCTCTAGGAACACCACCGGATCGGGATCCGCAATCGCCGCGAGCAGAAGCCCATAGGCTTTCGCGGGCGACGATGGGTACACCACGCGGATGCCGGGGATGTGCGCGAACATCGCCTCCGGGCTCTCGGAGTGATGCTCGGGCGCGTGGATGCCCGCGCCGCAGGGCGTGCGCAGCACCATGGGGCAGCTCAGCCGTCCTTGGGTCCGGTGCCGTAGCCGGCCCGCATGGTTGAGGATCTGGTCGATCGCGGCGTACGCGAAGCCGGCGAACTGGATCTCCGCCACCGGGCGCAAGCCTTCCGCCGCCATGCCGACCGCCATGCCGGCGATCAGGCCCTCGGCGAGGGGCGTGTCGGCAACGCGCTCGGGCCCAAAGCGCTGCTGCAGGCCGGCGGTGGCGCGGAACACGCCACCGTTGACGCCGACGTCCTCGCCGATCATGACGACGCGGTCGTCGTCCTCCATCGCGCGCGCAAGCGCGAGGTTGATGCCCTCAACCAGCGTGATGTTCGACATCGCGCTCCGACTCCTCGCTCAACTCCGCGGCTTGCCAGGCGTAGGCGTGCGGCAGCCGCGCGTAGAGATGCTCGAACATCTGTTCCGGTCCGGGCGGCGGCGTGTCGAGGTACGCCTGCACCATCTTCTGCACATGCGCTGCGGCATCCTTGGCGAGCGCCTGCTCCTCGGCCGGCGACCAGGCGCCTTTCGCGTGCAGCCAGGTGCGCAGGCGCACGATCGGCTCCTGTTTCCACTGTTCCTTCAGTTCCTCAGCGCTGCGATAGCGCGTCGCGTCGTCCGCGGTTGTATGGTCGCTCAGCCGATAGGTCAGCGCTTCGAGCAACGTGGGCCCGCCGCCGGCCCGTGCGCGCTCCACTGCGCGGCCGACCACATCGCGGACGGCGATCAAGTCGTTGCCGTCGACCTGCTCGCAGGCGATGCCGGCCGCGATGCCTTTCTGCGCCAGCGTCTGGGCCGCGCTTTGCATGCGGCGGGGAACGGAGATGGCGTACTGATTGTTCACCACGACGACCACGAGCGGCAGCTGCCAGGCTCCGCCGGCGTTGATGGCTTCGTAGAAGTCGCCCTTGGAGGTGGCGCCGTCGCCGCACATCGCGAGCGCCACGCGCGGCTCGCGGCGCAGCTTCATGGCGTACGCGACGCCGGCGGCGTGCGGCATCTGCGTGCCGATCGGCACGTTGAACGGGAAGTCGTGCGGCGACTCGGGGAACACGTTACCGCGCTCGTCTCCTCCCCAATAAAGGAGCGTGCGGTGCGGCGAGACGCCGCGCAGCATGAGCACGCCGCTTTCGCGGTAGCTCGGCAGCAGCACATCGTGCTTTGCGAGCACGGCGCCGATGCCGGCGTCGATCGCCTCCTTGCCCAAGGTGGAGGCGTAAGTGCCGATCTGGCCGGTGCGCTGCATCGCAACAGCCTTGGCGTCGAGCGCGCGCATGAAAACCATGGCGCGATAATCGGGCACCAGAGCGCGGGGATCGCTGGCAAAAGAGGGAAGAGCTGCGGTTTCCCGGCCCTGAGGGTCAAGGTAGCGGGTAAACCGTATCTCGAAGGTGGCGGCGACGGTCATCGTTGCCCCTTTCGTACGGCGCCTTCCCTTGTGAGGTCGGCAACCGGTGGGTTACACGTATGACCGATTATGCCGCGATTGATTCGCGCTTGCACCGCGCGCAGTTTGAGCCGCGCCCGCAGCGGGCATCTTGCACACCGGCTCCGCTGCGCGGACTACTCGGCGCAGCGGCTAGTCCGACCGGCTAGGCCTTGCTGTCTTTAGGGATGAACTTAAGCGCGACGCCGTTGTTGCAGTAGCGCTTGCCGGTCGGCGGCGGGCCGTCGTCGAAGAGGTGCCCGTGGTGGCCGCCGCAGCGGATGCAGTGGTACTCCACGCGCGGGTAGATGAGGTAGTGATCCTTCTTCGTCTCGAAGACGCCCGGGATGCTGGTGAAGAAGCTCGGCCACCCGGTGCCCGACTCGTACTTCATGGCGGAAGTGAAAAGCGGCAGCCCGCAGCCCGCGCAGGCAAAGATGCCCTCGCGCTTCTCGTCGTTGAGCGGGCTCGTGCCGGCGCGCTCGGTGCCTTCCTCGCGCATGACGTGGAACGATTCGGCGGGCAGGCGCTTGCGCCACTCGTCCTTCGACAGCTTCAGCGCCTCGTTGGGCGGCGGCACAGTGGCGCCCGCGGGCAGCAGAGTCTTCCAGTTCCGTTGCAGCTCTTCGACGCCTTTCATATTGGCTGGGGGCGCAGCCGCCGCCTCGCGCGCAAATGCCGCCAGGGCCAGGGCTTTCAATACGGTGCGCCGTTCCATCGGTCTCCTTTCAGGATGCGTTCCCGCCTTGGTCGCGCGGCGGGAACGTTCCTGACAGTCTACAGCGGGAAGCTGAAGCGCACGGAGACGCCCGGCGCCGCCGGGTACACCGGCGCTGCGTACACCGGCGCTGGGCGCACCACGACCGGCGCCGCGTAGTACGGGTACACGACCGGGGGAGGCGGTGCGTACACGACTCGCGGCGCCGGGACGACATAGATCGGCCGGGGCGCGTAGTAGTAGTGACGATAGTGATGTGCGCGCCAGCCATAGGCCGGCGCCCAGTAGGGTGGATCGGCGAGCGCGCTGCCGGCAAAGCCCAGCGTGGCTGCCGCAGTTCCGATGGCGATCAGGATCTTCTTCAGCATGATGTTCTCCGTTGCGTAATGGCGATGCTCATTTCACGCGCGAAGCCGCTGAAAGTGAACGCGGAAAGTGCAACAGCTGTAACCGCGTGTTAACTTGCCCGCCGAGGAGGACCGATGAGACGCACCGCATTACTGGCAGCCGCGCTGCTCAGCTGCGCGAGCCTTCGTGCGCAGGAATACCCCTCAAAACCCATCACGATGGTGGTGCCGTTCCCGCCGGGCGGCGTCGCGGAGATCGTCGGTCGCCCGCTCGCGTCCCTCATGGAGAAGACGCTCAAACAGCCAGTGATCCTCATCAATCGGCCCGGCGCCGGTGGCGCGGTCGGCATGGCCTCCGTCGCCAAGGGGCCGCCGGATGGCTACACGATTCTGATGGGCCTGTCGTCGATCTCCATTTTTCCGGTGTCCGACCGCATCAACGGCAAAGAACCGCCCTACGAGCTCAAGGACTTCGCGCCGATCGCGCTCGTCACCGCGGACCCGACGGTGCTCGTGGTGCGGGCCGATGGGCCCTATAAAACGGTGAAGGACTTCGTTGAGGCGGCAAAAGCGCAGCCGGGCAAGATCAACTACTCATCGTCCGGGGTATACGGCACGCTGCACGTGGCGATGGAAATGTTCGCCAACGCAGCGGGCATCAAGCTCTTCCATATCCCGTACCAGGGCGGCGGCCCGGCGGTGACCGCGCTGCTCGCGGGCCAGGTCGAGGCCTCGGCGCAAGGACCCGCGGCGGCCATCGGTCATATCCGCGCGGGGAAGATGCGCGCGCTCGCGAGCTGGGGCACCGAGCGGCTCAAGCTCCTGCCCGACATCCCGACCTTCAAGGAGCTCCGCTACGACGCCGAGTTCTATATTTGGAGCGGCGTGTTCGCGCCGACGCCGACGCCGATCGTGATGAAGCTGCGCCAGGCGGTGCGCGACGCGGCGACGTCGGCGGAGTTCGCCGCGTCGATGGACAAAGTGTCGACGCCAGTCTCGTATCTCGATGCGCCCGAGTTTCAGAAGTATTGGGAGCGCGACGCCGCGCGGCTCAAGGTCGCGCTCGAGAAGATCGGCAAGGTCGAGGAGAAGTAATTCGGGGTCAGGGTAACGACTGACTCGCAAACCAGGGCAAAGATAATTGTTACCTGGCTCCGAATTATTTCCGTCGCTTTTTCTTAAGCCGCGCGAGCTTCTCCAGCAATACTCGCGGCTTGCGGTACTGACCGAGCACGCCGATGCGGCGCTCGAAGGGGTCGCGGCGCGTCAGGCTCTTCAGGTGGCGGCCGTTCACCAGCTTGAAGTGCCGGATCTCGTCGAGCTTCTCGCCCACCAGCCAGCAGTTTTTCGTGCCGCTCACCCACGCCGCGGAGTCGATGCGCCGCAGGTCGAAAGGCACCGAGTAATCGCGCAGCGTCTTGTGCGCCCGGCCGTTGTAGTACTCGTGGAAGTACGACATGGCGAGCTCGCGCAGGCTGCGGTACACCGGGTCGCGCCAGCGCAGGCCGATGCCGTTGGTCTTGGAGATCGCGCCCCAGCGGCCGTTGCGCTTGAAGAGCGCCACGACATGGTCGAAGTCGTGCTCGGCGCGCATGTCGAGCACGAGCGGCGGCTCGCCGTGCACCCACAGCGCCGCCGCGGCGAGCATCGCGCCCTCGATGCAGTGTGCGCGGCCAGTGCGCAGCACCTCGCGCACCGGGCGGCAGCTCTCGCCGTCGTGCTCGAAGTTCTGGCGCAGGCCGTGCAGGAACGACTGGATCCTCTGCGGCGTGTCGAGACGCCGCAGCGCCGCGAACTCCACCGGCCTCAGGCCGAGATCGGACTCCCGGGCAAAACGCTTCGCCGCCATGGAGGAAAAAATATAACGACCAGGCCGGCGGGGCAATGCGTCGCGCAACTGCCTGAATCGAAAGGCTGCCGCCGGCCGTTGTACCATGCAGGCCGACCTCCAGGAGGCCCGATGGACACCAACGAAGAAAAACCCGAGCCCGCCGAACGCGTCGACGCGATCGCCGAACGCCTCGCCTTCAAGTCGCGCTTCGTGATGCTGTTCGGCGAGATCACGCACGCCGTGGCGCGCGCCACCTGCACGCGGCTCATCGCGCTCGCCGAGGAGTCCGATGCGCCCATCAGCGTGCTCATCTCCTCGCCCGGCGGCCACGTCGAATCGGGCGACGCGATCCACGACGTGATCCGTTTCGTGCGCGCGCCGGTGACCACGCTCGGCACGGGCTGGGTGGCGAGCGCTGGCACGCATGTGTTCCTCGCCGCGCCCAAGGAGCGTCGCCTCTGCCTGCCGAACACGCGCTTCATGATTCACCAGCCCGGTGGCGGCGCGGGCGGGCCCGCCACCGACATCGCTATCCAGGCGAAGGAAATCCTGCGCACGCGCGAGCGCGTCGCCAAGGTCATCGCCAGGCAGACCGGGCAGTCGCTGCAGAAAGTCCTCACCGACATGGAGCGCGACTTCTGGATGAGCGCCGAAGAGGCGATCGACTACGGTCTGGTCTCGAAGATCATTCAAAGCTCGCGCGAGCTCGGCTAAAGGACCGCGTCAGCCTTTCGGCGCCCGGTCGCCGATCCAATAGCGCGGTCCTGGCCCCAGGCGCGCCGCGCGGTCGGCGGGATTGGCGAACTGGCAGCGCCCGAGCGACAGGCAGCCGCAGCCGATGCATTCGGTGAGGCCGAGCTTGAGGCGCTCGAGCTCCGCGATGCGCTCTTCGATGCGCGAGCGCCACGTGCTCGACAGGCGCGACCAGTCCTTGCCCGTCGGCGCACGGCCCGCCGGCAGCTTCGCGAGCGCGGCGCCGATCTCCTCGAGCGACAGGCCGACGCGCTGGGCAAAGACGATGAAGGCGATGCGGCGCAGCTCGGCGCGCGGAAAGCGCCGGTGCCCGGCGCCGGAGCGCTGCGACTTGATGAGGCCACGCTCCTCGTAGAAGCGCAGCGCCGACGCGGCGACCCCGCTCCGGCGCGAAATCTCCTGGATGGTGAGCAGCTGGTCCATGCCGCCACCTTAGCCCAACCGGCACTTGACTTCAAGTTAACTTGAACTTATAGCCTACGGCCCATGACTGATCTCAAAGTCGCAATCACCGGAGGCACTTCGGGCCTTGGCCTTGCGCTCGTGCGCGAGTTCCGCCGACGCGGCGCGCGCGTCGCCTTCGTCGCGCGCACGGCGCATACCGTGGCAGCCGTTGCGCAAAAGCACGGCGCGCACGGCATCGTGGGCGATGTGGCGCGCAAGGAAGACATTCATCCCGTCGCGCTGCAGATGACGGCGGCGCTCGGCGGGCTCGATGTGCTCGTCAACAACGCTTCCAGCCTCGGGCCCACGCCGCTCGCCCTCCTTGCCGACACCGAGTGCGAGCAGCTCGAGCTTGCGCTCGCGACCAACGTGCTCGGACCGTTCCGCCTCACCAAGGCGCTGCTCGGCGCGTTGACCGCCTCGGCGCGCGAAGGCCGCGGCGCCGTGGTGCTCAATATATCGAGCGACGCGGCGATCAACGCCTATGCGCAATGGGGCGCTTACGGCGCCTCAAAAGCGGCGCTCGCGCAGATGAGCGCGATCTGGGACGAGGAGCTGCGCGCCGAAGGCGTGCGTTTCCTGTGGCTCGATCCCGGCGACATGGACACGCCGCTCCATGCACTTGCTCTGCCAGACGCCGATCGCACGACGCTCAAGCGTCCCGAGAGGGCGGCGCGCGAGCTCGTGGACGCCGTTGAGGCGGCGCTTGCCAAGGAGCACGCATGATCGCGGCGAGCGCGCCGGTTCAGCGCCCGCGCGACGCGCGCCTGCTCGTCATCGGCGCCGCCCGCGCCGTTACGCAGGCGGCGCGCGTTGAATGGGTCGATCACGTGCGCCCCGGGGACCTCGTCGTTGCAAACGACGCCGCCACGCTCCCGGCGAGTCTTCGCGGCACGCATCTCGCAAGCGGCGCGCCGCTCGAAGTGCGCCTTGCAGGCCGCGCCTCGCTCGCGACCGAGGACGTCTCGTTCTCAGCGGTGCTGTTCGGTGCCGGCGACTGGCGTACGCGCACGGAAGAGCGAGCGCTGCCGCCACCGCTTGCGGCCGGCGATCGGCTGGCGCTCGGCCCGCTTGTCGCTACCGTGCAGGGCGCGCTGGGTCATCCGCGGCTCTTGCGGCTTCGCTTCGAAGGCGAGCCGACCGCCGTGTGGGCCGGCATCGCGCGCCATGGCCGGCCGATCCAGTACGCCTACATGAGCCAGGCGCTGGCGCTCTGGGACGTGTGGACGCCGATTGCCGCCCTGCCGGTCGCGTTCGAGGCGCCGTCGGCGGGATTCGCGCTCGATTGGCGCTCGCTCGCGCGCCTGCGAAGCCGTGGCGCCGACTTTGCGACCATCACGCTCGCCGCGGGCATCTCCTCCACTGGCGATCCGGCACTCGATGCGCGGCTGCCGCTCGCCGAGCCCTATCGCCTGAGCGCTGCCACCGCCGCGGCCATCGGCGACGCCAAGGGCCGCGGCGGCCGCATCATCGCAGTGGGCACCACCGTCGTGCGCGCGCTCGAGCATTCGGGCGGTCGGGCGGGAAGCGGCGTCGCCGACCAGCGCGTCGGGCCGGGCACCGAGCTGGGCGTGGTCGACGCGCTCCTCACCGGCACGCATGAGCCGCAGGAGAACCACTACCAGCTGCTGCGCGCGTTTGCGGATGAGGCCACGCTAGCGGTGGCGAGCGCGGCGCTCGAAGCGGGGCGCTACCGCACCCACGAATTTGGCGACTCGATGCTGGTCTTCAAAACGCCCGGCGCCGTGCTGTCGAATTCCGCTCCGCCAAAACGACATAGGGCATGGACTCAGGTTTTGGCAGGCTTTCTGCGGGGCGCCGCGGTGAGCAGCCCGTCGGCGAGCGCATAAAGGCGCGAGCCCGGGCCCTCGCGCCCGACGCTTTGCACGCAGACGCGGGCCCCTTCGACGAGCAGGAAGAGCTCGTCGGCGAGCTGCTGCGGCTTGGCGTAGCCCGCGGCGCGCACCAGCTCGACCAGGCGCTCGCGCTGCCGGCGCTTGTGCGCCTCAATCACCCGGCGCGCCGGGTGGCGCGGCTCCGCAAGTTCCACGGCGGCGTTGGCGAGCGCGCAGCCGCGGCCGCGGCCCTCGCTAGCAAATTCGGACGCGCGCTTCAGCATGAAGCGCAGCTGCGCCTCGGCGTCACCCGGGTGCAGGGTGCGCGCTTTATCCCAGAGTCCTTCGCCTTCCTCGGCGAGCTGCGAGAGATAGGCGGCGACCAGCTCGTCCTTCGAGGAAAAATGGCGATACAGCGTCATCTTGTTGGTGCCGGCCGCGGCGGCGATCGCCTCCACGCTCGCCGCGTTGATGCCGTCGCGATAGAAGAGCTCGCGCGCCGCCTGCAGGATGCGCTCGCGCGGCGGCGGCTGGGCGAGGCCGTGTTTCAAACGCTGCACTTTCGGTCCCTGGCTTGACAACCGATGTTACCGGTCAGTACCATCCATGTTACTACCCAGTAACACCCTAGGCAAGCCCATCGAGGCAAGCCCCATTCCCGAGGAGTCGTCGTGATGCCGCTTCGTTCGTTCGTTCCCCTGCTGCTTGCGCTCGTCGTGGCCGCGTGCGGCCAGTCCAACGGCTCGGAGAAAAAGGGCGGCATGGGCATGCCGCCGCCGGAAGTGAGCGTCGAGACGGTGACGCCGCGCACGCTCGCGCTCGCCTTCGAGTATGTCGGCCAGACCGCCGGCTCGCGCGAGGTCGAAGTGCGCGCGCGTGTCAGCGGCATCATCCTCAAGCGCAACTTCACCGAGGGCGCGCCGGTGAAGGAAGGCCAGTCGCTCTACACGATCGATCCGGCGCCGTTCGAAGCGGTGGCGGCGCGCGCCGAGGCGGACGTTGTAGCCGCCCAGGCGCGCTACGAGCAGGCGAAGCGCAATGCCGCGCGCCTGGTGCCGCTCTACGCCGAGAAGGCGGTGAGCCAGAAGGAGCACGACGACGCCGTCTCGGGCGAGGAGATCGGCGCCGCGGATCTCAAGGCGGCGCGCGCGCGGCTCACCGAGGCGAAGCTCAACCTGGCATACACCAAGGTCGAAGCGCCGGTCTCCGGCGTCGCGAGCCGCTCGATCCGCTCGGAGGGCTCGCTGGTAGAGGGTCCGCAGACGTTGCTCACCACGGTGATCCAAGTTGATCCGATCTGGGTCAACTTCGGCATCCCGGACAACGAGCAGGCCGCGCTCACGACTGAAGTGCAGGCCGGGCGCGTCGCGGTGCCGAAGAACGGCCAGTTCGACGTCGCGCTCAAGCGCGCCGACGGCTCGATGTACGAGCGCACCGGCAAGCTCAACTTCTCCGACGTGCGCGTCTCCACCGCCACCGGCACTCGCGAGGCGCGTGCCGAGCTGCCCAATTCCAAGGGCGAGCTGCGGCCTGGCGAATTCGTGCGCGTCATCCTGCGCGGCGCGACGCGCCCGAATGCGCTCACCGTTCCGCAGCGCGCGGTGCTCGAGGGCCCGCAGGGCAAGTTCGTCTACATCGTCGATGAAAACGGCACGGCACAGCCGCGCCCGATCGAGGTCGGTGACTGGGCCGGTGACGCCTGGGTGATCAACAAGGGCGTGCAGCCCGGCGATCGCGTGATCACCGAGGGACTGATGCGCCTGGGGCCGGGCGCGCCGGTGCGCATCGCCGACGCCAATGCCAATGCGGCCGGCAAGCCGCCGGCCCAGCCGCAAAAACCACAACCGAAGAAATAGACGCCCCATGTTCTCGCGCTTCTTCATCGACCGGCCGATCTTTGCGGCGGTGCTGTCGATCTTTATCGTGCTCGCCGGCCTCGCGGCGATGCGCAACCTGCCGATCGCGCAATACCCCGACATCGCGCCGCCGGTGGTCACCGTGCAGGCGGTGTATCCCGGCGCTTCCGCCGAGGTGATCGAGCAGACGGTCGCCGCGCCGATCGAGAACGCCATCACCGGCGTCGAGAAGATGATCTACATGAGCTCGACCTCGGGCTCCAACGGCATCGTGCAGATCGAGGTCACGTTCGATATCGGCACCGACGCCGACCAGGCGACGGTCAACGTCAACAACCGCGTCAAGCAGGCCGAGGCGCGCCTGCCCGAGGAAGTGCGCCGCCAGGGCGTGCAGGTGGTGAAGGGCTCATCGGCCTTCCTGCAGGTGCTCGCTTTCTATTCGCCCGACGGCCGCTACGACAACCTGGCGATCAGCAACTACGTTACGCTCAACGTGCTCGATCAGCTGAAGCGCGTCCCGGGCACGACCAACGTGCAGATCTTCGGCGCGAAGGATTACGCGATGCGCATTTGGGTGCGCCCAGATCGGCTGACGCAGCTGCGCCTCACGCCGAACGATCTCATCCGTGCGCTGACCGAGCAGAACGCACAGTTCGCCGCCGGAAAGATCGGCCAGTCGCCCTCGAACAACGGCCAGGAGCTCGTCTACTCGATCACCACCAAGGGGCGGCTTGCCGATGTGCGCGAATTCGAAAACATCATCGTGCGCGCGAACCCCGACGGCTCGAGCCTGCGCCTGAAGGACGTGGCGCGCGTCGAGCTGGCCTCCAAGGACTACGAGTTCATCGGCCGCATCAACGGCCAGCAGGCGACGCTCGTCGGCGTATTCCTGCTTCCGGGGGCGAACGCGCTCAAGGTTGCCGAGGACGTGGTGAAGACGGTGGACGACATTAAGCCGCGCTTCCCGCCGGGCCTGGTTTACTCGGTGCCCTACGACACGACGAAGTTCGTGCGCGTCTCGATCCGTGAAGTGCTCTTCACCCTCGGCGAAGCCATGCTGCTCGTCGTGCTGGTGGTGTTCCTGTTCCTGCAGAACTGGCGCGCCACGCTCATCCCCGCCGCGGCGGTGCCGGTGTCGCTCATCGGCACGTTCGCCGGCCTCTATCTCCTCGGGTACTCGATCAACACCCTCACGCTCTTCGGCATGGTGCTCGCGATCGGCATCGTGGTGGACGATGCCATCGTGGTGCTGGAGAACATCGAGCGCATCATGCACGAGGAGCACCTGCCGGCGCGCGACGCGGCGGTGAAGGCGATGCGCGAGGTTGCCGGGCCGGTGATCGCCATCGTGCTCGTGCTTTGCTCGGTATTCGTGCCGATCGCGTTCCTCGGCGGCCTGGCGGGCGAGCTCTACCGCCAGTTCGCTGTCACCATTGCCATCGCGGTGGTGATCTCGGGCGTAGTGGCGCTGACGCTCACGCCATCGCTCTGTGTGCTGATCCTCAAGCGCGAGCACAAGCTGCCCGGGCGCTTCTTCCAGGCGTTCAACACCGGCTTCCTGCGTACCACCAAGCGCTATACGGACGGCGTCGCCTGGATGATCCGTCGCGCCGGCATCGGCGTCGCGCTTTTCGCGCTGATGGTGGTGGCGGCGCTGTTCCTGTGGCGCATCACGCCGGGGAGCCTGGTGCCCGACGAGGACCAGGGGTTCTACATCGCCGCGGTGATCCTGCCCGACGGCGCCACGCTCGAGCGCACCGACAAGGTCGTCGGCAAGGTGCTGGAGGCGATCAGGTCGAATCCCAACAACGAGGACGCGGTCGCCTTTACCGGGTTCGACTTCCTCGGCGGCTACTTCCGCAACAACGCCGCCACCATCTTCGTCACCCAGAAGCCGTGGGACGAGCGCAAGGTCGACACCAAGATGGTCGTCGGCGATCTCTTCATGAAGACCGCCGGCATCAAGGAAGGGCTGGTGCTCGCCTTCGGCCCGCCGCCGATCTTCGGCCTCGGTACCGCGGGGGGCTTCGAGCTTTATCTGCAGAACCGCGGCGCGGGCGGCCCGCAGCGACTGGCGCAGGTCATGGGCGCGTTCATGCAGCGTTCGATGAAGGATCCGAACTTCGCTTTCGTGCAGACGCTCTGGCGACCGGCGACGCCGCAGCTCTACGTCGATGTGGACCGCGACAAGGCGAAGGCGCTCGGCGTGCCGCTCGGCGACCTTTACGGCGCGCTCTCCGCGACGCTCGGCAACTACTACGTGAACGACTTCAATAAGTACGGGCGCACCTGGCAGGTGCTGATGTCGGCGGAGCCCCAATACCGCAACAGCCCGAGCGACGTCGGCGACATCTACGTGCGCTCGGAACGCGGCGACATGATTCCGCTGCGCTCGCTCGCCAACATCCGCTACGCCTCCGGCCCCGATTCGATGACGCGCTTCAACAACCTGCCGGCGGTCAAGCTGTTCGGTCAGGCCGCGCCGGGTGTCTCCTCCGGCCAGGCGATCGCCGAGGCCGAGCGCGTCGCCGCGGAAGTGCTGCCGGCGGACTTCAGCTTCGACTGGGGCGGCGCCTCCTACCAGGAGAAGAAATCCGGCGGCACCTCGGTGATCGCGCTGGGACTCGCGGTGATCATGGTGTTCCTGATCCTCGCCGCGCAGTACGAGCGCTGGTCGCTACCGCTCTCAGTGCTGCTCGCGCTGCCCTTCGGCACCTTCGGCGCGCTCGCCGCGGTCTGGCTGCGCAGCTACAGCAACGACGTCTACTTCCAGATCGGCTTGGTCACTCTTCTTGGCCTGGCGGCCAAGAATGCGATTCTGATCGTGCAGTTCGCCGAGCTGAAGGAGCGCGAGGGCCTTTCCGCCGCCGCCGCGGCGCTGGAAGCGGCGCGCCTTCGCTTCCGGCCGATCCTGATGACCTCGCTCGCCTTCATCTTCGGCGTGCTGCCGCTCGCCATCTCCACCGGCGCCGGCGCCGGCGCGCGCCGCTCGGTGGGCACCGGCGTCATGGGCGGCATGCTGGCCGCAACCTTCCTCGCGATCTTCTTCGTGCCGATGTTCTTCAAGCTGCTCGCCACGCGCCGGCTGCGCGAGGCGCGCAGCACCGAGGAGCTGCGCGAAGAGGTCGAGCGCTCGCGCGCCGTCACCCATACC
>Ga0209577_10004444_pt1 | contig 13189 bp, 12 predicted proteins | sample GraSoiAngelo_109_FD_185874 | JGI IMG/M metagenome (GOLD analysis project Ga0209577, IMG submission 185874) | Grasslands soil microbial communities from the Angelo Coastal Reserve, California, USA - 14_0903_12_20cm (SPAdes) (version 2) | ecosystem: Environmental > Terrestrial > Soil > Grasslands... | reverse complement strand
GCGCGACCGCTTCGGGATCAAGCCCCTGTACTACGCGGTCACCGGCGGGACGCTGTCGTTCGGCTCCGAGCTCAAGGCGCTCCTACGCCAGCCGGGTTTTCCCACGGAGATCGACATCGACGCGGTCGAGGCGTTCCTCGCGTTCAACTCTGTGCCCGCGCCGTACACGATCTTCGAGGCCGCGCGCAAGCTGCCGCCGGGCCACCGGATGATCTGGAGCGGCGGCGAGCCGCGCATCGAGCGCTTCGCGCGGCCGGCGCCGCCCCGAGCAACCGAGGTGCGCACCGCGTCCGCGGACGTCCTTGCGGACGAGGCGCGCGAGCGCCTGCGCGACTCGGTGCGCGCCCACCTGGTGGCGGATGTCCCGGTGGGGGTCCTCCTATCCGGCGGCATCGACTCCTGCACGCTCGCCGCGCTCGCGGCCGAGGAGAGCGGCGAGCCGCTGAGGACGTTCTCGATCGGCTTCGAGGAGCGCTCGTTCGACGAGCTCGAGCGCGCACGCATGGTCGCGCGACGGTATGCAACCGACCACCACGAGCTCGTGCTGCAGCCGGACGCGGCGGAGCTGCTGCCCGAGCTGGCGGCGGCCTTCGACGAGCCGTTCGCCGACTCATCCGCTCTGCCGACCTACCTCGTGTCACGGCTGGCTTCGGAGCACGTGAAGGTCGCGCTCTCGGGCGAGGGCGGGGACGAGCTGTTCGGTGGCTACTACACGTATGTCGCCGATCTGATCGCCCCGTACGTCGGGCGTCCCGCCGCCGCGGCGCGCGCGCTCGTCGACCGGCTGCCGAGCTCGTCGCGGCGGACCAGCCTGGACTACATGGCGAAGCGCTTCGCCCGGGGTGCGCGCCTACCGCCGCTCGACCGCCACCACGCGTGGAAGGAGATCTTCGGCGAGGACGCGCGGTTGGAGCTTCTCGGTGAACGAGCGGACCGCTCCCGCGATCCGCTCGAGCTGTGGCGGGCGCGCTACGCCGAGACGGAGGGGGCGGAGGAGCTGGCACGGCTGCAGGACGTCGATGTCGGGATCTACCTCGCGGACGACCTGCTGACGAAGACCGACCGCGCGAGCATGGCGCACTCGCTGGAGGTGAGGGTGCCGTTCCTCGACACGCAGGTGACCGATCTGGCGCTGGCGCTCCCGACCCGTCTCAAGGTCCGCTACCTCGTCCGGAAGAAGTGGCTCCTGCGCCGCGCAGCCGAGCCGCTATTGCCGCGCTCGATCGTGTACGGACGGAAGCGCGGCTTCTCGATCCCGGCGGCGGCCTGGCTCCGCGGAGCGCTCGAGCCATTCGCGCGCGAGGTCCTTTCCGAGGCGACGATCGCGCGCCAGGGGATCTTCGATCCGAAGGTGGTGACGAGCCTGATCGAGCGCCACGTATCGGGCGGCGAGGACCTGAGCCGCCAGCTGTGGGGCCTGATGTCGTTCGCGCTCTGGCAGGAACGTCTCCCGGCGGGGTCGAAGACCCGTTCCTAGACTGGCCCCCGCGATGCGCGATCAAGCCACATACGTGGGCGCGCCTGCCCGCCGGAGGCCCACGCATGCCTAGCGTCGCCGATGGGATCGAGGGCTTCGGGCTTGCGCTCGTGATCGCGCTGCTCACCACGCCTGTCTTCCGCGCGCTGGCGTGGCGGATCGGGGCGATCGACGAGCCGCGTGAGCGCGGGCTCCACCACGAGCCGACTCCCCGCCTCGGCGGCCTCGCGATCCTCGTGGCGGTCGCGGTGGGAACGCTTGTGCTGTTGCCGCACGACCACGAGACGCAGGGGATCGTCATCGGCGCGGCGGTGATCGCCCTGGTGGGTGCCGCGGACGACCTGCTCGAGCTCTCCGCGGACTTCAAGATCGTGGGCCAGCTGCTGGCGGCGGTGATCCCGGTCGCGTTCGGGGTGCGCGTCACCAACTTCACGCTCCCGTTCATCCATCGCGTGGACCTGAGCCCGCCGCTCGCCTACGGCCTGACGATCCTCGGGCTGGTGGCGCTGATGAACATCGTCAACTTCATCGACGGGGTCGACGGCCTCGCCGCGGGGGTGTGCACGATCGCCGCCATCACGTTCGCCACCATCGCGTTCTCGCAGCCCCACCTCCAGCCGCACGCCGCGGGCGTGCTCGCGCTCCTCGTCGCCGGCTCGGCCGTCGGCTACCTGCGGCACGGCTTCGCCCCCGCGTCGATCTTCCTCGGCGACTCCGGGTCAAACCTGCTCGGGTACCTGCTGGGGACCATCGTCGTGCAGGGCGCCTTGAAGACGAACGCCTTGGTGGGCCTGGCCTTCCCGCTGGTTGTGCTCGCCGCGCCGATCCTCGACTCGGGCTTCGTGCTGGCCAAGCGGATCAAGTACGGCAAGCCGGTCTACAAGGCCGACCGCTGGCACTTCCACCACCGTCTCGCGAACATCGGGTTCTCCCCGCGGCGCACCACGCTCTACCTCTACGGCTGGACACTGACGCTGTCCGCCCTCGCGCTCGCCCTCCGGTTCGTCCCCTACTCCGACCACCACGGCCACTTCCGCACGGGGTGGGTGCTCGTGCTCGCCGCCTTCGGGGTACTGGCGCTCGCGGCGAGCCTCTACCTCGTTCTGGTGCTCGAGATCCTGAAGCTCAAGAGCTTCCGGCAGTTCCAGCTGCGCCGCGAAAGCACGCTCGCGGGCGAGCCCGAGCCGGCCGAGTCCGAGGTCGACTCGCGCGTGGCGCACGAGCTCGAGACCGGCGAGTTCGAGATCGTCCAGCTGCCGCCGCGCGAGTAGCGCACGGCGCGGCGATCAACTCCCCCCGTCCTCCAGGTCGCGCAGCTGGTGCGCAGGGGTGAAGAACCCCCGGTAGCCGAGGCCGGTCGCCAGCACCGATGAGAGCGCCACGCTCCCGAGCAGCGACCACAGCAGGATCAGCTGGAGCCGCACCGCGTCGAGCGGGCGCGCTCCCGCCAGCAGCATGCCGACCATCGTGCCGGGGAAGAACACGATCCCCGTCGTCTTGGTCGAGTCGACGAGGGTGATCATCCCTGAGCGAAGGCTGCGGGTGACCAGGTCGCGTGAGGCCTCCCAGGACGTCGCGCCGAGCGCGAGCGTGGCCTCGATCCGCAGGGCGGACCCCCGGATCTCGTCCGCCAGGCGGTTGAGCGACACGGCGGCGGCCGTCATCGCGTTCCCGATCACCATCCCACCGACCGGAACCAGATAACGGGGCCGGGGATGGAAGATCCCGAGGGCGAGCACCAGCCCGATCGTTACCACGGCTGCCGTGGCGAGCGCGAGGACGATCGGGCCAAGCGCCCCCGGCACGCCCTTGGCGCGGCTCCGCGCCGTGATCGACCCGAAGCCCACCATCACCGCGAGGAGCAGCACGACCAGCCAGAGGCTGTCGGAGTCGAAGATCGCCTGGATCACGTATCCCACCGCGGTGAGCTGGAGGAACGAGCGCAGCACCGCGACGCCGAGGTCGCGCTCCAGGTCCACGCGCCGCCACAGCGAGACCGCCGCAGCGACCGCCACCAGGACGAGGCTGGCGGCCACCTCGCCGATCGAGATATGGATGGAGGCGGCGCCGATCACCCGTCGATCCTCCCGTCGCGCAGGTTCACCGTGCGCGTGGCGAGCCGGTTCGCCTGGCCGCGGTCGTGCGTCACCACCACCATCGACACCCCGGTGCGTAGAGCGAGCTCGGCGAGCGTGGCCTCGACGCCGGCACGGGTGTGCTCGTCCAGCGCCGACGTCGGCTCATCCAGGAGCAGCACCTCGGGCTCGAGCGCCAAGGCCCGGGCCAGCATCACGCGCTGCTGCTCGCCCACCGAGAGCCTGCTCGCCTCGCGCTCGGCGTAGGCGGACGACAGCCCCGCGAGCTCGAGCGGACGCGTAGGGTCCACGCTCCGGCCGACCAGGGATGGCCCGAAGCGCACGTTGTACGCCACGGTCCCGGGCAGGGGCGAGGGCAGCTGGGGCACGAGGCACGCCCGCCGCCGCAGCGCCCTGGGGTCCAGCGATCGCACGTCCTCGCCATGCAGGCTTATGGCGCCGGAGTCCGGATCCGCGAGGCGGTTGAGCAGCCGGAGAAGCGTGGACTTCCCGGCCCCGGACGGGCCTAGGAGCGCGGTGGCCCCAGGCTCGAGCGTCAGGTCCACCCCGCGCAGTACGGGCGCTCCGCCACGGGAGGCGGAGACGTCGCGGAGCTCGAAGAGCGGTGACCCGGCCAGGGCCGGGCACGGTATCTGAGGGTGGGCGCCGGCGCTCCGAGGGGCGAGCGCCGGCGCCCGTGTGGGGGGAAGTTATGGCGCCGGCGCCCCGAGGGGATTGGGCGCCGACGCCTGGGAGAAAGTCCCTAGTCCATCTCAGCGACCGCGTCGGACAGTGCGTCGACGACGGCGGGGTCGAACTGGCTCCCGCATCCGCAGACGATCTCCTGCAGAGCCTTGTCCGAGTCCATCGCGTCGCGGTACGGGCGGTCCGCGGTCATCGCCGCGTACGCGTCGCATGCGCAGATGATCCGGCTGCCCAGCGGTATGCGAGCACCGCTCAGCCCGTCGGGATAGCCCGCGCCATCCCATCGCTCGTGGTGGAAGCGGACCACCGCCGCGACCGCCTCGAGACCCGGAATCCCGGCCAGGGTCTCCGCGCCCCACGCGGAGTGGCACCGGATCACGTCGTACTCCTGCTCGTCCAAGGGTCCTGGCTTGTGGAGGACGGCGTCCGGCACGCGGATCTTGCCGACGTCGTGCAGCCGGGCGGCGAACTCGAGCTCCACCAGGGAGGCGGCGTCGAGATGCAGCAGGTTCCCCACCGCGATCGCCAGCCGCACGACGTCCTCGGAATGGCGCGCCGTGCGCCGGTCGCGCATGTCCATCGCCGCGGCGAGCGCCTCGACGTGGGCCTCTATGAGCTCGTCGAACTGCCTGCGCTCGCTGGCGTGCTCGAGAGCGGCGGCGGCGAGGTCGGCCAGCTCGGCGAGGAGCTCGAGCTGCTCCTTCCCGAACTCGCTGTGCGGCGCGGTGGTCGCCGCGGAAAGCGCACCGCCCACCCGCCCGTTCCACTGGATCGGCACCGCGGCGCCCGCGCAGCCGCGCACCGACGCCGTCTCGGGAGGCCTGACGAGCTCCGCGTAGTCGGTCACCAGCAGCGACTCGCCGCTCGTCAATACGCGCGCCAGGCTGCCCTCGTCGGCCCCCAGCCTGGCTCCGATGAGGTCCCACGGGAGGCCGTGTCCGGCCGCGGCGATCACCGAGCGCGGATCGTTGCGGTCGCGAACGAAGATGCAGGACCACTCGACGCCGGCGATGCGGCAGACCTGCTTGGCGAGTCGCTCCAGCACCAGCGCGCCGTACCCGCTCCCCCCGAGTGGAGCCGACGTCCCTGTCTGCGCGAACCGGCGCTGTTCCTGTGGGTTGGTCATGAGTTCCTGCCTCACGAACGATCACCCCGATCGCCCTGGCGAAAACTCGTACGGTCGTCTAGCCGCCGAAGCGGCCCGGTGGTGCCCTTCCTCCCGATGTAGGTCTGCGTCCCCACAGCGCCAGCCTGTGTATTACCGGCGCGCCTTCCCAGGGCGGGGGTCGCGTCTCTATAAGCACAATGTTCCCCGCAAGATGCGTGAAAAACTTTGTTCGGCTGCAATAACGCGCCCGCGGGCCCGACGTTGGACGGATGGACCGCGGCGGTCAGCCCCGTGACCCGAGGACCTGGGCGAGGCGCTCGAGTCCCAGCGCGCCCTCCCGCAGCACCGCGTAGTCGCCGCGGCGCTCGTACGCGCTGAGGTCCACGACGGTCGACGGCACCCCGGGGAGCTCGCCGCCGTCGAGCTCGGCGTCGACGGCGGCGCGCAGAGCGGGATCCACGGCCTCGAGCCGGCGGGCGTCCGCCCCGCCCGAGGGGTTGGCGCTCGACTGCAGGACGGGCCGCTCCACCGCCCGGAGCGGCGCGAGCGGCCCGGCGAGGGCGGGCACGCGCACGCCGAGACGCTCCGGCTCGGGCCCCGACGCCAGCGGGTAGCGCCGGGCGGGGTTGGGGATCACCACCGTCACCGGGCCGGGCAGAAGCCGCTCAAGCGCGGCGCCGGTCCGCTCGCCGAGCTCCGGTAGCGCGCGCAGCGCCCGCTCGAGCGAGAAGAACATCACCGCGGCGGGCCGCACCGGCGGCCGGCCCTTGATCGCGTAGAGCCGCTCGACCGCCGGAGCCGACTCGGGATCGGCGGCTAGGCCGTAGACGGTGTCGGCCGGGAACAGGGCGACCCCGCCGGTCCCGATGCAGCTCTCGAAGCGCCGGACGTCGTCCGCCGTCACGGCACGCGGCCGACGGTCACCCGCTCGAACCCGGCGAGATCCCGGAGGGTCGCGCCACCGTCGAGCAGTCGTCGGACAGCCGCGGCCTGTCCGGGAGCGTGCTCGAGCGCGAGTCGGGCGCCGCTCGGGGCGCTCGCCACGAGCTCCCGGATGGCGTCAAGGCCGTCGGCACCCGAGACCAGCGCCTCGCGCGGCTCGAAGCCAGTGATCTCCGGAGCGAGCGTGTCCCATTCCGCGTCGGTCACATACGGAAGGTTGGCCACGACCAGGTCCGCGCCCGCGGCCTCCACGGGCAGCCCGGCGGTCGCCGTCACCTCGACCGGCAGGCCGAGTCGCTCGGCGTTCTTCTGCGCGACCTCAACCGCGGCGGACGCGACGTCCGATCCGGTCACGCGCAGGTCGGGGCGCTCGTGGGCGATGGCCAGTGCCACGGCGCCCGAGCCGGTGCCGACGTCGTGCACCCAGGCGCCCGGGTGAAGCTCGAGCGCCACCTCCACGAGGAGCTCGGTCTCGGGCCGCGGGATGAGGACGCGCGGATCTACCGACAGCTCGATGCGGCGGAACGCGCGGCGGCCGAGGATGTATGCCACCGGCTCCCGGTCGATGCGCCTGCGGATGTGCTCGCCCAGGCGGAATTCCCGCCCGCGCGCCACCTCGGTGCCGGGGTCCAAGTGGACCCGCTCGCGCGCCAGACCAGTGGCCTCGGCCACCAGCACCTCCGCGTCGAGCCGAGGCGTGTCGCACCCTGCCCTCTCGAGCACGGCCGCAGCGCGCTCGACGGCGTCGCGGAGGCTGCCCGGCATCTCAGCTCTCGACGAGTGAGCTCGATTCGAGCTTGCGCCGCTTCTCGTCGGCCTCGAGCGCCGCGGTGAACACGTCCAGGTCCCCCGCCAGCACGCCCTGCAGGTTGCCGCGAGTGAGCTTCACGCGGTGGTCGGTCACCCGATCCTGCGGGAAGTTGTAGGTGCGGATCTTCTCTGAGCGCTCGCCGGTACCGACCTGGGAGCGGCGCTCGGCGGACAGCTCGGCCTGCTGGGCGGCGAGCTCCTGCTCGTAGAGGCGAGCCCTCAGCACCCGCATCGCCTTCTCGCGGTTCTGCAGCTGCGACTTCTCGTCCTGCATCGACACGACCAGGCCGCTCGGCTTGTGGGTGATCCGCACCGCCGAGTCGGTCGTGTTCACGGACTGGCCGCCGGGGCCGGAGCTCCGGTAGACGTCGACGTGGAGGTCGTTCGGGTCGATCTGGACCTCCACCTCCTCAGCCTCGGGCAGGACCGCCACGGTGGCGGTGGAGGTGTGGATACGTCCCTGCGACTCGGTCTCGGGGACGCGCTGGACCCGGTGCGTGCCGCCCTCGTACTTGAAGACGCTGTAGGCGCCCCGCCCGCGGATCGCGAAGGTGTAGTCGCCGTCGGAGACCGACAGCGGCTCGGGCTTGAACCCCCGCCGCTCCGCGTAGCGGGTGAGCATCCGGTACAGGTCGCCCGCGAAGAGGCCAGCCTCCTCCCCACCGGTTCCCGCGCGCACCTCCACGATCACGTCCTTCTCGTCGTTCGGATCCGGCTCCACCATCGCGAGCCGGATCTCGTCCTCCAGCTCGGCCAGCCGCTCCTCGGACGTGCGCAGGAGCTCGCGCAGCTCGGGATCGTCGCCGTCCTCGGACAGGAGCTCGCGGGCCCCGGCGGCGTCGTCGGCCGCCTTCCGGTACTCCTCGGCGAGCTTGTGGGCGGGCTCGAGCGCGCGGTAGGCCCGGCCCACCTCGGCGTAGCGGGCACGGTCCGCGATCACGCCGGGGTCGGTCATCTGCTTCGAGAGGTCCTCGAAGCGCTCCTCGATCTGCTCCACGAGCCGCTCGATCATGGGATCGAGCTTAGGGGCCCGATCGGCGCCCTACGCAACGACCTCCATGCCCACGCGCTCCTCCTCGGTGGCCTGGTCGGGGTTCTCGACCGCCAGCACCGCCTGGAGGGCGGCGATGGCCACCGCGAGCTGGGCGAGGTCGGGCTCGCGCGTGGTGAGCTTCTGGAGCTGCATGCCCGGGGCCATGAGGATCTGCGCCCAGCGCTTGTCGCGCTTCTTGCCGAAGAGCTTGATCAGCTCGAACGCGAGGCCGGCAACGAGCGGTATGCCGACCACGCGCGAGGGGAAGAGGATGTACCAGGCCGGGGTTCCGAGCGGGGCGAACACCACGATCGCCACCACCATCACGATCAGCAGGAAGCTCGTCCCGCAGCGCGGGTGGAGTCGCGAGAAGCGCTTGGCGTTCTCGGGCGTGAGGGGAAGCCCCGCCTCGTAGCAGGAGATCGTCTTGTGCTCGGCGCCGTGGTACTCGAACACGCGCTGCAGCTCGCGCATGCGCGAGATGAGCCACAGGTAGCCGAGGAAGATCCCGATCCGGATCATCTTCTCCACGAGCACGAAGACGAGGGCTGGGCGGAGCTGGTGCTTGAGGAGGCTCGCGATCCCGACGGGCACGAGGAAGAACAGGCCCACGGCGAACACGACCGACACGATCACCGTTCCCGCCCACGTCCCGCGCCCGATCTCCTCGTCCTGATCGCCCGCCTGCGCACTGGCGGAGATGCCGAGCGCGCGGAACCCGATCTTGAGCGACTCGGCGAGGGCGACCACGCCGCGGATGACCGGAAGGCGCAGCACCCGGTGGCGGCGGATCCAGGACACGAGCGGCTCGGAGACGACGTCGATCTCGCCGTGCGGCACCTCGTCCCGCTCCGGGACACGTCCGTCGGCCACCTGCTCGGGCGCCGGCTTGCGCACCGCGACGGCCCATGTGGAGACGCCGCGCATCATCACGCCCTCCAGCACCGCCTGACCCCCCACCGGGGCGTCGCGCCTGCTCTGAAGACCCTCGTCGACGCGTCGCGTCTGAACCGCTCCCTCGCTCATGTGATCATGCTATCGGCGCCGGCCCGCCCCTCCGAGAGGGTCAGCAGGCGGCCTTGTACGAGTTGTCCCGCTCGTTCGTCTCCGGGACGGCGTTCTCGCGGTCGATGACGGCGCGCAGCCGTCGGCACGCCGGGCCGTTCAGGTACACGGTTGATCCCTCGCCCGGCCCCAGGCCACTGATCTCGCGTGAATCGGCGAGAGCGCCGTCCACGAACAGGGCGACGCTGAAGCTGCCGGCCTCGCCCCTGCCGATGTTGGCGTACGAGACGCCGTACACGTAGTTGCCGCCGACCGGCGCGCGCGAGATCTGCACGCCGGTGATCACCAGGTTGGGGAGCTGCCCCTTCTGGACGCAGGCGCCCGAGACCCGCTTGGCCCGGCGGATGACCTGACCGTTCGCGTCGTACCAGCGAAACCTGACAACGGTCCGGTACGTGCCCGCCGCGGCCAGGTGCTTGATCGTCTGCCTGTAGCCGTAACGCGTGACCTCGTGATGCGAGTAGTGCCACACGCGGAGCTTCGAGTCGGCGACGACCTCGGGATGGTGTCCCGGGTAGTGCGCGACCAGCCTGAAGCGGAGCGCCATCCGCACGCTGCCCGGGACCGCACGCATCCAGGCCTTGTAGGTGGCCGTTCGCTCCGACGGGTCCGGACCCGTCTTGCAGCGGGTGAGGTGGACGCTCGCGGGACCGTCGGCCCGCGCCGCTGCGGGCAGCAGCAGGACGAGGGCGAAGACGAGCGCGCAGGCCGTGCGGGTTCGCATGGTCCTAGGAAACATCCCTGCCCGGCCGGAGTTTCGCGGTCGCGCTAGCTGCGCGAGCCGCCTGCGCGCGCTTGGCGGCGCTTGAAGCGCTCGACCCGTCCACCGGTGTCCACCAGCTTCTGGCGACCCGTGTAGAAGGGGTGGCAGTTGGAGCAGATCTCCACGTGGAGCTCGGGCTTGGTCGAGCGCGTGGTGAACTCGTTCCCGCAGGTGCAGCGAACGTGCGCCTCGACGTACTCGGGATGGATTCCGGTCTTCATCTCGAGATCAAGTCTAGAGGCGCGCGTCCATCCCGAACACTGCCCGGAGCCGGGCTCGGAAGCGCCGCCACCAGGCTCGGGATCCGGGCCTGCGGCGACGTGATTCCGGCTGTGAGACCCGAACGAGGGCGACCCATTCGTCGAGGGGAAGCGTGCCCTCGATCAGGCGTGCGAGAGCCGAGGTGATGGGCGCGGAGATGCCCGCGCGCTCGATCGCCCGGGCCAGCAGCGAGACCGTCTCGAGCGACTCGACCGCCTGGCCCAGGCGCTCGGGGATCTCGGCTGCGGGGACACCGGCCGCGAGCAGCTCACCGGCGCTCCGGTTGCGCGACGAGGGCGCCAGGGCCGTGGCGACGAGATCGCCGGTTCCCGCCCGGCCGAGGAACGTCCGCGCACGTCCGCCGTTCTGCTCGGCAAGCGCGAGGACCTCGCCGAAGATGTCGGCCGCCGCCATTCCAGCCGCGTTCAGCCCCTGCGACTCGGTCGCGCCGGCGGCCAGCGCCGCCGCGTTCTTGGCGCACCCCGCGAGCTCCACCCCGACGGGATCGTTCGACGCCTCGCAGACGACGCGTCCCGCCCGGAACACCTCGGCCACGGTCTCGGCGAGCCGGGGCGAGTGCGAGGCGCAGATGAGGCCCGCGCCGCCCTCGACCATCTCGCGCGCGTGGGCCGGCCCGCCGAGGCACGCGACCCGCTCCGGCCCGAGAGCGCGCTGCAGCGCGATCGTCGGGGGGGTGCCATCGGGCGGCACGAGCCCCTTCGTGAGCGAGACGACTCCGGCGCTCGGCGTCACGCCCTGCCGGGAGAGCTCGGCGATCGCCGCCTGTATCCCGGACGACGGAACGGCGACGAAGATCAGATCGGAGCGGTGGAACTGGTCGTCGCGCCCGCCCAGCGCCCGAACCTTGAGCCGGTCGGGCAGCCGCACGCCGGGCAGATAGCGCTCGTTCTCGCGCGAGGACGCCACCCGTTCGGCCTGCTCGGCGGTGCGGCAGAGGAGGGTCGTCCGCAGGCCCGCCCGCTCGAGCACGATCGCCACGGCCGTGCCGAACGACCCGGCGCCGATGACGCTGGCCCTGCGTGGCTGTCCGACGCGACGCGCGATAGCGCGGAAGGGTTGCAGCCGCTACGTGATCTGGTAGTTCGGCCCGTCGCCGCCCTCGGGCGGCGTGAGCCGGCCGCCCTTCGCGGTGATGGCGCCGCACTGCACGCAGTTCGAAGGGGTGATCTGGAGATCCACGGTCGTGCCCTCGAGCTCGTCGCGGCCGTTGTTCAGCTTCTCGAGCACGTCGTCGGGCAGCTCGTAGACCTGCGCCGGGCACATGTTGCGCCACATCAGCGCGAGCTCGAACGGGACCTCCCGCTGGATCCGGATGTGGTTGGGCGCGTCGTCGCGGGTGGCGTTCCCCGTGGCGAAGACGCTCGAGAGCTTGTCGAACGTGTACTTGCCGTCGGGCTTGGGATACGACCTGTCGCGGTTTCCGACGAACACCTCCACGGACGCGTCGTCGTGCGTGTGGAAGTGCGCACCCGGCGGGAACCTGCCGCCCGAGACCTCGAGCATGTTCGCAAGCGCGCCTCCGACGAGGAAACCCTTCGAGAAGACCTGGCGGTGGTTGCGGGTGCGGTGCAGGTCCTCCACGATCACGCTGTTCTCGACCTTCTCCTGGTAGTTCGAGAGGTCGCTCGTGTCGCCCGAGCGGAGGCGTTCGAAGATCGCCTCCGCGGCGTACATCCCCGCGTGCATGCCGAGGTGGATGCCCTTGAGCTTGGAGACGTTGCACATGCTGGCGCCGTCGCCCGCGATCACCATGCCGGGCGTCCACAGCCGATCGGGCATCGCGAACCATCCGCCCGACGGGATCGTCTTGGCGCCCCAGGCCACGCGCTTGCCGCCCTCGAGGATCCTGCGGACCAGCGGGTGGGTCTTGAGCTCCTGGAAGACGTCGTGGACGGAGAAGGTGGCGTCGCGGTAGTCGAGCCCGATCACGAGTCCCATCGAGACCCTGTCCTCGCCCATCGGGTAGATGAAGCTCCCGCCGAACTCGCGGTACTTCGCCGCGAAGCGGAGCGGCCAGCCCATGGTGTGGATCACCCGGTCAAGCGGCTTCTGGACCTCCCAGACCTCCTTCACCCCGAGCTCCCACTGGGGCGGGTCGTCCCCGGCCAGGTCGAAGTACCCGATGGCCGCGCCGGTGAGGTGGCCCTGGGTCCCCTCGGCCAGAACGGTCGCGCGCCCGATGAGGTCCGAGCCGGGCTCGAAGTTGGGCAGGGGCTCGCCGTCGCGCCCGCGGCCCTTGTCGCCCGTGCGGACGCCGCGCACCACGCCGTCCTCCACGAGCAGCTTGTACCCGGCGGTCTCCGGAAGGATGTAGACGCCCGCCTCCTCCGCCTTCTCGCCGAGGAAGCGGCCCAGCCGGGCGATCGAGGTCACGTGGTTGCCGTGGTTGCGGAACGGCGGTGGGGTCGGCTTGAGCGGGATCGCCCTGCGCTTGGTCAGGAAGTACACGGTGTCCGTGTCGACGGTGCCGAACGTGGGCCAGTCGGACTCGTCGAGGTCCGGAAACAGCTTGCGCATGGCCGACGGCTCCATCATCGCGCCGGACAGGAGGTGAGAGCCGGTGGCCTTGCCCTTCTCCACCAGGGCGACCGGCACCTCGCCGAGGCTCTCGGCCAGCGCCGGCTCCTGTTCCAGCAGCTGGGTGAGGCGGATCGCGCAGGCGAGGCCGGCCGGGCCGCCGCCGACGATCACCACGCCGACCTCGATCCGCTCGTCCTCGGGGTCGGTGGGCGGCCCGATGAACTCCTCGGGCGGGCTGACGTCGGGCGCGTAGTCGAGCGGTGCTACCGCCATGGCTGCCTGCCTAGCCGCCCTTCTTCGCCTTCACGGCCTCGGTCAGCTTGGGCAGGATCTTGTTCAGGTCGCCCACGATGCCGAGATCCGAGAACTCGAAGATCGGGGCGTTCGGGTCCTTGTTGATCGCGACGAT
>Ga0209577_10004443_pt1 | contig 13192 bp, 9 predicted proteins | sample GraSoiAngelo_109_FD_185874 | JGI IMG/M metagenome (GOLD analysis project Ga0209577, IMG submission 185874) | Grasslands soil microbial communities from the Angelo Coastal Reserve, California, USA - 14_0903_12_20cm (SPAdes) (version 2) | ecosystem: Environmental > Terrestrial > Soil > Grasslands ... | reverse complement strand
CCGGCTTCGCCGAGACCAACCGCGCGCCGTTCGACCTCACCGAGGCCGACGCGGAGCTCGTGGGCGGGTACAACACCGAGTTCGGCGGTGGGCGCTTCGCCTCCTACTACTTCGCCGAGTACCTCAACGTGCTCGTGGTCTCGGGCATCACCACGACCGTGTTCCTGGGCGGCTGGCTCTTGCCCTTCGGCCTGGACCCCCCCGGGTGGGTGGACCCGCTGGTGGTGCTGGCCAAGATGTCGCTCGTCACGTTCCTGTTCATCTGGATCCGCGCGACGCTTCCTCGCCTTCGCTACGACCAGCTGATGAGCTTCGGCTGGAAGGCGCTGCTGCCCCTGGCCACCGTCAACGCGCTCGTCACGGCCGTCGTCGTCGTGGCGACGCATTGAGGACGGCACGCGCGAGATGACCTGGAGCCCCGGGGAGCACGCGATCGAGGTCCAGCGCCATCCGGCGCCGGGAGCCGCGCGCGCTGCCTGGCGCTCTGTGCGCGAGACCCTGCGCGGCCTGAAGACGACCTTCGCGCGCATCATGGAGGGGCCCGTGACGATGCAGTACCCGGAGGAGAAGGTCCCCGTGTACCCGCGCTTTCGCGGTCGCCACAAGCTCCACCGCTTCGAGGATACGGGCCTCGAGAAGTGCGTCGGCTGCTCGCTGTGCGCGGCGGCCTGCCCGGCCGACTGCATCCGCGTGGTGTCCGCGGAGAACACGCCCACCAACCGCGTCTCGGCGGGCGAGCGCTACGCGGCCGTGTACGAGATCAATCTCTCGCGCTGCATCTTCTGCGGCTACTGCGAGGTCGCCTGCCCGTTCGACGCGATCACGATGGGCCACGACTACGAGCTCTCCGACCACGACCGCTCCGATCTCATCTTCACCAAGGAGATGCTCCTGGCCGAGCCGCTCGAGCGCACCCCGCTGAGAGCCGAGGGCGAGTGAGCGAGGCGGGCGGGTGAGCGCGGCCCTGTTCTTCATCGCCGCCGCCGGGGCGATCGCGGGCGCCGTCGGCGTGGTCCTCCTGCGCGATCCCTTCTACAGCGTGCTCGCGCTCGTCGTGCACCTCGTCTGCCTGGCGGTGCTGTTCCTGCTGCTGCGCGCCGAGTTCGTGGCCGCCGTGCAGGTCGTGGTGTACGCGGGTGCGGTGATGGTCCTGTACGTGTTCGTGGTGGCCTACGTCGGCGGCGAGGGCGATCGCTTCGAGATCGGCCGGCTCGGAGAGCGCCTGCGCGGCTCCGGCCCTGGCGGCTCGCGCGCGCGCCTCGGCGGGGCGGCGCTCGGCGGGGCGCTGCTGCTCGAGCTGCTGATCGCCCTGCTCGGGACGGGACTCAAGGGGATCAGCGGCCACGGCGCCGGCTACAGCCCCGGGCCGCGGACGTTCGGAACGCCCGCCTACATCGGCCAGCTGCTGCTCACGCGCTTCTTGCTCGCGTTCGAGGTCGCCTCGTTCCTGCTCCTCGTCGCGGCCGTGGGCGCGGTCGTGCTCGCCCGCCGCCGGGGGGGGATCGACGACGCTGACGCGCATGAGGCGCTGGCGCCGCTCGACCTCGCGCCGCCACGCGACGCCGGCACGATGGCGGAGGGAGTCGGGCGCCCGCTCGCCCCCGCGCAAGCGCGCGCGGAGGGCGCGCTCGAAGCTCGCGCGCGCAGCGCGCGAAGCTCGCCGAGGTATCCGCTGCGGTGAGCATCGCCTGGTACCTGGCCGTCTCTGCGATCGTCTTCACGCTCGGCGCGCTCGGCGTGATCGCGCGCCGCAACCCGCTCGTCGTGCTGCTGTGCCTGGAGCTCATGCTGAACGGCGCCAACCTCGCGCTGATCGCCTTCTCGCGGCTGTGGGGAAACGGCGACGGGCAGATCCTGGCGCTCGTGGTGATGACCGTGGCCGCCTGCGAGGTCTGCATCGGGCTGGGCATGATCGTGGCGATCAATCGCCGCCGTCTGCCGATCGACGTCGACGAGCTGCGGGAGCTGCAGGGGTGAGCCGCGCATCGCGCCGCCGGCGGCCGGGGACGCCCGCGTGAGCGCCACCACCTTCGCCTGGATCGCGCTGGCCCTGCCGCTGCTCGGAACGCTCGTGATCGCGCTGGGGTACCGCTCGCTGCCGGGGCGCAGCGCGGGATGGATCGGCACGGCGACGGTCTCGCTCGCCTTCGCCGCGGCGATCGGGGCGCTCGTCTCGCTGCAGAACCACGCGCCGGCGCATCGGCAGCTCACGTCCACGCTGTGGAGCTACGCGGTCACGGTCGGTGTCGACGCGCGCGCGTCGATCCTGGTCGATCCGCTTTCGGTGTTCATGCTGCTCGTCGTCAGCGGCGTGTCGGCGCTGATCCACCTCTACTCGATCTCCTACATGGGGTCCGATCGCGGCTTCGCCCGCTACTTCTCCTACCTCAACTTCTTCGTCTTCTCGATGCTCCTGCTGGTGCTCGCGGGCAACTTCCTGCTGCTGATCGTGGGATGGGCCTTCGTGGGCACCGCCTCCTATCTGCTGATCTCCTTCTGGTATCGCCGCACGACCGCCACGCACGCGGGGATCAAGGCGTTCGTGATCAACGTCGCGGGCGACGCGGGGCTCGTGCTGGGCACCTACTTCATCTTCAAGCACACCGGCACGCTCGACTTCCTGCGGGCCTTCCACGCCACCGGCGCGGGCGCGTTCGGCGGCGGCTCGGACAACGGCGACCTCGTCGCCGGATGCGTGCTGCTGCTCGTGGGGGCGTTCGCCAAGTCGGCCCAGATCCCGCTGCACACGTGGCTGCCGGACGCGATGGAGGGCCCCACCCCGGTGAGCGCGCTCATCCACGCGGCCACGATGGTCACCGCCGGCGTGTACCTGATCGCGCGCATGCACCCGCTGTTCGAGCGCGCGCCCGCGGCGCAGGACGTGGGCGCGGTGATCGGCGCCGCGACGCTGCTGGTGGCCGGCACGGCCGCCCTGGCGCAGGTCGACCTCAAGCGCGTGATCGCCTATTCGACGATGTCTCAGATCGGGTACATGATCATGGGCGTGTCGGTGGGCGCCTACGCGGCCGGGCTGTTCCACCTGATGACGCATGCCTTCTTCAAGGCGTTGCTGTTCATGGCCGCGGGCTCGATCATCGGCGCGCTGGCCGGCGCCCAGTCGCTCGAGCGGATGGGCGGCTTTCGCAGGGGGCTGCCGTTCACCTACGCGAGCTTCCTCATCGGCGGTCTCGCCCTGGCCGGGGTGCCGCCGTTCTCGGGCTTCTTCTCCAAGGACGAGATCCTGCTCGTGACCGGCGAGCGGGGCGGCTGGCACTGGGCGCTGTACGCGCTGGGCTACATCGGCGCGCTGCTGACCGCGGTGTACACGTTCCGCATGGTCTTCCGCGCCTTCCACCGCGATCCGGTGCCGGAGGCCCGCGAGCTCGAACGCGGGCATCTGCATCACGCGGATGTGCCGCGCAATCCGATCACCGGAGAGGAGGAGGACGCCGACGTGGGCTTCCCCGGCCCGCGCCACGCGATCGCGGAGCGCGCGCCCCCGATGCGCGCGGCGATGACGCTGCTCGCGCTGGGCTCGATCGGCGCCGGGCTCGTGCAGATACCGCACGTCGACTTCGTGGTCGACGACTTCCTGCGACCGAGCTTCGTCGACTCCTCGCTGTACGTGACCCACACGCGCGACTGGATGCTCGTCATGGGCCTCGCGCTCGGCACCGCGCTCGGCCTGGCGGGCATCGCGATCGCGTGGCGCGTGTGGGTCTTGCGACCGGCCACCGCCGCCCGGCTGCGGGCGCGCGCGCGACCGCTGTACGAGCTGTTCGCGCACGCGTGGTACTTCGACGAGCTGATCGAGGCGCTCGTCGTGGGACCGGCCACCGCGGCCGGGCGCTTCGCCCGCGACACGTTCGACCGCCGCGTAGTCGACGAGGCGCTCGTGGGCGGGACGACGGCGCTCATCCGTGCCGGCTCGGCGGCCGTGCGCGCGGCGCAGAGCGGCTTCGTGCGCTACTACGCCGCCCTGCTCATGCTGGGCGTGACCGGCGTCGGCTTCTACTTCCTGCTGCAGTCCTGAGGCCGACACCGATGCCCGCGCTATCGATCCTCGTCTGGCTACCGGCCCTCACCGGACTCCTCGCCGCGGCGCTGTCGTGGCGCCCGTGGCAGGCGGGCATCCCGCCGGCGTCCCCGCCGCCTGCATGGTGGGCGGAGGTCGCGCCCGCGGCGCGCGCCCGCTCGGTGACCGAACCCGGGCAGAGGCTCGCCGGCAGGCTCGCGCTCGCGGGCGCGCTCGGCGCGCTGGGACTGGCGATCGGCTACATCGTCGACTACCGGGGGCCGAGCGCGGGGCTGCAACACGTCACCGACGTGACCTGGATCTCGGACCTCGGCATCCACTACAAGCTCGCGGTCAGCGGCCTGAACGTGTTCCTCGTCGGCCTCACCACGCTGCTGTTCGCCGCCGCCATCCTCGCCGCCAATCTGCGCTCGTGGGAGCGCCCGCGACTGTTCTACTTCCAGTTCATGCTCGCCGAGTCCGCTGTGCTCGGCGTGTTCCTGGCACAGGACCTGGCCCTGTTCGTGGCCTTCTTCGACCTCATGCTGGTCCCCTTCTACTTCCTCATCGGCGGCTGGGGCAGGCAACCCGGACGCGTGCGGGCGACGATCAAGCTGGTCATCTACACGCTCGTCGGCTCGCTGCTCATGCTCTCCGCGGCGGTCGCCACGGGCGTGCTCGCCACGCCGCACGGGGGCCACATCACGTTCGCGCTCTCGGCCCTGCAGGCGCTGCCTCTGAGCAGGGGCTCGCAGGAGTGGATCTTCCTCTTCTTCGCGGCCGCGTTCCTCGTGAAGATGCCCGCCTTCCCCCTGCACGGATGGATGCCCGACGGCTATCGCGCGATGCCGATCGAGGTGCTGATGGTCTTCTCGGGCGTCCTCTCGAAGGTGGGCGCGTATGGCTTTCTGGCGATCGTGCTGCCGCTGTACCCGCAGGCGGCGGTCCACTTCCAGACGCTGATGCTGCTGCTCGCGCTGGCCTCGATCCTGTACGGCTCGGCCGTAGCCTTCACCGAGACCGACGCGCGGCTGATCGCGGGCTACTCATCGATCGCGCAGCTGGGCTTCATCACGCTGGGGATCTTCTCGTTGAACCCCCAGGGCGCCCAGGGGGCGCTGCTGCAGATGGTCAACCACGGCCTCGTCGTCGCGCCGCTGCTGTTCATCGTCGCCCTGCTGGCACAGCGCAGCGGCGGCTCGGAGGACGTGCGCCACATGGGCGGGATCGCCTTCCGCGCGCCCGTGCTCGCGTCTCTGTTTCTGCTCGTCGCCTTCGCCACGCTCGCCATGCCCGGCTCGGCGAACTTCGTCGGCGAGTTCCTGATCCTGCTGGGCGTCTTCAAGACCAAGCTCGCGATCGCGGCCGTCGCCTTCACCGGCGTGGTGATGGCCAGCGTGTACGCGCTGCGCCTGCTGATCAGAGCGCTGCACAACCGCGTCGGCCCTGGGGTGCGCTCGCGCGAGATCTCGCTGCGCGACGGAGCCGTGCTCGTGCCCGTGCTCGCGGTCATCATGTTCCTTTCGCTGTATCCCCAGTTCGCACTGCACCGCAGCGAAGGCTCGGTGCAGGCGGCGTTGGCTGCCGCGCGCGCGAGCCCGTACCGCGCGGTCGCAGCCGGTCCAAGCTCACGCGAAGGAGATCGGGCGATCCGTCTCGCATCGGCGGCTGCGGGGTGTCGCTTTGATCAGAAAGGCATGATCTGCTCGGGGACCCTGGGGAGGGCTCGCAAGTGACGCCCTCGATGGATCTCCTCGCGACCGCGCATCTCAAAGGCCCGCACGTCGACTTCGCCGCGCTCTCGCCGCTGCTGGCACTGCTCGGCGGCGCGGTGATCGTCCTGCTGGCGGGACTGCTCGGCTCGCGCCGGGCGCGCGCGCAGCTCGTCCCTTGGCTGAGCCTGCTCGTGCTGGGCGCGGCGCTCGGGCTGACGATCTGGCAATGGAACGCGCGCAAGTCGATCGTGTCGGGCGCGCTGCGCATCGACGATCTGTCGCTGGCGCTCAACCTCGCCCTGATCGTCGGCGGCGCCTGCTCTGTGCTGTTGGCCTGGCGCTCGCTCGCGGTCCGGGAAGCGGCGCACGGCGAGTGGCACGCGCTGCTCTTGAGCTCCATCGGCGGGATGTCGCTGCTGGCCAGCGCGCAGAACACCGTGGCCGTGTTCCTCGGCCTGGAGCTACTGTCGATCCCGCTGTACGTGCTGTGCGCGACCGAGCTTCGCCGCGAGCACTCGCTGGAGTCGGGGCTGAAGTACCTGATCGTCGGCTCGGTCGGCTCGGCCACCCTGCTCTACGGCTTGGCGATGATCTACGGCGCCACCGGCGCCACGGACTTCGCGGCGATCGCCCGCGCTCTCGCCCGGGGCGGTCTCGCCGGCGACCCGCTCACGCTCACAGGCGTGGCGCTGTGCGCGGCCGGCCTGTGCTTCAAGGCGTCGGTCGCCCCGTTTCACCAGTGGACCCCCGATGTGTACGAGGGAGCTCCCACCCCGGTCACCGCGTTCATGGCGGTCGCCACTAAGGTCGCCGCGCTCGGCGTGTTCGTGCGCTTCTTCGACGTGGCGCTGATCCCCACCAGCGGAAGCTGGCAGCCCGCGCTGGCGGCGCTGGCGACGATCACGATCGTCGTCGGCAACGTGGGAGCGCTCGGCCAGTCCTCGCTCAAGCGGATGCTCGCCTACTCCTCGGTGGCCCAGGCCGGCTACATGCTCGCCGGCGTCGTCGTCGCCACCCGCCTCGGCGTGCAGGCGACCGTTTTCTATCTGGCCGTGTACGTGGTCATGAACATGGCCTCGTTCGCGGTGATCGTCGCGCGCGAGCGCGAGACGGACTTGGGCGACTCGATCGACGCCGTGGCCGGCCTAGGCCGCGAGCGACCGTGGTTGGCTTGGCCTATGACCGCCTCCATGCTGGCGCTTGCCGGGATTCCCGCGACCGCCGGATTCACCGGCAAGTTCTACCTCATCGACGCGGCCGTCTCGGGCGGGTACACGTGGCTCGGGGTCGTGATCGTGATCGGCTCGATGATCTCGCTCGGCTACTACCTGCCGGTCCTCGCCGCGATGTGGATGCGCGCGGCTCCGGCCGGGCAAGCGGGACGAGGTGGGCCCCCGGGCCCGGGGGACGCTCCCGCCTCAGGCCCGGAGGCCCTTCCCACGCTCGCCGGAGGCTCGCCCGAGCTCGACCCCGAGCCGCTCAGCGGAGGCTATCCGCCGCGTGCGAGCGCCGCCGGCGCTCAGCCCGAGGTGGCGCTCGTCGCGATCGTGGCGGGGGTCGGCACGATCTTCTTCGGCATCATCCCCGAGCCGCTGTTCCGGCTCGTGCATGGCGCGGGCGGCGCGCTCGGGTTCCTCTAGGCTCACCGGCGCACGAGCTCGCTGCGCGCGGCGACCGCGCGGGCTCAGGCCGCCACACGAGCCGCCGCTGGTCGCGACGGGGCGGAGCCGTAGCCGGGCCGTCGAGCAGGCGCTCGAAGATCCCCAGTCGCTGCGCCGTGCCGACGACCGGAGGTCATGCCGTAGAGCGCGTATCCGGCCCGGCATCGGCACCAGATTGGCACCGATGGCGATCCGCTTCCAGCAGGTTGTCGGCGGCGGGCTTGAGTTTCACAGCGCGCGCACCCTACGCGCGGCCCGCGGCGCGCGCGGCCTGCTCGGCGTCCTCGAGGCGGCGCAGTACGAGGTCCAGGCCCGCGTCCCAGAAGCCCGCGTCGGCGAGGTCGATGCCGACGATCTTGCCCAGCTCCTCCGGCTCGCGTGAGCCGCCGGCGGCGAGCAGCTCCAGATAGCGCGGCACGAGCTCCGAGCCCGTCTGCTCGTAGCGCTCGTACACGGACAGCGCCAGCAGCTGCCCGTAGGCATACGCGTACACGTAGCCCGGGCTGCCGATGAAATGCGGAATGTAGGACCACCACGAGCCATAGCCGTCAGTCAGCTCGACCGAGTCCCCGAGCAGCTCCCCCTGGCTCTGCAGCCACAGCTCGCCGAGGCGCTCGACCGACAGCTCTCCTCGCTCGCGTCGCTCGGTGTGGACGAGCTCCTCGAAGCGGTTCATGGCCACCTGGCGGAACACCGTGGCGATCGCGTCCTCGACGCTCTCGGCCAGCAGCGCCAGGCGCGACGCCGGCGCGGAGTCCTCTCCGAGCAGGCGGCCGAAGACGATCGTTTCGCCGAACACGGACGCTGTCTCCGCGAGCGTCAGGGGCGTGTGCTGGTGGAAGATGCCCTGCCGCGCGGCCAGCGCGAAGTGCACGCCGTGCCCGAGCTCGTGCGCGAGCGTCAGCACGTCGCGGCGGCGCGAGGTGTAGTTGAGCAGCACGTAGGGGTACACCGACGGGAGGGCCGAGGCGCAGAACGCACCCCCGCGCTTGGCCGGGCGCACCGGTGCGTCGATGCGGCGCTCCTCGAAGAACCGCCGCGCGAGCGCGCCGAGCTCGGGCGAGAAGGCGGAGTAGCACTCCAGCACGATCTCGCGCGCGCGTGAGAAGGTGAACGTGACCTCGTCGTGGGTCACCGCGGCCATGCGGTCGTAGTCGGCGAGGCGCTCGATGCCGAGCAGCTTGGCCTTCAGCCGGTACCAGCGCCGCGGGATCTCGTTGCGCGCGCGCACGGCCGCGATCAGCGCCTGCACGGACTCGTCGCTGGCCTCGTTCGCGAGGTTGCGTGCGGCCAGCCAGTGCGGGTAGCGGCGCAGCCGGTCGTCGGTGGCCTTGTCGGCGAGCAGCGTGTTGAACAGGAACGCCCGCGTGCGCAGCGCGGGCGCGAGCGCGGCCGTGATCGCCTCGGCGGCCGTGCGCCGGACGTCGCGGTCGGGCAGCACGAGGCGGCTGAGGGCCACATCGAGCGCCACAGGCTCGCCGGCGGCTGCCCCGCCGTCGGCGGAATCAGCGCCGGGCGGCGGCTTCCCGGCGCTCCTCGCCGGGAGCTCCACCGCGATCGCCGAGGTGAGCTCCTCGAACAGCCGCGTCCACGCGCTCGCGCCGGTGAGCGCCTTCTCGGCGAGGATCTTCTCCTCCGGCTCCGACAGCAAATGGTCGCGGTAGCGCCGCAGCTTGCGCAGGTGGTGACGGCAGAAGTCGAGACCCTCACCGGCCAGCAGAGCCTCGGCGCGCTCGTCCGACAGCGCCGCCCACTCCAGCTCGAAGAAGAGCAGCGTCGTCTGGATCGCGGTGGTGCGCTCCTGCACCAGCTGCAGCAGCGCGCCGTTGGCCGGCTCGGCGGTGTCGGCGGAGAAGCGCAGAGCGGCGTACGTGCTGGCGCGATCTACCAGCTCCTCGATCGCGGCGAGCTCTTCCATCGCCGCGCGCAGGCCGGCCGAGTCGAGCTCCTCGAGCTTGCCCGCGTACCGCTCGGCGAACGCCTTGGCCCGCGCCAGCGCGTCCGCCAGCCGGGGCTCCACCCCGGCCTCGCCCTCGCCTTCGAGCAGCGGTTCGAGGTCCCACTCGGTCGCCTCGAGCTCCGGGTCGATCGGCGCGGAGGCGGCTTGCGTGGCCATCGTGCCGAGCAGCTTAGCCACGGAGCGCGAGCGCGTGCCGCCGCATGGCTGACGTCCGAGACGCGGCCTAGCATCCCGCACCCCGTGCACGAGACGAGCCCCGCGGTCTTCCTGATCTCTCGCCCAGCGGTCGACCTGGAGGGAATGCGTGGCTACCTGCGCGACGTGGGTGGGGAGTCCTGGCTGGAGCGCCGCGTCGGCGGGGCAGACGAGGACCCCAACGCGGGGGAGCTGCTCGTCGAGTTCGCCGGACGCGCCTGCTACCGCAGCTGGGAGCCGGGTCTCAACCCGAACGTGCGCAAGGTCCGCACCGACCAGCGCGAGTACTTCGCCAACATCCTCCGCTCAGCCCACGGCAGCGTGCTCGAGCACGCCAACTACTCGTTCGCGCTGCGCAACTGCGGACGTGTTTTCACGCATGAGCTTGTAAGGCATCGTGCCGGCTCGGCGTTCAGCCAGGAGAGCCTGCGCTACGTGCGCCTCGCGGACATCGGCTTTCGTGTGCCACCCGCGCTCGCGCCACTGCGCGAGCGAGTGCTCGCGATCGTGGAGCAGCTCGAGGAGTTTCAGCGCAGCGCCGCGCAAGAGCTGGGGATCGACGAGGAGGGCATGCCCTTCCACGTGAAGAAGGAGATCACCTCGGCGCTGCGCCGCCTGGCGCCGATCGGCCTCAGCACGGACATCATCTGGACTGCCAACGTGCGCACCCTGCGCCACGTGATCGAGATGCGCACGAACGAGGGCGCTGAGGAGGAGCTGCGGCTGGTCTTCGATCGCATCGGCACGATCATGCAGGCGCAGGCACCGGGGCTGTTCCAGGACTTCACGCGCCAGCCCGACGGTTCCTGGGTACCTGAGCATCACAAGGTGTGAGGCGAGCGAGCGCCGTTCGTGGGCTGGACCTCGCGTGCCGCGCGATCCGTCAGCTCTCCTCTGCCTGCAGCTCCTTCACCCGCTCCTCTAGCCTCGCGGTGACGGCCGGGTCGCGCAGCGTGGTCACGTCGCCCAGCTCGCGGCCCTCGGCGATGTCGCGCAGCAGCCGCCGCATGATCTTGCCGGAGCGCGTCTTGGGCAGGTCGTCGGTCCAGATGATGCGCTTGGGGCGAGCGAACTTCCCGATTCGCTCGGCGACCGTGCCGCGGATCCCTTCCACCGTACCGTCGTCGCCCTCGAGGTCGCCCTGGAGCGATCACGGCCGCCTCGGCGACGTCCGCGTGGGCCACGATCGCGGACTCCAGCTCGGCTGTGGAGAGTCGGTGCCCGGACACGTTGACGACGTCGTCGATGCGCCCGATCACCCAGAAGTAGCCGTCGCTGTCGCGCCGCGCGGCGTCGCCTACGAGGTAGGTCTCCGGCCCGAGGCGCTCGAAGTAGGTCTCCACGAAGCGCTCCTCCTCCTTGTAGAGGGTGCGCAGCATCGACGGCCACGGGCGCGTGAGCACGAGCAGGCCCTGACGCTCGGTGACCTCACCGTCTGTCTCGTCACGTACCTCCGCGAACACCCCGGGGAAGGGATTCGTGGCCGATCCGGGCTTCGTCGCGGTGATCCCCGGCAGCGGCGTGATCATGATCGCGCCCGTCTCGGTCTGCCACCAGGTGTCCACGATCGGGCAGCGCTCGCCGCCGATCACCTTGTGGTACCAGAGCCACGCCTTGGGGTTGATGGGCTCGCCGACCGTGCCCAGCAGGCGCAGCGAGGAGAGGTCGTGCTTGCCTGGCCACTGCGGGCCCCACTTGATGCAGGCGCGGATCGCGGTCGGGGCGCAGTACAGGATGCTCACGCCGTAGCGCTCCACGAGCTGCCACCAGATGCCCTTGTGCGGATAGTCGGGGGCGCCCTCCCACATCACCGAGGTCGCCCCGTTGCAGAGCGGGCCGTACACGATGTAGGAATGGCCGGTGACCCATCCCACATCAGCGGCGCACCAGTACACGTCGGAGTCGGGCTTCAGGTCGAACACGTAGCGGTGGGTCGCCGTGACCGCGGTCAGATAGCCGCCGGTCGTGTGCAGGATGCCCTTCGGCTTGGCGGTGGAGCCTGAGGTGTAGAGGATGTACAGCGGGTGCTCGGCATCGAGCGGCTCGGCCGCGCACTCCTCATCGGCAGCCGCCACGGCCTCGTCGTAGTAGACGTCGCGGCCCTCGCGCATCTGGCACGGCGTGCCCTTGCTCCTCACGACGATGATCGTCTCGAGCGTGGGCAGATCGCCCATCACCTCATCGACGCGGTCCTTGACGGGGGCCGTGTTGCCCTTGCGCGCGGCGCCGTCGACCGTGATCAGCGCCTTGGCCTGCGAGAACTCCATGCGCTCGCGCACGGCCTCCGCGGCGAAGCCGCCGAAGACGACGTTGTGGGGCGCTCCGATGCGCGCGCACGCGAGCATCGATACGACGACCTCGGGGATCATCGGCAGGTAGATGCCGACGACGTCGCCCTTGCCGATGCCGAGCGCCTTCAGGGCGTTGGCGAGGCGCTTGACCTCAGACAGCAGCTGGGCATAGGTGACATCGCGCTCCTCACCCTCCTCGCCGCGCCAGTGAAAGGCCACGCGGTCGCCCCTGCCAGCCTCGACGTGACGGTCGAGGCAGTTGTAGGAGGCGTTGAGCGTGCCGCCGACGAACCACTTGTAGAACGGCGGGTCGGAGTCATCGAGGACGGTCTCCCAGCGGTCGAACCAGTGCAGCTCCTCGGCCTGTCGCGCCCACCAGCCGAGCGGGTCCCGCGCCGCCTGGCCGTACACCGAGGCGTCGCGCAGGAGCGCCTGCTCGCGAAACTCGCTGGGAGGCTCGAACTGCCTCACCTCGAGCAACTCGGCCAGTTCGCGCTCCAGCCGCTCGCTTCCCGCTACCTGCGATTCACTGGCCATCTCGCACTCCTTTTGCTTGGCACTTCAGCCTCGGCAAGCGATCGTCCCACGCCTTCGGCGTCAGCGCCGCGCCCCGCGCTTGCGGCGGCGGCGCCGCGAAGAGCCGCTCGAAGCGGGGCGCGTGGGCGCCGGCGCGACGTCGGCGCTGGCGCCTGCCGGCGCCATCGCGGGTGACGTCGCGGGCTTGCCGCTCGCCCGCTGCCGTGACGCCCGCGACTCGGCCTGGGAGGGCCATGGCCGTGCCTCCCCGGCGGCCCACGCGGGTGGGGTTCCATTTGGCCAGCGGCCACCGAGCAGGATCGCCATCATCACCATCCAGAAGGCGGGCACGATCTCGAGCGTGACGCCGCCGAGCGGGAGGAAGATGAGGATCCCGCTGAACATGCCGAGGATCCCCATCCAGCGGGGCAGCAGCCCAACCCGCATCGCGCCCAGAGCGGTGGCGACCATGCCCGCGGCCAAGGACAGCCCCGCGATCAGATCGAGATAGTCGATCACGATGTAGGGCGTGCCCTTCGTCAGCGCGTTGTCGACCGCGTGGTTGGAGAAATCGTGTCCTACGGCGAAGTTGTGCGTCTCGATCGCGCCCACCACCTGGTGGCCGACGCTCACCAGCGCGAGCGCGATCCCGCCGGCCAGCACGAGCGGCCGGGCGCCGGACCACATCTCGGGCCGGCGAAAGCGGGTCGCGTCGAGCAGGAGGAGGAGGATCAGCACCAGCGCGGCGAGCGCGATCGCCACGAGCACGCTGCCGGCGATCAGGGCGAAGGCGTGGTGGCTGAAGCATTTCACCTCCTTCGCGCGCGGGCTCGGGCTGG
>Ga0209577_10004441_pt1 | contig 13198 bp, 10 predicted proteins | sample GraSoiAngelo_109_FD_185874 | JGI IMG/M metagenome (GOLD analysis project Ga0209577, IMG submission 185874) | Grasslands soil microbial communities from the Angelo Coastal Reserve, California, USA - 14_0903_12_20cm (SPAdes) (version 2) | ecosystem: Environmental > Terrestrial > Soil > Grasslands... | reverse complement strand
CGCGTTCCTCAGCACCCAGACGTTAGTCGTGGGAGTGAATTCCCAAATCTGGTTAGTCATCGTGGTGTTGATCCGGAATCCGCCCAGAATGTAGAGCTTGTTATTCAACACTGCGAAGCCGCCGGGCAGAGTTATTCCGTCACTATCACCCGGCCATGGAGCAGCGATGCTCTCGATAACGTCGGTCACCGGGTTGTAACGAAACACGCGGGCGGTAGCTGTGGTCTGGCCACCGGCCGAGCCGCCTACACAGTAGATGTAGTCCGTTCCGCCGTCGTTGAGCACGCCGCAAGCCATGTTGCTGACCTGATTGTCGGGATACGTGGCTGACTTGATAGTCCAACTGTTGGAGGTCGAGCTATATTCAAACGGGTGCGCGAAATCGTTGCCTACTCCATCCATGCTGCGTCCACCCATCGCGTAAAACTTTGGGTACAAGTAGACACCAACCATGCGGACGCCGGTACTTGGCATGTCCGGACCGGCTGACCAGCCGGTGCAGGATTGTGCGCGGGCTTGCTGTGGGCTGAAAGAGAAAAGGATCACACTCACAGCCGGCAGTAAAAGCACGTAAAACGCGCCTCGGACAAGATGCGCTGGCTCTTTCATTTCGCTGAGCCTCGGTGATCGACCTTCTTTTACTCAAAGCATGTCAACGTTGTCGAGACTTTTTCTGCGTTGGTTGAGAAATCCCAGCGGGCGGTCGCCGGGGCGACCGAAAACATTCGTGTGAATTAGTGTCCATTAGTGGTTAGTTCGGGTTTCGCTAACATGAAGGGTGTTGCTGATCTCCAGATACGTCCGGCGCGAGTGGAAGACGTGCCGGTCATATTGGAACTCATTCGCGATTTGGCGACGTACGAGCTCGCGCCAGACGAAGTCACGGCGACGGAGGAACAGCTTGTCGATGTTTTATTCGGGGAACGACCAGCAGCGGAGGTGCTACTCGCGTTTGAAGGCAAATCGCCGGTCGGGTTCGCGATTTTCTTTCATAATTTCTCTACCTGGCTAGGCCGGCCCGGGCTTTATCTGGAAGATCTGTTCGTGAAGCCGGAAAAGCGCGGAAAGGGTTATGGTCGCGCGTTGCTGGTCGAGCTTGCGAAGATTGCGCGTGATCGCGGGTGCGGCAGGATGGAATGGGCTGTGCTGGATTGGAATGAGCCGGCGATTAAGTTCTATCGCGCCCTTGGCGCCAAGCCGATGGATGAGTGGACGGTGTTTCGATTAACGCGGGATGGGATTGAAAGACTGGCGAATGCAGCCGACACGGCTGCCACCACAGAGCCGGTCGAGCACGATTAAGAGCACGAGCAGGAGGACCCGCCTTCGCCGAGGCTACGGCGGGCAGGCGAGCACGAGTTAAGAGTTAGAGTTACAGGACGAATTAAGTGGTGAAGGAAAATACAAAGATCGAGGACTACGGGTTTCTCAGCGACACGCAGACCGGCGCGTTGGTGAGTCGCGATGGGTGCGTCGATTGGCTTTGCTTTCCTCGATTCGATTCGCCAGCCTGTTTTGCCTCGCTGCTAGGCGACGCGAAAAATGGGCACTGGCGATTTTTTCCGGACGAGAAAGTTGAAACAACTCGCCGCCGGTATCGGGGCGAGACGTTGATTCTTGAAACGGAAATTGACACCAAGAGCGGCGCTATTCGCCTGATCGATTTCATGCCGCCGCGTGGCGAGAATCCGGACATCATCCGCATCATCGAGGGATTGCGTGGCCAGGTGCGGATGCAGATGGAACTGATCATCCGTTTCGATTACGGGCAGATCGTGCCGTGGGTGCGGAAACGTAAACGACACGATGGTCTTGAAGCAATTGCCGGTCCCGATGGCCTGATCTTGCGAACGCCGGTTGAAACGTGCGGGAAGGATTTAACTACCGTGGCCGAGTTTACTGTGGCAAAAGGTGACCGCGTTCCGTTTGTGCTCACGTGGTTCGCCTCTCACTTAGAGCCGCCGAGAAAGATCCACGCCGATCACGCATTGCGCGACACGGAAGTATTCTGGAGTGACTGGGCCAAACAATTTCATAGCGAAGGGAAATGGCGCGATGCGGTGGTGCGCTCACTGATTACGCTGAAAGGATTAACTTATGCGCCTACCGGCGGCTTGGTGGCTGCGCTTACCACTTCATTGCCGGAGCAAATAGGAGGCGTCCGCAACTGGGATTATCGTTACTGCTGGTTGCGAGATGCGGCGTTGATCTTGCTGGTGTTAATGCGGGCGGGCTATCGCGATGAAGCCACCTCCTGGCGCCAATGGCTGCTGCGCACGATCGCGGGCAGCCCGGCACAAATGCAAACGATCTACGGCGTGAGCGGCGAACGCCGTCTCATTGAATATGAGATCCCGTGGTTGTCAGGATACGAAAACTCCAAGCCGGTGCGCGTTGGCAATGCAGCGTCAACTCAGTTTCAACTCGACGTGTATGGCGAAGTATTAGCCGCCGCGTGGCAGGGTCATCGTGCCGGACTCAAAATGACCGAGCCCGACTGGGCGCTCATGGTCGCACTCGTGAAGTTTCTGGAATCGCACTGGCAGGAACCGGACGAAGGAATCTGGGAAGTCCGCGGCGGTCGCCAGCATTTTACGCACTCAAAAATGATGGCTTGGCTGGCGTTCGACTGCGCGGTTAAACTGGTTGAGGACTGCGGCTGCGCGGCCGCCGAGCACTTTGGCCGCTGGCAAAAAGTTCGGGATCAAATTCACGCGCAAGTTTGCGATTACGGTTACAACCCCAAGGAGAAAGCGTTCACACAGGTCTATGGGTCTGATGCTCTGGACGCAAGCCTCCTCACAATGCCGCTGACTGGCTTCCTGCCAGCGACCGACGAGCGTGTTCGCAATACAATCGAGGCGATTGAACGCGAGCTAATGCAAGACGGCTTAGTGCTCCGGTACAGGCCACAGGAAGAAGGCATCGATGGATTGCCGGGTACCGAAGGAGTCTTTATTCCCTGCTCGTTTTGGTTGGCGGATTGCTGGCACCTGCTCGGTCGGAAAAAAGAGGCGCGCGAGCTATTCGAACGCCTGCTCGATCTTCGTAACGATCTCGGGCTGCTCTCGGAAGAATACGATCCACGTCACAAGCGTCAGCTTGGCAATTTCCCTCAGGCATTCTCGCATGTCGCACTGGTAAGTTGCGCGCGAATTCTCGCCGATGAGGACGCATTGCCGATTGGACGCGATTAAACCTGCGCCTCGCTCGAAGAAACCAGGCGCCGAATCAAATCCTCAATAAAAACAATTCCGCAAAAACTTTTCTTTTTGTCCACGACGGCCGCCAGACCAAGCCGGGCAGCGCGCAATTGCTGTACGATTCGGTAAGCAGGCTCGTCTTCCGTGGTTGTTACAATGCGCCGGACATAATTGCCGAGCGGTTTGTTTCCGTTTTGGTCGAGCAAAATATCGAGGACGTTGACTAGCCCAGAAGGTTGCCCTCCCGGCGGAACCACCGGCAAACGATCAAGATCGGAAGCAGCTGAGAGCTTTAACGCTTCCTGAGTTGACGCGCTTGGCTGCAACGCGACGACTTTGGCCGCGGGCAGCATCACGTCACGAACTTTCACCCGGCTAAAGTCCACGACGTTATGGATCATTGCACGCTCGGTCGGAGTGATGCCCCCTTCACGCTCGCTTTCCGTAGTGATCTGCTTTAGCTCTTCGCGCGCAGCAAAAAGCCGGGCATGCTTCGCGGCGCGGGCCGGCAGGACCAGCTTGCCAAGTCGTGCGCCAAGTTCGAGCAGAGGCGAAAACAACATCACCGCCAACTCGAGTGCACCTGCAAGCCGAGCTAATGCGCGAAAGGGAAATCGCCGGAACAGCGATTTCGGTAAGACCAAGAGCAGGAATAGATAAACCGGAAGCGCGATTGCGAGAGCGAACAAGTATCCGGCGTGGCCGTACCATCGAACGAGTTGGGTGGTCAGCAGCAGCAAACCCAGTATGTCGGCTGCGTTCGTGAAGAGCAGAACGGTCGCCAGCAATCGCTCCGGGTGTTTGAGCAGACGATTCAACCGCCGGGCCGCAGGTACGCCGCTCTTCACGTTCTGCCGCAACCGCACCGGATCGATCGAGAGAAGACCGCTTTCAATTCCGTTGAAGAAAAACGAAGCAATCCAGCAACAGAAAATGACGAAACCCACAATCATGTTCGCCACGGCGAATCCGTCCTGTGGCGGACCGCAGCCTCGAACGCAGTTGTTTTCTCCAACAGAACTTCCTCGATTCTCTTACGGCCGGACCGGCGCACGGTAATGGCAAGACGAGGAATCTCGAGCTTCGTGCCGGAGGATGGCAAATACCCCAGACGCGTAAAGACAAGTCCGCCGATCGTGTCTATCCCTTCCGCGTCGATTTGAAAACCAAGATGCTCGCTTAAATCATCCAGACGCGCGTTGCCGTTTACGACAAATCTGCCGTTTCCGAGCGGCTCGATGTAAAGGGCCACATCGCCCCGTGGCACCGCATCGCTAAGAATTTCTTCCACGATATCGTCCATGGTGATGACTCCTTCGGTGCCGCCGAATTCGTCAACCACCACTGCCATTCCCTGAGGATGAGTCAGAAAAAGCTTGAGCAACTCCAGCGCGGCCATCGTCTCGGGCACAAAGGAGGGAGCGATGAGTTTTTCGGTGTAATGTTCCGACGGATCGAGCAGGAACAGTTTCACATCGATGATCCCGAGAACTTGATCGGGCGTATCGACATAAACTGGGACCCGCCGATGACGTTTCTCCTTTAACCGCGCGATCGCATCTTCGTTCGTCAAATCATCCGGCAGCATGAAACTATCCACGCGCGGCGTCATGCAGTCCTTGGCCGTCTTATCGCCGAGCTTCATGATTTCCTGGATCATTTCGGCTTCGCCTTCATACAAGGCGCCCTCTTCTTCACCCATTTCAATCAGCGTCTCCAGTTCCTCATCGCTCAAGCGCGCACGGGTGCGCAGATGCCTAGGCGTGAGAAGATCAACCACGAAAGCGCTGACTGTCTCCAGTCCGCGACCCATGCGGTCCAATAATGGCATTGATAATTTCAAGGTGAACGCGCCGATCGCTGAGAGCCTGTAAGGCGCCGAAATCGCCAGGAGTTTCGGAATCAAATCACAGAGCAACACCACGACAGCAAAGATCGCAATGCCAGCCAGCCACTGGGGAACGCGTCCTGCCAGCGGGCCCTCCCACAGAAAGAGAAGGCACAACACAACCAGGATCAGATTTACCAAGCCGTCGCCCAACAGCAGAACATTGAGAACACGACGCGGATTCTCCCGGAAAAGTTTTATGAATTTTGTGAGCCCCGCATGATGCACTTCCAAGCGGCGCAATTGATGTGGCTTGAGCAGAAAAAGCGCCGTCTCCACTGCGGAAAAGAGTGCCGAGCACAAAATCAACATTGCGATGGCGGCCAGCAACGCGGCCAGGGTAAGGCCGGTCATTTTCTGTGGGACGGCGTCGCGCGCCGCAGGGGTCGCCTCTCCCTCGCGAAGGAGAGGGGGCGGGTGAGATTGTCCTCGGAAGAGCTGGTAGTTGGTGGCTTGCTCATTCTCTGAGCTGCCATCAAATTAAGCCTTCCATGAGTAAAGGCGAGAGGATTTCGCAATTGGTAGCTGAGTTAGCTGAGGGCGTCGATCTGGGTGAGACAGAAGTCGCAAAAGACCCATTTTACCGCGCGTTTTTCCGTTGCTGGAACGAACAACGCTACTATGAGGCGCACGACGTGCTCGAACAGCTTTGGTTAAAGAAGGATTCAAGTGACGCGGATTTCTTTAAAGGCTTGATCCAGGCAGCGGGCGCTTTCGTTCATCTTCAAAAACAGTTTGAACAGCCGTTGCACGTGAAGCATGGCAGGCGTTTGCGTCCCGCGGTGCGCTTGTTCCGGCTCGCTGAGAAGAAACTTTCACCGTTCGGTCCGCGGCGTCATGGGCTGGATATCACCGCATTTTGCCAACTCTTACATTCGTCCGCCGATCAGATCGTCGCGTCCGATTATAAAACCAATCCCTGGTCACCTCACGCTGCGCCGAAGCTGGAGCTCAGGTAGGAACATCGCTCTGCGCTGTCCGGACGACGCAGCGCGCCAGCACGATGATGATGATATTGCCTGTCCGTTGTTCAAGCTACTCAACGTCAACGGCACAATCGGGAACCACAACCCCAACGTCGCAAAGAACAATCTCGACTTGGCGGCAGTCACCAAACAAAGCAACCGCGGTCGGCTGCGAAAAGCAATCAGTTTTAGGATTCGGGTGGAACTCAGCAGCCTAATATCACTTCAAGGTCCGACCTCAAACAGGATCATCTCGCGCTTGGTATAGTCCGTGGCGCGAGCGATTGGATGCGCTTTTCGCGGCGCCCACTTTTGCGTTGACGCTGCTTCCGCTTCAGTATCGGCGCGGACGAGGAAATAATGTGTTTCCTCGGGCAGATCAGCGACGCTGCTTACATATTTGAGCGGCGCTTTTATATAGAAAAGTACCGGCACATAGCGTGGATTGACTGAATAAACTACCTCGTCGCCTGGCAAGACGGCGTTAATTGTAGCGGCGGCTTTTGTGACCCGCTGCCTGCCGCGCAGAGCAAGCGCGGTGAGCGGGTAGCCGATTCCGCCAACTACCAGCCCAAGTCCAATGAAAGCGGTTACCACTTTGGCAAACGGGTTCTCGCTCGCGACACCTATTTTCCCCGGCCAATGCAGCGCGCCATCGGCGTAGCTCATCGCCAGCAACCACGACGCCGGCACCAAGTACGGCATGCTGTATCGGGCAACTCCTCCGGGCACGAGGTTTACAATAAGAAAGGGCAGCACTGTCCCCCAGGCGAGCGCATGAGCAAGGTGCCGTTGATTGTGATCCCGAAATTTTGAAGATCGCAGAAACGGCAACAGAACAAGCCACGGCAGGAAATACACGAGGCTGCGCGGGATATTTAACGTCCAGTTCACAAATTGGAACTCAGTGCCTTTCAGCCTTTCAGTGAATTGGATCGACCAGTAGTGCGTCGCCAGGTGCATTGTTGTTTTTCTGGCAAAAGGAATGGCCCAGGCGGCAAAAATGCCGAGCATGATTGCAAGAGCGACGAAATGCGCAGGGTGAAGCAAGAGTCGCCAATTTTTGTGCTGCCAGACGACAGCCAGCACGATCGCATAGAAAAATACAAGAAGGGTGGGCCCCTTCGCGAGCATGCCAAGCCCAAGAAAAATCGATGCTGGTACCCAAATGAGCCACGCGGACTTCTTTTGAGTCCAAAAGCTCAGCCAAAAAATGATGGCCAGCCCGGAGAGCGAAACGTAGAGCCCCTCGATCTCGATCAAGCGGCCTTTTTCAATCATGCCGATATTCGTCAACCAGATCAGCGCTGCGGCCATCGAGCCCGTGGGACCAAGGCTCATGCTCGCGACGGTGACAAAAGCAATCGCCACCGCAAGCACAGCAAGCGCCGAAGGCAGGCGGGCAGTCCATTCATTTCGCGCGCCAAAAAATTTAAATGACCCCGCCACGAGCCAGTTTACCAGCGGCGGCTTTAAGAAATACGCTCTGCTGCCCACTTGCGGCACAACATAATCGCCGGTCTTGAGCATCTGGATGGCCGGCAAAATCCGGCGCCCTTCTTCTCCCTTGATGGCCAAACCCCCGAGCGCAGGAAGATAAACCACCGCCCAGACCAGGAGCACGATTGCCAAAGCTCGCATACGCGAATTCATCGGATGCTGGATGTTGGACATTGCGAGTTTAACGTCAAATCAAACCGGCCCGCAGCTTGACGAGCAGGCTTCACAAAGTTATCCTTAGTGTCTAGTCCGCGCGCTGATCGGAGTGGGAACTGGCGTCCCACTCTTTTTAGTCTGCGGGCTGCATGTTTTTATGAACGCCGAATTTATTGCCATGCTCGATTACCTGGAGCGGGAGCGCGGAATCAAACGCGAAATCCTGCTCGAGGCGGTCTCGAACGCTCTGCTCTCGGCCTCCAAGAAGAGCGTCGGCGCATCGCGCGATCTGCGCATCGATATTAACCCGAAGAGCGGTGAAATCCGGGCGCTGGCCAACCTGCTGGTGGTTGAGAATGTAACGAATCCACAGGATGAGATCGAGCTCTCGAAAGCGCGCAAGATCAAACCGGACGCGAACATTGGTGACACCGTGGAAGTAGAAGTCACACCGAAGAATTTTGGGCGCATCGCGGCGCAGACAGCAAAACAAGCGATGATGCAGCGGATTCGCCAGGTCGAGAAAGAAATGATTTACGAGGAATTTAAGGACCGCGCCGGGGAAATCGTCAGTGGAACTGTGCGGCGCTTCGAGCGCTCCGATGTCATTCTCGATCTTGGAAAATTTGAAGCCATCATGCCGCAGCGCGAGCGAGTCGTCGTGGAAGATTACAACGTCGGCGACCGCCTCCGCGCGTACGTGGTCGCGGTGGAGAACGGCGTTCGCGGCCCCGAGATCATCGTCTCGCGCAGTCATCCCAATTTCGTGCGTCGGCTTTTCGAGCTGGAAGTGAGCGAAATCGCCGATGGCACGGTGGACATTCGCGGCATCGCGCGAGAAGCTGGTTACCGCACGAAGATCGCAGTCTGGAGCGCGAACGAGAAAGTGGACCCAGTAGGTGCGTGTGTCGGCATGCGCGGCTCGCGGGTCAAAAACATCGTGCGCGAGCTTAACAACGAAAAGGTGGATATCATCCGCTGGAGCTCAGACCCAAAGGAATACGTTCTGGAAGCGCTCAAGCCCGCGAAAGTGAAAAACCTGGTTTTCGATACAGAGAAAAAAAGTGTGCAGATTTCTGTCGATGAAGATCAGCTTTCGCTCGCAATCGGGAAAAAGGGACAGAATGCACGGCTGACCTCGCGATTGACGGGTTGGGAGATCAATATTGGCAAGGACACATCGGCGACCACGGTGGTGGAACAAAAGGTGGCGCAAGCTGCGCAGACACTTGCCAGCGCGCTGCCTGTAACAGAAGAGCAGGCCCTCACGCTGGTGAAATCCGGCTTTACCAATTTAGAAGGATTACGCGATGCGGACGTACAGGATTTGGTGGATATTCTCGCAGTCGATGAAACAAAGGCACGCGAGATTTACGAGGCAGTGCACGGGCGCGAACTCGTACAATAACGTGGCTCTGCTTTAAGGGCTTGAGCCATGAGTGCAATTTTGAAGGAACAACGATGGCAACTAAGACGAGCAGCAAAACTGCAACGCGTAAACCGGCCACACACGCGGCCGCGCGCAAAACTACTGCTCGTCAGCCAGTAGCCGCGCCGAAAACAAAGGTTCTCAAGAAAGAACCAAAGCGGGCACCAGAGCATGCTGATGCGGCAGCGCCGGCTAAATCGTGCACGCTTGCGCCAAAGACAGAACCTCGAACTGCTGCAGCGCCGAGCCACGAACACGAGAGCGTTTCGCTCATAGATAGAAAAAAACCGCGCAAGAAGACTGAAGATGGCGAGGTAAAACCCAAACGGAACGTTTTACCTCCAATCTCGCGCATCCGAGCATCGATGGAGGCAACTGTTGCTCCGCCAAAGCCTGCGGCACCGGTGGAGGCGTCTAAACAAACGCCTCCGAGTCCAGCGCCGAGTGAGGTCGTGCCACCTTCCGCTGAGGCAGAAGTCGCGCCGCAGAAGATCATCCTCATCAAGCCTCCAATAGTTGTTAAGCAGCTCGCAGCCGAGCTTGGTTTAAAGCCGCATCAACTCATCGCCGAGTTGATGACGCATAACATCTTCGCCAACATGAACCAGACAATCGAGCCCGATATCGCGGCGAAGATCGCGGAGAATCACGGGTTCGTTCTGGAAAAAGAGCGCCGCGAAAAGGGCGCTGGCGTTCACAAAGTCGAACAGGTGGTCGTTGCACCTCCGCCACCAGTCATTGAAAAGAAAGAGGAACTCAAGCCGCGCGGTCCCATCATCACGTTCATGGGCCATGTCGATCATGGCAAGACCACGCTGCTTGACGCGATTCGCAAGACGCGCGTAGCGGCTGGCGAAGCGGGTGGAATCACGCAACACATCGGCGCTTACACCGTTAATCATAATGGTGCGACACTTACTTTCATCGACACACCGGGCCACGCTGCCTTCACCGCCATGCGCGCGCGGGGTGCTAATGTGACCGATATCGTCGTGCTGGTTGTCGCGGCCGATGACGGCATCATGCCGCAAACAACCGAAGCGATTAATCACGCCAAGGCCGCGCCGCATGTGAAGATCATGGTCGCCATCAACAAAATTGATCTTCCGGGCGCGAACCTCGACCGCGTGAAGAAACAACTCCAGGAGCAAGGTCTGACTCCCGAAGATTGGGGCGGCGAAACGATTATTTCTCCGGTTTCGGCAACAAAAGGCACTGGAATTGATCACCTGCTTGAGATGATCACGCTGCAAGCTGAGGTGATGGAACTCAAGGCCTCGCCTAGCGCCAGACCACGCGGCACTGTCATCGAAGCGCAAGTCGAAGCGGGGCGCGGTCCCACGGCCACCGTGATCGTGCAGATGGGCACATTAAAAATCGGCGACCCTTTCATCTGCGGCGATTACAACGGCAAAGTAAAATCGCTTCTCGACGATCGCGGCAAACCAGTCAAAAAAGCAGGGCCTTCGACACCGGTCAAAGTGCTAGGCTTCAGCGGTCTGCCTAATGCGGGCGACGAATTCCTCGTCATGGAATCCGAGCGCGAGGCGAAACAATTAAGCGACGAGCGGCTCGATGCAAAGCGCGCGAGCAAGTTGTTCGTTCCCCAACGCGCTACACTGGAAAGTCTGCTCGAAACCGCCGAAGGCAAAAAAGTTCTGCGCATCGTTTTGAAATGCGACACACAAGGCTCGCTCGAAGCGTTGGTCGGCGCGTTGAAACAGATTGAAAGCAAAAAGGTCGTTCTGGAAATAATTCACTCCGCAGTGGGACCGATTTCCGAATCGGACATTCTGCTGGCGAGCGCATCCGACGCTGTGGTAGTCGGTTTTAATGTAAAGGTCGAGGCGATGGCGGTGCCGGCTGCGAAACGCGAAGGCGTCCAGATCAAGCTTTACAGCATCATTTACGAATTGCTCGATCAGATCAAGGACGCCATGGCCGAGCTACTCGACCCCGAGCTTCGCGAAACAGTCATCGGGCACGCCGAGGTGAAACAAATTTTCCAGCTGAGCAAAGGCATCGTCGCAGGTTGTCTGGTCACCGATGGCCGCATCGCCCGTACCGCGCGCGCCCGTGTCGTGCGAAAGCGCCAGCCGGTTTACGACGGCGGACTTTCGACGCTGCGCCGTTTCCAGGACGACGTGAAGGAAGTGCGCTCCGGTTTGGAATGCGGGATCAAGTTGGGCGACTTCAGCGAGTATCAAGTTGGCGACGTGATCGAGTGCTATCAACTCGAGCAGTTTGCGCAGAAATTGTGACTCGTTAAAAGCAAAAGCCCATTGTCATTCTGAGCAAAGCGAAGAACCCAGCTACTTCCAAAGCGCATCCACAGTTTCGGTCGATCTTGCGATTCGAAGTAGCTGGGTGTTTCGCTTCGCTCAACATGACAAGCATTAGCGCCTGCCCCCTTCAACGCTCCAACGACCATGAAACATCGGCAACTTCGCTTAAACGAACTGGTAAAACGCGAGTTGAGCGGAATCATTGCGCGCCAGATAAACTTCGGAGGCGTGCTGGTCAGCATCAATGCTGTTGATGTCACGCCCGACCTGAAGAACGCCCACGTCTTCGTAAGCATTCTTGGTGCGGCAACCGGTCCGAGCGTGATCGATAAACTAGAAGCGCATCGTCCAGCACTGCAAGCTGAATTGTCTCGCCACGTCGTTTTGAAATACACGCCGCATCTAATTTTTCATATCGACGATTCCATCGAGCGCGGTGCGCGCGTTCTTGAGATCTTACAGGATCTCGAAAAATCCCGCGACGAGAACGAGTGAATGCTGTAGCCACGGCCCTGTGGGCCGTCTATCGTAGCGAGTCCTTCCGTTTTTTCCGGACCGCCCACAGGGCGGTGGCTACAAGATGACCACTTCAACATTTAACGAAATCGGCCAGGTTCTGCGCGAGCATCAGCGCTTTGCGATCTTGGGTCACGTTCGCCCCGATGGCGACGCGCTGGGCAGCCAGCTCGCGCTGGCGCTGTCGCTTCAGCAACTTGGCAAGGATGTTCGCGTTTGGAACGAAGACGGTATACTTGAGAAATATTCATTTCTGCCGCGCTCCGAGTTGTTGACCAAGCCGCCAGCGACCGCCGAAGACGTCGATGTCGCCATTGCACTCGACACAGCAATCCAAAGTCGGCTGGGAACCGTGCTCGCCGCGATTCGTTCGGCAAAAATTTGGATCAACATCGACCATCACCTCAGCAATCCTGGTTACGGCGATATGGTGATTGTCGATCCGAGCGCGCCGGCTACGGGAGAAATCATTTTCAGACTGATTAAGAGCCAGGGCCTGCCTCTCAATCATGACATCGCGGAGAATCTTTATGCCGCGATCTCCACCGACACCGGTTCGTTTCAGTATCCTAAAACCAGCGCGCGCACGTTTGAGATAGCTGCGGAGCTCGTGCGCGTTGGGAGTCTCGATGTTGGGAAAATAAGTCAGCAATTATATGAGAGCCATCCCCGGCGCCGGCTGGAATTGTTGCGCGAACTGCTGCGAACCATGCGTTTCGAGTTCGGCGGTCGCGCCGCAAGCTTCAGTCTCACTTTAAAAACCGCCGCAGATCTCGCGGTTCTCCCCGAAGACAACGAAGGATTAATCGATCATCTCCGGGCAATTCGCGGCGTTGTCGTTGCGGTCTTTTTTGAAGAACTGGCTGACGGCAAAGTGCGTGTCAGCATGCGTTCGAAAGATGAAGCGGTCGATGTTTGCGCGATTTGCCAGAAATTCGGCGGCGGCGGGCACACACTGGCCGCTGGCGCCCGTGTTCGCGGAAGCCTCGCCGAGGTCGAAGGAAAGGTTCTGGAGGAAATTCGTGGAGTCCTTGAGCGCAAATCCTGACGGCGTGCTGCTGGTCGATAAAGCGGAAGGCATGACTTCGCATGACGTTGTCGCGCTAGCGCGGCGAAAACTGGCCACTAAGAAAATCGGCCATTGCGGCACGCTTGATCCGATCGCTACTGGTTTGCTGCTGCTTACCATTGGGCGCGGGACAAAAGTTCAAGATTTGCTCATGAGCGAAGATAAGGAATATGCCGGCACATTTGTT
>Ga0209577_10004440_pt1 | contig 13198 bp, 15 predicted proteins | sample GraSoiAngelo_109_FD_185874 | JGI IMG/M metagenome (GOLD analysis project Ga0209577, IMG submission 185874) | Grasslands soil microbial communities from the Angelo Coastal Reserve, California, USA - 14_0903_12_20cm (SPAdes) (version 2) | ecosystem: Environmental > Terrestrial > Soil > Grasslands... | reverse complement strand
CGGCCGCGGCGATTCGATCAGGCCGTGGCCGGCAAGGTGAAGCGGATCGTGGTGCCTTTCCCTTCTCGGCTCTCCGCGCTGATCTGGCCGCCTTGCCCAGCAATCAGCTCGCGGGCGATCGGCAGCCCGAGCCCGGAGCCACCGGAATCGGGCCCGCGGAAGAAGCGTTCGAAGATGCGACCGGCGACCTCGGGAGCCATGCCGGTCCCGGTGTCCTGGACCTCGACGGCCACGAGCCCAGGGCCCGCGCGAGTGGCCCGCACCGAGACGTGCCCGCCTGCGGGCGTGTGACGGAGGGCGTTGCTCAGGAGATTGGCGACGACCTGCTGGGTGCGGGTCGGGTCGATGTCCAGGCTGGGCAGGTCGTCCGCCACGTCGAGATCGAGCGTCACCCTCGCCGACTCCGCGGCAGCCTGAAAGCCCCCGATCGCGTCGCGAAGCAGCTGCCCGAGGTCTGTTGGCTCGCGGTGCAACCGCAGCTCCCCTGCCTCGGCCAGGGACAGTGTGCGGAGATCGTCGACCAGCCGTGAAAGGGTCCGCGAGCTGTCGAGCAGCGATGCGAGGTGCTCGCGGTCCGGGGGATGGACGCCGTCAAGCAGCGCCTCGAGGTTGCCCTGGATGACGCTGAGCGGCGTTCGCAGCTCGTGCGACACGTCGGCGAGCAGCCGACGGCGCTGGACGGCGTCCTGTTCGAGCCGCCCCGCCATCTGGTTGAAGGCCCGCGCCAGCCCGCGGATCTCGCGAGCCCCGTGCTCGGGCACGCGAACCGAGTAGTCGCCGGCCTCGACTCTGCCTGCCGCCTCAATGAGGTCACCTATCGGCGCCGCCGCGCGACGGACGCTGGCACCCAGCAGCAGGGCCACGAGGATCGCCAAGACGGCCAATAGGGCGCCGTTTGGGGCCGGCAGGGCGGCCCCCAGCGCACTGGCCAGCAGCAGGAAGACCAGCGTGGCGCCGCCGACCGCTATGAAGACCAGCAGGGTGGCGAAGATCGCCACCCGCGCCAGGAAGCGGCCGCGCATCCGCCGCCACGGAGGCCCCTGCCACCCGGTAGGGGGCCAGGTCTCGCCCGCCGGCCACCAGGGCGGCCGGCGATCGGAGCCGCTCCACCCGGGTCCGCCGCGCCAGTACCGGCGCCCGTACCGCCGGCCCTCCTCCTCCGTCTCAGGCATCGGCCAGCTTGTAGCCGACGCCGTACACGGTGAGCAGGTAGCGGGGCGTGCGCGGAATGGGCTCGATCTTGCGTCGAATGTTCTTGACGTGTGCGTCGATGGCCCGCTCGTACGAGTCGAAGGCGACACCGTGGATCGCGTCGAGCAGCTGCGAGCGGGTGAAGATGCGGCCCGGCTGACGCGCCATCGCGGACAGCAGCTGGAACTCGGTGGTGGTCAGGTCGACCTGCCTTCCGCCAACCTCCACCCGCATCCGAGGAAGGTCCAGGCTCAGGTCCCCCGCTCGCAGCACGTCCGCAGCCGCCTGGGGGAGCTGCCGACGGAGCACGGCGCGCACGCGGGCCACCAGCTCACGAGGACTGAACGGCTTGGTCACATAGTCATCCGCGCCGAGCTCCAGCCCGACCAGCGTGTCCGACTCGTCGTCCCGCGCGGTGAGCATGATGATCGGCACCGCCGAGTCGCGGCGGAGGCGCCGGGTCACGTCGAATCCGTCGAGGCCCGGCAGGCCCAGGTCCAGGACGACGAGGTCGGGACGGTCGGTCCTTGCGCGCATGAGCGCTTCCGGGCCGTCCCGGGCGCTTCTGACCGCGAACCCGGCACGCTCCAGGTAGTCGCGGACCAGCTGCGTGATCTTGGGCTCGTCGTCGACGACCAGGATCGTCTGCATCGGTGGGCATGGTAGTCGGACGAGCGGCCGCAGCCGCCCGTCCGTATCGGTCCAGGAAGCCCGTAGACCGTTATCCGGCTCCTGGCCCTTGACCCTGGCCGGGGACACCGGATCCAGGACTGCCGGATGGCGCGGACTCTCCCGAGCCGTGGGCATCGCGATGCCACTCGTCGAGCATCGCCTTACGAGGGTCGTCGTGGTGGCCCGACTTGAAGCCGCCAGGCCCATAGCCGTAGCCGCCGTGCCCATAGCCGCCCCAGCGGCCACGGCCCCATCGGCCCCAGCCGAACGCGGCGCGCAGCAGGGCAAAGATCAGGAAGATCCCCAGGATCCAGAAGATGATCCCGAAGAACCCGAAGCCGAAGCCCCAGTGGCCGTAGTAGCCGGGATAGCCGTACACCGCCGCCGGCGCGCCGGACGCCGTGGCGGTCACGTTCTGGGCGAGCCCCTGGTCCACGCCGGCGTTGTAGACGCTGATCCCGATACCGGCCAGCAGGCCCACCACCAGCAGCACCGCGAGCACGCGGAATGCGGTTGACATGAGGAAACGATCTCCTTTCGAGAGACGCCTGAGCGATGGACTGGGTTCGGTGGCGCCTCGATCGGAGATCAGCATCGGACGCGAATGTGGGCCAATTGTGAATGCGGTCCGGAGGAATCATGAGGACCGATGGCAGCAGGCGGCACTCAGCCGCCACTCCCCGCTTAGGCGTGGACGAAGTGCAGCTGCAGCTCCATCACGCCGTGGTCGTCGACGGACAGGACGATGAATGAGACCGGCTTCTGGATGTTGAAGTCGGCGAAGACGATGGGCATCGAGCCGGTGATGGTGATCATCCCGCCCTGGCGCGTCGCCTTGAGGTCGATGCTGGAGGCGGTGCCGTCCGCGATGGAGCCGATGTCGGTGTCGACCGTCCATGTCCCGTCCGCGCTGGCCGGCGCGGCGATGGAGCCCAGAGAGGCGGCCGGCAGATTCGTGGAACCGACTGGCGGGGGCCCGGACGGCCGGAAGAAGAGGTACCAGATCCCGTACCCGCCAACGAGCAGCGCGAGCACCACCAGCACGGCGAGGACCCTAAGGATCGGGAGCGAGCGTGCTTGGCGAATCACGGGTGCGGCGAGCTCCGAGGTGCGCTGGTAGCCGCGACGATCGAGCGCGGGCCTGAAATCGGCCTGAAAGCCTGCTGCATGGCGAGCGGGCAAGCTCACGACACATTACCCTTCGCGCGATGACCGCCACCGACCTCTCGCCCGCCGCCGCGACGGAGGCGCAGCGCCTCCGCGAGCAGTTCGGTTTCCTCCAGGAGGTCGTCGAGGAGATGGAGCGCAGCGTGCCCTACGCCTCCGCGCTGGTTCGATTCAGCGACGGTCACTCCATCGACCTGCGCGACGGGGAGCAGTCGGCCCGCCGGCAGGATCCGCAGAGCGGGGTGGTGCTGACCGCCTCGAACGGCCACGCGCTCGAGGAATCCGCGAGCGACGCCATCGACGTCGATTCGATCCGGGCCGCAGCGCGTGACCTGGTCGAGCGCGTCCGCCACCATCAGGTGGACGGGCCTGAGCCGGAGCTCGCGATCCACGCCGACGGCCCCGGCGACATGGATTTCGCGACACCGGTCGCGGTCGATCCCTTGAGCGTCTCGCTGACCGACCGCATCGCGCGCTACGAGGCCATTCGCCGGCGGCTCCGAGCCATGGAGGACCTCGCGGTACAGGCGATTGCGATCCACCGCGATGGCAGCTCGACGTCGATTTTCAGCAATCGATCGGGGATGACCACGCAGCAGATCCACCGGGTGGTGCTGATCCTTCAGCTCTTCGTCTCGGACGGCCAGCGCCGCGAGGTCGACGTCGTCATCAAGGCCGGCACGGGCGGCCTCGAGCTGGTGGATGTCTCCGATGAGGAGCTCGCCGAATGCGCCGCCACGGCGGCCTCCCTGCTGACTGCGGGCTCGGTGCCGCCCGGGACGCACAACATCATCGCCGACCCGCTCACCACCGGAACCATTGCGCACGAGGCCTTTGGGCACGGGGTGGAGACAGACATGTTCGTCAAGGAGCGGGCTCGCGCTGCCGAGTACGTGGGGCAGCGCGTCGGCTCGGACCTGGTCAACATCTTCGACGACCCCACCGTCCCCGCGGGCTACGGCTCGTACTTCGTCGACGACGAGGGCCAGCTGGCGAGCGGTACGGCCATCATCCGAAACGGGGTCTTCCAACGCGGCATCACCGACCTCTACTCTGCGACGCGCCTGGGCATCCCGCGCTCGGCCAACGGCCGGCGCGAATCAGTCCAACGCAAGGCGTACGCACGCATGTCGAACACCTTCTTCGGGGCCGGCACCTCGACCCTCGAGGAGCTGATCGCCGGGCTCGACGAGGGGCTGCTCGTGTCTCGCGCCATCAACGGGATGGAGGATCCCAAGGGCTGGGGCATCCAGATCTGGTGCAGCTTCGCCCGCGAGATCAAGCACGGCCGGCTGACCGGCACCGTCTACTCCCCCATCGCATTGACCGGCTATGTCCCGGATCTGCTGGCAGACGTCTCCGGCCTCTCCAACACGATCGAAATGGCCTCCGGCAGCTGCGGCAAGGGCTGGAAGGAGATCGTGCCGGTCGGCTCCGGGGGTCCTTACCTCCGAACCCGCTGTCGCCTGGGCTAGACCGATGGATCAGCGAGTGGTCGGCGCGGTACGCAGCCACCCGGGAATCCACGACTGGACGATCCGCTTCCAGCACGGTCGAGGCGCCCAGGTCTACCTGGCGGGCACCGCCATCGAGAACGTGCGGCAGGTGGGACGGGACGCCTACGAGGTCGAGCTCTTCAACGACCACGAGATCGACGGCCAGCCGATGCGCGGCTCCGCGGTCATTCCTCTCGGCAGGGAGGATCTCGACCGACTGCCGGCGATCCTCGATGACGGCGTCTCGATGGCCAGGCTCATCCACAACCCGCCCTGGACCCTCCCCGATCCAACGGAACACCCAACCGTGGAGCTCGCCGACGCACGCCTGGTCGATGCGGCCGATGCGGTCCGCGAGGCACGAGAAGCAGCCGCGCAGATCCGGGATCTGGTGGCAGCCGCGGGCCCTGGCGTGCGGCTCAGCGCGGCGGAGCTGTTCCTCACTGCCGTCGACGAGGAGCTGATCAACAGCCGAGGCCTCGAAGCTTCCTCGACATCCACGCGCGTGCTGTCCGAGCTCAATCTCCTGGCCGACGGCGACGATCAAGCCGAGTTCTTCCGCCAGGACGAGGTCCGGCGCCTCGACGACCTGCGGCTCCCGGAAATGGTTCGCGAGGCGGCCGGCCACGCCCGCGACGCGACGCGCGCGCGCCAGGCGCGCACCCGCCTCGGGCCGGTGGTGCTCACCGATATCGCAGCGGACCAGGTCTTCTCCGCCAGCGTGCTGGGCATGAGCAGCCCCTACCTCACGCAGACTTCTGCCGGCGCCGCCTACGCGCGCCTGTCGCAATTCGAGATCGGCGAGTCCGTCTTCCTCGGTCAACCCCACACGGGCGATCCGTTCACCCTGCGTTCCAATGCCCGACGGCCGTTCTCCGTGCTCTCCTACCGCTTCGATCCGGACGGGCTGCCGGCGCAGGACGTGCTCCTGATCGAGGACGGAGTCCTCCGTGCCCGCACGGCCACGCAGCGATACGCGCAGTACCTGGGACTTCCGGCCACGGGCCAATCGGGCCTGGCCGAGATCGCGCCCGGGCCGACGCCCATGGCGGACCTGCTGCGCGGCGAGCCATCGGTCTACCAGGTCGTCGCCTTTTCGGCACCCAACGTGGATGCCGTGACCGGCAACCTCGGCATGGAGATCCGGCTTGGCTACGAGATCGGGCGGGACGGAACGCGGCCCATCAAGGGAGGCTCGGTCACCGGCAACCTGTTCGAGGCGATGGCGGCTGCTCGCTTCTCGTCCGAGACATCCCAGTTCCCGTCCTTCGCCGGACCGCGGGCCATTCGCTTCGAGTCGATGCAGGTCGCCGGCGAAGACGCCTAGCCGCCAGAGAGCCAGCACTCTGCCGGTCCAGCAAGAGTTGGCACGCAACCTGCGCCTCCCGAAGGCGTGCGGAGAAATCCCCTCCTGGAGCGCAAGCTCGCCTCACTGCGGCGGACGATCAACGCCGAGCGACAGCTCTTGGCGCATCCACTCTTCAGCATCGGGGCCGCGCGCGTCATGGTTCAGGCACGTGCCGACCTGCGCCGCCTCGACCACCGGCGGGCGCCCCGCTAGACCAGCTGCCGTCCGCCAGCGGGCGGCTCACGGTTCTTGGGCGGCGCGATGCTACGCTGCGGGCACCAACGCGTGCCTGGAGCACGCTGCCTGGAGGTGAGGAGTGGCCAAGGGCGACCGCGTCGAGGCAGTGGTCGACACCGGGCAAGGAACCCAGACGTTCGTCATCGAGGCGACCCGCGCCGGACGCCGGCTGGAGGTGACCACCACGCGAGGTGTGGTGGAGGTCAGTGAGGTGACCCGCACCGGGACGCCGGTTCGTACCGGCCGCTTCATGTCCAGCCGCCTGATCGCGCTGGTCGAGCACCCATTCCACGAGGGACGCGACGCGAAGGTCGAGGTCTCAACCCGACGACGCATCACCAGGACCGATCAGGCCTCTTGACACACCAGAACGGCGGACCTTCGTGGTCCGCCGTTCGAATGTCGCGTTGGGCTTCTGCTCCGCATCGGCCTACACCGATCGCTGCCTCGCCACGGTGGTACGGTGAGGCCGCTGCGGCAGCGGCCTCTTTGCCCAGGGGGTCCTTATCAGCCGCCCTGAGCGGGAAGCGTCCCCAGCGTCAGGGTCACCTGGATGCTGCTCGAGCTGCGCTGGATGGTAAGCACGACCTTGTCACCAGGAGCGTGGGTCACGATCCGCGTCGACAGGTCGTGGTTGGTATCCACCGTCTGCCCATCCACGGCGGTGATCACGTCGCCGTCCTTCAAGCCGGCGCTCTCGGCGGGGCTGCCGTTGACTATTCCATCCGAGCTGCCGTTTGCGGGAGGTCCGATGAGCGCCCCGTGGTCGACGCTCAGGCCCTTGTCCGTCGCCAGCTGCTTGGTGACGGGCTGGTAGTAGACCCCGATCCACGGGCGGGCCAGCGGCTTGCCGGCGAGCGCCTCGGCCACGATTTCCTTGGCGGCATCGATCGGGATCGCAAAACCGATCCCCTGCGCACTGCTGGCCACCGCCGTGTTCACTCCGATCACCTCGCCCTCGCTGTTGAGCAGTGGCCCGCCGGAGTTGCCCGGGTTGATGGCGGCATCGGTCTGGATCAGGTTGTTGAGCTGCTCGGAGCTCGTCTGGCTGACGTCACCGGCAGTGATCTGACGGCCGAGGCCGGAGATGACGCCCGTGGTCACGGTGTTCTCGAAGTTTCCGAGCGGGTTGCCGATGGCGATCGCCAGCTGCCCCTGCTGGAGGTCGGCGCTGCTGCCGAGCGGCACGGTCGGGAGCCCGGTGGCGTTTACCCGCACGATGGCGAGGTCGGTCAGCGTGTCGATCCCGTACACCGTGCCGGTGAAGGTGCGACTGTCGGCCAGGATGACCTGGATCTGGTTCGCGCCCTCGACCACGTGCCGATTGGTGAGGATCCAGCCGTTGGAGTTGAAGATGAAGCCCGATCCTGAGCCGCCGGAGCCCTGGCCGGATTGGACCTGGATGGTCACCACCGCGGGCGAGTCCTTCTTGACCGCGTCGGTGATCGCGGAGGTCTCGTCGAGGCGCACGTTGCTGACGGTCGTCCCACCAGCCGTGGTGGTCGTCAATGCGGCAGAGGAATCCGGCTTCAGGAGATTGGTTACCGCAACCGCGCTCATGGCCCCTGACAGCATCCCGACCACCAGCGCGATCACGACCAGCGGAATCCACGGTCGTGACGCGCGAGGGCGAGGCTGAACGGAGACGGTCGGCGGGGAGTAGACGGGGGGAACGTAGGACGGGCTGGGGGTCCTCGAGCCGTCCTCTGGCAGGTTTGTCATGTCAGCAGATTGGCCCCGTTTCCTGAGAAACGTCTGAGAATTTCCGGATCCCGAAGGGCGGATTCTGGACCTCAGCCGTTGACGAAACCGGCGTGTTCACGACCTCGAAGTCCGACCCCACCAGCGCCTTGAGCTGGTTGAGCTCGTCGTCGTTCGAGTCATTTCGGGCCGTACGAGACCGCGCCGCAACCAGGTCGATCAGCGTTCGGCGATAGGCCCTTTGGCGCGAACGAGGGCCTGCTCTAGCCGATCAGCAGGCGTATGGCGACGATGAGGCCGACAACCACGATCGCGATGCGCAGGAGCTCCGGATGCAGGCGGCGGGCCAGCACAGCCCCGATCTGTCCACCGAGCACGGCGCCTGCAGCCAGCAGCACGGCGGGACCCCACGCCACCGGTCCGGCCACGATGAACAGCAGCGCTGCGACACCGCTCACAACGGCGGTCAGGACGTTCTTGAGCGCGTTCAGCCGCTGCAGGTCGTCCGTCACCAGGATGCCCAGCAAGGCGATCAGGATCACCCCCTGCGCCGCGCCGAAGTACCCGCCGTACACCGCGGTCGCGAAGACGCCAAGCAGCAGGACGACCGATGGAGGGTGTGCCGCCTCTCTTCGATGACGGGCGAGCCACACCGACAGACGACCCTGGAATGCGACGAGGCCGCACGCAACCAGGATCAGGTATGGCACCACCCGTTCGAACGAAGTTGGCGGCAGGACCAGCAGCAACACGCCGCCGCACAGGCTGCCAGTAAGCGCGGCGATGCCCAAGACGAGCGCGCGTGGCAGCTGCCCGGTGAGCTCGCGGCGATAACCGATGCTGCCGCTGATGGTCCCCGGGAAGAGCCCAACCGTATTCGACACGTTCGCCGCCAGCGCGGGGTATCCGAACGCAAGCAAGGTCGGGAAGGTAATGAGCGATCCGGAACCGACAACGGTGTTGACCGTGCCTGCGGCCGCCCCGGCAGCGAGGATCAGGGCCGCCTCCAGCGGTGACATCGGCTTCAGAAACCTCTCAGGTGCGGAACCCAGGCTGGTGGCAGTCGCCTCGTATTGGAAGGAGATTGCCTCATGGAGCAGCTCTATGGCGCGATGAACGCGCCGCCTCCGTTGCCGCCCTCCCGACGCCGCGGCGTCAGAGCCGTGCTAGCGGGGGTCGTCCTGGTCGTTGTGCTAGGGGTTCTCGGGGTGGGCAGTGTCCTTGCCGCAAGCCCGAGTCCCAGCGCCTCCGGCAACGGCGCCGCAGCGTCCGGGTCTCCGGCACCGAACCACGTCTGCGATCGGAACAGGTCCTCTTCGTCGTCGTAATCGGGCTGAGAGGAGGGATGGCGCGGCGCGAGCCGCGCCATCTTCGTGCCCGGTCCCCGGCCGCCGTGCCACGATGGCGCGCGGAGGTGCACGGAGGTGAGGTCCGGTTGAAGACGCGGCTCGGGATCGGTCTGTGGAGCCAGGCGACCGATTGGGCATCGTTCGAGGGTGCTGCGAGGCGCATCGACGAGCTCGGGTACGACCATCTGTGGACGATCGACCACCTGCTGGCGATCTACGGCGATCCGTACCAACCCATCTTCGAGGGCCATGTGGCGCTCGCCGCCTGGTCGAAGGTCACGACCAGGGTGGGGCTTGGGCTGCTGGTGGGCGCGAACACCTTTCGCAACCCGGGACTCGTCGCGAAGATGGTCAGCACCCTGGACCATGCCAGCGCCGGTCGGGCGCTGCTCGGCATCGGTGGTGCATGGTTCGAGCCGGAACACGCGGCGTACGGTATCGACTTCGGGCACGGGTTCGGCGAGCGCCTCGATTGGCTTGACGAATCGGTGGCGGCGATCCGCTCGCTCTTCGCCGGCGACGAGGTCACCTCGGCGCCCGGTAGGCACTACCGCTTCGATCGGCTCCGCCTCGTGCCGGCTCCTGTTCAGAAGCGGATCCCGATCCTGATCGGCGGCGCGGGCGAGCGAAAGACCCTCCGCACAGTGGCCCGCTACGCAGACATGTGGAACGGCGACGGCAGCGTGGAGCTGCTCCGGCACAAGCTCGACGTGCTCGAGCGGCACTGCGCCGAGGTTGGTCGCGATCCGGGTGAGATCGAGCTGACCTCCGGCCTGAAGCCGGTGATCCGCGACGATCCTGCAGAGGCGCGCCGCGTGTGGGAAGGTCAGATGGCGCACAACCAGTGGCCGATCAACGACGCCGAGCAGGACGACAGCTTCTGGGTCGGGACACCGGAACAGATCGCCCAGATGATGATCGAGCGGCGCGAGCTCGGCTTCCACACCTTCATCGCCGAGATGGCCGCCCCGTTCGACGACGAGACGCTGGAACGCTGGATCGGCGAGGTCAGACCGATGGTCGACGCCGCCTAGCGGAGCCGATCCCCGCTCAGGTCTCGTAGGGGAGGCCGCGCCGCACCGCCGCCCAGCCGGCTGCGAGCAGCCTGTCGGCCACCGCCGGATCCCGCGCCGGCGGATGGTCCGGAACAACGAGCGCGCCGGCGAAACCGGGAAGCAGCGGGGAATGCCCGAAGGTGACCGCCACGAGGCGCTCTCCCTCGAGCGGGCCGCTCGCCACCTGGAAGAGCGTCTCGCGACTCACGTGGTCGTAGTGCACCCAGTAGGGATCGGTTGAGGCGATCCTCACCAGCTCGCTGCCCGACGGCAGCCGCTGATCATCGCGGGTTGCTCCCATCGCCGGCGCGCCGGCGAACGAGATCGGCTTGGCCTGGTGCCGGCGTTCCATGGTGGCGTTCCAGTCCTCCCACCAGGATGCCGGCCGCGGAGGGGCCGGATCGAGGGCCAAGTCCGCGAGCACGACGAAGGCATCGGGCTCGTGGAAGCGTTCCTGGCAGCGCTCGTCGCAGCCGGGGAGAAGCAGGCGCTGGAGCTCGCCAATGGTGAGGCGAGCTGAGAGCCATTCGGCGTAGGCCGCCGCGTTGCGGTCGGTGACGGCCGCCTCGAAGAACGCGAGGACCTCCTCTCCCTGGCGGAGCCGTTCGACCACGCCGGAAAGCGCCACGGTGTCGTGCACCGGGAGGTATGGGCGCTCCGGCGGCAGCTGCGGAGATGCCATGCGGGCATGAATATGCCGCTGGGTACCAGTTGGCAAGTACCGAAGTCCGCTCCGCACCACTCAGCACCGCACAAACGCCTTGGCTGAGGCCGCGAAAAGACGGCTGGTGGACCAGTACCCAGGGCACTTCTGACGGACTAGGCTGCGGCCTTGACGGCCCGTCATGGGCCGATAGAGATCCTGCGGAGGGCACCATGAGCTTCGACGTCCTTGGCCAGCTCAACTGGCTGGCGGTCATCGTGGGGACGGTCATCTACTTCGCCATTGGCGCGGTGTGGTTCACGCCAGTGGCCTTCGGGCGGCCCTGGCAGCGCGCGATTGGGTGGGACCCGTCTCGCGAAACGCCCGGCATGAACCCCATCACCTACGCCCTGCCCGCGATCCTGTACCTGGTCGCCTCGATCGCGACCGCCATGCTCGCCGCTGCAGTAGGTTCCGACAGCTTCGGGAGTGGCATCGTGCTGGGGCTGGTGGTCGGCGTCGGATACGCGCTGGTGATCAACGCCAACGACGCAGTCTTCGACCCGAACAAGAAGCAGCCGCTGACCTGGTTCGTCATCACCGGCGCCTACAACCTGCTGGGCCTGCTGATCGTCGCCGTCCTGGTCTCGGTCTGGCACTGAGCGAGGACCGGCCCTACGGCGCAGAGGTACCAGAATTGCGCCAGACTCTCGACCGATGAGCCGCATCCTCCTGTACACCGGCAAGGGCGGCGTGGGGAAGACGAGCGTCGCGGCCGCCACGGCGCTCGCCTGTGCCGCCACCGGGCAGCGGACCATGGTGCTATCGACGGACATCGCGCACAGCCTGGGCGACGTGTTCGGCGTGGAGCTGGGGCCCGAGCCTGTCCAGATCGGTCCGAACCTGTGGGCGCAGGAGTCGGACGTCTTCCACAACGTGTCTCGCTACTGGGGGCGGATCCAGGAATACGCGGCCAGCGTGCTCCGCTGGCGCGGCCTGGACGACGTGCTGGCCGAGGAGATGACCGTGCTACCCGGCATGGACGAGGTCGGGAGCCTGCTCTGGATCGCCGACCACCACGACTCGGAGCTCTACGACGTGATCGTGGTGGACGCCGCACCGACGGGCGAGACGCTGCGCCTCCTCTCGCTTCCCGAGGCGGTCAAGTGGTGGATGGAGAAGGTGGAGCCGATCGGCAGGCGGCTCACCCGACTGACAGGACCGCTCGTGCAGCGCATGGTGGGTCTCCCGATGCCGGGGGAGGAGGTCTTCGATGCGGGCGAGGAGCTGTTCGCCAAGCTCGAGCACATGCGTGCCCTTCTGGCGAATCCGGAAAAGACATCGGTCCGGGTGGTGCTCACCCTGGAGCAGGTCGTCATCAAGGAGGCCCAACGGGCGTTCACCTACTTCCACCTGTACGACTACCCAACCGACCTGGTGGTGGCTAATCGCATCCTTCCGGACGAGGTGGGCACCTACTTCCGTGGCTGGTACGAGGCCCAGCAGAAGAATGGACCGATCGTGGAGCGCACCTTTGCGCCGATACCGGTCCTGAGGGCCCCATACCTGGACCGCGAGGTGGTGGGCCTGCCGATCCTGCGCGAGTTCGGTGAATCGCTGTACGGAAAGCAGGACCCCGCCCAGCACTTCTACCGTGGGCGGCCGTACTCGGTCCAGCGCAACGACGGCGAGTACGTGTTGTCGGTGGACCTGCCGTTCACGACCAAGGACCAGATCTCCCTCTCGCGCCATGCGGACGAGCTGGTGATCGACCTAGGTGAATGGCGGCGTAATCTCGTGCTGCCCCGCGCGCTGATCGACGCGGCGGCGCTGGGAGCACAGTTCGAGGATCACACGCTCAAGATCCGGTTCGCGGCACCCGAGAGGATGGCGGCACAAGCGAGGAGGTAACGCGGTGGCAGATAGGGCAAAGACTGCGGATACGGAAGACCTGCAGCGGAGGCTCGAGGCACTCGAGCGCCGAAGCGCGCGCAGCGATCGCGGATCGGCGATGGAGGCAGCCTTCTGGGCGCTCATGCACAACCTCTTTCCCGAGGAGGCGCGCACGCACATGCGGGCTGCCGGCCGAGAGCAACTGCTCGCCGCGCGCGCGTACCTGGACCACTGGATCGCGAAGCTCGAGCACCGCGAAGAGGAGAACGGCCGGCGGCACGAGAACATCGAGATCAGCTGACGCGGTGTTCGAGCAGCTCGACTTCGTGTACATGCCGAGTCGGGACGCAGCCAGCGACATCGAATATTTCACCGGAACCCTCGGCGGTCGCCTCGTCTTCGCCGTGGAGGGAATGGGGACACGGGTCGCGATGGTCGAGCTGACG
>Ga0209577_10004439_pt1 | contig 13199 bp, 15 predicted proteins | sample GraSoiAngelo_109_FD_185874 | JGI IMG/M metagenome (GOLD analysis project Ga0209577, IMG submission 185874) | Grasslands soil microbial communities from the Angelo Coastal Reserve, California, USA - 14_0903_12_20cm (SPAdes) (version 2) | ecosystem: Environmental > Terrestrial > Soil > Grasslands... | reverse complement strand
CTCTGAAACCTCTGGCGGTTGTGGCATACCGCCGGTGACGGCCACAACCGCCAGAGGCTTAGGGGAGGCCGAGGACGCGGTCGAGGTAGGCGTTGCGGAAGCGACCGTCGGGGTCGGTGCGCTTGCGGACGGCTTGGAAGCGGTCCCACTCGGGATAGCGGGGGGCCAGGGTGGCGGCCGTCTGGTAGTGCATCTTCCCCCAGTGGGGGCGGCCGCCGAGGGGGTCCATGATCGCCTCCACGCCCCGGAAGTACTGCTCGTACGGTTCGCCGACGTAGCGATGGACGGCGATGTAGCCGCGCTGTTCGCCGAATGCGGTCGACAGGGGGATGTCGTCGGGCGCCACGAAGCGCACCTCGATCGGGAAGCTGATCATCATCCCGCTGCTGTCGATGAACTTGCGGACGGCGAGCAGGGCGTCGGGCACGGCCGCACGCGGAATCGAGTACTCCATCTCGACGAAGTGGACGAGGCGCGTCGTGACGAACGTGCGATGGCTGGGCTTCACGTAGTCGAGGCGCCCACCCGACGGGGCCAGATGAGCCAGCCGAGGGATCAGCGACGGGCGTCGCCGCCCCACCCGGCACATCACACCGAAGGCGACGTTCTCGAACAGGACCTTGTCGCGCACTTCCTTCCACCGCGGCATGCCGCCGACCGGATCGTCGGTGCGGTTGTTGCGCTTGGTCAGCGTCCAGCCTGTGTGGGGCACGTAATAGAACTCGAAGTGGTCGTTGTCCTCGACGTAGGAGTCGAGGTTCTCGAGCACGTGGTCGAGGCGCAAAGGCTCCTCGATGGCATGGAGGTTGAAGGCCGGGACGCACTGCAGGGTCACCGTCGACAGCACCCCCAGTGCCCCGAGGCCCACCCGCGCGCATGAGAAGACCTCTGGCTCCTCCTCGGCCGAGCACCGCAGCACCGACCCGTCGCCGGTGACCAGCTCGAGGCCGACGACCTGCGTGGCCAGCCCGCCCAGCCTGACGCCGGTGCCATGGGTCGCCGTGGACACGGCGCCCGAGATGGTCTGGTACTCGATGTCGCCGAGGTTCGGCAGCGCCCACCCCAGCTCGGCCAGTCGAAGGTTCAACGTCTGGATCGTGCACCCGGCCTGCACCGTGACCTGCAGCCGCTCGCGATCGACCGACAGGATCTCGCCGTAGCGGTCGAGCACCAGTCGCCGGCCGTACGTGCAGGCGATGTCGGTGAACGAGTGGCCCGAGCCCACGGCCTTGACGGTCTGGCCCGCGGCCGCCGCCGCCTTCACCGCCCCTACCAGCTCCAGCTCGTCGCCAGGGTGGTCGACGACCTCGGCCGCACACGTCTGATTCCGGCCCCAGTTGGTCCACTGCTCGCTCACAAGCGCGGAGCCTAAGCCGGGGTTATTGTCCGCGCCATGGCGTCTCCCACACAACCCCCGGTACCGACCGCGACCCCCGTTGAGCGCATCCAGCGGGCCTACGCGGCGCGTGCAGAGTCCGACTACATCTTCTCGTTCTGGACGGCGCTCGGCTGGACGCTCCTGACGTGCGGGATCTACGGGTTCTACGTCACGTACCAGCTCGTCCGGCGCTCACGCGACCACAACCGACGGCGCCTCGAGCTGCTCGACGCCGCGACCGCGGCGGCGTGGGACCGCGCCCAGTCCGGGGGCCGCGCCGACGAGCTCAGGCCCCGGTTCGAGAGCATGGGGATGCACCTCGGCGTCCTGCGCGAGATGACGACGAGCTTCCGGGACCCCGTGATCTGGACCGTCCTCCGACTGCTCGGCACCATCGTCGACATCATCCTCTTCGTCCTCCTCGACGGTGACCTGTGCAAGCACGACGCCGCCGAGCGGGCCGCGGAGGCCGAGCTGGCGGGCATCTACGGTGCCTTGGGCGCCAACCTCGCCGTGCCGACCGGCGCTCCCAAGCAGCCCCACAACTACGTCGCCCGTGTCCTCGTCACCATCGTGACCATCGGCATCTACTTCTTGTGGTGGACCTACAACATCATGGACGACGAGAACCGCCACTTCGAGGAGAACTGGGCGTGGGAGGACAATCTCCGCCACGCCCTCGGCGGCTGAGAACGAACTAACTGCGAGCCTGCAGGGCTTCGATCAGCTTCGGCACGACCTTGTGGACGTCGCCGACCACGCCGAGGTCGGCGACCGAGAAGATCGGCGCGTCCTTGTCCTTGTTGATGGCGATGATGTTCTTGGCGCCCTTCATGCCGACCAGGTGCTGCGTCGCACCGGAGATGCCGGCCGCGATGTAGACGTTGGGCTTGACGACCTTGCCGGTCTGGCCCACCTGGTAGGCGTAGGGCACCCAGCCGGCGTCGACGATCGCTCGTGACGCACCGGGCGCTCCCTTCAGGAGCTTGGCCAGCTGCTCGATCATGTCGTACTTCTCGGCCGACCCGAGCCCGCGGCCACCGGAGACGACCACCTCGGCCTCGTCGAGCTTGGGCCCGGTGTGCTCCTCGACGTGACGGTCGAGCACCTTCGTCTGTCCGGCGAGGCCGGTGTCGGGGACGTCGACCTTCACCACCTCGGCGCTGGCGCCGCCGCCCTCTTCGGCCGCAAACGACTTGGGCCGGAACAGAGCAATGAACGGACCATCACCGGCGAAGCTGGTCTTCACGAGCGTGTTGCCGCCGAAGATCGCGTTCTCCACGGTGACCTTGTCGCCGTCGGCACTCACGTCGATGCCATTGGTCAGCGCCGGCTTGTCGAGCTTGGCCGACAGGCGCCCGGCCACGTCGCGGCCGTCGTAGGTCTGGCCGAAGAGCAAGAGGTCGGGCTTGTTGCCGCCTTCGATCTGGGCCGCCATCGCCGCGGCGACAGGCGCGCCGAGAAGGGAGTCGCCGGGGTCGGCCGCGTACACCTTGGCGGCCCCGTACTTGCCGAGCGTCTCGGCGACGGCTTCGGCATCGCCACCGCCGTAGAAGGCCTCGACCGTGCCGCCGAGCTCACGCGCCTTGGTCAGCAACTCGAGGGTGATCGAGGCGACCTTGCCCTCGGCGGCTTCGGCGAAGACCCACGTTGTTGATACAGCCATGTGTGCAGCTACTCCTACGACTTCCTAGAGGACTCTGTCAGTTCAAATGACCTTGAGCTGTTCGAGGAACTGGACGATGCGCTCGTGGGCATCGCCCTCGTCCTCGACGATCTCCCCCGCCTTGCGCTCCTCGGCCGGGGAAACGTCGACGATCTCCTGGCGGGCGCCACCCCATCCCACGGCGTCGCCGGCAACGCCGAGGTCGGCGACCTTGACCTCGTCGACCGGCTTGTTCTTGGCCGCCATGATGCCCTTGAAGGACGGGTACCGGGGCTCGACGACGCCGGCGGTCACGCTGACGATGGCGGGAAGGGGAGCCTCGACCTCGTCGTAGCCCTCCTCGGTCTGGCGCTGGACCTTGGCCTTCCCGTCGGCCACCTCGATGTGCTTGGCGAAGGTGATCGACGGCCAGCCCAGAAGCTCGGCGAGCTGGGCCGGCAGCACACCGGTGTACCCGTCGGTGGACTCGGTGGCGGTGAGGACCAGGTCGGGCTCGGCCCGCTTGATGGCGGCGGCGAGCACCTTGGCGGTGGCCAGCGAGTCAGAGCCCTGGAGGGCGGGGTCGCTGACGAGGATGGCCTTGGCCGCGCCCATGGCGAGGGCGGTGCGCAGGCCGCTCACCTCGTTGTTGGGGGCCATGGAGATCAGGGTGACCTCGCCTCCGCCGGCCTTGTCGGCCAGCTGAAGGCCCATCTCCACGCCGTAGGCATCGGAGTCGTCGAGGATCAGCTTGCCCTCACGCTTGAGGGTCTTGGTGGTCGGATCCAGCTCGCCCGGCGCCGCCGGGTCCGGGATCTGCTTGGCGCAGACAACGACATTCATAAGGGGTGCATTGTCGCTGAGACCCGCCGGTTTTCACCACCCAGCGCGCTTACGCCATGTGGCGCGGGGTAGCTTCCGCCGGAGCAGAAAGGGGCGATGGAACACGTGGGCAAGGAAGCTGAGGTCCGGCTGTCGATCCCGGCGTCGCCGGAGTTCCTGCGCCTGGCGCGCCTGGCGGCCGCCGGCCTGGCCAGCCGCATGGGGTTCACCTACGACGAGGTGGAGGATCTGCGCATCGCCATCGACGAGCTGTGCTTCTCCCTCGTCGGCAACAGCGGGCGCCCGGGAACGATCGTGCTCCGCTACTGGATGCAGGACGACGGCCTGGTGGTCGAGGGCGTAGGCCAGTTCGACGACGGGATGGGCACGAGCCCGGCCTTGTCGCCCTTGTCCCAGCAAATCCTCAAGGCCGTTGTCGACGAGCACGAGCTCACCATCGGCAAGGACGGCCCCGAGTTCCGTCTGGTCAAGCGACACAACGCCGGCTGAGCGAACCACCATGTCGATGTCGGAGGACGAACGCGACGAGCTACGCAGGAAGTTCGAGGCCTATGCCGAGAGCCGCGACCCCGCCCTGCGCGACCAGCTCGTCACCGCCCACCTCGGACTCGCCGAGTACCTCGCCCGCCGCTTCGCCAACCGCGGCGAGCCCCTCGACGATCTCGTGCAGGTGGCGTCGGTCGGCCTTCTGAAGGCGGTCGACCGCTTCGATCCCGACCGCGGTCTCGAGTTCTCCACCTACGCCACGCCGACGATCGTCGGCGAGCTCAAGCGCCATTTCCGCGACAAGGGCTGGGCCGTACGCGTCCCCCGGCGCGTGCAGGAACTGCACCTCCGCCTGGGCAAGGTCGTCAGCTCGCTCTCCCAGGACGTCGGCCGGTCGCCCACGATCGCCGAGATCGCCGAGCGGGCGGGGGCGTCGGAGGAAGAGGTCCTGGAGGCGATGGAAGCCGGGCGCGCCTACCGCTTCGCTTCCCTGGACGCTCCCGGCTCGGCAGGCGACGACGAGAACCAGAGCCTCGCCAGCCAGCTGGGCGAGGACGACCCGCTGATGGCGGGGATCGAGCACCGGGTCGCCCTCTCGCCGCTGATCGCCGAGCTCCCCCGCCGCGAGCAGCTGATCCTCCACCTCCGGTTCTTCGAAGGCCTGACCCAGTCCGAGATCGCCGGCCGGCTCGGCATCAGTCAGATGCACGTCTCCCGCCTGCTGGCCCGCAGCCTGGCCAAGCTGCGGGGCTCAGCCGACGACACGTAGGGGCACGGCAGCTGCGGCTCCTTCTCATCGTCAACACGTCGGCGTCGGCGGTGACGGCCCGCGCCCGGGTCGTCATCCGCAAGGCCCTGTCGGCCGACCATGACGTCACCACGGCGGAGACGTCCCGCCGGGGCAACGCCACCCGGCTGGCCCAGGACGCGGCGGCGGCCGGCTACGACGCCGTGGTCGTCCTCGGCGGCGACGGCACGCTGAACGAGGCGGCCAACGGGCTGGCCGGCTCGGACACCGCGCTCGCGACCCTGCCCGGCGGATCGACCAACGTGTTCGCGCGCACCCTCGGCATCGCCCAGGACCCGGTGGAAGCGACGGGCGAGCTCCTGTCGGCGCTGGCCCGGGGCTCGCGCCGGCGCGTCGGCCTCGGGTCGGTGAACGGCCGCTACTTCCTCTTCCACGTCGGCATGGGCTTCGACGCCGCGGTGGTGTCCCAGGTCGAGCGGCGGGCCGCCCTCAAGCGCTACGCCGGCCATCCCCTGTTCGTCTACGCCGCCTTCTCGACGTGGTTCCGCCACTACGACCGCACCCGCCCCCGCCTGCGCGTCGAGCTCCCGGGCCGCCCACCCATCGACGACGCCTACCTGGCCATCTGCCTGAACTCGAACCCGTACACATACCTGGGCAACATCCCCCTCAACCTGGCGCCCGACGCCGACCTCGAACGCGGCCTGGTGATGGCGACGTTCCGCAGCCTCGAGATGGTCCGCTTCCTCGGCCTGGTCGCGTCGGTGCTGCGGCGGGGCAGCCACTTCCGCCGCCACCCGACCGTCGACTACCGCCCCGACCTGACCGAGGCCACCGTCGTCGGCCACGGCCCCTTCCCCTATCAAGTGGACGGCGACTATCTGGGCGAGGCCGAGCGCCTGGTGTTCCGCCACGAGCCCGATTCGCTCACTGTGGTGGTCCCCTGACGCGGCGTCAGATTTGTGTGACCTGGGTCACTTTTGCGCTTGCGAATAGGGGCACAAACTGCTTGCCAGAGTGAGCACTGCAGGGTTACGCTCGTCTCTGTCGAATCCACTTCTTGCTCGAACACAGCGGGCGCTAGGATTTGTGAACAGATTCACGAAGGGGAGTGCAGTGGCCCTGACTTGGAGCCATGACTACGGCTGGGATCTTGAGGACTGGCGCGACAGGTCTGCGTGCCGGGACACGGACCCGGACCTTTTCTTCCCCATCGGCACCACGGGGCCGGCCATCGAGCAGATCGCGGCGGCCAAGGCCGTGTGCCGGGCGTGTGAGGTCCAAGGCGCGTGTCTCGAGTTCGCCCTGGCCACCAACCAGGAAGCCGGCGTGTGGGGCGGCACCTCCGAGGAGGAGCGCCGCAAGCTGCGCAAGTCCTGGCTCTCCCGCCAGCGCCGCACCGCCTAACCCACCTCCGCTCCAACCCGCTTTCCCTCACTTCTGCCCGGAATCCGGGCACAACTGAGCGATAGCAGGCCGTCAGCCCGTCACAGTTGCCGGATGGACGGGGATCCGTAGTTCGACGACGGTGCCTTCGGCGTCCTGGCGCGACTCCATGGAGATGACGCCGCTCATCTCGCTGTCGACGAGGGCGGCGACGATCGTGAGGCCCAAGCTGCTGTTGCGCTCGAGGGTGAACCCGCTCGGCAGGCCGACGCCGTCGTCCTCCACCCGCACGCACAGCTCGACGCCGTCGTTCTCGAGGACGATGCGGACGTGGCCGCCCGGATGCCCGTCGGGGAAGGCGTGCTCGACGGCGTTCTGCAGCAGCTCGCTGACAACCAGCGCGAGCGGCGTGGCCACCTCGGCCCGCAGCTCGCCGGCGTCGCCGTCGACGGTGAACTGCACGGCGCGGTCGGGCATGACCAGGCCCTCTTCGGCCATGCGCGTGAGCTGACGCAGGATCTCGTCGAACTCCAGCTCCTCCCCCGCCGCCCGCGAGAGCGTCTCGTGCACCAGGGCGATGGAGCGGATGCGGCGCACCGACTCCTCGATTGCGAACTTGGCCTCGGGGTTCTCCAGTCGCCGGCCCTGGATGCGCAACAGCGACGAGATCGTCTGCAGGTTGTTCTTCACCCGGTGGTGGACCTCGCGGATGGTGGCGTCCTTCGACAGCAGCAGCCGGTCCCGGCGGCGAAGGTCGGTGACGTCGCGCACGATCACGGCCGCGCCGGTGGGCTTGCCGTGGTCGAGCAGGGGGATGCAGCGCACGAGCAAGGTGATGTTGCCCTCGTCGGCGTCCTCGGTGGCCGGCAGCCCCGTGGCGAAGGCAGCCTTCACCGGTGCCTCGTCGAGGCCCAGCTCCATCAGCCGCGCCCCCTCGACGTTGGTGTGCATGCCCATGCGGTGGAGGGCGGAGATGGCGTTGGGCGACGCGTACTCCACGCGCGCCGTGGAGTCGAGCAGGAGGACACCGTCGCCGACACGGGGGGCCTCCTCGCTGGCGACCTCCTCGATGGGGAACGGGAACTCGCCCGTGGTGATCATGCGGGCGAAGCGGTCGAAGATCTCGACGTAGACCCGCTCCAGCTCGCCCGGGCGGCGACCGACCGACGGCGCCGACTCACGGGCGAGAATGCCGACGAGCGTCTCCTTGCGGCGCACTGGGATGCACTGCACCCGCGCCCGCTCACCGCGGTTGATGCTCAGCTCGCCGTCGATGATCTGGCCCAGCTGCCAGGCCCGGGCGACGACCGGCCGCTCGAGCTCGTCGACGACCCGCCCGACGTGGTCTTCGCGGTAGAGCGTCGGGCCCGTCGTCGGGCGGATCTGACCGAGGATGACGAAGCGCTCACCCCCTCCGTCAGCCAGGGGGGCGAACAACAGCAGGTCGGCGAAGCACAGGTCAGCCAGCAGGCTCCACGACGCCACCAGGCGCTGCAGGTGCAACACGGCCTGGCTGTCGAGGTCGGTGTGCGAGCGCGCCAGCTCGTCGAAGGCGGTCATGACTACACCGGGACCTGTGACGGCTTCCGAGAACGGAACGACGTCAGCGTCTCGTAGCCGGCGTCGGCGAGCATGGCCCGCAGGTCGGTCGACCTCGAAGCCACGTCGCCCAGGCCGTGGGCATCCGACGCCGTGGTGGCCGGCACCCCCGCCTTGTGGAACCGCGACAGCAGCGCCGGCGCCGGATACGCCTCGTCCACCGGCTTGCGCCACCCCGCCGAGGACACCTCGGCTGCCATGCGCGACGACGCCGCCGCCTCGGCCATGCGGTCGTACCACTCGTCGGGCACGGCCGGCCGCCGTCCGCCGACCTTTGCCAGATCGGGGTGAGCGAGAACGTCACACACACCCGACGCCGCCAACTCTTCCAGGGCCTCGGTGTAGGCGTCCCACACCGACTCGATCGAACGGCTGTCCCACTCGGCATCGATGACGGGATCACCCAGCTGGTCGAAGCCCCACGCACCGACCCAGTGCACCGAACCGAGCAGCACGTCGAACGGGTACCCGTCGAGCAGGGCCGCCACCTTGTCCATGCGGCCCGCGTAGTGGTCGACCTCGAGCCCGAGGATGACCGGCAGCCCGGCCGCCTTCGCCTCGAGCACGGCCTCGACGTAGGCATCGAGGTCGGCGTGAGCGTGCTCCTTCCAGTACGCGGCGAGCGACTCCCGCAACGCCGGGTTGGGGTCGTCGTCCCAGAAGCCGGCCAGGGCCGCATCGGCCTGCTTGAAGCGGAAGAGGTGCTCGGTGAGGGCGATCTCGCCGACGCCGGCGCGCCCGGCCGCTTCGCAATAGGCCGCCAGCTCGTCGAGCGTCGGCTGCGACGCAGGCGTGCCGTGGGGCCAGAGGTGGAGGTGGTAGTCGAGCACTCGCCGTCAATGGTACGAGTGCGACTCCCTCAATCCTTCCAGGGTTGGTTCCCGTAGCTGTCGAGATGAACGACCTCGCCCACCGGCTTGCGGGTGGTCGGGCCGTAGCGGCCCTGGGGCCAACCGAGCGGCACGACGCAGCACGGCATCACCGACATCGGCAGACCGAGGATGCGGCGGGCCGTCGTCGTGCTCCACAACGGCAGCGTGATCAGCGCCGCCCCGAGGCCCATTGCCCGGGCCGCCAGCAGCAGGTTCTGCACGCTCGGATAGATCGAGCCGTAGTACGACGAGTGGGCCATCGGCGGCATCGGCACGAACGGGATGTGGTTGCCGCGCAGGCAGGGGACGACGAGCACCGGGATCTCGTCGAAGTGGTCGGCCTGCCACTGGACAGCATCGAGGATCTTCTGCTGGGACTCGTTGCCGCGGCTCTGGTACCGACCGAGCCCGCCGTAGAGCCTCCACGACCGCTGGTTCTGGCGACCGAGGGCTGCGATCCGCTCGCGGTCCTTGACCACCATGAACTCCCAGTTCTGGCCGTTGGACCCGGTGGGCGCCTTCAGAGCCAGCTCGATGCAGCGCACCACGATGGCGTCGTCGACGGGGTCGGGCTTCAGCCTGCGGATGGCGCGCTGGGTGAGCATCGCCTCCAGCAGCGGCATGTCGAGGCCCTTCTCGACGTCGGCCAGCGTGCGTCCGTCAGCCATGTCAGTCATGTTTCCCCCAGATCTGGAAGCCGAGGTCGAGCAGGCCACCCATGTCGTAGATGTCGCTGTCGAAGTACGGAACTGTGGCGACCACCTCGGGGAGCTTCGCCAGCTCCGTGCGCTGCTCCTGCTCGCGCTTGGCCACCACCTGGAAGTTCAGGTAGCTCTCGCCGACCTCGCGCAACACCGGCGGCACCATCTTCGGGTTGGCGACTATCGACTCCACCGCGTGGGCCACCTCGGGGGCGTCGGCGCACAGGTGCTGGGCGACGCGGGTGGCGCCGTCGTCGAGGAAGTAGCCGGGCAGCACCTTGTTGAGCACGAGGGCGCCCAGGTGGAACTTGCGATCGTCGAGGGCATCGATGAAGAACTCGGCCTCGCGCAGGGGCACATGCTCGAGCGTGCTCACGACGATGAACGTCGTGCGCCGGTCGTGCAGCAGGCGGTCGACAGCGTGAGCCCGCTCGACGAAGCCGTCGTACATGGTCTGGAAGTTGAGGAAGAACTCCGAGATGTCCTGGAGGAACTGGGTGCCCAGGATGCGGTCGGCGATTTGGTAGAAGGGCCGCGACGCGAAGTTGATGACGCGTGACCGGGCTGGCGCCGTGAGCCAGCGCAGGAACCGGCTGCTGAAGAAGTCGGCCATGCGCTCGGGGGCCTCGAGGAAGTCGATGGCGTTCCGCGTCGGGGGGGTGTCGACGATGATGAGGTCGTAGTCGCCGCCGGTGTGGATCTCGTAGAGCCGTTCCATGGCGATGTAGTCGTGGCTCTGCACGAAACGCCCCGAGACGTTCTGGTACAGCGGGTTCTCGAGGATGCGCTGGGCTGTGGCCTGGTCGGGCGCATGCAAGTGGATGAGCGCGTCCCACGACTCCTTGGTGTCGAGCATGGCGGCCCACAGCTCGCCGCGCGGCTGCACGCCGGCCTGCTTGAAGGCGTCGTTCGGGACCGGCTTCTCCTTGTTGCCGAAGCCTTCGAGGCCGAGGGCGTTGGCCAAACGCCGCGCCGGGTCGACGGTGACCACGAGCACCTTGCCGCCGAGCGACGCTGCGGCCATGGCTGCGGCCGCGGCCGCCGTCGTGGTCTTGCCGACGCCGCCCGAGCCGCAGACGACGGCAATTTCCTTGGCCGCCAGCAGGTGCTCCAGCGAGGTGGCCCGGTCGTCGTCCTTGCGCCTCTTGGGAGCCATCAGTAGGAGAGCTCCGCGCTGAGCGCTTCGGCGACCTGGCGGGTGGTGCGGAAGCCATGGGCCCGCATGAACAGGTAGGGCACGTACAGGAGGGGGATCGACGGGTCGATGGACGTGCGCAGGCGCTCGACATGGCCGGCACGTGTGCGGCGCATGGTGACGGCGAGCCGGGCCGCCTCCATCACCGGCTCGACCGGGCCGTCGAGGGAGTCGTCGAGGGCACCCACAGCCGCCGGCTGGCGCAGCTCCTCGAAGACCTCCTCCTCACCTCGCCCGAAGAGCTCGGGCAGCACCCGGTTCACGACGATGGCCGACAGGGCCACGTCGGTCTCGTCCTCGACGCGCTGCGACAGCTCGATGGTCTCGTTGACCGGCATCTCCTCAGGCGTGGTGACGAGCACCAGGCCGGTGGTCTCCTTGTTACTGAGGATGTCGATCAGCCAGCCGGTCTGCTGACGAATGAGTCCGACGTGCACCAACTCGCTGATGGCCTGGGGCGCGGCGAGCTGACCGACGATGTGGCCGGTGGCCGGAGCGTCGACCACGACCAGGTCGAAGTTTCCTTCGCGCACCTCCCACACCGGCTTGCCGACAGTGAGGATCTCGCGAACGCCGGGGGCGGCGGTGGCGACGAACTCGAAGGCGCGCGCCAGTGGGCCGATGCGGGCGATGGCGGGCAGACGCATCTGCAGGCGCAGGTACTCCTGCAGCGACGCCTCCGTGTCCATCGACATGGCGAAGAGGTTGGGCTGCAGCTCACGCGGCGTGTAGTCGGTGTCGCCGGCCTCGAAGAAGTCGGCCAGGTTGCCCTTGGCGTCGATCTCGCATGCCAGCGTGCGCTTGCCCCGCTGCGACCCGAGCAGCGCCAGCGCGGCGGCGATGGTGCTCTTGCCGACGCCGCCCTTGCCGCTGACGAACAGCAGCTTGTGGTCGAGCAGATCGGCGGGCGGCACGGTTGCGGTTCTACCCCCCTACAGAGCGGAGAACCCGACCCGGCGTTCGCCGGAGTCGGCGCCGATCTCGACGTAGGCCAGCTTGCTCGACGGCACGCCGACCCTGCGGCCTCTGCGATCGGTGAGCCACAGCACCTTGCCCTCGGCGGAGACGGCTTCTTCGATCGTGATGATGAGCTGGTCGCGATCGGTGTCGTCGCGCAACTCGACCTCGATCTCCTTCGGCGTGTAAGTCACGCCGATGCGTACATCCAACGTTCATTCCTCCTGATGAGGCTCGGGCGGCTTCAGCGTAGGTGGCTCGGCTCCCAAGGACGCTGGAGACGGCTCCTCGTCCTCGACCGGCTCGCTGGGACCGTCCGCAGGGGGAAGCTTGTCCCACTGGCCGACACTCGGTGTCCGCCGGTAGAAGACCAGCAACGTGAGGCACACTGCGACGACGACGATCGAGCTCCACTGGCTGCCCGTGAGCCCGAAATGTCGGACGTCCTCGCGCAGGAAGTCCTCGACGATGCGCATGGCGCCGTACCAGACGGCAAACACCAGGATCAGGAACCCGTCGTAACGGTGTTTGCGCCGGAGGCGAAGGAGGACGATCAACAGAAAGATCGACGAGACGAAGTCGTACAGGGCCGTCTGGTGGACGACGGCGCCGACGGTGCGATCGGTGAGATTGGTCGGCGCGCACGGCGAGGCGGTGGGGACGTTGAAGGCCGGGCACTTGTAGCCGAGGAAGAAGTTGGTGCGGGTGCCGAGGTGGTCGGCGACGATCAGGTCGCCGATGCGGCCGATGATCACGCCCAAGGCGACGCCCGGTGCCGCGGCGTCCATCACCTTCCAGAACGAGAGGCGCTCGGACTTCATCTTTGGCAGGGCGAGGAGGAGCGAGATGCCGCCGTGCCAGACCTTGAAGATCTCGATCGGCGAGCTGTAGTCGCCGGCGTGGTTGATGACGTACGCCAGCCGGGCGCCGATGATGGCGCCGATGGCAGCCCGGGTGAGCAGGGAGTACACCTGCTCGTCCCGAATGCCCTTACGCCGCGCCTCCGGGAGCATGAGGCGGGCACCAGCGAGGAACCCGACGGCGATGCCGACACCGTGCGGCGAGATGCTGAACGGCCCGAACTTCACGTGCACGAGCGGGTGGTACGAGATGTAGGCGAGCGCGCTGTGCAGCACGAGTCAGTTCTAGTGCAGGCAGAATCTCTGGATGCCTCGCACCCGCCCGGAATTGGATCGCGCCGAGAAGCAACAAGCGATCCTCGAGGCTGCAGTCGAGCAGTTGGAGACCGGCGGGTACGCCGCCCTGTCGGTCGCCGCCATCGCCCGTGACCAGGGCGTCGCCCAGAACGCCGTCTACTGGTACTTCCCCTCCAAGGACCACCTGTTCGTCGCCGCCATCCAGCACATGGGCCACCGGGTCTTCGCGGCC
>Ga0209577_10004438_pt1 | contig 13204 bp, 12 predicted proteins | sample GraSoiAngelo_109_FD_185874 | JGI IMG/M metagenome (GOLD analysis project Ga0209577, IMG submission 185874) | Grasslands soil microbial communities from the Angelo Coastal Reserve, California, USA - 14_0903_12_20cm (SPAdes) (version 2) | ecosystem: Environmental > Terrestrial > Soil > Grasslands... | reverse complement strand
TCTTGATCGGTTTACCCCTTGGGCTGCTTTTGACGTTTGCCGCGTGCCGTTTCGTCGGCAGTTTGCTTTACGAAATGTCCCCGCTTGATCCGCGAATTCATCTGATTGCCGTTCTGTCATTAGTCGGAGCCGGATTGCTCGCGTCCTACGTGCCGGCACGCAGGGCGGTGAAGGTCGACCCCATGGTGGCCCTGAGATACGAGTGAGAAAACCGTGACGCCGCCAGCGCTGGTTGGACACTCTTGTTTCACTTCGGTATAACCCTTTTGCCGTCTACCAAATAACGCTAAATCGTTGACAAAAAAGACCATTAGCTTTACCTAACCGCAAGCGGGGTTTCCTGTCTAATGAATCGAATGCAGCCGAGCGTCGAGAACGCGCAGACCATCGCCGAGAGCGACGCCGTCGCCGTCGAACGAACGCTGGCGGGCGACCGGGACGCCTTCCGCGTTCTCGTTGAGCGGCACAGCCGCAATGTTTTCCGGCTGGCTTATCGCATGACCGGGAACCGGCCCGATGCGGAAGAGGTGGTCCAGGAGGCGTTCCTGCGCGCCTATCAAAAGCTCGGAAAGTTCGAGGCGCGAGCCAATTTTGGAACCTGGGTTTATCGCATCGCCGCGAACTACGCGATTGACCGCATGAGGCAGCGCAAGAAAGAGGAGGCGCGAAAAGTCGAGCCAGTGATTTACGAAGAGGGAACGGAAAACGATCCCGTGACGCTGGTGCAAGATGCCGCACCGACCCCGGAACGCTTGGCGCACAACATCGAGCTCCGGAAACAAATGAAGATCGCCCTCGCCGCGCTCTCTCATTCAGAGAGAACCGCCTTCGTGATGCGGCACTGGGAGGGCTGCGCCATTGAGGAGATCGCCGCCGTCCTCAAATCAAGTTCCAGCGCGGCGAAGAATGCGGTTTTTCGGGCAGTGCAGAAATTGCGCCTGGCCTTGCAACCCTTCGTGGTGAAAGGGACGCAGGTCAGGGCGATGGGAACGGAATCATGAAGCATATGACAGAAGAAGAGTTGATTGCTTACCGCGAAGGCGTGGCCTCCCAGCGCGCTGTAATTGCGAATCATCTGGCCGCTTGCGAAGAATGCCGCGCAGAACTCGAGCGTATCGAAGCCGTGCTCGCGGCGCTAGATACATTGCCGGTGCCCAACCCCGGCGACGATTATGGTGGTCACGTATGGCGGCAGATTGCGCCGCGCTTGCCGGAGCGGCCTGCACGGTGGTGGCAGGCGTGGTTCGAACCGCAGCGATTGGGAGCGTTGGTAACTGTGGCCGCCTTGCTCGTTGTGGCGTTTCTTACCGGGCGAATTACAAAGCGCGGTCCTATTGGCAATGACGTTGCCAACACGGAACAGATTCGCGAGCGCGTGCTGGTGGTTGCCGTGGGCGAGCACCTGGGCCGCTCCGAGATGATGCTTGTCGAGCTTTCGAACGCCGCGCCTCTTGATCCCGCTCAAGAGCACGTGAACATTTCCGCGGAGCAGCACCGCGCCGAAAATTTGCTCGATGAGAATCGCCTGTATCGGCAGACCGCTTTGCAGGAAGGCAACGCCGCGCTCGCTAGCGTGCTGGATGAACTCGAGCGCGTGCTGCTAGATGTCGCGCATAGCCCGGATCAGGTCACTCCGGCGCAGCTCGGAAAGATTCGGCAAAAGATTGAGGCACAAGGAATTCTGTTCAAGGTTCGGGTGGTCGGCAGGGAGCTCCAGGAACGCCAGCAGACGACAAAACCTGCTCCGGCGGCAAACGGCTCCAAAGAAAGCGAAAGGAATAAGTATGACCGAGCAGAATGTAGTGTGTAGGAAGAACATGATGTGGATTGCGGTCGCGGTGCTGTTGCTGTCTCCCGCACGGGCGCGGGCGGCGCACCTTGTGGCAGCTAATTTCACAGCAGGAGATTTTTCACTTGCCCCGCAAAGCGCTCAAGACAAGGAGCAGGAGAAACGTGATCGGGAGCAGGAGGCCCGTGATCGCGAACAGGAGCGGCTCGACCGGCTCCAGGAATTGTACGACGACGGCCGCGAAGCGCTGGACGAAGACCGCTACGAGCAAGCCGAGGTGAAATTTAATCAACTCGCGCAGATGAACAGCCCGCTGACCGATGCGGCTCTTTATTGGAAAGCTTACGCAGAAAATAAGTTGGGCAAGCGCGACGCAGCATTGACAACGCTTGCTGATATGAAGAAGCGCTTCGCGCAGAGCCGCTGGCAGAAAGACGCAGACGCTCTGGGACTCGAAGTGAAACAGTCGACCGGACAAGCAGTCAAACCTGCGGACCAGAGCGATGAAGACTTGAAAATAATGGCGATTCAAGGGTTGATGAACAGCGACCCGGAACGAGCCATGCCGCTGCTCGAAAAGGTGATTAACGGCGCGGCCTCGCCGAGAGAAAAGTCGCGCGCGTTGTTCGTTCTCGCGCAGAACGGTTCCGCTCAGGGGCGCGAGATCATTGGAAGGATTGCGCGCGGACAAAGCAATCCGGAGCTTCAGCGCGAAGCGATCAAGTATCTCGGGCTGTTCGGCGGAGCGCAGTCCCGACAAGTTATGGCGGAAGTCTATGCGGCAAACCCCGATCCCTCAGTTAGACGCGCCATTCTTCGCGCCTACATGCTGGGAGGAGACCGCGAACACTTGTTGGCCGCCGCAAAGAGCGAAAAAGACGAGTCTCTTCGCCGCGAAGCTATCCGCCAGCTTGGCCTTGTCCATGGTGTGGGAGAACTCGAGCAACTCTATCAGATGGAAACCTCCACGGATCTTCGGCGGGAAATCCTGCAGGCATATTTCCTCGCGGGCGAATCCGGCAAGCTCGTTCAGGCCGCGCAATCAGAGAAGGATCCTGAATTGCGCCGCGCCGCGATCCGTAATCTCGGGCTCATTCATTCCGACGAATCATCCAAGGCTCTCCAGACCATTTACGGCCGGGAAACCGATCGCGGGCTGAAGGACGAGGTCCTTAACGCCTACTTCCTTCAAGGAAATGCTCGGGCGCTCGTAGCCATCGCGCGTAACGAAAAAGACCCCGAACTGAAGAAGACCGCGGTCTCCAAGCTTTCATTGATGCATTCCAAAGAAGCAACCGATTACTTGATGGAACTTTTGCAGAAGTGAGGTGGCTGATGCACGGGAAAGATATTTTTTCAACAGGGCGAAGGACTCTCGGACTGGTGATGATCCTTTCCGGAATTTTCTTCACCATCGCGCAATTCGCGAAACCTGTCGCGCTCCAGACCGATTTCGGTCAAGCCTACGCCGCGATTCCGCAGGCGACGGTCGAGATGCCTCGCGCCGAAAACGCCAACGCGGAAACGCGCGCCGTCAAAGGAACCTTGGACGCAACCTTCCGTGGAATCCTCGCCCAGGCGGAAAAGCCCCAATGGGTCGGCTACAGCGTCGACGAAATTGCGGGCGAACGAAACATGTGTTGTGGCAATTGGAATGTCGGGGAGGGTTGCGAAACCTGTCGGCTGGAAAGCGACCACCATTGGACAAGCGGCACGGCGAAAGGCGACAACCGGACTGACAGCACCGTCAAGCTCGAAGGGGCCCGGCAGCTGGTCGTGCTCTTCCGGCTAGAAGGAAGGCAAGTGGTACGCATTCGAGTTGCCTCAGAAGACTGCACGCTGGATGCCGGTGGGCTGCCATTCCTTTGGCTGACTGGCGTTAAACCAGCAGAAAGTGTCGCGCTTCTCTCCACTTATGTGCAGGCCGCCGAGTTCGAACGGCACGAGCATCACAACCTCGGTGAGGGCGCGCTTACCGCGATTGCCTTGCACGCGGACGCCTCGGCCGACCGCGCGGTGGAATCCTTCGTTTCACCGTATCAGAGCGAAGAGTTGCGCAAGCAAGCCGCTTTCTGGTTGGGCGTGGCGCGCGGGAAAGTGGGACTGAATGCGTTGGAGCGAATGGCCAAAAACGATCCCAATTCGGAGGTGCGCGCTCATGTGACCTTTGCGCTGTCCGTCAGCCACGAACCGGGAGCCATCGAAGAAATGATTCGCATGGCCCATGACGATTCCAGCTCGCATGTGCGAGGCCAGGCGCTTTTCTGGCTTGCTCAAAAAGCAGGAAAGAAAGCCGTTGGCACAATTACCGGTGCGATCGAAAACGATCCTGATACGGAAGTAAAGAAGAAAGCGGTCTTCGCCCTCAGCCAATTGCCCAAAGACGAAGGCGTGCCAAAACTGATCGAAGTCGCCCAGACAAACCGCAATCCCGAAGTGCGCAAGCAAGCCATGTTCTGGCTTGGCCAGTCCAACGACCCCCGCGCCCTCCAATTCTTCGAGCAGATACTTCTCAAGTGAAACATTGCAAATTCCGAGCACCTGTCGATTTGCAGATTAGCCGCAGAAATTGAACAGGGTGTCAGAGTATGAGAACTTCAAGAAAAGAGTATGACTCCTGAGCAGAGAAAACTCGCCTACGAATTGATCGCCAATCCGCCCCCAGGAAGCGCTATTGCCGCAGCCAGGGATTGGGGGCGTTGATCTAACTTTGCTTTACGCGAACTTGCTGCGAACGCCGACCGAGCGCGCCCGGTCCTTCGCCTCAATGGCTCGATCCTTTGAGATTCTTCGGGCTAAAGGTAGGAAGACAACCGGTAGGAAGATAACGCCCCGGAAATGAAGGAACTTCCGGAAATCCTGAAGATCCTGTACGACGCCCACCTCGAATTGGTTGTCATCGACGGCGCGGCCATGCATCTGCAAGGCTCCGCATATGTAACCAAGGATGTCGATTTTTGCTATGCGCGGAGCACCGAAAACATCAGGCGGCTTGTTGCTGCTCTAAAGCCCTATCATCCTGTACTACGCGGTGCACCAGCAGACTTACCGTTCATATTCAATGAGCGAACCGTCGCTCAGGGCCTGACCTTCATGCTCTCAACTGATCTAGCTTAGCCAGCGGATTTGGCCTTCCTCGGAGAGGTCGCCGCATCGGGCGCTTATGAGGATGTTAAGGTCACCGCGGACGCACCGGTCATCGATGGAATGGAGATAGCTGTGCTCTCCCTCGTTGGCCTGATCAAATCAAAAAAGGCTGCGGGCCGGCTAAAAGACTTATGCGTGCTCCCGGAGCTTGAAGCGCTCGAACAGATCGAGCGAAAAACGGGAGCGAAGTAGACTCATCGCAAAAGATCTTCGAGCTGCACACGCGCCTCCGTCCTGGCATCGCGGTACTTCACGATGACCGCCGCTTGCAGCGACAAGCCCCACTTGACACCAGCCGGATGCGATACTGCACGCGAACCGGGAACTACAATCGCTTCTTCAGGGATGATCAGCGGTTCGCTCTCGGTCGCGGTATAAACCGCTTCGCGCACCAGGTCATACACCGGGATCGAGCGATTCAGAATCGCGCCCGTGCCCAGCACGGCGCGCCGCTTCACGACTGTTCCTTCATACACGCCGCAATTCCCTCCCACGAGCACTTCGTCTTCTATAATCACCGGCAGCGCACCCGCCGGTTCAAGCACGCCTCCAATCTGCGCGCCCGCGGAAATATGGCAGTTCTTGCCCACCTGCGCGCAGCTCCCAACCAACGCGTGAGAATCAATCATTGTGCCTTCGCCAACGTATACTCCAACGTTTACAAACATCGGCGGCATGCAAATCACGCCTCGGCCAATGTGGGCTCCATCGCGAATGCTGGAGCCCCCCGGCACGATGCGCACCCCGTCCGAAGCCGTAAAAGTGTGAACCGGATACGTCGATTTGTCGAAGAACGGCTGCTTCGCCGCATCAATCGACATGTCTGCGATCGCGCCCATGCGAAAGCCAAGGAGAATTCCCTTCTTCACCCAGGCGTTCACGCGCCAACCGGATTTTGCACAAGGATCCGGCTCCGCCGCGCGAATTTCGCCGCGGTTCAACGCCGCCTTGAAATCGCGGAAAAGCCGGTGATGTTCCTCCCCGTAGTGCTTCGGCGCCTCGTCGAATAGTTTTTCAATGAGCGATGGCTGCATGCGATCTCTCGCGGGCATGCGCGGCCGCCTCGCGCCGGACGAGTCCCAGCGATTCCAACACCGCGCAAATGCGTTCACGATTCTCCGCTTTCGGCGGCACGAGTGGCAAGCGCCACACCGGCTCGAGCAAGCCCATTTCCGCCAGGGCGGCCTTCACCGGGATGGGGTTTGATTCCACGAAGTTGATCTCCATCAACGAAAGATAGCGCCGGTGAATTTCGCGAGCTCCGGCAAAGTCGCCTCGCAGCGCCAGCCGCGTTAGATGCGTCATCTCCGCCGGAATTTCATTCGAAACAACGGAAATCACTCCGCGCCCCCCCAGCGCCATCAGCGGGAGCGTGATCGCATCATCGCCTGATAGCACCACGAAATCCTCAGGAACAATATTGAGAATCGCGGCCATCTGCGCCATGTTTCCTGACGCTTCCTTGATGCCTACGATGTTCTCAACCTCTGCAAGCCGCTTCACCGTAGCCGGTTCGATGTTCACGCCCGTGCGCCCTTGCACGCTGTAAAGAATGATGGGCAGCGGCACGGCTTCCGCGATCGCCCGGAAGTGCTGATACAAACCCTCCTGCGTCGGCTTGTTGTAGTACGGCGTGACCGAAAGAATTCCGTCCGCCCCGATTTTCTCAAGCTCCCGCGCGCGCTCGATCACTTCCGCCGTGTTGTACCCGCCCGCTCCCCCTAGCACCGGAACGCTCTCCTTTGCCAGCTTGACCGCGATCTCGACAACGCGCAGGTGCTCTTCGTGCGTCAGCGTCGGACTCTCCCCCGTCGTACCGCAGGGAACCAGAAAATCGATCCCCGCGTCAATCTGACGCTGTATCAAGCCGTGCAGCGTCCTTTCGTCCAGCGCGCCATCGCGCCTGAACGGTGTAACAAGGGCCGTGCCGGTTCCGGTAAAACGAGTTCCATCAAACATGTTGCTCCTTCCCTGGAGTAGCTAATTTGACTTCGGGCTAGGTTTGACGGCCTGGGATGCCGTTTCAGATACCTCAGCTCAACTCGCTAAGAATCTCTCGAAATTCGAAAACTCCTCGCCTGCCGGCGAGCCACCGTGCCGCGCGCAAAGCTCCACGCGCAAAGCCTTCGCGCCCTCGCGCCGTGTGTCGCAGCGTGATGGTATCGGCGGCCGAATCAAAACCAATCTCATGCGTCCCGGGATGCGCTCCCGCACGATTCGCGGTCAGCGTGAGCGCGCGGTTATAGCCGGAAGCGCGAATTTCCTGTGCCAGCTTCTTGAGCGTTCCGGAAGGCGCATCTTTTTTCGCCGAGTGGTGAATCTCCCAGCCCCACGCTTCGTATTCGGGATATCTTGCGAAAAAGCAGGCCGCATGCGCCACCGCCTGCATAAACACGTTGACCCCGACGGAGAAATTCGGGCTGTACACCAGCCCAGTTCCAGACGTCACCACCGCTTCGTGAATCTCCGGCAGATGTTCGTACCAGCCCGTCGTCCCGCAAACCGCGTTGACACCAAGCGCAGCGAGCCGCCGCAGATTGTCCGGCGCCCCGCCCGGCGTGGTAAATTCCACGGCCGCATCAACGCCTTGCAAGAATTCCGGCACGATCGCCGCATCCTGAAGATTGTTCTCGCGCGTGAATTTCGCGCGCACGTCGAAGCCGTATTCGGGCGCAAGCTGCGCAATTAAGCGCCCCATCTTTCCATATCCCACGATGGCGAGGCCCAGGCTCATGCCGCGCTCTTCCCCGTCGCCAGCAATTGCGCGGTCATGCGCGCGTAAATCTCCACGGCGTCGCACAACTCCTTTTTCGCAATGCGCTCTTCCGCCGTGTGCGCCACGTGAATGCTTCCTGGGCCAATGAGAAACGGCTCGCCCCACGCGCCGTTAAAAGTGGGAATATCTGTCGTAAACGCAACCACAGTTGTCGGAAGCCCTTCAAATTTGTTCAAGCGAATCGCGGGTGTGCGCAGCACTTCGAGCGCCTCCGCGCGCCCCGCCACAGCGGAAGCAACTGCCTGTCGCAGCGACACAGGATCGCCAACGGTTCGAAACATCACTTCCGCTTCGGCATGATCCGCCACGACGTTCGGCGCCCGCCCGCCGTTAATCGTTCCAATGTTCAAAGTACTTCTGCCGAGCAACGGATCTTCCGGCAGCGGAATCCGGCGAATGTCCTGTAAAACATCTAAAAGTGTGTGGATCGCCGAGTGCCCCAACTCCGGATAAGCTGAATGCGCCAATCTGCCCTTTGTGGTAATTTCGTAGCGCAGCGCGCCTTTGGATCCCAACGCAAGTTGATTCTCTGTTGGCTCGCCGTTGATCAGAAACTTCGACCCGTGGGGCTGTGTCGCAGCCGCTTTCGCCCCCGCGCTGTTGCGCTCTTCGCCAACCACAAACAACAGCCCAAAATTGCGCGTGCCCGTAGCCAGCAGTTTTTCCCCCGCCGTGATCATGGCCGCAATAATCCCCTTGGCGTCGCAGGCGCCGCGGCCAAAAATGAATTGCTCATCTTCGCTGGATGCGAAATACGGCGGAACGGTGTCCATGTGCGTCGAGAGCGTGACCACCGGTTCGCCCCACGACGCGAACAAATTGTCCCGGTTCGGCTCGGCCGACATGCGGCTCACCTGCCCGTTGCTCCGCGCCGCCAGCGCCGACAAATGCGCAAAAAGGTAGTCGCTCACGTTTTTCTCGTGGTTTGTCGTGGACTCGATGTCCACCAGCGCGCGTGTCAATTCAAACAATCGCATTCGCTTGTTACTGCCCGAGTTTCTGGAGGAGCGTAACGAAAGGAAGGAACCGGGGAGAAAATACCGCGTCGGCTGCCGCCTCTCGATAGCGCTCCATCCGTTTGTGACGGACGACAGTGGACAGGCCTTAGACCTGCCCCCCAACCCCGCGCTTCTCAGCCAGCGCGCCGGTTTCGGCGGACAACTTCTTCAAACTGCAAAAGTCGCCTTCGACTTCGTCGGTCGAAGGAGCCCCTTTCGCTCGGGCGTCGAAAGCGGATCGGAACAGCTCGCCCGGCTACTTTTGGCCTCCGCACCTCTACCAAGAAAACCCAGTTTACGGGAACATTGCCGAAAAAGCGAACGAAATTTCACGCTTTTCTTGCGTCCCAGGAATTGGTCGTAATGCTTTGGAGGGTCCTATAGTTCCAGTGGTTTGAGCGGAACGTGCTGCGTGGCAACCAGCAGTTGTCCCGTAAACGCCGCTTCCGCCGGCCGGCGGCTCAATGCTTCCTGCGCGCATATTTCCGCGGTGAACGGATTATTGTTTTCTTCCGAGAGATGCGCCAGCACCAGGTACCTCGCCGCAGCATCGAACCCATCTGGGTCCGAGAGATATTCGCTCACAGCATGATTCGAAAGATGCCCGGTTCGGCTGAGGATGCGTTGCTTCACCACCCACGGATACGGCCCAACCTTCAGCATTTCCAGATCATGGTTGGATTCCAAAATCAGGCTGTCCGCGCCGCGCAGGTGAACCTTCACCAGTTCCGGCATGTAGCCCAAGTCGGTCACCAGCGCCACTTTCATGCCGTTCGTTCGAAACGTGAACCCGATGGGATCGGCCGCATCGTGCGGAATGGCAAACGCATGCATCTCAATGTCCCCCACCGCAAAACGCTGCCCCGCATGAATGGTCTCCACGCCGCGCAGGCGCTTAGTAAACGTCTCGGGAAGGATCCGCTGCATGGCGTCCATGGTCGGCTCGGTCACGTACAGCGGCGCCTTCCACAGGCCCAGCATTTGCGGCAATCCGTTGCAATGATCCGCGTGTTCGTGGGTGATGAGGATGCCGTCGATTTTCTTTACGTCGTTTTCGACGGCTGCCAGCCGCGCCAGCGTCTCGCGCTTGCCGAGCCCGGCATCCACAAGGAGGCTGGTGCGCTCCGTCTCGAGCAACGTGATGTTGCCCGAGCTGCCGGACGCCAGAATGGAGACCCGCAAGCCGATCGCGTAGCTCCTGACTGCATCTGGCCACCAGGCCCGATGTGCTTCTCTCACGACAGCTCAAATCAAATTTTAAAAATCATCGCAGAGCGCTGCGGCCTCGTCAACAGGGTTCGTCGTGACCGTTCCTGGGTTTTAAGATCGCCCACGTCGATGGCGACCCGACCCGGAACCCGACGCCGTAACCTCTTCGGCCCGGTGCTTCAAGCAGCTTTCCAGAAGGTCATCCAGTTCGCGCGGACGAATTGGCTTAGTCAAATAGCCATCCATCCCGGGGGCCAGGAATTTGTCTCTATCACCCTTCATCGCATGCGCCGTCAGTGCCACCACGGGCAGATGCGCGTCGGTGCCCTTTTCTTTTTCCCGCATCATCGCAGTTGCTTGCAACCCGTCCATTTCCGGTATCTGCACATCCATCAGGACGAGGTCAAAGCTTCCCCTTTCCAGTGCTTCCAGTGCCTCACGCCCGTTCCCAGCCAGCACCACCCGATATCCTCTCTTTTCGAGCATCCGCGTCGCCAAACGCTGATTCACCGGATTATCTTCCGCCAGCAGCACCCGTAACACGCCCTCCGGATCGCGCGCATCGTAGAGGGAGTAGCGGATGATCAGAGGGATGGCTCCTTGCTGCTCTTTCGCTCCCAGCACTCGGGCCATCGCCTCCCGCAATTCGGATTGCCGGATTGGCTTCAGCAAATAAGCCGAAATGCCCAAGGCCTTGCAGCGTTCCGCATCGCCGCGGTGGCCCGCCAAAGTGAGCATCATAATCGTCGCTGTTGCCGATTCCGGCTTCTTCCGAAGTTCGCTGCGAGCTTGCTGTTGAACGAGTCCACAAGCAGGCCGACCTCGCCGCCTTGTCCCCTATCAGCTCTGAGAGAATAATCCTTCTGCGAGGAAACCTTCCCGGCCAACCCCGTCAGTCACTCAGCGGCAATTGTGCTCACTTTGAGCGTTGGCGCACTTTGCGCGCTGTTCCGATTCGAAAAGGGTGTGACTATTTGAACGGCGTGCGGCGGACGGCGTCCAGCAAGACCGGTGCCATGTCTCCATCGAAGTTCTAACTTCCAACATCCGACTTCTGCCGTTTGATATACTCGCGCGGCAAAACCAAAACATGGACAAGTACGACCTAATTGTGGTGGGTTCCGGACCAGCCGGGCAGCGCGCCGCCATTCAGGCCGCAAAGTTCGGCAAGCGCGCCGCGCTCATCGAGAAACTCGAAGTCGTCGGCGGCGCCGCCATCAATACCGGCACCATTCCCAGCAAAACCATCCGCGAAGCCGTGCTTCATCTTTCCGGATACCAATACCAGAGCATTTACGGCGTCAACTACCGCGTGAAGGATCCCATCACCATGGCGGACCTTTCCTTCCGCGCCCTCAACGTCATCAAGACCGAAATCGACGTCATCCGCGCACAGCTTTCACGCAACGGGATCGACGTCATCACCGGAATCGCGAGCTTTCTCGATCCCCATCGCATCCAGGTGGCCAGTTCTCGCGGCCAGCTGGAATTCCAATCCGACCACATCATCCTCGCCACCGGCACCAAGCCCGCTGTCTCCCCGCTCGTTCCGTTCAACAACAAAACCATCATCAACAGCGACCAAATCCTCAGCATGCCGGAAATTCCCAAAGCCATGATCGTCGTTGGCGGCGGCGTGATTGGCGTCGAGTACACCTGCATGTTCGCGACGCTCGGCGTGCGCGTCACGCTCATCGAGAAACGCCCGCGCTTGCTCGAATTTGCCGACCAGGAAATGGTTGAGGCGCTTTGCTATCACCTGCGCGACCGCCGTGTCACGCTGCGCCTCAATGAAGAAGTCGAAAGCGTGGAAGAAACCGCGGATCACAATGTCGTTGCCAATCTGAAGAGCAAGAAAAAAATCACCGGCGAAGCGCTTCTCTACGCCGTGGGGCGCCAGGGCAATATTGATGAACTGAATCTCGCCGCCGCCGGCCTCGAAGCCGACGCGCGCGGCCGCATCCATGTCGACGAGCAGTACCGCACCAAGCAGTCACACATTTTCGCCGTCGGTGACCTCATCGGGTTTCCCAGCCTTGGCTCCGTCTCCATGGAACAGGGCCGCATCGCCGCCGCAAACGCGTTCGGCATGCCCGTTCACTCGAACCCGGCAACGTATCCTTACGGGATTTACACGATTCCCGAAATGTCCTTCATCGGCAGAACCGAGGAGCAGCTCACCGACCAGGGCGTCCCCTACGAAGTCGGCATGGCCTATTTCCGCGAAATTGCCCGCGGCCAGATTCGCGGCGATACGACCGGCCGGTTGAAATTGCTCTTCGATCCCACGTCCAAGGAATTGCTTGGCGTGCACATCATTGGTGAAGGCGCTTCGGAACTGCTGCACATCGGACAAGCGGTTTTCGCGCTCAAAGGCACGGTCGAATATTTCGTGGATACGGTTTTCAATTATCCGACGCTGGCGGAGTGCTACAAAGCCGCCGCGTTCAATGGGCTCAACAAACTTAAGTAAGCGATTCGGTGTTTTCATGAACTGACACGGCCAAAGAGGGAATGAGATGATTTCAGCAAATTTACATGGCACGAGATGGGCGGGCGAGCGATGAGCAGGACAGTCGGCGTTTTGGTGATGGAACATATCGCGGCGGGCTTGGTGGAAGGCGACAAAGTCCACGGGCCGCTCAAAATTTTTCCGGAATCGCCACCGTCGCTCGATCCCCTGCAGTCCATGCCGTCTAGCGACATCGCCGAATCCATTCGCGCGCTTGTCGAAAAAGTGGCGGGCGCGGAAAAAATCGAAGCCGTGGGCATCGGCTTCCCCGGAATCATTCGCAACGGCGCCGTCGAGGAATCCCCCAACTTGCAGCAGGTGAAGGGTTTCGCCCTACAAGCCGCCCTTTCCGCGTCGCTCCAAGGCAAAGCCGCGGGCGTTCCCGTGCGCGTTTTTAACGACGCCGATGCCATGGCCGCGGGGATCGCCGCGACGCATGGAAAATTGCACCAGCTCACGCGCGTCTGGACGCTGGGCAACGGCATCGGCTTCGGCCGGTATCCCGCGAGCGAGGGCGTGTGGGAGGGCGGCCACACCGTGGTTACGCTGGACCCGAAAGAAGGCTTCTGTGGCTGCGGCGGCAAAGGGCACCTCGAAGGAATTCTCGGCCGCCGCTCGATGCGCATGCGATTCCTCGATCTCGAACCCGAAGAAGTGTTTGAGAACGCGGCCGCCGGCGACGCCCGCTGCTCGGAATTTGTGACGCTGTGCCATCGCGCGCTCGCCGCCGCCACCGCCAACAGCATCCACATGGAAGGCCCCGGCGTCTTCTT
>Ga0209577_10004437_pt1 | contig 13205 bp, 15 predicted proteins | sample GraSoiAngelo_109_FD_185874 | JGI IMG/M metagenome (GOLD analysis project Ga0209577, IMG submission 185874) | Grasslands soil microbial communities from the Angelo Coastal Reserve, California, USA - 14_0903_12_20cm (SPAdes) (version 2) | ecosystem: Environmental > Terrestrial > Soil > Grasslands... | reverse complement strand
CCATGCCCATTCCTCCCTAGCAAAGCTCTCCCTTTTAGCACCCGATGCGGAGTTTTGTCAATCGCCGTGGCCGAGGGTGGCGCGTGAAATTTTCTATCAAGTTGAACCTGTCGGGTGTATACTCAAACTCCAACCGTGGGAGCCCTTCCCGAGAGCTTTGTCGAAATCGACGGCGTCCTGGTGGATCGCCGAATCTTCACCACCCCCTTCATCTGTGACGTGGTGATTCAGCAGTGTCGCTCGGCGTGCTGCCACCGGGGGTGCGTCGTGACGGGCGGGGACATCGAGCGGCTCACTCCCCACATGGACGGCATCGTGCGGTATCTGCCCGAGGCCAAGCGTGAGTTTCTTCGCCGAGCAGGGGGGAGTTTTGTTGGCGACCCCGAGCGGCAGGGAACCGACATGCTCCCGCAGGAGACCATGGCCATGATTCGGTTTTTCAAGTCGCCTGAGGACATGCGCTGCACCTGGGTCGTGGACGACGAGTGTGTCTTCCTGTATCCGTCCACCCAATCCGCGCCCGGCAACGGCCATCGCGTGACCGTGAACCATTGCGCCGTGCACTCCTACGCGCTGGAGCGCGGGATGGACTGGCAGAGCTTCAAACCGGCGGATTGTGTCCAGTTCCCCCTCTGTTTCTACCAAAAGGACGGCCGGACGGTGCTGGCCTTGCAGGAAGAGCCGGGCCAAGCCATCGTTCCGTGCCTCAATAACCCCATTGGGCCCCCTATGTACCGCAGCCTCGAGGGCACCATCATCTACCTCCTGGGTGAGCGCTTCAATGAAAAGGTCCAGGCTTACGGACGCGAGCATTTCCCGGAGTGAACAGCCGGGGTAAGGGGCCCTCCCATGGTGCGCGCCGAGATCATCGCGATCGGCTCCGAACTGGTCCTCGGCGGCGTGGCCGACACCAACTCGCTCTACCTCGCCGAGGAACTGCTGAAGCTCGGCATCGAGGTCCGTTACAAGACCGTCGTCGGCGACGATCCCAAGGACATCGAGGCGGCCCTCCAGCACGCGTTGGGGCGGGCAGACGTGGTGATCACCACCGGGGGCCTGGGTCCGACCGAAGATGATCTGACCCGCAAGGTCGTCGCGCGGGTGACCGGCCGGCGGCTGGTGCTGCACGACGAGACCCTGCAGCGCATCACCCAGCGACTTGAGGCCCGGCATCGCCGGGCGACAGCCGAGCAGACGACGCAGGCCCTGATCCCAAGGGGTGCCAAGGTCATCCCAAATCCCGTCGGCACCGCGCCGGGGTTTTTCCTCCGCTTCAAGGATGAGGTGAATGCAGAGCGCGCGCTGATGTGCCTGCCCGGCGTCGCCATGGAGGTGCAGCACATCTTTCCCGAGGGAGGGAGCGTCTTGCTCGAGGCGTTAGTCGGCACGGCGGCGCGCGGCATGCTCCTCCGCCACCGGCTGCGGACGTTCGGGCTTGTGGAATCGGAGGTGGATGCGCGCTTGAGGGATCTGTACACGGCCGAGCGCAACGCCATCCTCGGCCTGCAGGCCGGCGTCTATGGCGTGGACATCTCGCTCACGGTCCGGGGCCGGGATCCGGATTCGGCTGAAGCGGTGATGAGGCGAATGGAACGCGCAGTGCGGGATCGGGTCTGGGACTACCTGTACGCAGCCGGGGATCAGACTATGGAAGGCGTGGTTGCCTTGAAGCTGAAGGCGAAAGGCCTCACCGTGGCTGTCGCGGAGTCCTGCACGGGGGGACTGATCAGCCAGCGGCTGACCTCCGTGCCAGGCAGCTCCGCCTACTTCGACCGCGCCGTGGTGCCGTATAGCGACCGGGCGAAGGTAGACCTGTTGAAGGTGCCGGAGGCGCTCATCCGCGCAAAGGGCGCGGTCAGCGGCGAGGTTGCCCAAGCCATGGCGGAAGGGGTCCGTGAGAAGAGCGGGGCCGATCTCGGCCTCGCGGTGACCGGCATCGCCGGGCCGACGGGCGGGACAAAGGAAAAACCGGTGGGGCTGGTGTACCTGGCCTTGGCCGACAAGCGGAAGGCGACCGTGCGGTCCGATCTGTTCAGCGGGGATCGGGACGGGATCCGGTGCCGCGCCTCGCAGGCGGCGTTAGACTTGCTGCGGCGCTATTTATCAGGAAAGGCAATAGAATAGTTTTTATCTTTTCCCTCCGCACGGTGTCCAACCTGAGTGACAGGGGGCTTGCCTGAAGATTTGAAGGGTGCTATCATTTTGATAGCACCGCGTAACTGAGAGGAGAGAGCCATGCCCCACATACTTGTCAGAGACTTGGACTCGGACATCGTGGAACGGCTCAAGTCGCGCGCCAAGCAGCACGGGCGATCCTTGCAGGGGGAGGTCAAAGCTATCCTGGAAGAAGCCACTCCCATGACTATGAGCGAAGCGAGGGCCGTGTCGGAGAAATGGCAGAAATACTTCAAGGGCCGCAAGTTCAGCGATAGCGCGAAATTGATTCGGGATGACCGGGAGCGGTGACCCGCCTTGTCGTGGATGCCAGCGTGGCGGTGAAATGGCTCGTACCGGAAGGCCATGCCGACGCGGCCCGCCGAATACTGAGCCCGAACCATGAACTGCTGGCTCCCGACCTCATTTGGGCCGAAGTCGGAAATGTCATATGGAAAAAGTGGCGCCGTGGCGAGGTTCCGGGTCATGCGGCCGGCGACCTCTTGCAGGATTTTCGCCGTTACCCTGTGCAGACATTTGCGTCCCGGGCGTTGATGTCCACCGCGTGGGGTCTGGCGGAACGCTACCGCCGGAGTTTCTACGACAGCTTGTACCTGGCTCTGGCCGCCGGCGCGGAATGTCCATTAGTGACAGCCGATCTCAAGCTCTACAACCAACTCAAGGCCGGCCCCTTTGCGGAAAGTCTGGTCTGGGTCGAGGACACCCCACGCGCTTAAACGGTTTTTATCTTTTCCCTCCGCACGGTGTCCAACCTGGATAATGGGCATCGTTCCACTTGCTCGACATAAACAGCTATGATATAGCTATGGCGTGCGACGTCGTCGAAAGAATAAAGACACGCAACTAAAGGAATTCGAAACGAGGGACTTGGGCCATGACATTGCCCGGAGCAAAGCTGCGGTCGTCGTGCGCCCCAAGACCCGGCAGATGCCGACCTCGATTTTTCTCGATCCAGCCATCATCGAAAAGCTAAGGAGCAAGGCCGAGAAACGCGGGATCGGCTACCAGACCATGCTCAAGATCATCGTCCACGAGCACGTGGATGAGTACTGAGCGGCCTCAGGCCATCGCTATTCTTCCCTTGCTCCCGCCAGGGGCGAGGGGAAAGAAAGGGTAGACCCATAAAAAAATGATCCGGGCCTTCATCGCCATTCAACTTTCCGACGAGATGAAGCGTCAGATAGGAAGTGTGCAGGCAGAGTTGAAACGGGAGGTCTCCGGTTCGGGACGGGGAGGCAAGGCTGTCAAGATCGGCAAGGTCGGATGGACCCAGCCCGAGGGCATCCATCTGACGCTCAAGTTTTTGGGAGACATCCAGGAGACGCAGGTGGAAGCCTTGCGAGAGATCCTACACAAAGCGGCCGCGCCGGCCCGCCCCTTCACGCTGGAAGCCCGTGGGCTGGGCGCCTTTCCGAATCCGCGCGCGCCCCGCGTGATCTGGCTGGGACTGCACGGGAGCCACGACGACATGGCGGAACTGCAGCGCCTTCAGGCGGCCGTGGAGGACGGCGTGGCGGGTCTCGGGTTCGCGAAGGAGGCCCGCGCCTTCACGCCCCATCTGACCCTGGCCCGCATTCGTGATCGCGTGGAGGCGGGGGCGCTGGAGCCGGTCCTCACCGCCCAGCAGAACCGCGTCGTGGGAGAGTTCGCGGCGTCCTCGGTGGAACTCATCAAGAGTGAGCTCCGTCCGAGCGGCGCCGTCTATACAACCTTGGTGGAAGTGCCCTTCGGCGCTGGAGTATAATCGAGCACTTTGGCACCGATCAGCATCGAAAAGGAGAACGCGATGGCCGAGCGGGAAGAAAAGAAGCGCGCCATGGAACTGGCGATTGCCCAGATCGAAAAGCAGTTCGGCAAAGGATCCATCATGAAGCTGGGGGCCGCCGAAGCCCCTCCGGACGTGCCGGTCATCCCATCAGGCTCGCTGGGCCTGGATCTGGCGCTAGGCACGGGCGGGCTGCCCCGCGGCCGCGTCATTGAGATCTTCGGCCCGGAATCGTCCGGGAAGACCACGCTCATGCTACACACGATCGCGGAGGCGCAGAAGGCCGGCGGCACGGCCGCCTTCATCGATGCGGAGCATGCGCTGGACCTGACCTATGCGGAGAAGCTGGGCGTCAACACCGCCGACCTGCTGGTGTCGCAGCCGGATACCGGCGAGCAGGCGCTGGAGATCACGGAAACCCTCGTCCGGAGCGGCGCCGTGGACATCATCGTGATCGATTCGGTGGCCGCGCTCGTGCCCCGCGCCGAGCTCGAAGGGGAGATGGGAGATGCCCACATGGGCCTGCAGGCGCGGCTCATGTCCCAGGCGCTCCGGAAGCTGACCTCGTCGATCTCCCGCTCGCAGACCACCGTGGTGTTCATCAACCAGATCCGCATGAAGATCGGGGTCATGTTCGGCAACCCCGAGACGACCACCGGCGGGAACGCGCTCAAGTTCTACGCCTCGGTCCGGCTCGACATCCGCCGGATCGAGTCCATTAAGGACGCTCAGGACGTCATGGGCAGCCGGGTCCGTGTGAAGGTGGTGAAGAACAAGATGGCGCCGCCGTTCAAGCAGGCCGAGTTCGACGTGCTGTTCGCCGAGGGGGTCTCCAAGGCCGGCGAGCTGATCGATCTCGGCGTGGACCGGAAGATCGTCGACAAGAGCGGGGCCTGGTTCTCCTACGGAGGCGAGCGGATCGGCCAGGGGCGCGAGGCGGCACGGGACTATCTCAAGGCCCATCCGGCCGTCGCGCGCGAGATCGAGGTCAAGATCCGCGAGGTCGCCGGCGTGGGCGCCAAGGCCGCGGGGCACGCCCGGCCGGTTGCCGAGAAGCGTCCCGATGACAAGCGCTCGCCGACCGGCAAGGTCGTCTCCTAGAGCTGATCCTATTGCGGCAGCGGTCCGGTATCTGGCGCGAGGGGACCGGAGCGCGGCCCAGGTCCAACGTTACTTGGCCGGCCGCGGGTTTTCCGGCACCGCGATGCGCCGCGCGCTCCGCACTCTGCAGCGGCTGGGCTATGTCGACGACAAGGCGGTCGCGCTCCGCGTGGCGGAGGCCCGGTTGGCCCGCCGTCCGATGGCGCGGGAGGCCTTGGCAGCCGAGCTTGAGGCGCGGGGGTTTTCCGCCGGAGCAGTGGCCCGGGCGGTGGAGCACGCGTATGGCGGGCTTTCGGACGAGGACGTGGCGCAGCGGTTTCTCAAGTCCCTGCCGCGCCGGTTCAGCGACCCGGTCCGGGAGGGCCGCCGGCGGGAGGGTCTGCTCCGGGGGCGCGGGTTCTCCGCCGACGTCAGCGAGAGCGTGCTCGGAGTCACGGCGAACCCTTCATGATTCTGGGTGATCCATGCAGACGGCGAACGATTTACGACAAGGCTTCCTGGACTACTTCAAAGGGCAGGGCCACGCCGTTGTCCCGAGTTCCTCGCTGATTCCGCAGGCCGATCCCACGCTGCTCTTCACCAACGCCGGCATGGTCCAGTTCAAGGGCGTCTTCCTCGGAGAGGAGCACCGCGCCTACACCCGGGCCGCCTCCTCGCAGAAATGCATCCGGGCCGGCGGCAAGCACAACGATCTCGAGAACGTCGGGCACACCGGCCGGCACCACACCTTCTTCGAGATGCTCGGCAACTTCTCCTTTGGCGACTACTTCAAGGAAGAGGCAATCGATCTGGCATGGGAATATCTGACCCGCGTCGTCAAGCTTTCGCCGGAGCGGCTGTGGGTGACGGTCTACAAGGAGGACAACGAGGCCTACACCGTCTGGGCAACGAAGATCAAGATCCCAGCCTCTCGCATCGTCAAATGCGGGGAGCAGGACAACTTCTGGCAGATGGCGGACACCGGCCCCTGCGGGCCCTGCTCCGAAATCCATTACGACCAGGGAGCCGGCGTGCCCGGTGACCCGTTCCCGAACGGCGAAGGCGACCGAGTCATAGAGCTCTGGAACCTGGTCTTCATGCAGTACCACCGGGACGAGAAGGGCGCGCTCCACCCGCTGCCCAAGCCCAGCATCGACACCGGCATGGGTCTGGAGCGTCTCGCAGCGGTGGTCCAGGGCAAGACGAGTAACTATGATTCCGATCTGTTCCAGCCGATCATCCGCGCGATCGGGGAGATGGCCCGCAAACGGTACGGCGCGTCGGCGGACGACGACCGCGCGATGTGCGTCATCGCGGACCACCTGCGGGCCATCGCGTTCATGATCGCGGAGGGCATCCTCCCGTCGAACGAAGGTCGTGGCTATGTCCTGCGCCGCATCCTCCGCCGCGCCGGTCGCTACGGGCGGCTGCTGGGCTTGGGCCTCGACGGGCCGTTCTTGTACCGATTGACAGCGCCCGTCATCGACTTGATGAAGGGGGCCTACCCGGAGCTGGAGCGGGCCCGCGCCACGATCGATCGGGTCACCAAGGCTGAGGAAGAGCGGTTCCTGGACACGCTGGCCAAGGGGCTGCGGCTGCTCGATGAGATCGTCGCCGAGGCGAAGCGGGCCAATCAGCGGGTGATCTCGGGCGAGGCGCTGTTCAAGCTGTACGACACCTACGGCTTTCCCCTCGACCTGGCGGCCGATTCGGCAAAGGACCAGGGATTGACGGTGGACGAGGCGGGCTTTCTGGCAGCGCTCAATGAGCAGCGGGTGCGGGCGCGCAAGTCCGCCGGTTTTGTCGTGGCCAAGACCAAGGAGATCTACTCCAAACTCGGCGGAATCGTGGCGCCGACACAGTTCGTGGGCTATTCCCAGTTGGAGACCGAGAGCTTTGTCCAAGCCATCGTCAAGCAGGACGCGCGTGTCAAGGAAGCGGTGGAAGGCGACGAGATCGAAATCGCCCTGGACCGCACGCCGTTCTACGCGGAAGGCGGCGGGCAGGTCGGCGATCAGGGAATTCTGACCGGGCCGGACGGAGTGATTGAGGTGAAACAGACGACCAGGCCGGCGCCGGATTTGTTCCTGCATCAGGGCGTCGTGACGCGCGGTCGGATCCGCGAAGGGGATCGGCTGAGGGCGCACGTGGACCCGCGCCTGCGGTTTGGCGCGGCGCGCAACCATACCGCCACGCACCTCCTGCACGCGGTGCTCCGGGAGGTGCTGGGGCCGCACGTCAAGCAGTACGGCTCGCTGGTGGCGCCCAACCGCCTCCGCTTCGACTTCGCACATTTTGCTCCCGTGCGGCCCGGCCAACTGGAGGAGGTGGAAGCCATCGTCAACGAGCGGATCCGAGCCGACGCGCCGGTGCAAACGAAGATCATGGGCATCTCCGAAGCGATGCAGGAAGGCGCGCTCGCCTTCTTCGGCGACAAGTACGGGGAGGAAGTCCGCGTCGTCGAAATCAATGCGTTCAGCAAGGAGCTCTGCGGCGGCACCCACTGCCGCCACACCGGAGAGATCGGGCTCTTCAAGCTCGTCTCGGAGGGCGGCGTGGCCGCGGGCGTGCGCCGGATCGAAGCGCAAACGGGCGAAGGGGCCTACGAGCTGCTGAAGCAGCGGGAAACCGAGCTTCGCACGCTGGCCGACCTCCTCAAGACCAACCCGGCCGATGTCGTGACCAAGGCCCGCAAGCTTGTGACGACGCTGAAGGAGAAAGAAGAAGAACTGGAGAGGCTCAAGGCCCGGTTAGCGTCGGGCGGGACTGGAGGCGGCGGTGAGACGCGCGTGGTGGCGGGCGTGCCGGTGTACATCCAGCGGGTGGACGGCCTGGAGATGAACGACTTGCGAAGCCTCGCTGATCAAGTGCGGGACAAGCTCAAGTCGGGGATCGTCGCGCTGGGTACCGTGAAGGACGACAAGGCCTCACTGCTGGTAGCCGTCACGAAGGACCTGGCGGCGCGGTTTCCGGCGGGGGAGCTCATCAAGCCGCTGGCGGCGGAGATCGGCGGGACTGGCGGAGGACGCCCGGAGATGGCCCAGGCCGGCGGCAAACAGATCGATCGGCTGGATGCGGCCCTGGCCCAGGCCGCGACGGTGGTGCAGCGAAAGGCTGGAGGGTGAGACAGACGATCGCGTTCGTGGGAGCCCTCGTGCTCGTCGGCACGGTGGCTGCCTACGGGTATCGCGCCGTGGCCCTGCCAAGCCAGGCGACCGAAGTTCATCACGTCGTGGAGGTCCTCGAAGGCGCCTCATTCAGGGAAGTGGCCAACCTGCTCGCGCAGAAGGGCCTGATCGTGAGCCCGTTCTGGTTCCGGCTGCTGGGCAAGGTCCAGGACGCCGAGCGGAAGATCAAACCGGGCGAGTATGACCTGCATACGGCGATGCGGCCAGTTGAGATCCTCAACGCGCTGGTCAAGGGCAAGGTCATCCAATACAGCGTCTTGATTCCCGAAGGCCTCACGGCCCAGCAGATCGGCAAGTTGCTGGAGGAGGCGAGCATCGCGAAGGAAGCGGACATCGCGCGCCTGGTGGCGGACCCTGCCTTTGTGAAGTCGCTGGGCATCGAGGGTCGGACGTTGGAGGGGTATCTCTTCCCCGAGACGTACCATTTCCCGCGGCGGACCAAACCCGAGGACGTACTGCGCACCATGGTGCACCGGTTCAGGGAAGCGTACACCCCGGATTTACAGGCGCGGGCGGCGGCACTCAAGATGACGGAAGGCGAGGTGTTGACTCTCGCGTCCATCATTGAAAAAGAAACCGCCCAGGATGCCGAACGTCCTCTCGTCTCGGCGGTCTTCCATAATCGGCTTGCCAAGGGTCGCCCTCTGCAGAGCGATCCTACCGTCATCTACGGCATTCCCAACTTCGACGGCCGTCTTAGGCGGGCCCATTTGACGAAGAAAACCCCCTTCAACACTTACATGAAGCGGGGGTTGCCGCCGTGGCCCATCGCGAACCCTGGCCTGAAGTCCATCCAGGCGGCGGTGAACCCGGCGCCGGTCAAGTATCTGTACTTTGTCTCGAAGAACGACGGGACCCATCAGTTCTCGACGACCATCCAAGAGCACAACCGCGCCGTGGAGCGTTACCAGAAGCGGGGCGCGCGCCGCGCCGCGCCGCGTAAGGCGGCGTGACCGTTAGCGTCGGCGAGAGAAGAGGTCTGGGTACTGTTTCAGGATTGCTTGGGTCTCTTTGATTGAGAGGGTCGCCATCTCAGCCTTGGCGTAAAGGGCCATGAGGACGATGGTGCCATGCGGGGTGATCGCAAAGTAGAGGACGCGAAAGCCGCCAGACTTGCCTCGTTGCTGATCTTTTGCGGCGACCCGTATCTTCCGCACTTTCCCTCCGAAACCGGGGACGGACTTGCCGATCAGTGGGTCTGCGCTGAGTGAGTCACAGAGCGCTCTGATGGCTTCCGGGAGCGAAGGATATTTCTTGGTGAGCCGTTTTAGTTGGTGGTCAAACGGCGGAGCGGTCTCGATGGGCCAGCTCAGTCTCGACCTCCTTCAGAACATCAGCGAGTGGACGGGTTTGCCGGGTGGTGATAGCTTTGAGGGCGGTCTTGAGGTCACGACCAATGACTGAGTGAGCCGGACTCGTACGACGACGTGCTGGCTTAGTGTGTGATTTTCTTTTGAGAGGGACTGCTTTTGTGCCTGCCATGATGCCCTTTATGGTAGCCTTATAGCCTGGGGTTGGCAAGCAGTTTTCTGCCGGTTTGATGGATAATTGTGGGATGGATAATTTCCCCCTCACCCTGATCCTCTCCCTCAAGAGGCGAGGGAATGCTAGTGTCCTCGTCGTAGTTGGCTGCTGTGTCCTGTTGGGCGCGTCGGCGGCGTCGGCCCAGATGTGGCGGTGCACGCAGCCGGACGGCACTGTGATTTTTTCCGATCGGAACCTCACCGGGCAATGCGCACCAATGGGGGAGGGCCCCCCGCTCTTGCGCGTGCCGTCTATCCCGCCGGTTCCCGCCGAGGAGGCGGAACCGGAACGCGCGACGCCTGCCCCGCCTGAGCCGGCCCCGGTGCCGACGCCCGGCCGCGGGCGACGAATAGACCCGCCGTCTGATGCGATCATCATGATCCGCGATCTCACGGCAGTCCCGAGCTTCAACAGCCTTCTCGGCATCGCCAACTATCAGGCCAAGATGTTGCTGGAAAACGGCGATTCCGAATGGACCGCCGAGAAGGTCTGCATCAACGTGCGGTTCCGTGACGTGACCCTGATCTTTCTGGATGTCCAGCAGGTGGGCTGTTTAGAGGGCCTCAAGCCCCTGGATACCCGCGAGTTCACTGTCACCTATACCGGCATGGTCCCGCCTCGGCTCTTTCCGATCCGGGCAGAGGCCACGGTGGATTACGTGAAGTGGACAAAGTGAACGCCGAATGATGAACGCGGAACGATGAACTGAAGAGGGAAAGAAGGGTGGTTCCGACGGTTGAGTGGAAAGACGGGGTCGTTCGGATCCTGGACCAGAGCCAGTTGCCGGACAAGGTCGAGTTCGTGGACTGCCGCGACTATGAGACGGTCGGTCTCGCGATCAAGGAGCTGTGGGTGCGCGGCGCGCCGGCGATCGGCATCGCGGCGGCGATGGGAGTGGCCCTTGGCGCGCAGGCTGTCAAGGCCGCGGACTATGACACGTTCCGCAAGGCGGTCGGAGCGATCGGTGACCATCTGGCCGCGACGCGGCCCACGGCAGTCAATCTGTTCTGGGCGATCAACCGGATGAAGCGCCGCCTGGACGCGCTGAAGACCGAGCCGATCCCGGTGATCAAGCAGAAGCTGATCGCCGAGGCGCAGGCCATCCTCGACGAGGACATCGCCATGAACCGGGCCATCGGCAAGCACGGGTCGGCTGTGATCGGCGACGGGCAGACGATCCTCACGCACTGCAACGCCGGGGCGCTCGCCACGGGCGGCTACGGGACGGCGCTCGGCGTCGTGCGGGCGGCCTGGGAAGCGGGAAAGAAGATCCGCGTCGTCGCCGGCGAGACCCGGCCGGTCCTGCAGGGCTCGCGGCTCACGGCCTGGGAACTGATGCAGGACGGCATTCCGGTGACGCTCATCACCGACAACATGGCCGGCACGCTGATGCGCCGGGGCGAGGTCCACGTCTGCGTGGTGGGCGCCGACCGCATCACCGCCAACGGCGACGTTGCCAACAAGATCGGCACCTACAGCCTGGCGGTGCTCGCGCACGCGCACGACATTCCCTTCTACGTGGCGGCGCCCAGCTCCACCGTGGACCTGGCGACGCTCTCGGGCGATCAGATTCCGATCGAGCAGCGCAATCCCCGGGAAGTGACGCATGTGCGGGGCAAAGAGGCGATCGCGCCGGAAGGGGTGGAGGTGGTGAATCCCGCCTTCGATGTGACGCCGGCCAAGCTGATCACCGGCATCATCACCGAGAAAGGGATTTTCAAGCCTGGTGAACTCGCTGATAAAATGCGAAAGTCCTGATCCTGTGGTCGTGTCGCGGGTCCTGCCGCCGGTTTCCCCCGCCTTCCAGCGGCCCGTCGCAGCCCCGATGACTCGGGCTCGCTTCTGCGGGGGGCCCCCAACCGGCGTCACCCGCTCCTGGCGCTGTAGGAAAACGGTGTCCGCCCCATTTCTCTCTTTTCGTTTGTTTGCAACCATGGCTTTATTCAGCGTCTTGACGGTGGGGCTTACATTGCCTCCAGCGTTTGGAGAGTTCAAGGCACAACCGCGGGAGCAAGCAGCACCATCAGCGGCATTTTTGGAAGCATTGCAAGTTGCAGATAGCTTCTTATGGGCGTGGGTGGCTCGGGATGCAGAATCCGGCTTGAGGCTTATATCAGACAGACTTCGAGCGAAGGCTGGGGATGAGCGATGGCGTCGACAGTTCATCGTCGGTCTTTCTAACCCTCACCACCAGGCTTTTGAGATTGGTCGTGGTCGTCTTATGTCCACCAATCGGTATGAGTTTCCGGTGACTCTTTACGAGTTTTATACTGGTGAGCGAGCTGGAGAGAGGTATCAGAGCAGTTTGGAAGTGGTGAAGGAGGGACAAGTATGGCGTGTGGATCGTCTCCCTATCACCTCTGATAACCAGTAGAGGGAAGAGAAAAGTAGCCAGTTCCTGCCCTCTTTTCTTTTCGCGGCGGTTTCCGGTATCATGCGCGCATGGTTGAACGCACGCTCGCCATCATCAAGCCGGACGCCGTGAGCCACCATCTGGTCGGGGCCATCATCCAGCGTTACGAGCAGGCGGGCCTGGTCCCGGTCGCGGTCAAGATGGTGCGGCTGACCAAGGCCCAGGCCGAAGGCTTTTACTACGTGCACAAGCAGCGGCCCTTCTTCGACAGCCTGTGCAGCTTCATGTCCTCGGGGCCCATCGTGGTCCTCGCGCTGGAGAGCGAGAACGCGATCCAGCGGTACCGCGACCTGATGGGTGCGACCGACCCCGCCAAGGCCGCCGCAGGCACGATCCGCAAGGCCTACGGGACCCACATCGAGCACAACGCTGTCCATGGCTCCGATTCCGCGGAGTCAGCCCAGTTCGAGTTGGCCTATTTCTTCAGCGCGCTGGAGTCGCCGCAACGCTAATTGTGCTTAGCTTTCCTGCCACACCCCCACCCATCCCTCCCCCCTCGAGGGGGAGGGTGAGGGAGGGGGGGCTTTCTCAGTACAGCCGTCTTCTTCTCACGCTAGGCGTGGTGATACTCCTTGGTGCGCTGCCGGCCTGTGCGACAAAGGCGCCGGCCAGAGTGCCGATGCCCGCGCATGAGGTCATCGCCAGCATTCTTCAGGCCGGCCGACAGGCCGCGGCGCAGGGCCAGTTCGACCGCGCGATCAATTTGTTTCGGCGTGTCCAGGAGGGTTATCCAAGCGCGCCCGAACGGCCTGAGGCCACGTTGCTCCTCGCACAGACTCTGGAAAGGAACCAGGAGATCGCCTCGGCCCTGACCGAGTATCGGCGTCTGGTCGCCGAATACCCCCAGTCGCCGCAGACGGTGCTGGCCCGCTCAAAGATCCCGGACCTGGAGCGCCAACTGCCAGTCGTGCGGCCACCGGGGGTGCAACTCCTCGGGACGTACGTGGGGCCGGAGGAGCTCGAGCGCCTGGATGAGCGTGAGCTGAATCGCTTGCGCCAGTCAGGAACGAATACCGTGGTGGTGGGCGTGGCAGGGAAGGCTGGCGTGTACTTCAAAACT
>Ga0209577_10004436_pt1 | contig 13205 bp, 7 predicted proteins | sample GraSoiAngelo_109_FD_185874 | JGI IMG/M metagenome (GOLD analysis project Ga0209577, IMG submission 185874) | Grasslands soil microbial communities from the Angelo Coastal Reserve, California, USA - 14_0903_12_20cm (SPAdes) (version 2) | ecosystem: Environmental > Terrestrial > Soil > Grasslands ... | reverse complement strand
CGCACGGAGATGGATTCGCTGAATGGGTACATCTCCCGCCGCGGAGCGGAACTCGGCGTCCCGACGCCTGTAAACCATGCCCTCTTCGCCCTAGTAAAGCTGGCGGAAGGACGTTTGTAGTTTCAGCCGCTTGAGGGCGCCAAAATTATCGTAGCGGGTCGGTTTGAATTTTATTAATCGTGACAGTAGGGGGCAAAATTCAAACTGAACTATTACCAAAATTATCCTTGAATTTCTAGTATTTTCTGCTATACTTGGTTCCGTATAAAACTGCGTTTGACGTGCGGGAGCTTGCTCCCGTTTTTCTTTTTAGGCCAGGTCGTTTCGCCCTTTGCTGGCACCAAACAACCAAAATTCCGCCCTTTAGAATCAACCATTTACGAATTGCCTTTTTTGTAAGTCCTTATCTTTTGACATTCATGCATTTTCATGGGGGGGTGGGCCCCTCCGACATCACAAATCGTGCGCCATGGAGATTCACGCGGAACTCAGGCTAGCGGTCGGGCGGGGCGTGGAAGGGGATGTGGACGATGGCTTCGAGCTCGATGGGGATGCCTTGTTTGGTGGCGGGGCGGAACTTCCACTGACTGAGAGCGTTCATGGCGTTGGCGTCCAGCTGTTCGTCGATGCCTCGGACGAGCTGGATGCTGTCGACCGAGCCGTCACGGCGAATCACGGCGTAGAGGACGACTTCTCCTTCGACGTGCTCGTTGATCAGCGTGGGCGGATACTTCGGGTCGATCTTTCTAAGCGGGCCGGGAGCCGAGACTTCCGAGGAAGATGAGCCAGAGACTTCGGAGCCGGTGCGCAATTCGGAGAAATTGAGAACCCAGCTTCCGGTGGCGCTGTTCAGGTTGGGCATGTTGACGAGCATCTTGTAGATTTTTTTCGAGGCGAAAATCTGCTCGGGCTGCGCGCCGGCGGGAAGCGAAGCGAAATTGAGCGGGCCAGTTCGCTCGGGAGCGTCATCGGACTTCGGGTGTGGATCGGGTTTGGTGATTAAGGCACGCGGAGGGGGCGCACTGATTTTCGATGAGCCGCCGATGCCGGAAATTCCATTGGCTGGCGGACGACCTCCACTGATGCTCACGTCGATGCCATTTTTCGCGGCGCCATTCCCTGTTCCATTTCCGCCGCTGCTCGCTGGTCCGCCGACTGCTCCTCCGTTTGCGCCGGGTGTTCCGTTTGGCGAGCTGCCGGGAACGCCAGGTTGCTTGCCTTCGGGTGAGATGGAGACGCGCGCCGCGAGATTCCCCTGCGGCGCGACGACAGGCGCAGGAGGAGCGGGTGACGCGGACAGTGCGATGAACGTTGCGGCATTTCCATTTGTGACGCCGGATTGCGCCGAGCCGACTTCCGGCGCGGGTTCCACTTCACCCGTTTGCGCGCGTTGCGCGACGCGCGGGGCACCGCCAGCGTTCAATTCCAATTTAGGCCGCGCGGGGGCGGCGTGCGGCAACATCGAAGGGGCGATATCCGCGAGTTTTTGGTCCAGCGTCGGAAGGTCGGGGGCCGGTTCGGTGGTCAGCTTCACTTTGCGAACTTCGCGTGGGCGCAGCTTGGAGAGCGTTTCCTGGCTGATTTGCAGGCGCGGACGCGCCGGTGCCGTCATTTGCTGGAATTGCACGACGTTGGGAAGGTTCGGAAGAATTTTCGGCGGCTCGAGAGGCGCGGCTGAATTGATCAACGTTTGACGCGGATGGTTTGGGTGAACGGGATCGGTAATGATGCGCTGGCGCGGATGGAAAGCGTCGGCGCCTTCTGGAGGAAGAGGCTTTCCCGGTTCGCCGCGAGGCGTGGGTTTGGCTTTAGGAGCTTTCATTTCCACCAAAGGGAAATCGGTGATGGGGCTGGACCACGTGAGCTCGGTCTTATCGAATTCGTGAAAATGAATCGGTGCGCTGGGGAGCCGCGGGGACGGCATGACGAGAAAAACGACATGCCACAGGGCCGCGGCAACGATTGCGCGGCGGGGGACTTTGCGCTCGATCCAGCATTCTTTAAAGAAGCTGCCATCGAGAAAGTTCTTGGGGACGCGGGTCCAGGTCAGAACGGCGGCGATGCTGCTGAAGATGCCTTGGTGGAAAGAGCCCCAGGCCACTTCAAGTTTGGGGCCTTCGCCTGTTTCGAGGCGGACGGGGCTAGCGGCAGGTTTGGTGGCCTGTCCAAGAAGGTTGAGAGCGTTGCGGACATGGTTCAGAGACATTTTCGTTTTGTCGATCGTAGGCTGCGCGGCCGGGTTCGCACGGGCAAAACCACGGGTCTAAGACCCGCCACTACAAAGAAAGATGCGTGAACACCCTATGATAGATGAAACTCGGCGTGCGGGGGTTTACTCGGCCGAGTTATTTTTGCCGCCCGCGAGGAGACAGGCTGAAGCCTGTCCCACTTAGCCGGGCTGAAGCCCGGCCTCTACAAAGGCTAGCGGCGGTAAAAGCTCAGGGCGGCGTCGCCCTGTTTCAGAACGCGAAACCTCTTCAGTGCGCCGAATTCTTCGGGTAAATCGAAGCTGCGGCGATGCTCGGCGATTACAATTCCGCCGGGAGCGAGAAGTTCCGTGGAGCCAAGAAATTCTAGCACGCGGGAGTAATCCTCGGCAGCAGCATAGGGAGGATCGAGGAAAATAAAGTTGTAACCGGGGGCGGACCGCCGCTTCTGGGAGGTCAGCGTGGCGAGGCCGCGAAGAGCGTCCACGGCGAGGACGGTCGCACCCGCGCTGATGCCGAGCGATTCAAGATTGCGCCGAATCAGAGTGACAGCGGGCGCGTGATTTTCGATCAAGACGACTTCCGCAGCGCCGCGGCTGAGGGCTTCGATGCCGATGGCGCCGGTTCCCGCAAAAAGATCGACGAATCGAGAGTCGACGAGATTGGGGGCGAGAACGTTGAAGAGAGTTTCGCGCAAGCGGTCGCTGGTAGGATGTAGGGCGAGGCCTTTGAGGCTTTTCAGGATGCGACTCTTATAAATTCCGGCAATGACGCGCATGAGTGCAGTTATTAGCTGTCAGTTTTTAGTTCTTAGTCAAGGAACAAACTCTGCCCGGTCGTAACTATGCGATGTTTTGAGCGTTTAGACGGAGCGCGGCTGCCCGAGCAGAGACAAACCATTGGACAAAATGCAGGACAAGGAAAACAAAGAAGACGCTAGCGGAAAAGGCAAAATAGAAACCGAGATTTTGAAGGACAGATGTCCAACCTGGAACCTTGCTGCTGTCAAGCGTTATAAAGGCAAACGGTAACGTCAAGAAGAATATGAACCCAAAAAAATAAAAAGTAGCCCCGATAAGTTGGCGCAAATTCGCAGACCGAGTATCAAGCAAAGTCAGGGAACGCTGAATGAAAGAAATATCTTCGACCTTGCTTCGATTTGCTAGGGAGCGGAGGCGCACCACGATAACTGTGGCCGAGAGCAAACTGTAGATGCTAACCACAGTCAGGATTAGAAAAAACAGCAGCTGCAGGGTTGAAAGACTCTTCAAAATCTCCCAGAACGTGTAGTGTGAATTGAACATAAGTATGTTAGACGCCGGCAGGCTGCGGTCAGTTCCTGAGTATATTCTTGGCGAAGTCCCGATTAAACGTCGCTTTTCTAGAACGAGTGAGAACGCGCTAAATTCTCAGCCGATGCGGGCGAGGTGGTAGCGGCGCTGCCATTCGGCGGGGAGCTGGCAGAGGAGGCGCTGCATGGCGTCCTGCTGGGCGGAATCGGCGGCTAGGGCGAAGGCTTCGCGGCGGGCGAGTTCGAGGAGTTCGCGGTCGCGCAACGGGTTGGCGATGTGGAAGCCGAGGTCGCCGGACTGGCGGGTGCCGAAAAATTCGCCCGGGCCGCGGAGGAGGAGATCGGTTTCGGCGATTTCGAAGCCGTTGGAGGTGCGCACCATGGTTTCGAGGCGGGCGCGACCTTCGTCACTCATACGAAAGGGGGCGACGAGGATGCAATGGGACTTTTGCGCGCCGCGGCCGATGCGTCCGCGAAGCTGGTGGAGCTGGGAGAGGCCGAAGCGCTCGGCGTGCTCGATGACCATGACGGTGGCGTTGGGGACGTCGACGCCGACTTCGACGACGGTGGTGGCCACGAGGATTTGCGCTTCGTTTTTCCGGAAGCGCTGCATGACTCCTTCTTTTTCGTCGCTGGAGAGGCGACCGTGCAGGAGGCCGAGCTGGAGCTTGGGAAAGACTTCACGCGAGAGGCGCTCGTACTCTTCCATGGCGGCTTTCAGCTCGAGCTTCGATTCCTCGATGACGGGATAAACGACGTAGGCCTGATGGCCGGCGGCAACTTCACGGCGAAGAAATTCCCAGACGCCCGGGAGATGCTGCTGGGTGGTCATGCGCGTGATGATGGGCGTGCGGCCGGGCGGAAGCTCATCGAGGACGGAAACGTCAAGGTCGCCATACAGAGTGAGCGAGAGAGTGCGCGGGATGGGCGTGGCGGTGAGCACGAGAACGTGCGGGGCGTGGCCGCGGGCGGCCGCCTTGTCCATCAGGCGCTTGCGCTGGAGGACGCCGAAGCGGTGCTGCTCGTCAATGGCGACGAAGCCGAGGCGCGCGAATGCGACGTTGTCCTCGATGAGCGCGTGAGTGCCGATGACAAGCTGGGCTTCGCCGGAACGGATGCGATCGAGGGCGGCGGATTTTTCCGCGGATTTCAGGCCGCTGATGAGCAGCTCGACGCGATAGCCGGCTTTGGCGAGGATTCGGCGCGCGGAAAGAAAATGCTGCACCGCAAGAATTTCCGTGGGCGCCATGAGGGCGGCTTGCGCGCCGTTTTCGATGGCGATGACGGCGGCTTGCAGCGCAATGATGGTCTTGCCGCTGCCAACGTCACCTTGGAGAAGACGATTCATCGGAGTGGGCTTTTCGAGGTCGGCGGCAATTTCGGCGAGAACGCGTTTTTGCGCAGCGGTGGGCTTGAAGGGGAGGATGCGCTTGAGCGCTTCGCGCACGGCGTCTTCGCGCAGGCGGAAGGCGATAGCGTTTTCCTTACGAGCAGCTTTGCGGTCCAGAGCTAGGCTGAGTTGGTAAAGGAAAAACTCCTCGAAGATGAGGCGCTGCTGCGCCGGCGAACGAAAAGTGTTCAAGGCATCGAGGGATTCGCCGGATTCGGGAAAATGCGTGTGGATGAGAGCTTCGCCGCGCGTGGGAAAGCCGAGGCGCGCGCGCAAGGCTTCCGGCAGAACGTCGGGCATTCGCTGGTCGGAGAGCTGAACGGCGGCGTACATGGCGCGGCGGATCTGGCGAGAGCCGAAAGTGCCGATGGCTTCGTAGATGGGAACGATGCGGCCCACTTCGGTGGAATCGAGTTCTTCATTGCTGAGAACTTCGATCTGCGGATTGATCATTTCGAGGCGCGCGGGGCGGAGCTTATCGATTTTCGCTTTGCCATGAAGGATGAGGAGCTGGCCGGGTTTTAAACGCCCCTCGAGGTAGCCGCCATGAAAGAATTTGCAGGGGAGCAAGCCGCCGGCTTCGTCCTGAACAAGCAAATGATAGATCGCGTCGCGGCCGCGGCTACTCATGGTGCGGACAGCCTGGCCACTCATTACGCGGGCGCGAATGGTGTAAACGCCGTTCGGCTGGACGTCTTTCACTTTTGAAAAGTGGATGCGGTCTTCGTAGCGAAACGGCAAGTAGCCGAGGAGGTCCTCAAGCGTGTGGATGCCGCGCTGCGCGAGGAGTTCGGCGCGCTGCGGGCCAACGCCTTTGATCATGCGTACTTCGGTGCTGAGGTTCATCGTCGTTGGATATGTAGCCCGCAAAGCGGGCAATCGGCAAGTGCAACCGCAAAGCCGGGACGCCTTCTTCTTATATCATTCCCGCTGCGAACAAACAGAAGCACGCCCGCAAAACGACCGCGAAACTTGCGCCGCTGGCACGCGTACCGATAGAGTGAGTGTTCCTTGTTCCAAGCGGGAGGTTCGTGTGACGGGAGACCGCCTGACGGGTGCCGACAAGCGCGCGCTGATATTGTGGGTAGTGGCGGGAGTCGCCGGGGCGTTGTTCGCTTACAAATATTTTTTCCGCGCGTTCCCAGAAGCGTCCGTTAATTTTCAGATTTCCCGCGAAGAAGCCCTCGCGAGAGCGGAGAAATTCGTCACCGGCCTCGGTGAGAACGTCAGCGGCTACGAATCCACGATTGTTTTCGACGTTGACGACAACGCCAAAGTCTACCTGGAGCGCGAACTCGGTTTGCAGCAGGCAAACAGGCTGATGTCCGCGGAGCTGAATATCTGGTTCTGGGACGTGCGTTTCTTCAAGCCGCAACAGGAAGAGGAATTCCGCGTGCGCGTGAGCCCGGCAGGACAGATCGCCGGGTACGATCACAAAATCGAGGAATCGCGCGCGGGAGCCTCGCTCGATCGCGCCGCTGCGCAATCTGCCGCGCAATCGTATCTCGGCGCGAAACTCGGACTTAATTTGGGCGGCTGGAACTTTCTTCCCGAGGAAGCCAACTCGAGCAAGCGGCCCAATCGCCTGGATTGGGCTCTTACTTGGGAAAAGCACGGATTCCGCGCGAAGGACGCCCCGTACCGGCTGCAAGTCACGTTGCAAGGAGAGAGAGTCGGCGGCAGCGAAGAGTTCTTGAAAGTTCCCGAAGCGTGGGAACGCAGCTACCAGCAGCTTCGCTCGTCGAATATTCTTTACAACCAGATCGCCATCATTCCTTACATTTTGTTTATGGGCAGCGCGCTGTGGGTGGGCGTCACGCTCACGAAGCACGGGCAAACAAGCTGGGGCGGGGCCATCAAGCTGGGCGTAGTCGTTGCGGCACTCTTTTTCTTGATGGAGATGAATCAGTGGCAATTCGAGCGCGCGGGTTACGACACGCACGAATCCTATGGCAGTTTCGTGCTGCTTCGTCTGGGGATTGCGGTGGCCTCGGCGCTCGGTACGGGACTGATGGTGACGCTAGTGCTGCCAGGCGGCGAACCGCTCTACCGCTCCTATCGGCCGGATCGCATCCAGCTTTCGAGGGCCTTCACGCTGAGAGGGCTGCGTTCCAGAGAATTTTTCTCGTCGGCTGTGGTGGGCCTAACGCTGGCAGCGGCGCACATCGGCTTCATCGTCGCCTTCTATATGGTGGGAAGCCGTTATGGAGTTTGGGCGCCGCAGGACCTGAACTATTCGGATACGGTCAACACGACGTTCCCGTGGATCGCGGGGGTGGCCATCGGGCTGATGGCCTCGACAAGCGAAGAATTTCTGTTTCGCTTGTTTGCGATACCGTTTGTCGAGCGCATGACCAAGTCACGCATTCTTGCCGTCATCCTGCCGGCGTTTTCCTGGAGTTTTCTGCACAGCGCGTATCCGCAGGAGCCCGGCTACATCCGCGGGATCGAGGTCGGCATCATCGGCGTCGTTGCCGGCATCGTGATGTTGCGCTGGGGCATCGTTGCGACGCTCATCTGGCATTACACCGTGGATGCATCGCTCGTGGGATTGCTGCTCATTCGTTCGAACAGCCTGTATTTCAAGATATCCGGCGTGGTGGTAGGCGCCGCCGCGCTTGCCCCCTTAGTCTTTGCTTGCATTTCGTATTTGACGCGCGGGGGGTTTGAAAATGTCGAAGACCTCTTGAATCAGGCGGCGCCTGTCCCGGAGAGTGTCCTCGCCAGCGAACAGGAAGATAAACCTTCAGAGATCAAATCAAGGAGCTATAGCGCACTGGCGCCGGGCTTGATCGCACTCCTTGCCGTTTGTCTGCTAGCTGGAGGCTCGTTGGCGTGGCGGCTGAAGCCGGAATCCATCGGCGAATATCTGAAACTGTCCGTGAATGCACGAACGGCCCGGGCCCGGGCCGACGAGATCATTCGGCGGAGAGGCGCCGATCCAAATTCGTATTACCATGCTGCTGTTTTTGTCGACATTGCCGATCCACTTGTGAACGAATACCTGCGGCAGCGTGTGGGAATTGCGGGAGTCAACGCTATCTGCGCGGAGCGCGTTCCGGCTGCGCTGTGGCGCGTGCGTTACTTCCGCGACAGCCAGGCCGAAGAGTTTGCCGTCGACCTAAGACCCGATGGGGCGCTGCACTCGGTGCGGCACACACTGGCGGAAGAGACGCCTGGCGCGTCGCTCACAAAAGAAGAGGCCGTTGCGCGCGCAGAGAAGTTTCTGCGCGACGAGAAGAAACTTGATTTGAAAAAGTGGGCCTTGGTCGAATCCAATTCGGATAAGCGGCCGCACCGCATCGATCACACACTGGCATGGCAGCAGAATGAGCCACTCGACGCCGCTCCATCGACTTCCGCAGCCTCATCGCCGAAAACAGATGATCATGCGCATGCGCGCATGGATGTGCAAGTATTGGGCGACGAAGTCGCAAACTATCGCACGTACGTCAAGATTCCCGACGACTGGCGCCGCAAGCAAGGGGAACTCTCGCTCTTTCGAGCGGTATTCAGTTACGTGATCCCCATCCTGTTTTTCTTCGGCCTCGGGCTCACCGGGCTCATTGTTTTTCTCATGAATTTGAAATCAGAGGCGGCCCGCTCGATTCCCTGGAGGCGCATTGCTTTGTGGTCGATCTGGGGACTGCTCGGTTATCTGGCGGTCTTCTTTCTTGGCAACCGCGTCCCTAGTTTCCTGAATGCGTACAATACAGCGATTCCGCTTAGAGTCATGTATGGCGGGCTCGCCATTGGCGCGCTGCTCGGCGCTCCATTATATTTCGGCGCAATCGCGCTGCTCTTTGCCATCGCGTGGTATTACGCAAGCCGGGCGTTCGGAGAGGAGCGTCTACCTGGCTGGGCCGGAATGCCGAGCAACTATTACCGCGACGCCCTGTGGATCGGTTTGGGAGGAACCGGGGGCCTGCTCGGACTCGAGCGCCTCCTCGCAGTCGCGTCAACTTACTGGCCGACGGTGCATCGCTCGCTGGAGGCTTCGTTCGGCTTGGACTTTGACGCTTTGTTCCCCGCAGCATCCATCGTTGGAGGAACAGTGCTCCGCGGTTTGCTTTTCACGGGACTTGTCACGGCGACTGCGGCCTTCGTGGCCGCGCATGTGCGTCATACTGCGTTGCGCGTCTTGCTTCTGCTCTTTGGTTCGCTCGCCCTCGCCGGTGGGAATTGGGGCAGTCCCGGTGACCTCGCAAAGCAATTTCTGGCCCGGCTAATTCTGCTTAGCGTTCTCGCATTCGGGGTGCGACGCGTGATGCGCTTCAACATTCTCGGCTGCTTCCTGGTGGTCGCGGCCACTTTCCTGCTCGGCGGCGCCAACGAACTGCTTTCCCAGCCGGATTCGTTTTATAAGGCAAACGGCTACGCAGTTCTGCTCGCGTTGATTCTACTATTTGGCTGGCCATTTGCTGCTTGGCGGATGGGTAATTCAGCGCCGGTCGCTGGATCAGCCGATATGGCCGATTGAGTGATAAGACGAGGACGGAGACCACGGCTTGGCGGGTCTAAACTCGGGATTATTCTTGAAACAAAATCCACAGATTGGGCGTTGTTATAGCGGGAGGCGGTGCTCACCCAAGGGTGGAGGAGTGCGTCCAAATTGGGTGGTCGTGTGGCGCGCAGCGTTCAGCCGAGTGCCTGAAATTGCGCTAAGGCGTTGCTTTACAAGCGGCAACGCCGATTCACGCGAATAGAAAGCGAAACATGCCGCTCCCCAGATGGGCTTTGGCTTTGGCCGATGATAACGGTCGCTCGGGTAGCACAGACGCCGTCTTGGCCTCGGTGATCTCCTTGTCCCACCTCGACGAGCGGGCCCTGGTCGCGGAAGCGCAAGCGGGCAGCCGCGCGGCTTTCGAGGAACTGGTGCGCCGGTTCGACCGGGACGTGCTGCGCCTGGCGCTGAACCTGATGAAGCGGCCCGAGGACGCCCGGGACGTATATCAGGAAGCCTTCCTTAAGGTCTACCGCAATCTCCACCGATTCCGCTTTGAGTGCAGCTTTTACACCTGGCTCTACCGCATCGTTACCAACGTTTGCCTGGACCACTTGCGCCGCCGCCAAGCCCGCCCCGAAGACCAGTCTCCGGAGCTGAATTCTGGAGTTCACGAGGAAGGCATCACTGATTTCTTCGAGCGCCAGCGTGAGCACCGCCCGACGCTGGATCCCGAACGCACATTTATCGGCAAGGAAATCAAAGCGCGGATCGCCACGGCGATGGAGCGGCTCTCGCCGCGCGAGCGGATTGTTTTTGAGATGAAGCACTATCAGGGGCTGAAGCTCCGGGCAATTGGGGACGCCCTTGGCACTACGGAAGAAACCGTGAAGAACTCGCTTTTCCGCGCCACGCGCAAACTCCGCCATGAACTGGGAGGCCTGCGATGAGCGTTTTTGAAAAAAGTTTGAGTTGCAGGGACATTGCGCCGCTTCTGGTGTTCTACGCGTGCGACGAAGTCAGCGAGAAGGAACGCAAACAGATTGAGGCCCACGTCGCGAAATGCGAAGCGTGCGCCGCTCAGCTCTCCGAAGAGAACCATCTTCAGGAAGCCATGACCGCTGCTTTGCAGCCTGCCGATGAACTCGATGCCACCGGAATTCTCCTCGCGCAGTGCCGCAGCGAACTTGCCGAAGCCCTCGACGATCTTTCCGCGCCTCCGATCCAGGAACATTGGCGTCCCTTTGGGTGGCTGCGCCGCTGGATGGCGTTGCGGCCGGCCTGGAGCGGCGCGCTTTTGGTGCTCGTCGGGATCGTGGTTGGAACTCAGATTGTTCCATGGCTGCAGAATCGCCGTAACGGCGACACGAACAGTCAGGCCATGAACGTCACGGCCAAGCGACCTCTCACGCCTGAGCAACTATCCAAGATTACATTCTCCGGCGTTAATTTTTCGCCTTCCTCGGAATCAGGAGCTCCGAACGTGCAAGTGCATCTCAACGCGGAGCAGCCGATGGTTTTGAGCGGCAACGTTGAGGACAGTGACATCCGCGGAGTGCTGACTTACGTGGTTGAAAATGGCGAGCGCTTCGACGCGGGCGTACGCCTCGATTGCCTGGAAGCGCTGAAGGCCGCCGCGCGGGATCAGCAAGTGCGCCGGGCGTTGATCGCCGCGGCGCGCAGGGATCAGAACCCCGCGGTGCGCATGAAGGCCCTGGAGTCGCTCCGGGTTGCGGCTTCGGATGATGACGTCCGGCAGACTCTGCTCGATGCGCTGGAGCGTGACGCCAATCCGGGTGTTCGCGTTGAAGCCGTCAACGTGCTTGTTGGATCTTTGCAGCATGGCGATACCGAAGAGATGGCGCCGGAACCACCGGCTCCGACAACGCCAGCGATCGCAGGTCGTCCCGATGACGACCCGTCGCTGGAGCGCGTGGTGCGCGCGCTGGAGCAGTTGCAACACCGTGATCCCAGCCGCTACGTGCGGTTGCGCAGCGCCGCCGCCTTGCGGCAGATTGGCCCGCGTGAAGTGCAGTAACTGCTTTGACGGCAAGAAATCTCGTTCGACGATGAACACGCAATTCAATCAAAGACTTTTGCACTGCGTGGCATTATTCCGCACGGTGGCGCTCCTCGTTTCTGCGGCATGTTTCGTGTCGATTTTTGCGGCCAAGGCTGATCCTGGAGAGCCAACGGCCCTCGCCCTGCCTGCTGATCCGGGTTCGCAACACACCTCGGCTGTTCGCACTGGCGTGCTGACCACCAGGGACGGCCTGACGCTCCGGCTGACGACTGATTTTGGGCCAGTCAACATTACACAACTCGAGCCCGGCGTTGCACCGGTCGTGCGCTACACCGTGCGCATCGAAACCGATGCCCGAGGCACGGCCGCGCAACCGCTTCTCGATGCTTATTCTCTCAAGGCAAGGGCAACGCCGTCAGGAGTAGAAATCACCGGCGCACTTCCGTCGCAAGCGGCGCGCTCCGCCAATGCGCAGTTCTGGGTGCAGTTCGAGATCACCGTGCCGCGCAGTTACAACGTGGAAGTGAACACCGACGCGGGCGACATTACGACAGGCGATATTGGCGGCACAGCTGCTCTTCACACTTTAGGCGGAAACATTAAGACCGGGCGAATCGGCGCCTCGGGAATCCGCGATGCTGCGTGGGGGCGCAGCGCCGCAAAACTGGAAACAGAGGGCGGCCACATCCAAGTGCTCGACGTCGCGGGTGACCTTACGGCCTTCACCGGAGGCGGCCACATCAACGTTGGAAACATTGCGGGCGACGCTTCGCTGCGCACCGGAGGCGGTCATATCCGCGCCGGCCAAATCGGGGGGCGCGCGGAACTGGACACCGCCGGCGGCAACATCACTGTCGCTCGTGCCGGAAACTACGTCAGCGTACGCACCGGCGGCGGGCAAATTGATTTCGGCGAAGTGCGCGGCTCGGTACACGCCCAGACCGGCGGAGGCGGGATTCGCGTCATGTACGTTTCCGGCCCGATGGAGCTGGAATCGAGCAGCGGCAGCATTTGCCTGACTCGCGTTGCCGGCGCCTTGCAGGCGGCTACATCCGGCGGCACGATCACGGCTTGGATTAATCCTGATTCGCCTTCGGGAGGTGGAATCGTGCGGCTTGCGGGCGCATCGCAGCTCGCTTCGGGCAACGGCGACATCATCGTATTTCTGCCGCGGAATTTAGCAGCCAACATCGACGCCGTCGTAGTTAGCGGGGGCGAGGGCCACATCGAAGCAGATCCTGAGCTCCACATGACGATGCAGGCGTCCAATGGTTCCGGGACCGTGCATGCCGTGGCTGTTTTGCACGGGGGCGGCGTACCGCTCAAACTAAAAACAACCGCTGGAAAAATTCGCCTCAAGTTCCTGGATTCAGATGTCGCTCTTCACCAAATGCTAGTCAGTGAGCAGGTGGGCCGCCTGAATAATAGATTGAAGGAATATGGATTTGTTCCGGATCCTTTTCTTCCTTCCGGAACAGGGCCAACACCTCCGCCGCCATCCGAAGCGGCGACTCCGCCCGACAAGACGGACTGGTTGGAAAGCTGGCTGACCAGTCTGGAAATCAAATTCAGGGGTGGGATGACCGAGGATGCTGACGATTTCCAGAAACGGCTCGTCAATTTTCCCAAGCCATCGTATCCGGCGCTCGCGCAACGCGCGGGCTTGCAAGGCTTCGTGAAGCTCCAGGTGCGGGTGAAGAAGGACGGCAGCGTCGAGGTGCAGAAACTTCTGGAAGGCGAGCCTGCGCTTGCCGATGCCGCTATCGCCGCCGTCAAGCAGTGGCGGGCAAAACCCGCTTGGATCAACGGCAAGCCGATCGAAGTGATTTCGACGGTGACATTTAATTTTC
>Ga0209577_10004435_pt1 | contig 13206 bp, 18 predicted proteins | sample GraSoiAngelo_109_FD_185874 | JGI IMG/M metagenome (GOLD analysis project Ga0209577, IMG submission 185874) | Grasslands soil microbial communities from the Angelo Coastal Reserve, California, USA - 14_0903_12_20cm (SPAdes) (version 2) | ecosystem: Environmental > Terrestrial > Soil > Grasslands... | reverse complement strand
ATTGACGTCGGCCTGGGAGAAAGCCGCGGCGCGAGCGCGATCGGCCGCCAGCAGAAGGGCCTCGGCGCGTGTCGCGTCAAGGGTTGGCAAGGGGATCGCACCGGAGATCGACGTGCAAGCGGCAGCCAGCAAGGCAAGGGCGAGGAGCGCCTTCACGCGATTGAGCTCCGGTAGCTGAGGCAGAGCTCCTGAGCGAGAGCCAGGCAGGCAGTGCCAAAGCGCCGCGAGCCGAGCGCCGCCGGCAGGCCTCGAGCCTGGCACGACAACTCTGTTGCGCCGACCAGCGGCAGCCGGCGGAGGCTGGCGCCGGCCGGGAGAGCGATGGCTTGCTCGAGCTTACGCAGCCTGCCGTTGAGGACCAGCAGCGTGCGCTGAGGCGGCAGGATGGCCAGCAGCTGTGCCGCCTGCGCCAGGCTGGCTTCCAGGAGGTCCGCGGGCACCAGGTACCAGTGCGGCTCGGGCGGCATCCGGCGCAGCCCGTGGGAGCCGACCAGGAGGTGGTGGTCCCAGCCCAAGACTGATACACCTGACCCGGCCGCCGCGCTCGCCAGGAGGCCACCCAGGGAATCCAGCAGGAGCCCGGCGAGGGTCGGCGCCGCCGGCGCGAGAACCGCCAGCCTCAGGCCGTGGCCCTCCGGGAAGACGGGAAGCAGGCGGCCCAGCCAGCGGGGCCGCGGCCGGCCGGAGATTCTTTCGGCTGCGGCCGGCACCTCCACGCCTCCTTCGAGCACGCGCAGCTCGAATGGCGCCGGCGCGAGGTCGGCGAAATCGAAGCGGAAGCGGACTGCCTCGTTCACGGGTGCGGAGGCTAGCCCCTAGGGTTCCCGGAACCAACCATGGCGGTTAAGGCCCGGCCGGTTAGCTTTGCAGTTCAGTGGTCGAGGGCGAAGGCGGGAGGCGGCCAGCGCGGGCAACCCTGGCGCGGGTGCTGGTCGGGGCCCTCCCGCTGCAGTTCGCGTTCGGGCTCGTCTACTCCTGGGGCGCCGTCGCGCCCTACGTCGAGCGCGATCTGCACTGGACGCCGCTGCTGGTCAGCGCCGTCTTCAGTGCCACGCCGATCGGCTACGGCGCCGGTATCGTCGTGGGCGGCCGGCTCGCCGACCGGCTGCCGCCGCGACGGCTCTGCTGGACCGGCCTGGGACTGCTCGCGGCGGGACTGGCCGTCGCGCTGAGCTTTCCCAGTGGCGTGACCTTCGTCTTCGCCTATTCGATGCTGGGGCTGGGCGTCGGCGGAGGGCTGGCCCTGGCGGGCAGCATCGCGGCGGGGCGACGCGTCTTGCCCGAGCGTGCCGGCGCCGCCGGCGGGCTGGTGACGGGCGCCTACGCCTTCGCCGCGCCAGTCCAGGTGCCCATCGTCAGCCTCCTCGCAGCTTCGATCGGCTGGCTGCCCGCCCTCCGCGGGCTGGGCCTGGCAATGATCGGCCTGGGCGCCGCCACGCTCGCGGTCATGCCCGCCATCCCGGCGCCGAGATCACACCCGAGCGGCGGCGCCCATCCCTCCCTGGGCGCCTTGCTGCGGCGGCCCCGGCTCTGGACCGGCATCCTGCTCGAGGTCACCAGCACCCCGCTGGGCGCCTACGCCTTCGTCCACGCAGCCACCTACGCCCAGGCGCTGGGACTGGCCGCCACCGTCGCCACCTTCGCCATCACCGCGGTCGCGGTCGGGAACGCCGCCGGGCGAATCACCGGCGGCGCCGTCTCCGACAAGCTCGGCGTCGACCGAGTGCTGCTCGCCGTGCTGCTCGCCGACGTGGCGGCCGCGGTCGTCCTCTTTGCCGGCCCGGGCCCGTGGGCGCTGGTTTCGGGCGCGCTGCTGGCGGGCACCGCCTTCGGGGCTTCGGCCGGCGTGATCGGCCGCCTTGCCGAGGACGCGGCGCCGGATGCCCCCAACTCGGCCTTCGGGCTGCTCTTCGCGGGTTTCGCGGTCGGCGCCGGGCCTGGCAGCCTGGTCGGGGCGGCTGTGGCCGGCAGCCATGCCTGGCTGGTCATGGGAGCACTGGGGGCAAGCGGTCTTCTGGTCGTCGCGGCGCGGCTACGCTTCCGCGGGCAGGTCCGGGTCCTGGGCCAGGACCACGAAGACCAGGGCCAGGATCACGGCTAGGCCGGCCGGCCCGAAGTCGCCGACCGGGCCTCGAAAGAAGACCCGGAGGAGCGCCGAGCCCAGGAGGTAGACGCCGCCCAAGATCAGGGCGATGCGCAACCGCCGAGCCGCGTGCCGTAGCTGCCGGCGGAGGCCCCCGGGGCGGATCGAGAGAACGCCGGCCACCAGCACCGGTATCAGAACCAGCCCGACCAGGAAGCCCCGCATCGGCGCCAGTCTGTCAGAAGCATCTAAGTTGGAAGCCGCCCACCGATATGCAACTGATCTGCACCAACCGCTGCGGCGGCACCATCTTCCGGGCCCTCTTCGCCGAGGTCGACGTCGACGCGAGCGGCGAGTACCTGGGTCACCGGGTGCTCCAGCCGACCTACATCTGTCTCAACTGCGGCAGCCCGGCGCTGGACCTCGGGGCGGTGCCCGACGCCATCCTGGCCGAGGAGCTGGAGGACGAGCCGCCGGCGCCGCTCGAGATCCTCTGCCCCGTCTGCGAGTCGCGCGTCGTGGTCGGCTCCGAGCGCGAGTGCCCGAACTGCGGCGCCTACCTCGAAGAAATCGAGATCTGAGCGTCCAGGGAGGCGGTTCCCGCCAGCACCTCGACCATCGAGCGCGCCGCCGCCCCCTCCCTCTGCGCAACCGCCTGGCGGAGGACGCGGAGCGCCCCGGGCGTGTCCAGGTCGGAGTCCAGCGCCGCCTCGAATTGCGCCAGCAGGGATGGCTTTGGACGGCCTCCGGTCCGGAGCCCGGCGATGCGGTCCGCGAAGCGGCCGGCCGCCTCCAGGCCTCGCCAGCTGAAGCTCCAGTCGTGCCGGTAGTGATGGGAGGCGAGGTAGATCCGCAGCGCCGCCGGTGAGACCCGCTCCAGGCACTGGCGGATGTCGACGAGGTTGCCCAGCGACTTCGACATCTTGGTCCCCCGGTAGCGGACCATCCCCACGTGCAGCCAGGCGCGTGCGAAGGGCACGCAACGGGTCAGGGACTCGCTCTGAGCTCGTTCCGACTCGTGGTGGCTGAAGACCAGGTCCCTCCCGCCGCCGTGGACGTCCACCTGCTCGCCGAGGTGGCGCATCGACATCGCCGAGCACTCGAGGTGCCAACCGGGCCGGCCGAAACCGTAGGGCGAGGGCCAGCTCGGCTCATCCTCCGCCGACGGCCGCCAGAGTGGGAAATCGAGCCAGTCGCGCTTCGCGCCCGGCCCTTTCACGCCCAGCAGCGACTCGTCCCGAAGCTTGGCCAGCATCGAACGCCGGGAGCGCCGCGAGAGCTCGCCGAAGCCCGGGTAGCGGGCCGCCTCGAAGTAGAGGCTGCCGTCGGCGGCCGGGTAGGCGAAGCCCTCGTTGGCCAGGGCCTCAGCCGCGGCGACGATGGTCGGGATCTCCTCCGACACCCGGGGCATGACGTCCGGCGGCCGCCAGCCGAGCTCGGCGAGGTCCCGCTCTAGGGCGGCCTGCTCCCGCTCGGCGAGGTCTTTCCAGTTCACCTGGTCCCGGCGCGCCCGCTCGAAGAGCGGATCGTCGACGTCGGTCACGTTCTGCACATAGCGGACCCGGATGCCACGCGACTCGGCGTGCCGGATGAGGACGTCGAACGCGCAGAAGGTGAAGGCGTGCCCGAGGTGGCCGGAGTCGTACGGCGTGACACCGCAAACGTAGAGCTTGAGCTCGGGCCGGCCCCGGGCGTCCTTCGACAGCGGCAGGGGGAGGACCCGGCGCGTGAGCGTGTCGTAGACCTGGATCGATTGCGCCACGGGGAACGCTCGAAATTATCTGCCTTCGGCTCAGGACGCCTGGCCGGTCATCTCCTCCTGCAGCGCGAAGATGTCGTCCAGGACCCGGTCCACGCGACGGCCCTCGAGCCGGTGGCCGGGGATGAGGCCTGCGCGGCCGAGCAGCTTGCGCAGCTTCAGCCCCAGCGGCGCGTCAACCCTCGGCTGCCCGCGCTCCAGCGCCTCCTCGAGCAGGACCAGGCACTGGTCGAGGATCTGCAGGCGCAGCCGACGATCGATCGCCTGGCTCATCCGCTGAAGACGAACACCTTCTCCTGCTCGACCTTCACCAGCACCTTGGGCAGCGGCTCGACCACGTAGTTCTCAGCGGTGGACTCCCCGCTCGGCAAGAAGTTGACGGGGTGGCAGGGACAGGCCAGGAGGCCGCCCTCCGCTTTCCAGCTCAGGACGCACGGTAGGTGGCTGCAGATCCCGGAGACGCCGGTGACTGTGGAGCCGTTGCGGAAGAGGTAGGCGACCAGGTTGCCCGCGACCACGCGCGTCGGCTTCGCCTCGGTGAGCTGCGAAAGGGCGGCGACCTCGACCCAGCGACCGCCTGCCGTTTGCATGATCCCGCCCGGCGGCCCCGGATGATTCGCCGCCACCGGCGCGGCCTGCGGCAGCCGGCCCAGGGCGGCGGCGCCGACCGCGCCGGCCGCCAGCCCGGCCACGGCGCCGAGGGCCGTCCGGCGGGTTACCCGGCCCGGGTCCTCGCCCGCCATCAGGGTCGCGGTCAGCCTGCGCCTGAAGGCCGGGCTCATCCGCGGATAGCCCTCGCGGGCGGCGGCCAGCTCGGCCGCGGTCATGATCGCCTCGCGGTCGCCGGCGTCGCGGTTGGTCGCGCGGAGGCGGCGGCCGCGGAGGAGGTCCTCCACCAGCCGGTCGATTCGAGCCGAAACGTCCTCAAACATCGATTTGCACCTTGGCGGCCGCCCTCAGGGCGCGGAGCTGCATGACCTTCACGCTGCCCGGCGTCGCCTTGAGCTCTGCGGCCACCTCTTTGATCGAGTACCCGCGCAGGAAACGCAGCTCGAGGACGCGGCGGTAGTTATCGGGCAGGCGGGAGAGGATCCGCGTCGCCCGCTCGGCCGCGTCGGGTGACTGGCTGGTGGCCTGGGGCGCGCTGACCAGGCCCTCGTGCAGCTCCTCTTGGGCGATGCCGAACTTGCCCGCCCAGAAGGCCCCGAGAGCGGAGCGGGCGGTGGCGAAAAGGTAGGCGCGGATGGAGGCGCTGCTGGAGCCGGCCCGCAGCCTGGGAATGGCCTTGAGCGCCACGAGCTGGGTCAGGTCTTCGGCGTCGGGCCGGTTGCCGACGCGGCTGAAGATGAAGGCATAGACCATCTCCAGCTCCTCCAGGGCCAGCTGGACCGGGTCGCCGAGCGACGCCGCCGGCAGGTCCAGGATCTCGGCCTGGCGATTCTCTTCTTCTGGCAAGCGCGTCAACTCAAGTACGCGCGCAGGTTACACAGCCGCCCCGGCATGCTTAGCCCGAGATGGACCCCGAGCTGATGCGCCGCCGCGTCGCCGAGGCGCGGGTGGGGCGGCTGGCGACGGTGACGCCGGAGGCAAGACCGCACCTGGTCCCGGTCTGTTTCGTGCTGGCGGAGGACGACCTCTACTGGGCGGTCGATCAGAAGCCGAAGGCGAGCCGGGACCTGGCGCGGCTGCGCAACCTCGCCGTCAACGCCTTCGCCGAGCTGCTGGTCGACAGCTACGAGGAGGACTGGACGCGGCTCTGGTGGGTCCGTGCCGCCTGCACCACCACGGTGCTCGAGTCCGGCCCGGAGGCCGAGCGGGCTCTCGACCTCCTGGCGGCGAAGTATCCCCAGTACCGGGCCCGGCGCCCGGCCGGGCCGGTCGTCAGGATGCGGGTCCTGCGCTGGTCGGGCTGGTCAGGAGAGGGAATCGACCTGTAGGACGGCGATCGGCCCGTGCACGGAGAGGAGGACGCGGTCGAAGCGCCCGCTGGCGGGGTCGATCCTGACCAGGTCGTTGAGATCGCGCACGGCCAGCAGCCAGCGGCCGTCCGGCGTGACCGCGAGGCTGCTCACCAGGCTCTCGGAGTGGTAAGAGCCGCGCAGTTTGAGGGTCGCCGCGTCGATGGCGACGTAGCCGTAGAGCGAGTTTGCGTAGAGAGTCTTGCCGTCCGGCGAGACCGTGGCCGAGCCGGCGCCCTGGTCGAACTCCTTGGCCTGGGCGCTGGTCACGGGCGACCACCAGGCGCCCGCGGCGCTTGGGGGGCTGAACGTCCCGGAGCGAACCTGGCCGCCCCTGAGGTCGATGCGGCTGACGACACCTTCCGCGGCATTGACGGCGAAGAGCGCGTCATGACCGGGACTCAGCGCAAGCGTCCAAAGGCTCTGCCGCTGGGGGTCGAGGGCGCGAGGGCCGGGCACGTCGATGCATTGAATGGGGCCACCGTCGAGGGCGAGCGCGTGGACGAAGGCGCCGTTTCGCCCGTAGTACAGCGAATAGACGGTCGAGTTCACGGCCACGGAGGCGTAACGCTCACCGTTCATGAGCTCGGTTGCCGAGGCGCCCTTCTCGACCAGGATGTTCGGGTCCATCCTTCCCTGGTCGAGGTCATAGCGGCGCACGCGGTAGTCGAGCGCGGAGGCGTGCTCGATCAGGTACAGCCAGCGGCCGTCCTCGCTGAGCGCGTCAGAGCTGAAGTTGCTGGTCAGCACGACCGACCTGACGGCTCCCTCCAGCCGGCTGGAAACCGAGGCGAAGCGGGTGGCGCCGTTTTCAGAGCCGGCGAGCACGAGATAGCCTCCACTCGGCGACCGGCCGGCGATCTCGCTGTAGTGGTCAGGCAGGCGCAGCTCCGCGGTCAGCGCGCCGGTTGCCGAGTCGAAGCTTCGCAGGTCGGTCCCGTAGACCGCGAACACCTGCTTCCCACTCGGGGAGAGCGTGCCGGCGGGAAGCTTGGCCGCCTTCGGCGCGTCGCTGCCGAGGCGCCGGATCGAATCACTCGTACCGACGAAGACCCGGTACCCGGCCGCGCTGCCGCTGGTTGAGGATCCCGGCGACGGTGCGCTCCCGCTGCACGCGCCGGCGAGGAGCGCGAGAACGGCGATGAGCAGGGCAGGGTGGCGATTCATTTCAGCTTCACCTCGACCAACTGCTACAACCGCCGGCCGGGAACGGTTCCGTCTTTCAGCCGAGGCTGCTGGCGATCGCCAGGGCCGAGTCGCGGGTGAGCGCCGCGCCCTCGATCCGGTAGATCACGCCGCCCTGCTCCCAGGCCAGCGTGTTGGTGGCGAGGCGGAGCGTCGCAGTCTGCGGCCGCCCCTGGGAGTCGTCGTAGATGAAGGCGTGGGGGTGGCCGCTCAGCCACCAGCCGCTCTGTCCGTTCACCTTCACCGGTTCGAGCGTGCTGTCGGGCCCGATCAGCTTCTGGAAGGAGTAGTCGGTCAGCGTGCCGCGCAGCTCGGTGACGACCACCTGGCCGCCGGCGGCCTGGTAGACGAGAGCCACCTCGGTGCCGGGCGGCACCTCCGCCACGAAGACCCGCGGCGCGCCCAGGCGGGAGGGCTCGCGGACCGTGAAGCCCGCCCTCGCGCTCGCTTCCGCGAGGGTCGTCTCGGTGCCAAAGGTCGCCGGCGAAGCGGGCGGGATCGGCGGCAGCTTGTGCACCCGCTGAACGCCGACCCCGCGCACGCCCAACCAGCCGGCCACGGTCTCGCGCGCCGGCGCCCAGGCGGCCACAGCAACGACGACCGCCGCCAGCACCAAAGCAGCGGCCAGGGCCAGCCGCTGCCAGTCGGGCCGCGCCGGGCGCAGGCGGGCCGCGACCGCCCGGGCCAGTTGCGGGGTGGGCGGAAAGTCGAGCTCGGCGCCGAGCTCGCGGAGAGCCGCCTCCAGCTCAGACACTCGCCGCCAGCCTCTGCCGGAGCCGTGCCAGCGCCCGCGAGAGCCTCGACTTGACGGTGCCTTCCGGGCAGCCCAGGGCCGCGGCCGTCTCCTCGCCTGAGAGCTCCAGGAAGAAGCGGCAGCCGATCACCAGGCGGTCGTCCTCGCCCAGCTCGTTGACCGCCTCCAGCAGCCGGCGCCGGTCCTCGGCCGCGAGCGCGACCGACTCGGGAGATGGGGCCGCATCCCCGAGCCGGGCGTCCGCGGTCGCCCGCGTCAGCAGCCGCAACCGCCGGCCGGCGGCTCGCCGGCGGTTGCGCGCCTCGTTGGCAACGATCTGCAGCAGCCAGGGACGGAAGGGCGCCTCGGGACGAAACCGCCCCAGCGCCGCGTGGGCCTTCAGGAAGGCCTCCTGGCAGACATCCTCGGCGTCGTCCGCGCTGCCCAGCACGAGGTAGGCGGTCCGGAACGCGATCTGCGAATACAGGCGCACCAACTCCTCGTAGGCGCGGACGTCGCCGCGCTGCGCGTGGCTGACAAGCTCCCTCTCGTCCAGTGGACGGCCCTCCACGGAGCGGATGAGAATTCTGACGCCGGTATTACACCCGGTCGGCGGGAGCGGTTCCCCAGCCGGCTAGGCTGACGCGGAGGAGGGGCGGCCCGAGAGGTCCAGCACCTGGAGGCCGCGGCCGCGGAAGTGGTCGCAGCGCCAGCAGAAGACGACGGCGTCGAAGCCGTAGGGCAGGATGCCGGGGACCAGTACCTCGCGCTCCCGCCGGTGGAGTAGCCAGCAAACCAGGTGCTCGATCAAGGCGCGGCCGGAGTTTGCGCCCGAATCGGCGCTAAAGCGAATGCGAAATTGTTAAGGACCGGTTCGGCTTAGGCGCCCAGCAAGGAGGGCGCCGCGAGGTTCTGGTGGAGAAGCCCCTGGACGGCGTCCAGCCAGCTGCTGTCGCCGTTGTCGGCGCGCCAGAGCCAGTACTCGGCGCCCCAGAGCAGGATGGTGCTGAATCCCTGGTGGCGGATCTCCTTGAAGCGCGTGATGATGTCCTCGGCGACGGTGCTCTTGGGATCGCCGTAGCTGGAGATCGAGGCCTCCCAGGGCTCCGCCTGGGATTCCGTGATCCAGGCCTGCTTTCCCTGTTTGGCCGAGACGCCCCGCCAGTGGCCCGCCTTGGCCGCCCAGTCGGAGCCGGCGTGGCTGACGCCGACCTGGCCGAGGAAGTTGTAGCCGATCTCCGTGTAGACGTCGAGACCGAGGATGTCGCCCTTGGAGAGGACGTTCAGGCTCTGCGCCTCGGCGGTGTCCGACTCGAAGCCGAGCAGCGCCTTGAGGTCGAATCCGGACCGGTTGGAGGTGCGGTCGAAGAGCATGTTGAAGTGTCCGAAGGCGCTGACGATGACCGGGCGCTCGTCGTTGGCCTTGACCGCGCTGACCTCGTCGGCCAGCAGCTCCTTACCGATGAACCAGCGGTGAGGCCCGGCCGGGTTGAGGGGCTCGTTCTCGATCTGCCAGGCGACCAGGAGGGGATTGTCGCGGTAGCGGCTGACGGTCGTGGTGACGAAGTCCAGCGTCTCCGCGCGGAGCGTCGGGTCCTGGCTCACGTCGCCGCCGTCCGCGACCTTGGGCTGGACCCAGTCCGGGATGTAGTACTCGGGCCAGCCCAGGCCCTTCATGCCGACCGAGAGCACCACCGGCTGCCCGCTGGCGCGGGACTCGTTCATCAGCCAGTCGAGCTGGTCGTAGCCCTCGCCGTCGACCTGGCTCCAGTAGGCCGAGAGCCGGATGACCTTGAAACGCATGGCCTCCAGGCGCTTGTAGGCGTCCTTCCAGTCCAGGCCGAGGTAGGTGGCGTGGAGTGGGTTGTAGCTGGTCCCGACCTGGACCGGCGCCTGGGTCACCGCCGGCGCCGGCGCCGGCTGCTCCCAGGGGAGGCTGATCGGGGCCGGTATGGGGAGGGCAATCGAGATGATTATGGAAGCCAGCAGCAGCCTTGCGGGCCGCCGGCGCAATGACAGGGACGGGATCCAGGGGATGCGCAAGCGGGCCTCGAGGGTTCACCTTCCCCGGATTTGCCCACAAGCTAACAACAGGTGTGTAAATACTTCCCGCGGCCCCGATGACAGCCCGGTCCTCGGCCGGCGCCGAGGCGGGCGCTTACTCGACCCTCCGCCTCCCCTTATGTGGTACTCTAACTATCACGTTTTGTCGTTCTGGTCGCGGTCACAAATAATCAACTTCAAGGGGTGCGAATGGCAGCCAGGTTGGACGGTTGGAACGGCACGCGGACGTCCGGCGTGGAAGCGGAAAGGGCCCAGGAGAATGGCCCCTTGAGTCGTGAGGCCCGCTTGGCAAGGCTCCAGCGCCGGCGGCGCCTGACCCGGGCGCAGGCGGCACTCGAGGGAGCGGCCTGGGTGGCCGGCGCGGCGGCGGTCACCATCCTCGCCTTCGCCGGCTTGTTCGGTCTGCGGTAGCACTCCCTGCCGCCGGGGAATTAACCTCTCCGGCATCGGCAGCTCGTTGGGGTCGCGCTTGATCGGGACCTGGAGGCTCGTCTCGCGGGAGGACCGCGATGCGGACGGGCAGGCGCGCCCGGACCCGGCACTCGGCTCCGACCCTCTCGGTCTGTTGATCTACGACACCGCCGGAAATTTCGCCGCCCAGTTCATGCGGCGCGAGCGCGGAGAGGAGGCGGGGCCGGCGCCCGCGGGAGGCAGCAACAACACCTCCGCCGTCAACGGCTACGACGCCTATTTCGGCACCTACACGGTGGACGAGGAGGAGGGGACGGTGACCCAGCGCCTGTCCGCGGCTCTCTCGCCTGCGAACGTGGGGATGGTTGTCACCCGCGAGGTGACGGTGACTGGGGACACCCTCGTCATCGAGCTCTCCACCACCCGCGCGGACGGCGAGCCCATCACCCGGACGCTCCGCTGGACCCGAGGCGCCTGACGCGCTCTGTCAGCGAGGCGCCATCCGGAGGGCCCCGTCCAGGCGGATCGTCTCCCCGTTCAGGTACGGGTTCTCGATGATGTGGACGGCCAACGCCGCGTACTCGGACGGTGAGCCCAGCCGGTGCGGGTTGGGCACCGAGGCGGCCAGCTGCTCCTTGATGTCGTCGCGCAGACCCGCCAGCAGCGGCGTGTCCATCAACCCCGGCGCGATCGTGCAGACGCGGATCTGGAGCGAAGCCAGGTCGCGGGCGGTCTGGATCGTCAGCCCATGGATGGCGGCCTTGGAGGCGGTGTAGGCCGCCTGCCCGATCTGGCCCTCGAAGGCGGCGATGGAGGCCGTGTTGACGATGACTCCCCGCTCACCCTCGACCGGTTCGCCCGCGCTCATCCGGTGGGCCGCCTTGGAGAGCACGTTGAAGGTGCCGATCAGGTTCACCTCCAGCACCCTCCTGAACTGGTCGAGCGGGTAGGGGCCGTCCTTGCCCGCGACCCGGCCGGCGCTGCCGATTCCCGCGCAGTTCACCGCCACCCGCAGCGCGCCGAGCTCGGCGGCCACGTCCAGGGCGCGGTTCACGTCCTCCTCGCTGGTCACGTCGGCAGGGGCGAAGCGACCGCCCAGCTCCTCGGCGACCCGCTCCCCATCGGAGCGCGCCAGGTCCACGATGACCAATCGCGCACCTCGGGCGGCGAGCTGTTCCGCGGTGGCCCGGCCGAGGCCGGAGGCGCCGCCGGTGACGAGGGCGACCGATCCTTCGATTCTCATGCCCGGTATTGTCTTTGGCGATGGGGGTGATCCGTCGGGACGACCGGTTGGGCGGCGAGGTCGCCAAGCCCCAGGGCGGCTTCAGCGGTGATGCCGACCAGCGCACGGTTCACTCGCAGACCGAGCCGCGCCCGGTGCGGGTGAGCTTCGTCCGCTTTCAGCCCGGGACGATCACCCACTGGCACAGTCACGGCGGCGGCCAGGTCCTCCACGTGGTAGACGGACAGGGCCGGACCCAGAGCTGGGGCGGCGAGGTCGAGCTGCTCGGGCCGGGCGACACGGTCAGCGCCGCCCCGGGAGAAAAACACTGGCATGGCGCCGTCAAGGGCTCGGAGATGACGCACCTGGCCGTGACGATCGGCGAGGTCAACTGGCAGGAGCCGGTCGACCAAGGCTAGCCGCGCGCAATCGGGTGGGGTCCAGGGTGTAGAGCGCGTAGGCCCGGCGGATAACCGCTTGGGCGACGTTGCGGACCGGGATCCCGCCGCTGGTCTCCCCTTTTTCGACCCCGCCGTGGGCATGGCCGTGGAGCACCAGGTCCGCGCCGCCCTGGTCGGCCGCCTCCTCGAGCAGGTAGCTGCCCAAAAAGGCGTGGATCTCCAGCCGTTCGCCCCTGAGCGTGTCGGGAATCGGCGCGTAGTGAAGGAGGGCGATCTTGAGGTCGGCCTGGAGGCTTTCCAGCGCGGACTGCAGCCGCCCCGCGGACTGCCGCGTCGTGTTGACGAACATCTTCATCAGCGGTTCCCCGAACTCGGTGGCGCAGGCGCCGGCGAAACCTCCGCCGAAACCCTTGACGCCTGCGACTCCGACGCGCGCGCCGTCCAATTGGATGACCGCGCCGGTCCCCTCCAGGACCCTGATCCCCGCCCCTTCGAGCTCAGCCGCCACGGCGGCCTCCTCGCCCACGTGGTAGTCGTGGTTGCCGAGCACCGCCAGCACGGGCACCGGCAGGGCGTGCAGCTCCGCGGCCAGGATCCGCGCCTCGGCGGCCGAGCCCGACCGGGTCAGGTCGCCGGCGATCAGGAAGAGGTCGGCACGCTCGCCGAGGTGCTCGAGGTCCGGCCGTAAGGTGCCGGCCGAGTCGGGCCCGAAGTGGACGTCGGCGGCGGCGGCGACCCGGATCAGGCGACCGTCTCCGTCCGCCCGTCCTCGGCGGGCCGGATCACAGCCACCTCGTTGACGATCCGCGTGCTCGGGAACAGCTCCGCGGCGATGGCGGCCACCGTCTCTCGGCGCTCGGGCGTCGCCACCCGGCCGCGGAGCACCAGGGCGTCGTCCTCGAAGGCGGCCTCGATGTTGAGCTCGTTCGCGCGCGGGTCCTCGGCCAGCCGCTCGCGCAGGTGAGCGAGCATCTGGCGGGCGCCGCCCTGGGCGGCGGGCGGGCCGTCCGCTGCCCGGTCTTCATAGATGGAGTCGAACAGGCTGCGGATCATGCCGTGGGGCACCACCATGTCGTCGGCCTCCGCGTGCAGGAGCAGGGCGAGCACGCGGCGCGGCCCGATCCTCGCTCGCCGTAGCAGGTAGTCCCAGTCCAGCTCCGTACCGGCGATGATGCCGAGCGCGTCATGCCAGTAGCCGGGCGTGTCCTGGTCGGAGGCGATCGCCTTCATCACGACCAGGTCTTCGGGTGGTACGACCCGCAGGGAGAGGCCGCGGTAGGCCACCGGCCGGATCCGCGCCAGCATCTCCTCGTCGAGGTAGATGCCGCCCTTGGCGGTGAAGATCAGGTCGACCAGGACACGGTCCTTGACGCTCTTGCGAAGCCAGTTG
>Ga0209577_10004434_pt1 | contig 13207 bp, 17 predicted proteins | sample GraSoiAngelo_109_FD_185874 | JGI IMG/M metagenome (GOLD analysis project Ga0209577, IMG submission 185874) | Grasslands soil microbial communities from the Angelo Coastal Reserve, California, USA - 14_0903_12_20cm (SPAdes) (version 2) | ecosystem: Environmental > Terrestrial > Soil > Grasslands... | reverse complement strand
TGCTCAAGCGTCATGCCCACCGCCGCGACCGCGCCCGCAACCCCCCCTCGCAAGCTCGTCCGCAGCACTGGTCAAGCATGTCAGGGCACTTGGGCTGGTACAACCGACGCAGACAACGCATATCGCCCGGGGAAATCTCAACTGTGACCGAGACCCGGGTGTGATCGCGCTCCCGCGACGGCGGATCTCAAAGGACGGGACGCACGATCAGCATCCCCCGACCCGAGACGAGATGCTCCAAGTCGTCCGCCAAGCGTTGGACGTGCTCGCTCGCCTGCTGCTCGAAGCGATCCACCTCGACGATCTCCGCGATCAGCACGTAATCGGCTTGACCGATCGCCTGTCCCGGCACGTCCGACGGCCGCATAAGACGCCACTCCGACACCGTGTCCAGCGATCCGCGGACGATGTCCCGATCCCCCGCCATCAGACACTCGAAGTCCTCCGCCAGCTCCGGCGAGCGCAGCTGAAACCACATGATGAGTGTCGCGAGAGGACTCGTCCACCGAGCGTAATGCACAGTTGCGCGTGGAGTCGCTTGCCGCGTCCGGCTTGCCTGCTTCGCACTCAGGCAAGTATCCCTTCGCGGGGGGTAGAATCCTGTCGCGCATGGCAAGCAGACGAGGGCCGCTGAATGGCCCGCGTCACACCGCAGGAGCTAGAAGAACTTCTCGAAGAGGCGCAGGATGTTGCGAACGTCGGCGCTTATGCCTGCGAGTTCAGGAAGCGCGTAATAACCGGTTCGGTCCCCGAAAGCTATGAGCGTGGGGATCTCTCCTTTCACCTTCACCTTCGGCTGGCGGCTGAGGGGCTGGATCTTGAGCCGTGCGAGGCGTGTCTGACCTATCACAATGCGCTGGTTCTGTCGGAGCAGCGTCTTGAAGGCGACTATCTCCGAGCCTCGGTGCGGCAGGAACAAGGATTGGAGGATGCTCGGGTCAGCGCCCCCGACGAACAGACCGGGGAGCGTCCGATGCCTGTCGTCGCGTGCCATCTTGGTCAGAACGGTCAGCGTGTAATCGCCCGGGTGCGGAGTGTTGTACCGCTGCAACTTCTCGATGAGTGTGATGGCCGCGCGCTGTACGCCAACGAGCTTCCCGGTCTTGTTGACGTGAGCGGCGAACGCCTGCGCATCGGTCAGTCCCTTGGTGCCGATGGGTTTGGGGAGGATTGGGAAGGTGTGAACTGTTCCCGGCTTCTTGTGGTTCGCCTTGACGAGTGCCCAGATGAGGTGTTCCAGAACGGAGCGCGCTTGGTAGAGCGATTCGCCAGCCAGGACGCTCATGCGCGGCGGCGGCAGCTTTCCATCCTCGACGTATGCCGTGTGCCATTCGGTCTTGAAGTTGACCTTGAACCCCACTGTGAGGGGGTTCGCACTACTCCACGCTCCAAACTCCGTCTTAAGGGTGCGCAGATGCTCGTCAGCCCTTGTCGAGCTTCTCCCGAAGCGGTTCTAGCGGTTGCCCTGCCAAGCGTTACCCTCCCCTACATGGCAAAGGAGAAGCCTGTGCCCACCGAGAAGACCCCGAAGGGGCTTGAGGTTCCTGTCCCGAAGCGCCGCGAGTTCTTCGCCAACCTCAAGAAGGTTGCGAAGGTCCCGCGCAAGCGCTCAACTCCTGCTAGCGGCCCGGAGAAGTAGCGACTCGAACTGCGGGCGCGTGCCCGTGCCTGCGCGGTTGTTGTACCCCCAGACGTACTCGTTGAGGTATCCCTGAAGATGCTTCTTCGAGACCGAGTGGTACACGCCCCGGATGCCGTTCTTCACGAGCGCCCAGAACCCCTCGATGGTGTTCGTGTGGACATCTCCGCTCACGTAGACCCTCTCGGCGTGGTAGATGCGCCGATGGTCATAGCCGCGTCTAGAAACGTTCCAGTAAGCCTGCCACTCGTCGGTGTAGACGACGGACCCGGGAAGCACCCGCTGCTCGATGTGGCCCATGACGGTCTTGGCCTTGGCGTCGGGGGCGACGTAGGCGGCGACCCTTCCCTCGCGTTCCACCATTCCGAACACGGGCTGCCTGTGCGACGTGGCCGGGTTCGTGCGCCCTCCACCGTGCCGTCCCTTCCCGACGCGGCGGCGACCACCCACGTACATCTCGTCGGCCTCTACAGCGCCGGACAGCGGCTTGCCGTCGTCGGTCATCAGTTCGTTACGGATCAGGTTCGCCATCCGCCACGCGGTCTTGTAGGTGACACCAAGCTCGCGCTCAAGCTGCTTAGCGGAGATTCCGCAGCGAGTGCTGGTCATCAGGTGCATGGCGTAGAACCACAGGTGAAGCGACGTAGACGACTTGTGGAAGATCGTTCCCGCCGTGGGATGAAGGTGGTAGCCGCACGAGTCACAGTCCCACGCGGGGCGATCATGGACCTTGTGGAACTTCCGCACGCGGTCGCAGGACGGGCACTCGGCGTGCGACCCGTCCTCCGAGTAGCGGTTGCGCCACAGCCATTCAAGGCACGTCGCATCGTCGGGAAACTCGCGCATGAACTCCATGAGCGAATACTGAGAGTCGGACGACTGGGCGCGCTTCGGGTTGTTTCGATCTACAGGAGGCATTGGGTGTCAGGTCTTATCGGGCCGCTGCATGAGCAGGACGTAATCGCAGGTTCCACAAACGAAGGTCTTGACGTAGAGGCCGAACCCGGGGCCGGTGATCTGCGCTCTAGGGAGATACAACGACTGTTCCACTTCGGACCAGTTGTTATCGCCACAAAGAGGACAATTCCGGTGGACCGTATCGCCGACCACGGTGAGATTGTCCCATGAAATCTACCCCCTGTCAAGGGATAGTTGCCCGCACTCAAAGTACGCCTGCTAGGGCGCCCTGGCCGCACCAACGCTCGTTGCGAGTCTTCGCCGTCACGCGCGACGGGCTCGCGGGGATCCTCGACATCTCCAACAACAGGAACGAACGTCATGAGGATCGTGGTCATCGGTGCCATCGGCGCGCTACAGGCCCACATAGCCGACGTCCGGGGTCTCGCGCGAGCGCAGCTCCGCGAGCTCCCCTGAGCGACCGCGTCGCCGCTCCCCTGATCCGCGCCATCCTCGCACGGTGGGAACAAGCGCGCGATGGAGCGCAAACGACGCGTTACCAGATGAGACACCCGGTCAGCGCAAACCTTCCGAGCACATCACCGAGCTGCTTATTGCAGTGCGTCCTCGAGTTCGTAGATCATGGTTTGGACCTTGTCAGGCGGCGCGAGGGTAGCGACATCGTCGGCGCACGCTCGCCCCTCAGGGGTCTGGAACGCATGCTGGAGGTCGGTCATGTCGTCCCAGTCGAGCTCCGCGATCAGGTAGTACGCCTTGCGATCGCGAGTCGGCACCGGGTTCCGACTAACCGTGTACCGGCGAAGCCGGGATAGCTGCTTCGCGAGCGGGATGTGGACCTCGCGGTAGTGGCGATCAAATGCGTCCGGATCATCCGGCTTGTCGTAGACCGCCAGGAATCTGACCATCGCTACGGACCTCCTGTTGTCGGAATTTTCTTGCGAGACAGGATCGGACCGTGGTGATGGCGCGTCCTGATCGAGCGATCGCACCGCGAGACCGGCCGGCCGACAGGCGTCGCCAGCTTCGGGCTCGCTGTACTGGCAAGCTGATAACACCGAGCTTACGATCGGCGCACCCGAGCCCGGCGCTATCGCAGCAGATATGCAGCCAGCTCTCGATCGGCGCTCAGGAAGCTGCCTTCGCTGGACCCGGCGGACCCAAGCCGGTCGCGCTTCGCTCGTTGCACGCCCATCCGAACGACTTACGAGCGCCCTGAGTTGTTAGGAAACGAGCTGACGCCTAGCGCCAATCGCGTCACAGCCAGCGATGAGTCTGGGGCGTGGCGAACGTTTGACAAGTCGATCTTCGATGAGCGGTCTGAGCTCGAGGACCTCCAGCTGCGCCTACGCATGGCGCGCCTGCCCGACTCAATTACCGACGCCGGCTGGGACTACGGCGTGCCTTGCTGCGATGTCGAGGAGCTCGTTGTGCACTGGCGCGACAGCTACGACTGGGCCGTGCACGCGGCGCGGCTGAACGAGCATCCGCAGTTCCTCACGACGGTCGACGGTCAGAAAGTGCACTTCCTCCACGTCCGCTCACCCGAGCCGGGCGCCCTGCCGCTCATCTGCACTCATGGATGGCCGATGTCGGTGTTCGAGTACGTCGACCTCATCGGCCCTCTCAATGATCCGCGGGCGCACGGCGCTGACCCCGGTGACGCGTTCGATCTCGTGGTCCCGTCGATCCCAGGAGTGGCCTTCTCGGGTCCGACGACCGATCTCGGCTGGAATACCGACCGGATCGCGCGCGCCTGGGTGACTCTGATGCAGCAGCTCGGCTACGACCGCTACGGTGCCCACGGCAACGACATCGGTTCGCAGATCTCGCCTGAGGTCGGCCGGCACGACCCGGAGCACGTCGTCGGTGTCCACGTTACCCAGCTGTTCTCGTTCCCCTCCGGTGACCCCAGTGAGTTCACCGATCTAAGTGAAGAGGACCAAGCCGCGCTCGCATTCCTCGAGCAGTTCACGAGTGGCGCCGGGCTCGCCTACAGCCAGTACCAGTCAGCCCAGCCACAGACGCTGGCCTACGCGCTGCAGGACTCGCCGGTGGGCTGGCTCGCGTGGGTCACGCAGCTCTTCCGCGACGCTGTCGACGCCGATTTCATCATCACGAACGCGGCCGCCTACTGGCTCACCGGGACGATCGGCTCGTCGATCCGCCGCTATTACGAGGACGCGCATACCACCGAGCGCCCGGCCGGGCCCACGACGACACCGACCGGTGTCGCGATCTTTTCCCAGGACTTCCAGTCGATCCGCAAGTTCGCCGACCGCGATCACGCCAACATCGTGAGCTGGAATCGCTACCCGTCGGGGAGCCATTTCGCCACCCGCGACGCGACCGACCTCCTCATCTCCGACATCCGCAGTTTCTACCGGCTGCTGCGGTAGGTGTAGGGCCCCGGGTGCCGAGGGCGGCATGTCATTGCCAGAACGCCGATGAGGTTGCGGGTCCCGCGTCGTTTGACGGAGCAAGTGACCAGCTCTAGCGCTCCCAGCGGAAATGAGCCCGACGAGCGTGCGCTGCTCGACGCCGCACGCGCGGGCGACGAGCACGCGCTCGGCGTGCTGCTCGATCGTCACCGCCGTGGCCTGGAGCTGTATTGCTACTTGTCGCTCGGTGACCGGGCCAACGCGCGGACCGCCCTGACCGACACGGCATTGGCGGCCTGGGAGGAGCGGGGCGAGGGAGAGCCGGCCACGTCGGCGCGGATGTGGCTGTACCGGCTCGCGGTCCGGGTCTGCGCTGAGGCGCACGCCGGGTCCGCGATTAGTTTCGGACGCGGGAACCGTTTGAAAGGCTGACCAGCCATGAGCGAACCGACTCGAACTACCAATCAGCGGCTTATGCTAGCCGCCGCGCAGGCGGGCGACGAGCAGGCGTTCCGTCGGCTCGTCGAGCCTTATCGCCACGCGCTGGAAGTGCATTGCTACCGGATGCTCGGATCGATCCAGGACGCCGAAGACCTGGCGCAGGAGACCCTGCTGCGCGCCTGGCGGGCGCTTGACCGGTTTGCGCCGCGCGTGCAGTTTCAGACGTGGCTGTATCGGATCGCGACCAACGCGTGCCTGGACGAACTGAAGCGCCGCCCGCGACGGCCGGAGCTGATCGATCCGTTCCCCGATCGGCCGGTGGGTGTGGCCGAGGCGCCTCTGTATGACCCGGAGGCCCGATACGCGCTTCGCGAGGGGATGGAGCTCGCGCTGGTGCGCGCGATTCAGCAGCTCCCGGGGCGTCAGCGCCCGGTACTGATCTTCCGGGATGTGCTCGGCTGGAGTGCGGTCGAGGTGGCCGAGCTCCTGGACTCCACGGTGGCGTCTGTGAACAGCGCACTGCAGCGCGCCCGCGCCACGATCGAGGAGCATCTTCCCGCCCCCGAGCCGGCGGCGCTCCAGCCCGACGAGCGAGAGCTGCTCGGCCGCTACATCGACGCCTTCGAGTGCGACGATGTCGACGGGCTGGTCGCGCTGTTGCGCGAGGACTCGGTGCTGCGCATGCCGCCGCAACCGTCGGTGGTCGGCGCAGCGGCCATCGCGAGGTTCTTCCGCGAGACGGCGGCCCACGGGGATCTTTCTCGGATGCAGCTCACTGCGACCAGGGCGAATGGCCGTCCTGCTGTTGTTGTGCAGCGCCGCACGGAGGACGTGCTGAGGCCGCACGGGATCCTCGTGCTCGAAATTTCCAAAGAGGCGATCGTTGGGATCGACGCTTTCATCAATTCGGCGCTCTTGCCTCGATTCGGCGTCTCCGTTGAAGCGCGCCGCGCAGACTCGTAGCCCCGCTGGACGAATAACCATTGCCCCACGAACCAGGAGACAACCATGCGTCACACGATGGTCACCTACACGGTCAAGCCCGGACGCGAAGAGGAGAACACAGCCCTGGTGCGGGCGATGTTCGAAGAGCTCGCAGAGACACAACCGACCGATCTTCGCTACGCGGTCTTCTATGTCCCTGACTCGCGCCAGTTCGTACACCTGTACACAGATGAGGGCAGCGCGTCGGGCGTGCCGGGTCTGGCCTCGTTCAAAGACTTCGTCAACGGGGCGCAGGATCGCCACGAACAGCCCGCCGTCTCCACACAGCCCGAACTGATCGGCGATTACCGCACCTTCGACGATCGTGACCGGCCTGCACCATGAGGGACGGGCTCGACGCGGTCGAGGGAATCCCCGTGCAGTGGGTCGCGGCTGACGCGCCCCACGGCGTCGCGCTGTGGCTGACTCACCTCGGCGGCTCGGCGGAGCAGACGGCGCCGATGCTCACCCGGTTGGCCGAACGCGGGCTGCTGGCCGTCAGCTTCGATCCGCCCGGGCATGGGCGCCGCGGCGCCGGCGGCGATCCGTGGGAGTTGGCCGGGAAGGTGCTAGCGGCGTTTCGCCGCCGGATGTGGCCGTTGGCGGGGCGCACGGTGCTCGAGTCGCTACGCGTCCTCGACTGGGTCGACGAGCACTTCGGAGTTTCTGGATCGCGCGTCGCCGGAGGCGTGTCCATGGGCGGCGATGTCGCGGTCGCCCTGGCCGGGGTTGACCCTCGCATCGACCGCGTCGCTGCACTCGTCGCAACTCCGGACTGGACGCGGCCCGGGATGCAGACGCTTGGCGAGGACCGGGTCCTCCTCGACCAGGGTGAGCCTGACCGCTACGCCCAGTGGTTCTTCGACGCGCTCAACCCGATCACCCACCTCGAGGCGTACGAGCGCGACGTGGCAGTCGAGTTCCTGTGCGGGGCAGGCGACGTCCACGTGCCCGCCGAGGCGGCCCTGCGCTTCCGCGCCGCCCTCCGCGACCGTCATCCGCGCTCCGTCGACCGCGTACGAGTCGAGCTCTACGAGGATCTCGACCACCTCGACGCCGCGCGGGACGAGCGACTCTCCTCCGCCGCGCTCGATTGGTTGGTGCCCCACGGGTAGCGGCGTTTACGCACTGCGCAACCTCGTCAAATCTGAACCCACCCCCAGCTACGGAACATGAGCTACACCAAGAAAAATCTGCGGGACGTCGAGGACTCGGCGGTCAAGTTCGGCCTTTCCGACGCGCAGGAGGCTCGTTTCGCCCGCCGGGATCTAGCCGCCGAGCAGACCGGCCTCACCCACCTGGTCATCAAGCCCGGCCGACGTGAGGCGTTCGCTCACAGACATCGCGACGCCGAGGAGGTCTACGTCGTGTTGGCCGGGTCGGGACGCGTGAAACTCGATGATGAGGTCGTCGATCTAATTGAACTCGACGCGGTACGGGTCGGTCCCGGTACCACGCGTCAGCTCGAGGCTGGCGCTGATGGCCTCGAGGTCTTGATCGTGGGGGCGCACGTCGAAGGCGACGTCGAGCAGGTCTCGGACTTCTGGACCAGCTGAAGCATGCGCGTGTCCGCCCCGGCCGATAGCCGCGGCTTCTCCGGGTCGCTGGCGGTCCTCGGCACAGCGCCCGTTATGAACGGTGATCCCGAAACCGGAATCGTGGACGTCCCAGGCTTCCGGCTCGCGGTCCCCGAGCTTGCCGACGGAAGCAAGCTCGGGCTCCACCAGGCGCTACACGGCTCGTAGCTGGGACCGCCGTTGCGACAAAACGCGATGCTGCGATGAGATCGCGCGCCGGGGATCGTTTGACGGGGTGAAGAGTCATGCGGAGGCAAGATGCAGGACCGACCTCCACGTGACTCACGGGAGCAAGCGCTCGCCCTAATCGCCTGAGTCGCTTCCGGCAGCACTCGTTCGCAGCAATCCCTACCAGACTTCTGGAGGTCCAATGACGTCCCCGTCCCACACCAATCGCTGGCGCGCGTTCGCGTTGCTGGCCGTGGCGTTCTTCGTGACAACGATCGACCTCACGATCGTCAACACCTCACTCCCGACGATCGGACGGCAGCTGCATTTCGCCGAGACGAGCCTGCTCTGGGTGGTGACCGCGTACGGACTCGCGTACGGGGGCTTTCTCCTGCTGGGCGGGCGGGCCGCGGATCTGCTGGGCCGTCGACGGATCCTGATGGCGGGACTGGGTTTGTTCACGGCCGCCTCGCTGGGTGCCTCGCTCGCCGGAAGTGAGGCGTTCCTGATCGCGATGCGCGCCGTGCAGGGACTCGGTGCCGCGATGCTCATCCCCGCTGCACTGTCGAGCGTCCGAAACATGTTCACGGAGGGCGCCGAGCGCAACAAGGCACTCGGAATCTGGGGCGCGCTGGGAGCCGGCGGCGCGAGCGTAGGCATCATCCTCGGCGGTCTCCTCGCGCGCTACGTCGGCTGGCAGTACATCTTCTTCATCAACGTGCCCGTCGGCGCGACAGCGCTGCTGCTCGCACCGCGTCTGATTCCAGAAAGCCGACTCGACGGCACCCGACGGTATGACCCCTTCGGGGCGCTTACGGTCACGGCGGGGCTCGTGATGCTCGTGTACGGGATCTCCCAGGCTCCGCGTTATGGCTGGGGGGCGACGAGGACGATCGCTGTACTCGCCGGTGCGGTCGCCTTGCTGGCCGCGTTCCTCGCGATCGAGAGCCGTGTCGAGTCGCCGCTGCTGCCGCTGCGGATCTTCCGGCTGAGGATGCTCGCCGGCGCGAACGCAGCCGGTCTTCTCCTCGGCGCCAGCTTCTACGCGTTCATTTTCATCGGCACTCTGTACATGCAGCAGGTACTCGGCTACTCGCCGCTGAAGGGCGGCCTCACATGGCTCGTCGCATCGCTCGCGTCGGTCGTGTTCGCCGGCCTCTCGCAGCTGCTCGTCACGCGTCGCTCGCCCAAGGTCGTGATGGCGTTTGGGATGGCGCTGATCGGAGCCGGCATCTTCTGGGCAACCCAGGCGCCGGTTCATGGGCAGTTCTGGGCGGACCTGTTCGGACCGTTGCTCGTTGTTGGGATCGGGACCGCGTTTGCCTTCATCCCGATCTCCATCGGCGCGCTGAGCGGGGTCACCGAGCACGAGGCCGGACTCGCCTCCGGGCTCATCTATACCTCGCAGGAGCTCGGCGGCGCGATCGGGATCGCGATTGCCTCGAGCGTCGCCGCGACGCAGTACAAGACGCTCCTGCACGGCGGCAGCACCGTCCACGCGGCGCTGACCGGCGGATTCCAGCGGGCGTTTTGGGTCCTCGGTGCGATCGCGCTGATCGCGGTGCCGGCCGTCTTCGCGCTCGTCCGCCCGTACCGCCGCTCCGCAGCCGTCGCTCAAGCCGCGGTGCTCGAGCCACAGCCCGCTGTCGCGTGCGCGGACTGACGCTCGTGAGCCAACGCCGTCACCGAGTCGCAATGATGGGATGGGGCGCGGGTCGTGTCGCGCCTCATCCCAAAGGTGAAAGGACCCCGGCTCATGCCGAACGACACTAGAAGCGATCCGCGGCCAGCGGCGGTCACGTTCGCAACGACTGAACACTTCACCCTCCAGGGCGCTCGGGCGTCCACGATCGCCGAGTCGACCGGCCGTGCGACGATGTTCCTTGCGTCCGTTTCCGGAGGTTTGGTCGCCCTGGGATTGATCGCGACGGCGAGCCGCGTCGGCATCGCCTTCTATGCCTTCGGGCTCGTTCTCCTTCCCACGCTTACGTTTGTCGGGTTGGTGACGTTCGAGCGCACGCTGCAGTCCGGAATGGAGGATCTCGGGTATGCGCGGCGCATCGCCCTGGTACGCGGCTACTACTTCGATCAGGCGCCAGAGTTGGCTCCATACCTGATGAGCGCCCCGGGACCGGAGCGCCTTCGCGTGCTCGGATTGGGGGAGGGCCGCTGGCAGGCATTCCGAAGCGTCGCGGCCATGGTCGCGGTGATCACGGCCGTGCTCGCGGGCTCCGCTATCGGGCTGCTCGCCGCCGTCGCTTCGGAGCACTCGCTGGCGGCCGCGCTTGTCGCGGGCGGCCTGGTGGCCCTCGCTGCGCTCGCCGCCCTGATGCGCCGCCAACAATCCGCCTGGGAACAGGCCACGTCGGCGCCGGTCAGCTTTGACCCAGACGACACCACGGCGGCCTCGAGAGGGCAGTGAGGTAGCGCTGGATGCTCGGTGAGCGGTGGGATCTTCGAACGGCTCGCGGTTGAGATCACCGGCGCGACCGAAGCGGCGCCAAGCGGTGCCGGTGACCAGCGCGTGGACGCGGCGCCCGGGGGCGGTTGACCTCGGCGATGTTTCTGGGCTATGGCGCGAGATTCGGCGCGACCGCAGCTCTCCGGCCGCGGTGCGTAAGGAAGTCGGCTTCGGCGAGCCCGAGCGGCGTCGCCGGCGCCGCGCCGTGCAGGTACTCGGCCGCGATCGCGCCCCAGTCTGCGCCGGCTCGAAGCTGCTCGAGGACGACGGCGACGATGCCGTGCATCCGCCGGATCAGGATCGACTCCGGCGGCACGCTGAACTGGTTGACCTGCACTCTGATCGCGGCCCGCTGCTCGGCGTTGGGGCGCTCTCGGTCGCGGCCGGAGCGCTCGCGGCTGGGCGAGAAGCGCCGCTCGCCCGGCACGACGTACCACTTGATCGCCCGTCGCATCAGACCCAGCGCCAGCTCCGCGTCGACCGCGTCCGCGCGGCTTGCGGGCAGATAGCCGCCGGCGACCAGGGCGGCCTTGAGTCCCGCTGCGTCCCTGTCGCGGACCGCGACCACGATCTCCCGTTCGGCGGCGACCCGCATGGCGTCGACGTCGCGGACCAGGCCGAAGTCCAGAAAGGAGACCCGGCCGTCGGAAGCGAGTAGATAGTTGCCCGGGTGCGGGTCGCCCAGGGCGATCCGGTCGCGATACAGCAGCCCGAAGAAGAACCGAAACACGATCTCGCCGTAGCGGTCGCGCACCGGCTCGTCGGCCGCGCGCACCGCCTCGAAGCGCTCCCCGTCGACATACTCGGACACCAGCACACGGCGGGTTGAGAGGTCCGTGTGAACGCGCGGCACGCGCACGAAAGGATGCCCGCGCATCAGCCGCTCGATGCGGCGCTGGTTCTGCGCCTCGAGCTCGTAGTCGAGCTCTTCTCCGATCCGCTCGCGCATCTCCGCGGCGAGCGCGTTCGCGTCCAGTCCCGGAGCGAGCCGCTTGACGAGCGGCAACAGCAGCATCGCGTTGCGGAGGTCGGTCTCGACCGCCTCGGCAACCCCGGGGTATTGGATCTTGGCGACCACGTCCTCGCCGTCGACGGTCCTGGCGCGGTGGACCTGCCCGATCGACGCCGCCGCAAACGCGCGCTCGTCGAACTCGGAGAACACTTGCTTGAGCGGTGCGCCGTACTCCTGTCGCATCAGCTTTTCCAAGCGTGCGAACGGCACCGGCGGGACGTCGTCGCGGAGCGTCGCGAGCTTTTGCTGGAGCTCGCTCTGCTGCTCCTCGGGAAGACCGTCGAGCTCGACCATCGAGATCATCTGACCGACCTTCATCGCCGCGCCGCGCATCTGCCCAAGCTGCTCGACGAGCTGGCGCACGAGGGCCGCTGTGCGCTCGCTCTCGGCCGCTGCGGCCCGCTCGGGCGTCCTCACCCTGTTGGCGGCTCGCATGCCGGCCCAGCGCACGCCCTGCCCCGTCACCAGTCCGCCGACCCGCGCCGTCCGCGCAACGCGGCCGGTGGGCAGCTTGCCCGCCTCGGGCAGGGGGTCCTCGGCCGGCAGAGTCGTCATCGCCGGGTCACGCCATGCACGGGCCGACAGTAGCGTGGGCGATCAGCTCGGCCACCGACCATCGGCGCAGGAGCTTCGCCGCGCTGGCCGGCGGCGAGGCGCCTTCGGTGGCTCGCGCTGGGTTCGGCTGCCGGTCGGGCGCGGATCCGTAGTCCACTGCGAGGAACTCGGTTCGGGTGGGTTCGGTGCTCATTCAGACACTCCTGTTGGTAGCGCGAACCGGCCTCTCGCGCGGCGATGCTGGCCGGGTTCGGGTTCGGGTTCAGGCCGTTTCAAGGCTGAGCTCAAGGTCCCGTCGGGTTTCGGTTTGGACTGCCCGGGCGCGGGCGGCGCCGTCCGTCGGAAGGATCAACAGCGCGACCAGCAGCCCGATCGCGAACAGCGCCGCTGCCCACTCGAATGCGACCGTGTAGCCGTGGATCGAGGCCGCGCTCGCGAGGCCTGCCGTCTTGGCGTGGGTTGACGCGAAGCCGGCGGCGGCGCTCGCGAAGATGGTGCTCAGGAGCGCGGTGCCGACCGAGCCGCCGACCTGCTGCGAGGTGTTGACCATCGCCGCCGCGACTCCCGCGTCAGTGGGCTTGACCCCGAGCGTCGCGGTCGAGAACGCCGGCGCGAACACGCAGCCCATCGCCACTCCGGTGAGTAGCAGGCCGGGCAACACGTGGGTTGCGTAGGCGCCGTGCACGGTCAGCTGCGTGAAGAGGAGCATCGCGACCAGCCCGAGCGCCATCCCGGTCATCACCAGCGGCTTGGCGCCGGTGCGCGGCAGCACCCTCGTCTGGACGGTCGTGGCCGTGAGGACGATCATCGCGGTCATCGGCAGGAACGCCACGCCGGTCTTCAGCGGCGAGTAGCCGAGGTTCTGCTGCAGGTAGTAGGTCAGAAACAGGAACACGCCGAACATGCCGGCGCCGAGGACCCCGAGGGCCAGGAACGAGCCGCCGCGGTTTCGCTCGAGCACGATCGGCAGCGGCAGCAGAGGGTGGTCACTCCTAGCCTGGATCGCGACGAACACCGCCAGCAGCAGCACCCCGCCGGCGAGGAAGCCCACCGTCGTCGAGGAGCCCCAGCCGT
>Ga0209577_10004433_pt1 | contig 13208 bp, 9 predicted proteins | sample GraSoiAngelo_109_FD_185874 | JGI IMG/M metagenome (GOLD analysis project Ga0209577, IMG submission 185874) | Grasslands soil microbial communities from the Angelo Coastal Reserve, California, USA - 14_0903_12_20cm (SPAdes) (version 2) | ecosystem: Environmental > Terrestrial > Soil > Grasslands ... | reverse complement strand
CTGAGGAAAGTCCGGGTCGAGATGGCGCTGGAGGCGGTGGCCGAGCGGGAGGGCCTGACCGTCCCCGAAGCCCAGGTGGAGGAGGCGGTCAACGCCGCCCTGGCCGAGGACGCCCAGCTGGCGCAGCGCACCAGCGCCCGAACCCTGGATCTGCTTCGCGACTACCTGCGTCACCAGCTGCTGATGCGCCGGACCATCGATTACCTTACGTCACTGGCGTCGTCCGAAGCTTCGGATACAATGAGCCGGCAATCGACCGAGGCAGAGCCGTCGAAGCCCGAGACCGCGGCCGCAAATCCGAGCCGGAGGGCGTCCAGAACGAAAGAAGCCTGACCGCTGCGCGTCTCACGAAAAGTGAGCATGCGAACGGTTGGTTTGTAAGGAACGGACTCTATAATGCTCAGACAGGAGAGCCACCCATGAATCCGCAGCGGCTCAGCCGGCGACCGGAAATGTTGGTGCCCATGGTGATAGAGACCACCAACCGGGGCGAGCGTGCCTTCGACATCTATTCCCGGCTGCTCAAGGACCGCATCATCTTCATCGGCACTCCCATCGACGACAACGTCGCCAACGTGGTCATGGCTCAGCTGCTCTTCCTCGATAGCGAGGATCCGGACAAGGACATCAACATCTATATCAACAGCCCGGGCGGGGTGGTGACCGCGGGCCTGGCGATTTACGACACCATGCAGTACGTGCATCCGAGGGTGACGACGGTGTGCATGGGCCTCGCCGCCAGCATGGCCACCGTGCTGCTGGCCGGAGGCAGCAAGGGACAGCGCTTCGCCCTCCCCAACACCCGGATCCTAATCCACCAGCCGTCGGGAGGCTTCCAGGGACAGGCGACCGACATCCAGATCCACGCCCAGGAGATCCTCCGCATCCGTCAGACGCTCAACGAGATGCTCGCCAAGCACACCGGGCAGCCGATCGAGAAGATCTCCCGGGACACCGAGCGGGACTTCTTCATGAGCGCTCAGGAAGGCAAGGATTACGGCATCATCGACGACATCATCATCACCCACGGACGGGACGGGCAGACGATGCAGAAAGACGGCCGTCTGGAGGTCGCTGGTGCCTCCCGGCCCGAGCCCCGCGCCGAGCCCGAACGCGAAGGACCAAGGACCTCCCGATGAACGAGCGGGAGGATCGCCGGCGGCACACCCGCTGCTCCTTCTGCGGCAAGGATCAGTCCCAGGTTCGCAAGCTGGTCGCGGGCCCCGGTGTCTACATCTGCGACCAGTGCATCGACCTCTGCCAGGAAGTCCTCGAGGAGGACACCAAGAGCAGCTCCCAGAAGCGGCAGAAGGGAGGCCTGATCCCGAATCCCAAGACCATCTGCGCCGCGCTCGATCAGTACGTCGTGGGACAGGACCACGCCAAGCGGGTGCTGTCGGTTGCGGTCTATAACCACTACAAGCGAATCGCCCACAGCAAGATGGCGGGCGACGTCGAGCTGCAGAAGTCGAACGTGCTCCTGGTGGGGCCCACGGGCTGCGGCAAGACCCTTCTGGCCCAGACTCTGGCCAAGATAATCGACGTTCCCTTCTCGATCGCGGACGCGACCTCCCTGACGGAGGCGGGCTACGTGGGCGAGGACGTCGAGAACATCCTGCTGCGCCTGATCCAGGCGGCGGACTTCGACATCGCCCGGGCTGAGCGCGGCATCATCTACATCGACGAGATCGACAAGATCGCGCGCAAGTCCGACAATCCCTCGATCACCCGTGACGTGTCGGGCGAGGGAGTCCAGCAGGCGCTCCTCAAGATCCTGGAGGGGACCATCGCCAACGTGCCGCCCCAGGGCGGCCGCAAGCATCCGCACCAGGACTTCATCCAGATCAACACCACCAACATCCTCTTCATCTGCGGCGGCGCCTTCGACGGGCTGGAGCGGATCATCGAGCACCGGATCGGCCACAAGCAGATCGGGTTCGGCTCCGAGGTCCGGGGCAGCCGGACCAAGGAGACCACCAAAGTGCTGAAGCAGCTGCAGCCGATGGACCTGCTCAAGTACGGTCTCATTCCCGAGTTCGTGGGCCGCCTGCCCATAACCGTGACCCTCGACTACCTCGATGAGTCGGACATCATCCGGATCCTGACCGAGCCCAAGAACGCATTCGTCAAGCAGTACCAGAAGTTCTTCGCCCTGGACGACGTGCAGCTGGTCTTCGAGCCGGCCGCGCTCACCGCCATCGCGCACAAGGCCCTTCAGCGCGGAACCGGCGCCCGCGGCCTGAAGAGCATCATCGAGGACATTCTGCTGAACTCCATGTTCGAAGTTCCGTCACGCCCGGAGGTCAAGCGATGCGTCATCACCGAGAAGGCTGTCCTGATGAGCACGGAGCCCGAGATGTACGTCGAGGACGAGCTCGAGGAGATCGCTCCGGAACAGACTGCCTAGCTCGGGGTCGGCAGCTGCCGGTTCGCCCGTGAGCTCTGACCCTGGCACGTTCGAGCTGCCGCTGCTCCCCCTCAAGAACGTCGTCCTCTTCCCTCACATGATCGTCCCGCTCTACGTGGGGAGGGAGCGATCCATCCGGGCTCTCGACGCGGCCATGGGCGCCTCACGCCGGATCTTCCTCTGTACCCAGCGTCGGGCGGACTGTGAGGACCCGCAGGAGCCCGACCTCCACCGGGTGGGCGTGCTCGGCGACGTGATCCAGATGCTCAAGCTGCCGGACAGCACCATCAAGGTCCTGATCGAGGGCTCCTCGCGGGCGGTCATCGAGCGATTCGTCCAGGTCGATCCTCACCTGCGCGTCCAGGCGGCCAGCCTGCAGGAAGAGCGCGCACCCTCCTCCGAGCTGGAGGCTCTGATGCGTGGCGTGGTAACGCTCTTCGATCGCTACGTCGAGCTGGACAAGAAGGTGCCGCCGGAGGTCAACCTCACGGTGCGGGGCGTGGAGGAGGCCGGCCGGCTGGCGGACATCGTCGCCGCCAACCTGAACATCGGCGTGACCGACAAGCAGGACGTGCTCGAGACTTTCCAGCTGAACGCGCGGCTGGAGAAGCTGACCGCGATCCTGCAGCGGGAGATCGAGATCCTGGATATCGACCGCAGCATCCGCAACCGCGTCCGCCAGCAGATGGATCGCCGGCAGAAGGAGTACTACCTGAAGGAGCAGATGCGCGTCATCCAGGAGGAGCTGGGCGGTGAGGAGGCGCACCTGAGCGAGGTCGACGAGCTCCGGGAACGGGTGAAGCTGCTCGAGCTGCCCACCGCGACCGAGGAGCGACTTCTGCGCGACGTCGACCGCCTCGATCGCATGCCCGCCGGGTCGCCCGAGATCTCGGTCCTGCGCAACTACCTGGATCTCGCGGTGGCGCTCCCCTGGCACGAGCGGAGCGAGGACGTAACCGACCTTCGCGCCGCCGAGCGGGTCCTGGACGAGGACCACCATGGGCTGGACAAGGTCAAGGAGCGGATCCTCGAGTTCCTGGCCGTCCGCCAGCTGACCAAGTCGTCGAAGGGTCCGATCCTCTGTTTCAACGGCCCCCCCGGCGTGGGCAAGACCAGCCTCGGGAAATCGATCGCCCGGGCCCTGGGCCGCAAGTTCGTCCGGGTCTCGCTGGGCGGCGTGGCGGACGAGGCCGAGATCAGGGGCCACCGTCGCACCTACGTGGGCGCGATGCCCGGCCGGATCATCAAGTCGCTGCGCGAGGCGGGCACCCGCAACCCGGTCTTCCTCCTCGACGAGATCGACAAGATGTCGCAGGATTTTCGGGGTGATCCCGCGTCCGCCATGCTGGAGGTCCTGGATCCGGAGCAGAACCGCACTTTCTCCGACCACTACCTGGAGATCCCCTTCGACCTGTCCGAGGTGCTCTTCATCACCACCTCCAACCTGCTTCATCCGATTCCCCGGCCGCTGCTCGACCGGATGGAGGTGATTCCCCTTTCCGGCTACACCAGCGAGGAGAAGCTGGTCATCGCCCGTGACTTCCTGGTCAAAAAGCAGCTCGCGGAGCACGGACTCGGCGATCGGAACCTCGAGTTTCCGCGCTCCACGCTCCAGACCATCATCAGCCGGTACACGAGCGAGGCGGGGGTCCGCAACCTGGAGCGTTCCCTCGCCAGCATCTGCCGCAAGGTGGCCCGCGACGTGGTGGAGGGGAAGCGGCGGCGGGTTTCGGTGACCGATGCCCGCCTGGCCGACCTGCTGGGGCCGCCCCGCTACAAGCCCGAGGAAGGCTCCCGGGAGCCGCTGGTGGGGGTCGCCAACGGGCTCGCCTGGACCGAGGTCGGGGGGGTGATCCTGACCATCGAGGTCATCACCATGCCCGGCAAGGGCAACCTGAGCCTGACCGGGCAGATGGGGGACGTGATGCAGGAGTCGGCCAGGGCCGCGCTCTCCTACGCCCGCTCCAACGCGCAGATGCTGCAGATCCCGATCGACTTTCGGGAGAAGCTGGACCTGCACGTCCATATCCCCAAAGGGGCCGTCCCCAAGGACGGCCCGTCGGCCGGGATCTCGATCGCCCTGGCCATAATTTCGGCGCTCTCCCAGCGGCCGATCCGCGCCGACGTGGCGCTGACCGGGGAGATCACGCTCCGGGGACGGGTGCTGCCCATCGGCGGCCTGAAGGAGAAGGTACTGGCCGCGCACCGGATCGGCATCACCACCATCCTCCTGCCCGACGACAACCGGTCCGACCTGGCCGACATCCCGCCCGAGGTCCGCCGGAGGATGACTTTCACCTTCGTCAAGTCGATGGACGAGGTCATCGCGGCAGCCCTGCTGCCGCGCGACGAGAGCCGGCCGACCGAGGAAGGCATGGAAGAGCCGGCCCTGGACGAGGAGCCGGCCGCGGCGCGGGCCGCGCCCCGCAACCGTCCGATCGACCCGCAGCCTTCGCTGTAAAGCCATCGGGTACGCGCGGCCGGCATAGGTAGACTGCGCAGATGCCCGCCGAGATGGAGACGCGCTACGACCCGGCCTCGGTGGAGCAGCGCTGGTACGCGCGCTGGGAGGAGCGTGGTTTCTTCAAGCCGCGTGAAGGACACTCGGGCCGGACCTTCACCGTCTCCATGCCGCCTCCCAACATCACCGGAGACCTGCACATGGGCCACGCCATGTACACGCTCCAGGACGTGCTCACCCGTTGGCATCGAATGCTCGGAGACACCACGCTCTGGGTGCCGGGTACCGACCACGCCGCGATCGCCACCCAGGCCGTGATCGAGCGCCAGCTGGCCAGGGAGAAGACCTCCAAGGAGCGGATCGGACGGGAGGCCTTCGAGGCGCGGGTGCAGGCCTGGTACGTGACCACCGGCGACCGCATCCTGCGCCAGATGCGCCGGCTGGGGTTCTCCGCCGACTGGTCGCGGCTGCGCTTCACCATGGACCCGGCCTACGTCGAGGCCATCCGCCATGTCTTCGTCCAGCTCTGGCGCCAGGGCCTCGTCTATCGCGGGCCGCGGATCGTCAACTGGTGTCCCCGGGACCGGAGCTCGATCTCCGATCTCGAGGTGGACTACGAGGAGGCGGACGACTTCCTCTATCACCTCACCTATCCGGTCGAAGGCGGGGGCACGATCACCGTGGCCACGGCCCGGCCCGAGACGATGGTGGGCGACAGTGGAGTCGCGGTCCATCCGGCCGACGAGCGCTACCGGGTGCTGGTGGGGAAGACCGCCATCCTGCCTCTGGTCGGCCGGCGCCTTCCGATCGTCGCCGACGAGGCCGTGGATCCGGACTTCGGCACGGGTGCGGTCAAGGTCACCCCCGGCCACGACGCCACCGATTACGAGATCGGGGAGCGACACGGGTTGGAGATCCTGACCGTCCTCCATCCCGACGGCCGGATGGACCTGCCCGCGATCGCGGCGCTGGACGGCAAGCCGGTTGCCGAAGCCCGGGCCTCGATCGTCGAGATGCTGAAGGCGGACGGGTCTTTGCAGAAGATCGAGCCCTACCATCACTCGGTGGGTCATTGCTCCCGCTGCGGGGCGGTGATCGAACCGATGGTCTCCGACCAGTGGTGGGTGCGGATGAAGCCGCTGGCGCAGCCCGCGATCGAGGTGGTGGAGCGCGATCAGATCCGGTTCCACCCGGAGCGATTCGACGAGCAGTACCTGCGCTGGATGCGTAACATCCGGGATTGGTGCATCTCGCGTCAGCTCTGGCTGGGGCACCGGATTCCGGTCTGGACCTGCGCCAACGGCCACCAGGTCGCCTACGAACGGGACCCGCAGGCCTGCCAGGAGTGTGGAGACGGCTCGCTCGTCCAGGACCCGGACGTGCTCGACACCTGGTTTTCCTCCGCGCTCTGGCCCTTCGCAACTCTCGGCTGGCCTCAGGACACTGACGACCTGCGCCGCTTCTATCCGACGCAGGTGCTGGACACCGCCCGCGAGATCCTCTACCTGTGGGTGGCGCGGATGATCTTCATGAGCCTGCATTTCCTGGAGTCGATTCCGTTCCAGGACGTGATCATCCACGGCACCGTGCTCGACGCCCAGGGCCGCCGCATGAGCAAGTCGCTGGGCAACGGGGTCGATCCCCTCGACATGATCGAGCGCTACGGGGCGGACGCCACCAGGGCCTGGTGCGCCTACTTCGGGACCACGGGCCAGGACGTGCGCTTCCACGAGGAGAAGATCGGCTACTACCGCAACTTCGCCAACAAGCTGTGGAACGCGACCCGGCTGGTGCTCTCGCGCCTGCCCGCCCAGGGCGGCGCCCTGCCCCGGCCGGAGCGGCTGGAGCCGGCCGACCGCTGGATCCTGGGGCGGGTCTCGGCCGTGACCCGCGGCGTCACCGCGTGCCTTGGCCGCTTCGACTTCGCGCCCGCTATCGACGCCCTCGAAGCCTTCAGCTGGCACGAGTTCGCGGACCACTACCTGGAGCTGATGAAGGCGGGGCTGGCCTCCCCGGTGGTCGCCCGCCAGGCGCTCGAGCGCACCCTCCGCCTGCTCCACCCGATCATGCCCTTTTTGACCGAGGAGCTCTGGCAGCGGCTGGAGCCGGCTGGGGAGACGATCATGTACGCTCCCTGGCCGGCCGCGGACGAAGCCGCGGAGGACCAGCGCCTGGCGGAGGAGATGGCTCACCTGCTGGCGGTGGTGCGCGAGGTGCGTAACCTGCGGCACAACACCGACCCGCGGGCCAAGCGCCCCGCGGCCCACTTGGCCAGCGCCCATCCGCTGCTCTCGGAGGCGGTGGGCCAGCGCTACCTGGCGGCTCTGGCCGGGATCGACCTGAACGGGGAGCTTCCCCCCGGAACCCGCCGCGCCGTCGTGGTGGGCGAGACACGGGTCACGTTGGGGGTCCCGGCTCAGCCCGAAGGAGAACGAAGGCAGATCGAGGCCCGCCTGCAGCACCGTCTCCAGGAGATCGCCCGCATGGAGGCGCGGCTGGCCAACCCGGGGTTCACGGACAAGGCGCCCGAGGCGATCGTCCAGCAGGAGCGGGTCCGGCTGCGGCAGGCTCAGGAGGCGGCCCGCAGGCTGCGTGAGCTTTTGGGATCGAGCGCCGAATAAGGTAACGTAAGCCCCAGCCTGGACGTTAAGGAGTCAGCTTGCCCAATCTCACCTCGCTCAAACCGCTCCTCTACATCGTCGTCTTCTACCTGCTGGCTTTCTATCTGAGCCTTTCCTACTGGGCATTTCGGGACGCCCGGGAGCGCTCGCCAAGCCTGGCCTTCCACGTCTTCGCGACCGGCATCTCGCTCCTGCTGCCCATCTTCGGGCTCTTCATCTACATGATCATCCGTCCGCCCCTGACCATGGCCGAGCGTCGCGCCCTGGAGCTGGAGACCCTGGCTCTGGCCGAGCCCGGAGGGGCCGTACGCGAGCTGCGCCCCTGCCCCAGCTGCGGCGAGCCGATCGACTCCCAGTACGTGCTCTGCCCGCACTGCAAGACGCAATTCAGCAAGCTCTGTCCCCGCTGCAACAAGCAGCTGAAGCTGGGATGGAGCGTGTGCCCCTTCTGCGCCGAGGAAGTGCCGCTGCAGGGGCCCGTCACCACGCCACGGATCGCGCGCTAGCCGGACCCCCCTTCGCCAGGGCATAGCGGTGCCGCTGGCGGTCCAGGCGCTGCTCCCCTTCCTGCTGCTCACCGGCGGTGCGGCCGCGGCGTCCCTACCGGCACTGCGCCGCCGCGGGGGAGCGATCGCCGCGCTGGCCGCTGCGGGCGCGGCTGGCGTCGCGCTCACGCTCCTGCTCCGCCTGGCCCCGGCGGAACGGGTCGACATCCCTTACCTTCGCGCCTTTCCCACCGTGGACCTCTTGATCCGGGTCGACGCGCTGGCGGTGGCCTTCGGCCTGAGCCTGCTGGTCACGGCGTGCCTGCTGATCCTCGCCCGGCTCCTGAGCGACGACGACCGGCGCCGGCCCTGGAGCTCCTGGCTGCTGACGACAGCGGCAGCCCTGGGCGTGATCTTCGCCGGCAGCCTGGTGCTCGTCTACGCGCTGCTGCGCCTCTGCACCCTGGCCTGGAGCGGGGCGCTGGACGAAGCGGCTCCGCGTGGACGCGGCCTGCGCACTGCGGAGCAGATCGCGGACCTCGGCCTGCTGGTGGCCGCGGCCCTGGCAGCGGCCGGCGTGGGGACCACCGCCTTCAGCGGGCTTCCCTCGGACGCCCTGGGGCCGGGGACATTCCTGCTGGCGCTGCTCCCGGTCGCGGTCCGGATCGCGGCTCTGGCGGCCGCCGCCGAGCGCCCGCGGACCCCGGTTCTCTTCCACCCGGCCATCGCCCAGGCCACGCTGGCCGGATACCTCATGCTCCGTCTGATCGCCGTCGCCGGTGGCCGCCCTCCGGGGCGGGAGCTGCAGATCCTGGTCTTCGCCGCCGGCCTGGCCCTGGCGGCCCTGGTGTCGATCCAGGCCTGGCGGGCCCGCTCGTCGGGGACGGCCCGCCTCCGGCTGGCGGCGGCCCAGGCCGGCATCGCGATCGCGCTCTGCGCCCTGGGTACCTCCGTGGCCGCCGTCGCGGGGGTGTGGGCCTGGCTGGGAGTCGTCGCCCTGACCGCCCTTGCCAGCATCCGCCAGACCCCCGGCTCGCTCGGGGCGCTGCTCACCACCGCGGCTCAAACCATCCTGCCGCCGGGCTTCCTGTTCGTCGGCCTCTGGCTGGGGACGGTGAGCCTGGTCCAGCGCCAGCTGGAGGGCGCCCTCATCCCCCTCTGGCTGGCCGCCGGGCTGGCCGCGGCCGCGGCCTTGCGCCACGCGCGGTGGCCGGCGGGCGAGCCGCGCGGGCTACTTTCCCCCGCTCCGGTCCCGCTGGCGGCCGCGCTTCTGCTTCTAGGCGGCGCTCTACCCCTGGCCATCCTGCCCTGGCTGGTGATCCCGGCCGCCCGTATCCTGCGCGGGATACCCGGCGGGACCCTGGGCTGGGGGCTGCTGGGGATAACGGCCGGCCCCACCGCGGTCCCGACGCTGGCCGCTGCCCTGGCGGCAGGCGGAGCGCTGGTCCTGTGGCTTCGCCTACCGATGCGCCGGTCCTTCGATACCGCCTGGGCCGGAGTGCATCCGTCGGCCCCTCTCCTCCGCTTCGACCTGCCGGACCTGGCGCGCTGGCGGGCGCTTCCCTGGGCCCGCACCGCCTGGCTCGCCTATGCCGCGCTGGTGGTCTACGCCATCGTCCGGCAGTGAGGGTGAGGCGGTGACGACCCTCGCGCCCGTGATCGCCTTTGTGGCGGGATTCCTCCTGGCCGAGCTCCGGGAGGGATGGGTCCGGCTGGCGGGACTCTGGGCCATGATCGGCGCGACCGGCGCCGGACTGGCGCTTACCACATCCCGTCCTGAGGAGGCGGCCTGGGCAGTGGGACCGATGCTGGCCAGCGCGCTGCTGGTGTCGACGCCCTCGCCACCGCTCGCCTTCGAACGCCTGATGCTGCGCACCGCCGTCACCATCGTCCTGGTCTTCCTCGGCGGCTATGTCGCCCGCCGTCTCCCCTTCGGCGACGCGCCCTGGGCGATCGTGGCGATGGCCTGGGTCCTGGCGGCCGCCGGGCTGGCCTGGCTCTGGCTTCCGCGCGACCGGCTGGAGGCCCGCCGCGGAGCGGTGCTGGCCATCGCGGGCGGAAGCGCCGCCCTGCTGGCTCTCTTTCCGACCGGGGCCGGGGGCGCTGCCCTGGCCGGCCTGCTGGCGGCGGCGCCGCTGCTCGGCGGGCGCCGCCCGGTCGCGGGCGCGAGCCGCGCCCAGTCCCCACCTGCCTCGGCTTTCCTTCTGGCGATGGCCCTGCTCCTGGCCGGGCTGGCTCTGTCGGGCGGGGCAGGCGTGCGGACGGCGCCCCTCGGTCTGGCCCTCTCCTTGAGCCCGAACGCGCTGGCGGGCAGCTCCCTCCTTCTCGTGGTTGCCGCCTTCTCCATGGAGCGGGCGGTGGCTGCCGCGGCCGTGCTGGCGGGCGGGAGCCTGCTGCTGGCATCACCGGCGCCGCACTGGGCCGGCATCGCCGCCGCCGTCGCGGTCCTGGCCGGCGAGGCGGGCGCGGCGCGCCTGCTCTGGACGGGGGTTTTCCTGCTCGGGCTCGGTCCGGCGCTCAGCGTGCTGATCGGCGGTCCTCTGGGCGCGCGCTGGGAGGCGGCCCTGCTGGCGCCGGGGTGGCTACTCCTCCTCCTGCCCAGGCAGGGCCGTTGGGGCGGCCCACTCCTGCTCGCCGCTTCGACCTTCGTGGTGTGGGGCGACCTGCACCATCTGGGTGCGGCCGGCCTGGCGCGATTTCAATGGCTTGCGGCCGCCGGTGCCGTCCTGATCCTGGTGATCGGCACCTTGCCGCCCGATCGAGCCCGGATTCCGGCCGTTGCCTCTAGCATGCGGGCGGTGATGAGCACCGGCCTGATCCTGGTCGGGGTGTCCACGGCCGCGCCCCTGGGCATGCTCGGCGCGGTCCTGCTGGTGATCGACCTGGCCCTGGTGCAGGCGAGCGCCCCGATGGGGCCGCCGGCCGGCGGCCCGATGGCGTCGGCCGCACTCCTGGCCCGCTCGGGGTGGCCCCCCTCGGCAGCCTTCGCCGGCCGCGTCCTGGTCCTGCTGGCCGCGGCCGGGACGTCGGTGGCCCTGATCCTGAGCGCGATCCTTCTCTACGCCGGCCTCCAGCTCGCGCCCGCCCTACAGCCGCACCAGCCGGCGCGTCCCGGCCGTGCCGGACTCCGCGACTGGCTCGCGACCGGCGTCTCCCTGACCACGGGCATCGCCCCCGCCATCCTGCTCCGGATGCTCCAGGGGGGCTGAGCGGAGGCGGCGGCGCGTCACGACGGCTGCTACAATAGCTGGCCGTCAATAGTCGCATTCCGGCGGCTGTAATCCGGCCCCGCCTGGTCCTCGCTTCCACCTCCCCTCGCCGCATCGACCTGCTGGCGCGGCTGGGGATCCCTTTCGAGAGTATCGACCCGCGCGTCCGTGAAGTGCCGACCGCCCCCCTGACCCCACTGCGCCTGGCGCAGTGGGCCGCCTGGTCGAAGGCCCGTGCGGTCGCCGGCCGCCGGCCCGGCTCGGTGGTCCTGGGGGCCGACACCGTGGTGGTTCTCGACGGCGCCGCCTTCGGCAAACCGGCCAGCGCCGAGGATGCGCGGCGAATGCTGGAGGCCCTGAGCGGACGCACTCACCTGGTGGTCACTGCGGTCCACGTGGTCGCGGCGTCGCGCCGCTGCCAGGCTCATGGATACTCGCGCACCGGCGTCACCATGCGCAGGCTGTCCGCGGGTACGATCGAGCGCTACGTCCGCAGCGGCGAGGTGAAGGATAAAGCCGGTTCCTACGCTATACAGGGCGAGGGTGCCCGGCTGGTGCGCGCCATCCGGGGTCCCTTCGACAACGTGGTCGGCCTTCCGCTGCACCTGGTGGCGCGCCTGCTCCGCCAATGCGGGGTGGCCGTGCCGCGGGGACGCTCGGCATGGTTTTCAGAATGAATCTGCGACTTCATCGTTGCTGGATGCCGGCGGTCGCGGTGCTGGCGATCGCGCCGCTCGCTTCCTGCGGCACCGTGTCCAGCGCCCACCTCGTGGTCAACCAGACCGCCGACGGAGCGAGCTCCGACCACAGGTCGCACGTGGCGCCCGGAACGCTGGTCGGCATCACCATCAGCATCGCGAACACGGGCAGCGGCCCGGCTCGCGGGGTGACAGTGGCTGACGTCCTCCCCGCGGGGTTCCACTACTACGAGCTGACCACCATGGGAGGCGACTCGATCCGCACCCAGATCGACGATCCCGGGGCCCTGGGCGGCCCGCGCTGGGGCACGTGGACCATACCCGCGGGCTCGAGCGGCAAGGAGAGCACCCTGGTGATCAGCTTCAAGGCCCAGGCGCCGCTCAAGCCCGGCGACTATCAGAACACGGTCAACGTCCTGACGGCTGCGGCCACCTCGATCGAAGCCGGTCCGCCGGCCGTGGTCACGGTCGATCCGCGTCCTTCGATCACGGTCACGACCGCGGCCACATCTTCCACGGCGGTCAGCGGGGGCGCGGTGACCTACGTGGTCAGCGTCTCCAACGTGGGCTCGGCGGTGGCCCACGGGATCGCGGTCTCGATCAGCCTGCCCCCAGGCTTTCTCTACCAGACCACCAGCGGTGTCGACGGCAACGGCTCCCGCGTGCAGTCGATCGACCCGCCCGCCAGCAGCCTCTTGCCGCTGTGGGCCGCCTGGGATCTGCCCGCGATGCAGAACGGGGCAGCCGGGCTGCTGCGCATCACCTTCCAGGCCCGGGTCCTGCCGGCGGTGGCAGCCGGCCTCTACACCGTGACCACCGGCCTGACCGGCGGCCAGGACGTCCCGGCGCAGACCATCGGAAACGCCGCCCCGGTCGCGGTCGGCAAGGGGACGACCGTGCCCGTGACCACCCGGGTGGCGGCCCAGAGCGCCTTCGCGCCCCAGAACGGCCGCGTGACCTACGTGATCACGGTGGAGAACGACAGCACGGACGCCGCCGGCAACGTGACCATCACCGATACCCTGCCCCCGGGATTGACCTACGCCGCGACGTCGAGCATCAGCGTCAACGGACGGGCGACGGCCTCCCGCCTCTCGCCCGCGACAGGGACCGGGACGCCGCAGTGGGGTCCCTTCGCCATCCCCGCCGGGGGCTATGCAGGGTCCACCCTGGTGATCGTCTTCACGGCCCAGGTCTCAGGCAGCGCCCCGCTCGGAGCGCACGCGGACGTGGTCTCCGGGACCAGCAGCAACGCCCAGATCACCGGAGGCTCCGACCAGACGCCGGTGGTGATCACGGCGGGCTGAGGTCGGCCCCCGCTTCGGTA
>Ga0209577_10004432_pt1 | contig 13209 bp, 16 predicted proteins | sample GraSoiAngelo_109_FD_185874 | JGI IMG/M metagenome (GOLD analysis project Ga0209577, IMG submission 185874) | Grasslands soil microbial communities from the Angelo Coastal Reserve, California, USA - 14_0903_12_20cm (SPAdes) (version 2) | ecosystem: Environmental > Terrestrial > Soil > Grasslands... | reverse complement strand
GCGCGGCGGCACTCTCCGTGCTCACGCAGGGCAGCCGCTTCGGCGGCGCGCCCGAGCACCTGGCGCTGGCCCGCCGCGAGGTCCGGATCCCGATCCTGCGCAAGGACTTCGTGACCGATGAGTACCAGGTCTTCGAGGCCCGCGCCTATGGCGCCGACGCGGTCCTCCTGATCGTCGCCGCGCTCCAGGAAGGGCAGCTCCGGGAGCTGCTGGCCCTGACCCGGCGGCTGGGGATGGAGGCGCTGGTCGAGGCCCACACCACGCGGGAGCTCGACATCGCGGTCACGCTGGACGCGAAGGTGATCGGGATCAACCACCGCAACCTGAAGACGCTGACCGTTGACACCGGCCTGACCGCGCGCCTCCGGCCGCGGGTGCCGGGCGGCCGTCTGCTGGTGGCCGAGAGCGGGATCCGCGACGCGGCCGACGCGCGCCGGCAGCGGGCGGTCGGCGCCGACGCGGTGCTGGTCGGCGAGGCGCTGCTGCGCGCCGACGACCCCAGGACCCTGATCCGCGAGATGACGCGAGTCGAAAGAGCATGACGCTGGTCAAGATCTGCGGCATCTGCGACGTCGAGGCGGGGATCGCCGCCGCCGAGGCGGGGGCCGACATCCTGGGCTTCCACTTCTGCGACTCGGCCCGGCGGATCAGCCCCGAGGAGGCGGTCAAGATCCTCGACGAGCTGCCCGAAGGGCCGGCCTTGGCGGGCGTCTTCATCGACCAGTCGCCGGCCGAGGTCGGCGTCATCGCCGAGTTCCTGGGGCTGGACATCGTGCAGCTCCACGGCAGCGAGAAGCCGGGGTTTCCCAGCGAGCAGATCGTCATGAAGGCGCTCAAGGTGCGGGACGGAGTCGTGCCGGACGCCGAAGGGTGGCCCGACCCGGTGCTGCTCGACTCCTGGTCGGAGGACGGCCGGGGCGGGACCGGCAGGACCTGGAACTGGGAGGTTGCCGAAGCCCTGACGGTGACCCGCAAGGTGTTCGTGGCGGGCGGGCTGACGCCGCTCAACGTGGGCGGCGTGATCCGGCGCCTGCGACCCCACGGCGTGGACGTGTCGAGCGGGGTCGAGAAGGAACCCCGCGTCAAGGACCCGGCCAAGATCGCCGCCTTCATCGAGGCGGTGCGGGCCGAGTCGTGAAGGGGCGCTTCGGGATCTACGGGGGCCAGTACGTGCCCGAGACCCTGATGTCCCCGCTGGCGGAGCTGGAATCGGCCTGGGCCGAGGCCAGGGCGGACCCGGACTACGTGGCGGAGATGGAGCGCCACCGGCGCGACTTCATCGGCCGGCCGACGCCGCTCTACTTCGCCGAGCGCCTGTCGGAGCTGCACGGAAACCGCATCCACCTCAAGCGCGAGGACCTCTGCCACACCGGCGCCCACAAGGTCAACAACGCGCTCGGGCAGGCGCTGCTGGCCGTGCGGATGGGCAAGCGGCGCGTCATCGCCGAGACCGGCGCCGGCCAGCACGGCGTGGCGGTGGCCACGCTCTCCGCGCGCTTCGGCCTCGACTGCACGGTCTACATGGGCCGCGAGGACATGCGCCGGCAGGCGGTGAACGTGCAGCGGATGGGACTGCTGGGCGCCGAGGTCCGGGAGGTGACGGCGGGCACCATGACGCTCAAGGACGCCACCTCGGAGGCGATCCGCGACTGGGTGACCAACGTCCGGACGACGCACTACATCATCGGCTCCGCGGTCGGCCCGCACCCCTACCCGGAGATGGTCAGGGATCTCCAGCGGGTGATCGGCGACGAGGCCCGCGCGCAGTACCTGGCAGCCGAGGGGCGGCTGCCGGAGGTCGTGGTCGCCTGCGTCGGCGGCGGCTCCAACGCGATCGGGATCTTCACCGCCTTCCTGGGTGATGAGGACGTCCGCCTGCTCGGAGTGGAGGCAGGCGGGTCGGGGATCGCCGGCGGCCGCCACGCCGCCTCGCTGGCCGCCGGCCGGCCGGGCGTGCTGCACGGCGCGCTCTCCTACCTGCTCCAAGACGCGGACGGCCAGGTGCTGCCGACCCACTCCGTCTCGGCCGGCCTCGACTACCCGGGCGTCGGGCCGGAGCACTCCTTTCTGCGCGACGCCGAACGCGCCGAGTACCTGCCGGTCGAGGATGCGGACGCGGTGGCCGCGCTGCGCCTCTGCACGAAGCTGGAGGGGATCCTCCCGGCGCTGGAGCCCGCGCACGCCCTGCACGTGGCCGGGACGCTGCCCGGCCGGGTGCTGGTCTGCCTCAGCGGCCGGGGCGATAAGGACCTAGACAACCTTACGGGGCAAGGGGGGGCAGGCCCCCCCTTCCAGAACCCCCCCCTCGGCGCCACGCCTGGTGGTGATTTAAGAGACTCAACCGGCCGGGATGAACCCGGCCTAGGCACCACTCAGACGGACGGACCGTAGGTTGACACCCCCTGAGGTGATTCGCCTTCCTGGGAACGGGGCACTGGGGCTGATCCCCTACCTGATGGCGGGGCATCCCGACCGCGACCGGTCGGCTGCCGCCGCCCGGTCGCTGGCCGCGCTGCCGGTCGCCGCCCTGGAGCTGGGCATACCCTTCAGCGACCCGCTCGCGGACGGACCGGTCATCCAGCGCGCCGGCCAGGCCGCCCTCGAGGCGGGGACGACGGTCGCCACCTGCCTGGAGCTGGCGGCGGAGGTCAGCCCGAGGGTGCCGGTCGTCTTCATGAGCTACGTCAACCCGATCCTGAGCTACGGCCCGGAGCGCTTCGCCGCCGACTCGGCCGCGGCCGGCGTGGCCGGCGTGATCCTTCCCGACCTGCCCCCGGAGGAGGCGGGCAGCGTGGCCTCGGCGCTGGAGTCGAAGGGCCTCGCCACCGTCTTCATGGTCGCGCCGACCTCCAGCCCGGAGCGGATCCGGCTGCTCTGCGACTCCTCCCGCGGCTTCGTCTACTGCGTCACCCTGACCGGTATCACGGGGGTGCGCAGCGAGCTGCCGGAGGGGATCGCCGAGCTCCTGGGGCGGGTCCGGGCGGCGACCCGGCTGCCCGTCGCCGCCGGGTTCGGGATCTCCAGGCCCGAACACCTGCGGGCGCTGCGCGGCGCCGCCGACGCGGCCGCGGTCGGGAGCGCCGTCGTCAACGAGGTGGCGGAGGGCCGTGACCCGGCGGGCCTCGTCCAGGAGCTGCTGGCCGCGTGCCGGTGAGGGGGATCCGGGGCGCGACCACCGCCGCCGAGAACTCGGCGGAGGCGATCGTCGAGGCGACGACGGAGCTCCTCGAGGAGCTGGTGAGCCTCAACGGGCTGGACCGCGACGAGCTCTGCTTCGCCTACTTCACGACCACGCTCGACCTCGACGCCGAGTTCCCGGCCCTGGCCGCGCGCCGCCTGGGGTGGGTCGGGGTGCCGCTGCTCTGCGGCAACGACATGATCGTGCCCGGGCCGAATCCCCGGTCAGTCCCGAAGTGCATCCGTATCCTTCTCCTCTACAACACCGACCGGGCCCAATCCGAGATGAAGTCCGCCTACCTGCGTGGGGCGCAGGCGATCCGCGCGGACCTCGACAAAACAGCCGGGGAGCTGAACATCCAGTGATCATCGTCATGTCGCACCAGGCGTCGACGGCGCAGGTCGACGCCGTCGTCGAGAAGATCGGCGAGCTCGGGCTGACCCCGGAGCTCTCGAAGGGCGAGGACCGCTCGATCATCGGCGTGATCGGCGGCAACGCCTACGCCTACCGCGAGGCCTTCGCGCACCTGCCGGGCATCCAGGAGATCGTCCAGATCACCAAGCCCTACAAGCTGGCCAGCCGGGAGTGGAAGACGCGCGACACGGTGATCCGGATCGGCGACGTCTCGATCGGCGGCGACGAGGTGGTGATGATGGCCGGGCCCTGCTCGGTCGAGGGCGTCGAGATGCTGATGGAGACCGCCCGCCACGTCGCCTCGCAGGGCGCCAAGATCCTGCGCGGCGGCGCCTTCAAGCCCCGGACCTCGCCCTACTCCTTCCAGGGCCTGGGCGAAGACGGCCTGAAGATGCTGGCGCGCGCCCGCGAGGAGACCGGCCTGAAGGTGATCACCGAGGTGGTGACGCCGGGCGACGTGGAGCTGGTCACGCGCTACGCCGACATCCTCCAGATCGGCACCCGCAACATGCAGAACTACACGCTCCTCCAGGAGGCCGGGCGCTCCGGCCACCCGGTGATGCTCAAGCGAGGGATGTCCTCGACCATCGAGGAATGGCTGCTGGCCGCCGAGTACCTGCTCAGCCAGGGCAACCGGAACGTGATGCTCTGCGAGCGCGGCATCCGCACCTTCGAGCCCGCGACCCGCTTCACGCTCGACATCAACGCCGTCCCGCTGGTGCGGGAGCTCTCGCACCTGCCGGTGATCGTCGATCCCTCGCAGGGGACGGGCCGCTGGTCGCTGGTCTCGCCGCTGGCGCTGGCGTCGGTGGCGGCGGGCGCCAACGGGCTGATCGTGGAGGTCCACCCGCACCCCGACGACGCCCTCTCCGACGGCGCCCAGTCGCTCGACTTCCCGACCTTCGACCGCCTGATGGCGGACCTCCAGCGCCTGACCGGGGTCCTCTCCGCCCAGCCGGCCAACTGAACCGGAAGCAAGCGATGCGGATCGGCCTGGTCGGCCTGGGCCTGATGGGCGCCTCCTTCGCGGCCGCCCTGCGCCGGGCCCGGCCGGAGCTGGAGCTGGTCGGCGTGGACGCCGACCCGGCCACGCTGGCGACCGCCCTGGAGCGGGGCCTGATCGGGGAGCCGGGCATCGCCGGCGCCGAGCTGGTCGTGCTGGCCATCCCCGCCGACGCCCTGCGCGAGGTCCTGCCGTCCCTGCCGCGCGGGGTGCTGATCACCGACATGGCCTCGACCAAGGCGAAGGTCTGCGCCTGGGCCGAGGAGGCGGGTCTGGACTTCGTGGGCGGCCACCCCATGTGCGGGAGCGAGGCGGCCGGGATCGACGCCGCCGACCCGGACCTGTTCCAGGGCGCGGCCTGGGTGCTGACGCGACCTGAGCCGCGAGTCGAGGAGCTGGTCGAGGCGGTCGGCGCCCACCCGCTGGTGATGGACCCGGAGCGCCACGACCGGCTGGTCGCCGGGGTGAGCCACGCCGCCTTCGTCCTCTCCGCCGCCTACCTGCTGGCGGTTTCCGGCGACCCCGACTGGCCGGACCTGCAGCAGCTGGCGGCCGGCGGCTTCCGGGACCTGACCCGGCTCGCCTCGGGGAGCCCCGCGATGTACGCCGGCATCGCCGCCACCAACGCCGAGAACCTGGCCGGCTGGCTTCGCCGGGTGGAGGCCGAGCTGGCCAGGCTCCGCCGCCATGTCGAGGCCGGCGACCCGCGGCTGGGCGAGCTCTTCGAGGAGGCCCGCGAAGCCCGCGAGCGCTGGCTCCGCCAGAACCAAAGCTAGCCTTAGCGGGCAGTGCTGGCGACGATCAGGCAGCCCGCGGAGCTGCGGGGGAGCGTCGAGGTCCCGGGCGACAAGTCGATTTCCCACCGGGCGCTGATCCTGAACGCGGTCGCGGCCGGGCCGGCCCGCATCCAGAACCTCGCCACCGGGGAGGACGTGGCCTCGACCGCCCGCTGCCTGCGCGCGCTGGGCGTCAAAGTGTCGGAGGAGGGGGTGCAGGGGGTCGGCCTGCACGGCCTCCACGCGCCGCACGGCCCGCTCGACTGCGGCAACTCGGGGACGACCATGCGGCTGCTGGCCGGCCTCCTGGCCGGGCAGCCCTTCGAGACCACGCTGACCGGCGACCAGTCGCTGAGCCGGCGGCCGATGGACCGCGTGACCACGCCGCTGGCGAAGATGGGGGCCCGGGCCACACTCGATCCGCTTCGCGTGGGCGGCGGCAAGCTGCGCGGCGCCGAGCACCTGATGGACACGCCCAGCGCCCAGGTCAAGTCGGCGCTGCTCCTGGCGGGCCTCCAGGCGGACGGCGTGACGCGGGTGGTGGAGCCGGTCCGGACCCGCGACCACACCGAGCGGATGCTGGGGGCGATGGCGGCGCCGATCCGGGTCGACGGCGCCGCCGTCGAGGTGCGCCGGGCCGCCCGCCTCGACCCGCTCCCGCTCCGGGTGCCCGGCGACCTCAGCTCGGCCGCCTTCTGGATCGTCGCGGCCGCCTTCCACCCGCGCGCGCTGGTCGAGCTGCCGGGCGTGGGCGTGAACCCGACCCGGGCCGGTATCCTTCGGCTGCTGCCGGTGGCCCGGATCAAGGAGACCAAGGCCGGTGGCGAGCCGACCGCCACGCTCCATGCCCGGACCATGCGCGGGGTGCGCCCGTGGCAGTGGTCCGACCACCTCAGCGCCGAGCTGATCGACGAGCTCCCGGTGCTGGCGGTCGCCGCCACCCAGCTGGGGGGACGGACCGTGATCAGCGGCGCGGGCGAGCTGCGGGTCAAAGAGTCCGACCGGATCGCGGCCATGGCGGCCGGCCTGGCCGCGCTCGGAGCCACCATCCGCGAGCTGCCCGACGGCTGGGAGATCGACGGCCCGGTTCGGCTGCGGGGTGCGCGGGTGGACTCCTTCGGCGACCACCGGGTGGCGATGGCGCTGGCGGTGGCCGGGCTGCTGGCCGAGGGCGAGACGGAGGTCGAGGGCGCCGAGTGCGTCGCCGTCTCCTACCCGCGCTTCTGGGACGACCTGGGGTCATTGTGCCGCTGACCGTCCGCTGCGAGGACGGCCTGGAGGTGACCGCGATCGAGCTGCGAGAGCTCGAGGTCCGGCCGCCCCTGCCCGACTTCGACGCCGAGCTGCTGGCTGCGGAGAGGGCCGCGGCCGCCGGGCTGGTCGCCGACCCGGCTCCGACCCGGGCGCTCTTCCGCCGCTTCGGCGTCGACCCCACCAAGGTCCGGCCCTCCAACGAGGCGCTGCTGCGGCGGGTCAAGCGGGGAGAGGGGCTGCCCCGGATAAACTCGCTCGTCGACGTGGGGAACGTCCTGTCGCTGCTCCTCCAGGTGCCGGTCGGCCTGTACGACCTGGACCGGCTGGCCGGGCCGGAGCTGGTGGTGCGGCGCGGACGCGCGGGCGAGGGCTACGCCGGGATCGGCAAAGCCCGGGTGAACGTCGAGGGCCGCGTCTGCGTCGCGGATTCGGACGGACCCTGTGGCAATCCCTCCGGTGACTCGGAGCGCACACAGATCACCACGGCGACGATGTCCGCGGCCTGGATTTACTTCCTGCCCATCGACGAGACGGCGTTGGAACGCACCGCCGAGCTGGTCGCCCAGTACGGCCGCGGCCTGGTCCGGGTCCCGTGATCGCCGTTTTGGGCGGCGGCGTGGCCGGTTCCTCGGTGGCCCTGGCCCTGGCCCGGCGCGGCCGGCGGGACGTGGTCGTCTTCGACCCGCGGCGCTCGCCGACCTCGACCGAGCGGGCGCTGGGCGGCTTTCGAACCCAGCACGGGAGCGCGCTCAACATCGAGCTGGCGCTCCGCTCCCGGGACTTCTTCGTCAGCCGGGCGGCGCGGATCCGGTTCCAGCCGGTCGGCTACCTGTACCTGGCCGAGGACGCCGGGGTCGCGGCCGAGCTGGCGGCCAGGGCGGAGCTGCAGGCAGCGCTCGGCCTTCCGATCGAGCACCCGGAGCCGCGCGCGCTGGTCCCCTTCCTGGAGCCGGACGGGTACGTCGCGACCAACTTCTGCGCCCTCGACGGCCTCTACCTGCCCCCGCTTGTGCAGGAGGTCCTGCGGGACGAGGCCGAGGCCGCCGGGGTCGAGTTCCATTGGGAGGAGGCCCCGCCGGCGGAGCTCGAGGCCGCCGGCGCGGTGGTGATCGCCGCCGGCAACTGGTCGCCGGAGGTGGCGCGCGGGCTGGGCGTGCGCCTGGAGGTGACGCCCTGGGAGCGGGGCGTGTTCCGCGTCGGCCCCTTTCCCTGGCTCGAGGGGCCGGTGCCGATGACGCTCGAGGCCGGCTCCGGGTACCACTTCCGGGAGCGCGAGGGCCAGCTCTGGGTGATGGGCCCGGGCGACCAGCACGACTGGGGCCATTTCCGGGACTGGCTGGCCTGCCGGGTCCCGGCCGCGGCGGTGGCGGAGCCGGCCGGCCACTGGCTGGGGAGCTACGAGGTCAGCTTCGACCACCACGGGTTGGTCGGCGCCACCGAGCGGCCCGGCGTCTGGGCCTGCTGCGGCTTCAGCGGCCATGGGGTGATGCAGGCGCCGGCGGTGGGGGAGTGCCTGGCGGCGATGATCCTGGGCGAGACGCCGCCCCTGGACATCGGCGCCCTGACGCCACTGCGCACCGAGCCGCTGCTCGACCGGACCCAGCTCTAACCGTGCCCGGACCTTTCGCCGAGCACGTTCTCTGCGTCAAGCGCGAGGATGTCTTTCCGGACGGCGCCTGGCACGGGTTCGTCGACCAGGGCCTGGATCGCTACCTGCACGTCATCCGCGAGAAGCATTCGTTCGAGTTGCGGTCGAAAGTCGAGGACGACCCCACCTACCAGCAGGTGATCCCTTTCGTCGTCTTCCGACATGCCGACCGATACTTCCTCACCCGGCGGCTCAAAGCCTCCTCGGAGAAGCGCCTTCGACAGCTCTATTCACTGGGCCTTGGCGGACACATCAACCCGGGCGACGTCTCCGACGACGGTGACCCGGTGATGGACGGTCTCCGGCGGGAGTTCGAGGAGGAAGTCGAGTACGCAGGTGAGTTCCAGGCGACGTTGCTGGGGCTGATCAACGACGAGTCGTCGCCGGTCTCCAAGGTGCACCTGGCCCTGGCCTTCCTGGTCGACGGCTCCTCACCCGAGATCTCGATCCGGGAGACCGAGAAGCTGGCGGGCGAGCTGCTGACGCTGGAGGAGATGCGGATGTACTACCTGGAGATGGAGAGCTGGTCGCAGATCGTCTACGACCGGCTGACCGATATCACCCGTGCGCCCGTGCCTGGAGGGCGCGGGTGAACTCGTCCTGCTCTTCCGGCGTCACGCCGTAGACCGCGCTTGCGGTGCGGATCAGGACGATCTGCTTGGCCGCGCGCGTGGCGCACATCCGGACCGCGCCAACGTTGCTGTAGTAGACGGGGAAGAGGGCGATGCCCGGCAGCCGGGTGGCCGCCCAGACCGACAGGGTCAGGTCCTTCACCTCCACCTTGCGGATCTCGCGGAGCGGAATGCGCCAGTGGATGACGCGGCCGAAGCTGATCGTGACCGCCTGCTGGTCGAGCTCATAGCGCATGGTCGGGAACCAGTAGGCGAGCAGCAGCAGCCAGACCGCGATCGCTCCGCAGAGCAGCGAGACCACGGCCAGGCCGACGCCCACCCGGTGCTGCAGGTATTGGAGGACGGGCACGAACACCAGGGCCAGCGCCAGCCCGATGAGCCAGTAGGTGCCGCCGGACGGTGCGGGCTTGTAGACCCGTACCGGCCCGGGGCTAGCGGCCGGTGAAGAACTCCTCGGTGAGCTCGTCGGCCACCTCCTCCTCGACCTCGTCGCGGGTCTGCGTCCGGGCGCGCTCGAGCACCCGCATCCGGCGCTGGTACTGCGTCATCGCGAACTCGGTCATCTCGTCAGGGTCGTAGCTGGAGCCCTCCGGTATCGGTCCCTCCTCCGGCGCCGGCGGGCCGACGATCCCAAGGACCTGCGGCAGCAGCTCCTGCATCCGGCCCTGGACGACCTCCCACATCGCCGGGTCCTCCTGGATGAGGAGCTGGAGCATGTAGACGCCGAAGCGGATGTGGCGCGTCTCGTCGCGGGAGATCAGCCGCAGCGCGGCGGCCAGGCCGGGGAAAAGGCGGCCCTGCTCGAGCTGCCGGGAGTAGCTGTGGTAGCCGGTCTCGGCGAGGACGCCCTCGATCATCATGTTGTAGGTCGTCAGGGCCCGGGCCAGGGCTTCGTTGGAGTCGTCGCTGAGCAGCCTCTGCATGGCGGTCGGCAGCTCCTCGAAGAAGAGGTGCCGGTAGTTGGGACCGATGTACTCGTGGAGGTCTTGGGCGCCGATCTCCGGCACCTCGTCGAGCCAGCGGCGGAAGAACTCGGTGTGCTTGGCCTCCTCCCAGAGGAAGCTGGTGAGGTAGATCTCCTCCTCCAGGCGGCCGCGCTTGGCGACCGACATCACCAGCGGCAGGAGGTCGAGGGTGACGGCCTCCTCGCCGGCCTGGAAGAGGGTCGTGGTGCCGAGCAGGTCGTCCCTCCGCACCTGGGAAAGCAGCGCCCAGTCCTGCTTGTCCTGGGCGAGGTCGAAGGCCATCGGGTCCCAGATGCCGAGCTTCTTGGACTTCTGGAAGAGGCGCATCGGCACCGAGCTGAAGTCGATGCCGCGCTTGGAGATGGACAGGTACTCGGTTCGCGTGGCCATCGCGGCGCTGATGATAGGCCGCGGGTATAGATTTGCTTTCGTCGCGCCTGATATGAACCTGATCCTGCCGCTCGCCTCGTCGCTGCTCAGCTTCCTCTTCGCGGCGCTGGTGCTCGACCAGTGGCGGCTGCGGAGGCGGCCGTTCCAGCTGGTCTGGGCTTTCGGGCTCTCCTGCTACGGGGTCGGGGCGGGTTCCGAGTTCCTGGGATCGGCCTTCGGCTGGAACGCCGGGCTCTACCGGACCTGGTACCTGTTCGGGGCGATCCTGGTCGCGGCCTGGCTCGGGTTGGGCACCATCTACCTCCTTGCAAAGTCGCGCTTCGGGTACTTCGCCGGGGTCACCGTGATGCTCGGCGGGCTCTTCTCGCTGGCCTTCACTCGCGTCTACAGCGGCTCCTTCGGCGTGGGGCTGGGCGCGTTCTCGGTCGCTCTCGTCGGAGGCCTGGCGATCGTGGTCGCCACCGCCGTGCGGCCGGGGCTGGCCCCTCACTTCGCTCTGGCCGTCCTCGGCCTGGGATCGGTCGCCGCCGCGGTCCTGGTCTCGTCCGCCGTCCTGGCAGGTGCCGGCTTCGCTCTCGACCCGGTCACGCACGTACCCGTGGGGACGGCCTTCCCGGGCTACGTGCGGGTGCTGACGGGTCCCTTCAACATCGCCGGCGCCTTGTGTCTGGTGTTCGGGGCGTGCTTCTCCGCCTACGTGTACATGCCCAAGCGAAAGCTGCTGGCCGCGACCTCGGTCAGGACTCCGGTGCTGGCGCAGCTGTGGTACTTCGTGGCGGTGGTGGTGAACCTGGTGGCGTCGCTGCCCGCAGCCTTCGTTGCCTTGTTGGGCGGGCGCCTCAACTCCCGGGTGCCGGCGACGATCCTGATCGCGGTGGGCGGGCTGGTGCCGAGCGTGACCTCGGGGCTCAACCGGTTCGGGATCACCTGGGCCTTCTTCCTGGGCGAGTTCGTCGGCGTGCTGCTGATCTTCTGCGGCTTCCTGGTCAGCGAGGAGGTGTTCCGCAGCCTCGGCGTGCTGGGCGGGGTGCTGCGCCGGCGCCCGCAGGCGGCGGGATGATCACGCCGGACCAGGCGCGGGCACAGCGGGGCCGGCGGGTGGAGCTGGTCCTGACCGACGCGGGCGGGGGTTCGCGGTTGGTTGGGCGGGTGTCGGCCTATCTGGAGTCGGCGGACGGGCTCGTCATCTACCTGACCGATGACGCAGGCGCCTCGCACACTGTGCACTACCAGCACGTGGCGGCGATCCACCCGCTGGACTGAAGCTCCTCGGTCGCCGCATAATCGCTCGGACGAAGTCCGTTTCGTGGTTTGGCTAGAGGGGAAGTGCCATGCGACGACTGCGACTGGCGGCGATCCCGGCTTTGGTGCTGCTCACCGTGGGACTGAACTCGGCTGGGGCTTTAGCCGATGCCAGCCCGCGCGGTTACGACAGCATCCCGCAGCCACTGCCGGGAAACCTTCCGAGCTGGGGGTTCGAGGCGACCAGCACCAACGAGTTCGGCAACCAGATCAACTTCGGCGGTCCTGCCGAGGTCGACCACTTCAGCTCGGTCGTGGTGACGATGAGCTCCTGGGGGTGCGAGAACGGGCGCTGGTACACCTTCAACTGTTCGACAACGCCGGGCTCGACCTTCACCGAGCCGATCACCCTCAACCTCTACAACCCGCCCGCTCCCGCGAGCGATCTGCCAGGCACGCTGATCACGTCAGTCACGCAGACCTTCTCGATCCCCTTCCGGCCCTCGGCTGACAACGTCAACTGCACCGGTGCGAACCTCGGCAAGTGGTTCGACCAGGGTTCGAAGACCTGCTTCAACGGCCTCGCGAACAACGTCACCTTCGACCTCGGTGGAAAGGTGAAACTGCCCGAGAGCATCGTCTTCGGGATCGCCTACAACACGAGCACCTCCGGGTACAGCCCATATGGGGTGACGACCTCCTGCTTCCTCAGCCCGGGCGGATGCGGATACGACTCGCTGAACGTGGCCCTGTCGACGGACCCGACCGACCTGCGGGCGGGGAGCGACCCGAACACCGGGACCGTCTTCCAGTTCAACCACAACCCGGGGTTCTACTGCGACCTGGGCGCCCATGGGGTGGACGTCTTCCGCCTCGACTCTCCGGGCCCCGGGGGCGGATGCTGGTCGCAGGGCGCGCCCAACACGCTTCCGGCCTACATACCCTCGGTGCGCTTCAAAGGCTGACGTTGCCGCGGCTCCCCGTCCCGGCGGGCGGGGAGCCTGCCCTCCGGCACGGCGTCGATCAGCTGCAGAAGCCGCGGGCCGACCTGGGGAGCCGGGCTCCTGAAGACCGCCCAGCGGTCGTCCTCCTGCGGGCGGGCGTAGAAGTTCAGCTGCAGGGCGCCCGCCGTCATCGAGTGCTCTGACAGTCGGTTGAAGTCGGGGCTGGGGACGATCCAGGCGGTCTCGATGGTGTCCGGGTCGATCAAGAGGACGGCGTAGATGAAGCCCGGGTGGTCGATGGGCTTGCCGGTTGGGAACTCGACGTGGACTCTGAGGTAGCCGTCGGCCCCGACGGCGGTCCGGCTCTTGACCTGGACGTAGGCGCCGCCCATGCGCCCCTTGCGGCCGACCTCGAGGTCCCGGTGGTCGTCGTCGGTCTCGGGGCGGTAGAACTCGAGCTCGCCGTCGCTGGTGAGGGTTGCGATGGCGGCGAAGAGCTGCTCGCCGGCGCGGCCGACCTGGGTGTCGGAGAGGGGCATTTGGCCCCGCATGCTATGACGTTGCAGCGAGCCCTGGGTGGTGGCCGTGCGCGTGGAGGTACTCGCAGCCGTCGGCGATGATCGAGGTCGCCCAGGCCAAGTCCAAGTTGCTGCCGTCTCGTGCCGCCGGCGTGTAGGGCGTGATCGGGATGCCTCGGGAGTGAGCTGTCGCCCGCAAGCGATTGCCGCCGCCGGTGTCGGGGTCCACGCGCGTGTGGCGGGGG
>Ga0209577_10004431_pt1 | contig 13211 bp, 9 predicted proteins | sample GraSoiAngelo_109_FD_185874 | JGI IMG/M metagenome (GOLD analysis project Ga0209577, IMG submission 185874) | Grasslands soil microbial communities from the Angelo Coastal Reserve, California, USA - 14_0903_12_20cm (SPAdes) (version 2) | ecosystem: Environmental > Terrestrial > Soil > Grasslands ... | reverse complement strand
CTAATGAGACGAACGCGTTGGTAGCACTGGCGAGGGCGACGATTCCGAGCCAAGCGCCACCTTGCTGAAATGAAGGACCGTAGATCAGCAGAATTGTGCCGCCCGCGAGAGACAACACCGCTACAAGCGGCAACAAGATCCACAGCATCCACTGAGCCAGCCGTGCGTAAGTAGCGGCAGCGACCTCGTGATCGCCAGTAGCCGTCATACCAGCTACGACCGGCGCAAAAATGGGATTGAAAGTCTGATTAACTTTTCGCAGGCCGTTCGCGGTGCCGATGACTGCACTGTAGATACCGACGGTTGCAAGCGTCACACCAGGCGCGCGTCCAACGAAGTACCCGAGCATGAGAAGATCCAGCCGGGAGATAAAGGCGTTAATCAGCTGATAAACGCTGATTGGGGCAGCATACGCGATTAGCGAGCGTGCTTCGGCGAAAGACGACACAACCTCCGCGTGCGCTGGAATATTGCGAAACAACGTCGAGGCGAGCGCGAGCGCAATCAATCCTGACGCCGCCGTTCCAAGGACTGCAGCCACCTCCGGTGAGGACTCTTTGAAGCCGACGGCAAATGCAAGCAGGAATGCGAGTGTTGTCGCAATTGGCTCGGTCATCCCGCGCGAGTAGATATCGTGCTGCATCACCTTCATCCCCCGCGAAACAGCGGTACTAATGCGATACAATGCCAAGCCGGGCATCGCGCAGAGAACCAGTGCTAGGGCCGAGACCATTTGTGACTGGACGTGAAGATGGTTGTTAAAAAACCGGAGCCCTATTATCACAAGACCCGCGGTAACGACGGACTGCGCGACTCCCATGATTACAGCAACTCGAAACAGCGCCCGGCTCCGTACCCGATCGCCAACCCCTTCCGAGCGCGCGATAAACGTGGTAATCGCATTATCGAGGCCGAGCACACCAATCTTGCTGATGATGTCAGTGGTCGACCAGGCAACTGAGTATAAGCCGAGCGCCGCTGGTCCCAGCAACCGCGCGACGAGGAATGTGAAGATGCCGCGGAAATTCGACGCCAACATCGCGATTGTGTTCAAGAACGCGCCGCGTTTTAGCTCGACTCCGGTTTTGTCTACGCGTGCCGGGGCGTCCGCTGCCGGCGGTGGTACATCCTCCGCAATTTCCGGTTTGCTCGGTGACGCCTCACGAAGCGGGTCAGGAGCCTGAGCGATATCGATGTTAGACATCAAGAGAAAGGGAGCCTTGATTCATTTTTTGCTGGAAATATGCTCGATGCAGCGGGCGCCCAGCCCGACATTCGCGCTGACACCGCTTCGACGCTACAATTGACTGCTCGGACCGCCAAAATTTTTTCGCAAAGATTGACCCTATTAGAAAGGGGCGGGGAATGGATCTCCCTGTAGGTATTTCAACTTTACAACGGACCGATCGCTGGATTGGTGTCCCGCTCTGTGCCGTCCTAACCACCCTGAGAAGGATCTTTGAATCCGCACGGCCATCAGGGCCGCGCCAGGTTCGGCGCATTCTCTTTGTCAAGTTCGCGGAACAGGGTTCTACCGTTCTAGCTTATCCGGCAATTCGTCGTGCGATCGAATTAGTCGGACGTGAAAACGTTTACTTCGTCGTCTTCGAAGACAATCGCTTTGTCCTCGATGCAATGGAGGTCATTCCCGAAGAAAATGTGATAACGATCACGACGCACAGTCCTTTCGGACTCGCGCTTGGCGCGCTGCGAGCATTGCGTCGAGTTCGAAAACTCGGCATCGACGCGGTCGTTGATATGGAATTTCTGACACGCTTCTCCGCCATGCTGACTTTCATGACCGGCGCAAGAACACGGGCGGGATTTCATACTTTTTTTGGCGACGGCCCATACCGCGGCGATCTAATGACGCACCGGCTTTTGTACAATCCTCATCTCCACACCAGTGAGATGTTTGAAGCGCTGGTCGAAGCATTGACCCGCGATCCAGCGCAGCTTCCGACGTTCGACTTTAAGCCGTCTCCAAATCAGCCACTTCCAAGATTTCGGCCCTCCCCATCCGAAGTTGCGGAAATCGATGACATGCTGCAGCGCGAAAATCCTGGTATCGGTTCTGCGCCATTGATCCTGCTCAACCCAAATGCGAGCGACTTGCTGCCGCTAAGGCGATGGCCGGCTCTCCGTTATGTCGAACTTGCGCGGCGGCTGCTTGAGCGTTACCCGGAGTTGTTTATTGGGTTTACCGGCGCACCCTCCGAAGCCACTCCCAATAATCAGCTTGCAGACGAAGTGGGTTCGAGCCGCGTCATCCCGCTTGCCGGGAAAACGACTCTGCGACAATTACTCGCGCTCTACTCGCGCAGTGAGATTTTGGTGACGAATGACAGTGGCCCGGCACACTTTGCCTCGATGACACCAATTCATGTCGTCGCGCTGTTCGGGCCGGAGACGCCGGCGCTATTTGCTGCGCCATCGCCGAACGCAACCGCATTGTGGGCGGGCATTGCGTGCAGCCCATGCGTGAATGCCTATAACAACCGACAGTCGGTTTGCCGGAACAATCTTTGCATGCAGGCAATCACAGTTGATGATGTTTTTAAAGAAGTTACACGCACTTACGAGTCTCTTAAGAACAGGAAATCCGGAAATTAATCTACATAATGATGAGTATGCCATCTCATAGCTCGCGCCAATTTCGCTTCGCGGCACTTGGGATAATCCTCCTCACGGTCGCAATTCGCCTTCCGTCCCTTTTGCATCCATTGCCGATTGATGATGAGGCGGGATATTCTGTAATAGCGAACGCGATCGTCGACGGAGGCCGTCCCTACATTGACGCGGTGGATCGCAAGCCGCCGCTGCTGTTCTGGACATATGCGGCGGTTTTCAAAGTCGCGGGAGAGTACAATTGGATCGCGCTGCACATACTTTCGTTAATCTGGACGCTCGCCACTATGGCCGGGCTATACGTAATCGCAAAACAACTGTTCGATCGCGAAACGGGTCTAATCGCCGCGCTCTTTTACAGCGTGTTTCAACCTTGGGCGAGCTTTAAAAATCTGGCGTTCAACGGCGAGATGGTTATGAACCTGGCGATCGTTTGGGCGTGGGCTATCGGATTCAAACGGAGCTCATTGAAGTGGCGACCAGAGCTGTTGGGGGCAGGCGCACTCCTTTGCGCGGCCTTCCTGCTCAAGCAACCGGCCGCGATAGCAGCAATTCCACTCGGGATCTATTTGCTGCTTCCTAGTTATCGGATCAGCCGTGGATTGACGCGAACCCAATCTGTCGTCCACGCTGCCATTTTCACGACGGGATTTTTTGGGTTTCTTGCTCTTTTTGCAGTCTTCCTCCAAGGGGAAGGTATCTTCCGCGAGACGGTCTACTGGACGATCGTCGCTAATACGATTCCGTACCTCTTCTGGAAAAAGGGGATTTTGATGACCCTGGCCTTCGTTGGGGCCTGCTCGCTGCTGGTGATTGGCATGGTGTCGGCGATTCGAGATAGTCGCGGTTTATGGGCGGGCAAGAAAGGCGAGCAAACGGCGCTTCTCGGACTACTCGCCGCGTCCGCCATCGGCACCGCGGCGGGCTCGCGTTTTTACGAGCACTATTACATCCAACTAGTTCCGCCGCTCAGCTTGCTTGCCGCGCCGTACTACGCGCAACTTTGGACCGGACGGATGCAATCGCGTTACTGGTGGTTACGGCCTGGTGTCACCTACGCTTGGTTAGCGGCGACCATTGTTGCCTTCTCTATCTCGCACTGGCTAGGGACTCCACGACGCGCTCCGTCAGAGACGGGACGCTTTTTGCTCGAGCATTCTGTTCCGAACGACAGGATTTTCGTCTGGGGCAATAAACCGAAATTTTATATCGAAGCACGACGACGACCTGCTTGTCGCTATATCCTATCATTTCCACTCACGGGCTATATTTTCGGCGAACCCCCAGGTTTCGACACTCATTCCCGAATTGCGTCGGGTGCCTGGACGACGCTCGAGCAAGACTTTGAGAAACATCCGCCAGCATACATTGTCGATCTTTCTTCTGAGCCCGGCGCACTCAATCCAGTTCGAGACTTTCCGATTCTGGCCAAGCTTTTGGCGGAACGATACCAGCCGGTCGCGCACACGGCTGAAGGTGTAATTTATCACCGAAACGATTCTTCCGTCGTGGCGCACCACAGCCTCAAAAGCAACCGCTAGGTCTGGCGAAAATGGATCTTCGTGCCGGTATCTCTGCTTTACAACGCACCGATCGTTGGATTTGTGGGTCTTTTCGCGTCATCCCGGTATGCGAATCCTAATTACAGGAGGCGCCGGTTTCATCGGCCGGCATATCTGCCAACACTTTCAGCATCGAGCGGAGGTGCTTGTTCTTGATAGCCTTCGCCGCGGTTTTAAGAGCAATTTGTCTGGCTTGGATTGCCGACTCGTCGTCGGATCAATTCTCGATCGCGATCTCGTGAGACAAGCCATGAAAGGCGTGGACTTTGTCTTTCATCTCGCGGCCATGGTGAGCGTGCAGGAATCCATGCAGAAGCCGAATGAATGCGCCGAGATCAATACTCGGGGTACAGCGATTGTTTTGGAAGAAGCGGCGAGGGCGGGAGTGAAAAAACTGATCTTCAGCAGCTCGGCTGCAATCTACGGCGACAATCCGACCAATCCAAAGATCGAAAGCATGCCGGCCGAACCGAAAAATCCGTATGCCACAAGCAAGAATGAAGGCGAACGGCACTGTTGCTCCTTCACGGATGAAGGGCGACTCGCCACTGTTTCCCTTCGTTATTTTAACGTTTTTGGTCCCTACCAGGATCCAAGAAATGAATACGCCGCGGCCATTCCGGCTTTTATTGAGAAAGCTATCAGGAACGAGCCGATTACGATTTTCGGAGACGGCAGGCAGACTCGCGACTTCATTTATGTAAAGGATGTGGCCGCGGCCAATGCGTTCTTCGCGTTAAAATCACGGGACACCGGGGTCTTCAACGTCGCTTCCGGGAAGCAGATCACGATAAGCGATCTGGCCCTTACCATTCGCAAGCTTACCAAGTCCAGCTGCACGATTGACTACGGCGCAGAGCGCCCCGGCGACGTGAAACATTCAGTCGCAGGCGTGGATAAAATTCAGACGGCTGGGCTTGGGCCGGTTTGCGATTTGGTCGGAGGATTGCGGGCTACAATCGAGTTCTTCAGGAAAGACCTATCGGGTGCTGAGCAGGGCCGTCACTCATGACGCGATGTCAAAGCCGCTGGGTCAACGTGATCATCATCACAATTGTAGTCATCTTGCGTTTTCCCACGCTCCTGCCGTCGCTGTACAATGCCGATGAGGGCTATTACGGGATAATCGCGAACGATACCCTGGACGGTGGGACGCTTTACGAGACGGCCGTGGATACGAAGCCGCCAGGGATCTATTACATTTACATTGCCGTTTTCAAGGTGGCTGGGAAGAACAATCTTCTTGCCGTTCATGTCCTCGCCATCTTTGTCGTCGCGGCTACCGCCTTGGTCGTGCGGCGGATTGGCGCGCGAGTGGGGGACGATTGGGCGGGGGCATGGAGTGGTATTGGCTATGCCGTGTTCGTCCATGCCTACCGGCCGGGGGACACACTTGCTGCGAACACCGAGATTTTCGCGTCTTTTTTTCTGGCGCTGAGTGTCCTTGCTTTCCTCCAAGGTGAAAAGGACGCGCGCTGGAGGCGGATGTTCCTAAGTGGAATGCTGGTTGGAGCGGCAACATTAATCCGGCAGCCTTCGGCCGTGACCATGGCCGCTATGTTGGCGTGTCTTGTTTACGTCTGGCTCATTCCCCGGTACCAAACACTCGGACGTGTTTTGGCAGCAGGCGCCGGTGTGGTGACTGGATTCGTCGCCGTAATCGCGGGACTGGCCTGGTATTACCGATGGCAGGGCAATCTACACGACGCGTATCTGTGGGCGTGGGCGTTTGCGATTCGCTACGTCGAGTCTGAAACAACCTTCCTTTATGTTGTGAAACGTCTCGTCGCCGTTCATCTGGCTGTGATGCTCGCATGGGGCCTGTTATGGTATTTTGGTATTCGGCAAGTGATTGAGACACTCAGATCTTTTCAGCGCAGGAGGACTGTGCCCACCGAGAACGTGCTGCTTATTTTGTGGTTGGTCCTCAGTTATCTGGCGATCTTTATTGGATGGCGATTTCCGGGACATTATCATTTGGCAGTACTTCCGCCGCTTTCGATTCTCGCCGGCCAGGCGTTCTCACGCTTTGTCGCGGAGCAACGACGCTCTCCTCCGCCACGCTGGCGATGGATCCGAGCAGGCATTATAGGTGCGGCAGCCCTGCCAGCGATAGGTTTTCTCGTCGGGGCCTTCGTAGTGCGAACGCAGACACTCGATTTTCTCCCGGTTGTTCAGAAGATCGTCAATGAGACGAGACCGAACGATCGTATCTTTGTCTGGGGAAGTAGCCCGCAACTCTACAGTTTCTCCGACCGGCGGATGGCGACGCGTTTCGTGAGCTGCACACACCTGGTCGGCGCCTACGCCAGCCGGCCTCATGAGGTGAGAGATAAAGGGCAGAGCGTGATTCCGGAAAGTTGGAAGATGTTCCAGGCGGACTGGGAAGCCCACCCACCCGTGCTCATCATCGACATGTCAACAGCGGACCCGTTCTGGTCGACTCATCCAATGACCAGATATCCCGTGCTTCGTGCCTTCCTCGGCGAATATCGCGTCGAAACGGTGATCGACGGCAAAACAATTTATCGTCGGCTTTGACACCGCAATCGAAACAGCGCGCATGACGGCACGAAGGCAAAGCATCTCGGTTGTTTATCCAATGTTCAATGAAGAAGAGAACATCGAGCGCGCAGTCCATTTCGCGGAGGCAGTCCTGACCGACATGACGTCTGATTATGAAATCCTCATCGTCAATGACGCCAGCACGGACCGATCACCAGAAATTGCGGAAGCATTGGCCCGATCAAACTCTTGTGTGAAGGTGTTTCACCACGAACGGAATTTGAAACTGGGAGGTGCTCTTCGCACCGGATTTAGCAAGGCGACGAAAGAGCTGGTCTTCTACTGCGACTCGGATTTGCCGGTTGATCTCACAGAGTTGAACCGGGCGGTTCGTATCATGGATCTCACAAGATCCGACATTGTTTCGGCCTTTCGGTTTGATCGCACTGCTGAAGGACCTATCCGCACCGTGTATTCGGTGTGCTACAATTTGCTTATCCGTTTCCTTTTTCCGTTGCGGGTGAAGGACGTCAATTTCTCCTTCAAATTGTTCAAGCGAGAAATCTTGGAGAGGTTTGCGTTGGAGTCGGAGGGCTCGTTTATCGACGCGGAACTGTTAATCAAGGCGAAGTTGCACGGGTTCAAGATCGTGCAGTTCGGCGTTGATTATTTTCCGCGAAATCGCGGCACCTCCACTCTCGCCAGCCCAGACGTGATCTTTAAGATGATTCGGGAACTGGTTGCATTCCGGATAAAAATGCGGCGCGAAATAGGGGCGGCCCGGGTCCCCAATCCTTGAAACAGCTTATCGTTAACGCGGATGACCTGGGACTAACGCCGGGAGTAAACCGAGGTATCCTGAGGGCGTTTCAAGATGGAATCGTGACGAGTGCCTCGTTGCTTGTGACGGGGAGTGCATTCGATCACGCTGTTGCGTTGGCTCGGCAGAACCCGGATCTCGATATTGGCCTGCATCTGACGTTAGTGGAAGAACGCGCCGTCCTGGGACGAGAACTCATACCGACCCTGGTTGATGAAACAGGGCGGTTTCCGAGAACGAGCGGAGAATTTTTCAGGCGTGCCTTTCTCGGACGCATCAGCTGGGATGAGGTCGAGCGTGAGATCGCGGCGCAGATCGCGCGTTTTCAGAAGACAGGCCTACAGTTGTCCCATCTTGATAGCCACCAACACGTCCACATGTTCCCGCGTGTCTTCCAAATCGTTACGCGGGTTGCCAAGAGGATGGATCGTGTTTGGATTCGCAATTCTGCCGGCCCGTGGCGAAAATCGCCGGGTGTCCTAATGAGGCGTTGGGCACAGCAGCTTGGTTTGAATCTGATCTGCCTATCAGCGCGATGTTTGCACGGCCGGCGCCTGCCGCGAACGCCGGATGGTATGTACGGATTCGACATCAGCGGCTGTTTAACTCGCCCTGCGCTCGAACGAACAATCCGTAAAATTCCCGATGGCTTGTATGAATTGGTTTGCCATCCCGGCGAAGATGATGTTGATACGCGCACTCGATACAGTCATTGGGATTATCGGTGGACTGAGGAGCTGAAGGCGCTGACCGCGCCCGAAACGAAAGTAGTTCTGAAGGAACAGGGGATCGCACTGACCTCGTTCGCCCAAGCGTTTGGATGCAGGAGCGACTCAAAGTCTGAATAAATTGCGTCATGGGTAACAAGCCGTAAGCTCAACCTTTCCGGTTAGTCGCATGAAGCTTCGGGACAAAGCCAAACCGTGAATTTTGCGGCGATAACAACGCTTCCCTGTCTAACATTTGGCATCTCACTGAACCGGTGGCGATGCTCCTTCCTCTTAAGAATTTGTTAACTTCGTCTTTCCACGTAGATCAGGCCTGCGTTCCATGATCGAGGAGCACCACGGTTTCGATCGCGTCGTGATTTTAGGTGATGAATCGGCCAACTGGCAGATCGCCGGATTGCGCCAGCTCGATCGGCTCGTGCTAGGGCTCGATGAATTCGCCAAAGCAATGGGAACGACAAACAAGATTGAGGTTGTCGTTTTCTGGAAACCCGAGATTCGGCTTTCGGAGCGATGGTTGCCCAAGCACCAGCGAATCACGAGTGTTCGGTTAACCGAAGCTTCCGGTTCGATTGAACCGGAAGCACGCGTTCTCGCTACGCGCTTGTTCATCGCGCGAAATGCCTTGTCGAAGTTTCTTCCAACGACGCCTCCGGTAAAGATCGAGCAACCGATTGTCGACCTAACGGCAGCGTGGGTACGACTCTTCGATCAGTTCGAGAGAACTTGTCGAAGCGCGACTCACGCTGAGGAAGAGCACTGGTGTTTTCTCGCGCAGCCGACCGACATTGCCGCCAGCGAAAAACAACTCCTCCGCCACATCGGCAAATCGCAGGACGGAATAGTTGCGAAGTTTTTGAACCGCCCGATCTCACGCGTAATCACGCGGCTTCTCCTTAACCTGCCGATTACTCCCAACACTTGGACGATGTTGATCTTCGCGCCCGCTCTTGTGGCTTTTGTGTTTTTGGTGCGCGGTGATTACACCGGCTTCCTGGCCGGGACGGCACTTTTCCAATTGATCAATATTTTGGACGGATGTGATGGCGAGATTGCACGCGCCAAGTATCTCGATTCGGAACGAGGCCGGCGCCTTGACGCCTTCTGCGATTTCGTCGCCAATCTGATTTTTGTTCTCTGCCTGGGCATAGGTCTCTTCCGGCAACCGTCGGAGAGCGCAGACATTCGCTTCGTTTATCTGCTCGAGAGCTTGGTCACGTTCCTTATAATGGCCGGCGGGTTTGGCCGTTACCTCATGCCGCTTTTTGCTCGCGATACCACGCGTGTAGTCTCGCTCCGGCAGGAAGACTTCCACCTGGCAGAGCGTTTTTTCGGTCGCGCGCTGACCGCTTTCATTCATCAAAGCACTCAGCGCGACGTGATTTATTTTGTGTTTCTCCTGTTGGCGATCGCTGGTCGCGCGTCATGGATTCTGCACATTTTCTTCGCCTTTTCCGCGATCACGCTGCTCTTCAGGCTGTTCAGGAGGAGTTGGCGGCAGACCGCAGAAAATCACTGGTAATGGCGGTCGATGACGATTGCGTTTACCATCGAGATGCGCTCGAAACTTTCTCGATTACAGCGAGCTATTGCCTGGAGCGGCACTCTGTTTTGGGGTGCGGCAATGCCGCGAAGTCTGGATTTGCGTGACGCCAAGATGCATACCTAAGCATTCGAGCAAGGCGCGTCTGGCTTGATACAAACTGACGGAAGACACCTGCAACACCTAATATGACGGAACCTTTTCGCCCGCAATTATTGATCGTCGCAGATTCGCCGGAGGCGCTGACGGATCTGTGCGGCATCTCGCTGCTGGAACGAATGCGTCGCATCGCGCTGCATCTCGGTTTTCGCGAGGCGATGATTTTGTCCAACTCCGTGAAGGCGGTGGCTGCGCATGTCGCCAATGAGTCGTGGCATCGTGCAGACGTGTCGCTCACGTTTCGGGAGCGCACGGGTGCGAAGGTCACGGTTGGCGATATTCTAAATTGCCTTGCTGCACTGAGGGTCGCCTCCAGCGGGCGGATCCTCATCGTATTCGCCGGTTTTTATTGCGATGAACGCCTGCTGCGCTCGCTCTCCGACGCACAGACCAACTCCGCTCTCATCGATTCGGATCCCCCGTCGATTATTGCGCCGCTGTTGGAAAATTCGGATACCCATTCTTCCGGCCTGCTTTTGTGTGCGGCTCTGCTCTCGAGCGAATGGCTTTCGCGGAAAAATCGCGCTGGCACACTCGTAGAAGAGATTGCTTCGGATACGATGGCAGGTCGCATAGCATGCGTCGACGCTGCCCGACAGCAAGCATACGTTGGAAGCATGCGCAGGAGTGTGCGGCCGGTCTTTTTTCCAGCTCCTTCGCTCGAGCGCCGTCCGCTGGCCGAACGTTTGCTGCGTGACGCTACACAAAAACGTGTCCTTGATTTTCCGGCGCTTGTGCACGCACCGATTGAGTCGTGGCTCGTTTCGCATCTCTGTCGAACGACGATCACTCCGAATCAGATCACGCTTGGAACCGGAGTGCTCGGTCTAGGCGTGACGCTGCTTTATGCCTGCGGGTATCTTTGGGCTGGAGTGTTGCTCGCCCTCGTTATTGGAGTTCTCGATGGCATTGATGGCAAGCTCGCACGTTTGAAAGCGCAAACGACCAAGCTTGGAAAGAAGGAGCACGACCTCGATTATCTTGTTGAAACGTCGTGGTGGACGGCGCTGGCGTATCATTTTCATGCCACCGGTCAAATTCGTTACGCTTACGTAATTTTCTTCGCTTTCTTTGCCTTCGATAGGCTGGAACGCGTGGCCAAACAAGCCGTTCAGCGACGAATTGGTCGAAACCTGGACGATTTCACTCCATTTGATCGTCTCGTGCGCGTCTTCGCTGGTCGTCGCAACATTTATACCTGGCTGTTTACCTTCTTTCTTGTCATTGGGGTCCCGGCGACTGGCTTCATTTGGCTCTGTTTCTGGGGGATGGCGAGCGCGGTCATCCATATCTTCCGTGCATTGCAAATTGGCTTCACCGGCCAGGATAAAGTTGCGCCAACGTCAACGCCGTCGTGAAAGAGGCTTGGCTTGCGATTGTCGATCTGACGCTACTTAAGAAATTGAACTTCGCATCCCGCGCGGGTGGCTGACAATTATCCGGCCATCTTTCATCTCGTGAATCCAATCGCAGGCTTCGGCGATCGCTGGATTATGCGTGGCAAGGAGCAGTGCTTTTCCGCCTTGTTGCACAATATTCTGCAATAGCTCAAAGGCGCGCTCTGAATTGGCGGTGTCGAGATTGCCGGTTGGTTCGTCAGCCAGGATCACCCGTGGATCGTTGGCCAGCGAGCGCGCGATGGCCACGCGCTGTTGTTCGCCTCCGGAAAGGTGACGACTCGGTCTGCGCAATTTGTCGCCCAAGCCCACTGCTTCCAACAGGATCGCAGCGCGCTCGCGCATTTCGTTATCGGAAAGTTGTCCCAGCTTGCGCATGGGAATCATCACGTTCTCCTGCGCAGTAAAATCCTCCATCAAAAAATGAAATTGAAAAATGAATCCGATAAACTTGCTTCGTTTCTGCGCGAGCTCGTCATCGCTCAACTCAGACACTGGCTCCGATTCGATTGAAACGCGGCCCGCATCAGGCAGATCGAGTAGACCCAGAATGTAGAGTAACGAGCTTTTGCCGCAGCCTGATGGGCCAACAACTGCATGGACGCTGCCGGGCTCGATGTCGAGCGATACGCCACGGAGCGCATGCACACGTTCTTCCTCTTCACCCAAGTAACGCTCAATTCCTTCGCAACTGAGACAGGTTTCTGAGTTCATCTGGAACCTCGAATGGTAACCACGGGCGGCAACTGGGCAGCGCGACGCGCGGGGACGTAACTCGCGATGAACACGGCCAGGATCGCCAGCAAGGTGGCAAACACGTAGTGTCTCCAATCCCACGTCACCAGAAAGTAATTCGTGTAAAGCAACCCGCGGATGCGAATGGGAATGTGCGACACGCCCCAGGTCATTAACGCGCCCAGCAAACAGCCCAGCACAGATCCAACCGCGGCGATCAGTGCGCCTTGCCACAAGAAGATCAAGGAAATGTCGAAGCGCCGGTAACCCATTGAACGCAAAATGGCGATCTCCTTTATTTTCGCGAGCACGGACATGGTTAGTACGTTGAAAATACCGAAACCGGCGAGGAGGATGATAAGAGAAACTGTAATCGCGACGGACATCCTCAGTGTGAGGAAAAGCTGCAGGGTGCTCTCCTCGCGGTCCTGCCAACCGGTGGCTCCATGCTGAAAGAGCGCTTCGAAATGTCTGGCCAGGGCGGGCGCGCGGTTGGGATTTCGTAGTTTGTATATGATCATCGACGCGCCGGAAGGTTGTTGCAGGAGGGCCTGCGCGACTCGGGCATGCGAGTAAACCCGGGTTGCATCGATCGATCCAATGCCGGTGCGCGCGCTCGCTGCAACGGTGAAGCGCCAGTACTCCCCATTGGGCGCAAGCAACTGCACTGTGTCACCGACGCCAGCCTGAAGTAACTCTGCTAGGCGCGAGCCGATGATGATTGAACTCGTGTTATTTCGAAAATCATCAAAGTTGCCGTCAATCAACTGATGGAGAATATCGGTTGTTTGCGCATGCAGAGCCGGATCGATGCCGTAAAGCTCGACGGTCGCGTTCTCAAATCCCGCGCGAGCACTGACCGTTCCGCGCAGGACCGGGGAACATGAAACCACATTGGAAAATTGCCTGCTCACCCGCATGATTTCGTTGGCGTTAGTGATCCCTTCAAAATAGACACGAGGTCCCACCGTACCTTTGGAGCCTTTGGCGGAAACCATCAGCGGTTCATAGCGCGGCCGAAACCGTGATTTAATAACTAGCGCGCCATTGCTGCCGATGGTGGAATGGATGAAATAGTTCGAGAACCCCTGGGTCTGCGCCTGTGTGCAGATGAAAATCGCCACACCAAAGACG
>Ga0209577_10004428_pt1 | contig 13222 bp, 10 predicted proteins | sample GraSoiAngelo_109_FD_185874 | JGI IMG/M metagenome (GOLD analysis project Ga0209577, IMG submission 185874) | Grasslands soil microbial communities from the Angelo Coastal Reserve, California, USA - 14_0903_12_20cm (SPAdes) (version 2) | ecosystem: Environmental > Terrestrial > Soil > Grasslands... | reverse complement strand
TGCCGGTGCCGGTGCCGGTGCCGGTGCCGGTGCCGGTGCCATTCCCGTTGCTGCTGCCATTCCCGGTGCCATTGCCCGAGCCGTTGCCACTGGCACTGGCGCCGGCCGATGGGCTTGCGCCGGCGTTCGCCTGGGCGCCCTGGCCGCTCGCGTCGCGGTCGGCCTGCGCGGCGAGCTCCTGGCGGGCCGCCTCGAGCCCGTTGATCGCGGAGGCAACCGCCTGGTCGGTGTTCTGTCGGGACTGCAGCGAATCCAGCTGGCTGGCGACGTCGTTGAGGGACTGCGCCGCGGCGCTGGTATCCCCACTCTGCAGTGATGCCGAGGCCTGGCTCAGCGAGTCGCGCATCTGGGCGTTCTGCGACTGCTGGGAGGCCTTGGCCAGGGCCTTCGCCAGCTCCTGCCGTTGTTGGGGTGACAGCGTCTGCAGCTGTGAGGCAAGGTCGTGGACCGCCTGGGCGCCCTTGGCCGGACTGCTGCTGATCGCCTGCGCGGCGCCGCGGCCGGCCGCGGTCCCACTCAACGCATTCGCGAGGTTCTGGGCGCTGCTGGTCAACGCCGGCGTGCCCGGGTCGGTGAGCCGCTGGAGTTGCTGTTCGGCCGGCGTGATCGACTCGAGCGCCTTACGCGGACTGTCCGCCTCGCGGATCTTTGCCTGGGTATCCTGCAGGATTTTCTGGACCTGGGGGTCGGCCTTGTCGCTGGCCGCAACCTTCTTTTGTGCATCGACGACCGCCTTCGCCGCGCGGGCCTGACTGACCCGGTCCGCCTGACGTTGCGCCAGGACCTGGTCCATCGGGTTGGGCAGCAGGGCGAGGCCGAGCGCGAAGATGGCCAGGACGGCGATCAGCGACGCCTCGCCTCGATTCACGCGCACCGGAAAGGCGGAGGGAAGTCGTGCGCCGGCGGCCTGCCGCAGCGCATCCTGGCGCAGCGGCCCATCCATCGGCCCGGATTCGGCGCGCCGTTCCCAGGCCGTCGATAGACGTTCTTTCAAGCCCAGCCGGATGTCGGCGAGCGCCATCAGCACGGCGGCGCTCGGCCGGCGCAGGCTCCAGGCGAGTACGACCAGGACAGCGGCCAGCGGAATGCCGACCGCGGCGACCTGGGCGCGTCGTTCGAAGGGGACGAGCCGAGCGACCACCAGCACGGCGGCGATCCACGCCACCGCGCCGACCAGGCCGTGGACGGCGTAATGCGCCGCCCGCGCCCGGGCCGCGGCCAGCCGGAGCTGGCGAAGGATGGTTTCCAAGGAGTTCATGCGCTCTCCCGGACGGTCGGCCGCCGCCATGGTAGGTGCCGGATCGGGGGCAGCAGCGTGGCACTCACGATGAGCGCGGCCAGGCTGAGCAGCAACTGCATCGTGACGGTGGCCTGCCAGTACTGCCAGCCGCTAAAGAGCCCGCTGGGGATGGCGGTGCCGGTCGGCTGCGGAGGCGTGCGGACGAATCCCTTGCCGATCGCCACGCCATTGGGGCCGAGCGGGACCGCGCACGAGGAGCCGTAGGGGCCCGCGCACGCGCTGCTGAAGCCGACCGGGGAGTTGCGGACGCCGTACCAGGTGACCGGCGAGTTGGTGCCGATGGTGACCAGCGGCAGCAGCGGACTGAGGTAGCTCACCGCCGGCGGGGCTGGAGCGCGGGTGGCGTTCGGATCGATGTCCGTCGGGAACAGGAGCCCGAAGAGCAGGCTGCCGGCCAGCAGGACGAAGGCCGCCCCATAGGCGGCGACCGTCGCCGGGAGGGTGCGCGTGAATGCCGTGGAGCAGGCCAGGCCGATGACGCCCAGCGTCAGGGCGGCGACCGCGGTGACCACGAAGGCGGCGGCCAGCTGGTCGAGCTCGATGCCGCCGAACAGAAAGACGAGGCTGAAAATCGGGACGGACAGCAGTAAGAGCAGCAGCACGAAGGACATCGAGGCGAGGAGTTTGCCCCAGAGAATCGAGAACGAAGGCAGCCTGGTCACGAACAGCAGGTCGATCGTCTGCCGCTCGCGCTCGCTGCTGATCGCCCCCGCCGTGAGCGCCGGCGTGATGAACGCCAGCAGCACCATCTGAAAGAGGATGAGATAGATGAACAGGCCCTGGCCGAAGCTGGCGGCCTGGCCGGTGTTGAAGGCGCTGCGCGCCGAGAGCGACATCCCGGAGAAGATCGCCCAGCCGAGCCCGCCCAGCAGCACGATATAGACGGTCATGGCCAGCGGCGACCGCCAGGTGCGCATGCGGGAGCGGTACTCCTTCGCCACGATCGGGTTCCACAGGGCGAGCGCGATCCGCCTCATCCGACGTTCTCCGCGGTGGCTTTGAGGAAGGCGTCCTCGAGGCCGCCCTCCAGCTGATTGAAGCCGGACACCTTGATGCCGGCCGCGATCAGCGTCTGCAGGATCGAGGCGGCGGTCGCCTCGTCACCCTCGAACGCGGCCTCGATGGCGCCATTGACCATGGTGGCCTCATGGATCGCGGATAGGGGCCGCAGGACGGCGATGGCCTCTTCCTTCTGGCCGAGGACGGTGATCCGGAGCCGGCGTCCGATCGTGAGTTGCCGGATCACGTCATGCACCGGCCCGGTGGCGCGAATCCGGCCCTGGTCGATGATGCCGACCATGGTGCAGAGCTCGGTGAGCTCGGGCAGGATGTGACTCGAGATCACGATGGTCTTGCCCATGGTCTGGAGCTCTTTCAGGATCTCGCGCATCTCCACCCTGGCGCGCGGATCCAGCCCGGACGCCGGCTCGTCGAGCAGGAGCACGGCCGGGTCGTGGACCAGGGCCCGGGCGAGGCAGAGCCGTTGCTTGAGCCCGCGCGACAGGGTATCGACCAACTGGTTGCGCCGGTCCGACAGCCCGACCAGCTCGAGCAGGTCATCGGCAATCTTCTTCCGTCGCGCTTTTGGCTGCCGGTAGCACGCGGCGTAGAAATCAAGATACTCGACGGCCGAGAGCTGGTCGTACACGCCGAAGAAGTCTGGCATGTAGCCCAGCCGTTCGTGCACCAGGTCCGGACGCTGGATGACGTCGGCACCGTCCACAAAGGCCCGGCCCGCCGTCGGTTCGAGCAAGCCGGCCAGGATTCGAAGCGTGGTGGTCTTGCCCGCGCCGTTCGGACCGACGAAGCCGAAGATCTCGCCCTTCGGCACTTCGAAGGATGCATGATCCAGCGCCGTCCGCCGGCCGTAGATTTTCGTCAGGCCCTCGATCGCGATCACTGGATCGTCCCCGAGAGCGAGAGGCCGCCCGCCAGCAGCCCAGCGTTGGTGGTGGTCAGCCGCACCCGGACCAGCCCGGAGGTCGCGTTGACGGCGCCCATGGGCAGCGCCGTGGTGCCGTTGTCCTGGTACGCGATGTCGGTCCAGGTCGAGGAGGTCCAGTCCCACGCCTGCCCTTGAACCGTCGGTCCGGTTTGCGTCGAGTTGGACGGCGGCCCGAACTTCGGGCCGTATGGATTCTGGGCGTTGACCGAGACGCTCGTCAGCCGGGTGCCATCGGCCAGCGACGGTGCGAATTCGTAGGTCACGCTGCCGTTCTGCAGGGAGAGCATTCCGGCCGGGCCGTTGCCCTGGCTGTCGCCCACGACATCCACGATGCGACCGTTGACGACCCCGGCCGGCAACGTTCCGGTACCAATCTGGTCCACCGGCAGCGACAGGGCGACCGCGGACTGGGCATAGGTTCTGGGCGAGCTGCCACTGACCGTCAGACCCTGGAACGATTGATGGGTCCAGGCCACGAGCAGCGGCGTGGTCGGGGCGGCGATGCCCTTGAAGCTGGTGCTGATTGGCAGTAAGGAGAGGATCTGCGTCTTGGCCAGGACGTCGCGATCGTTGGTGCTGTAGCCGTACGGCCCGCCGCCGGCATTCTGGCCGTTGGCGTACACCCGGGTGAAGAGCGGTTGCCCGAAGGGATTGACGGCTTTTGGCGTAACGCTGATGGTCGCCGAGGCGCCCGGTTTCAGGGCACCAATGGTTTGGAAACTATCCCCCGCGATCAGCACCGCGTCCGTGAACGTCACGTGCGAGCGGTTCTCGATGGTGCCGTTGAGCTTGCCGTTCACGAGGTGCAGGTGGCCCGTCAAGCTGGGGGCGGCGGTGACGCTCTCGGTCGCGAACCCGCCGAGCGCGAAGGCGGTCATGCCGGTCAGGGTGACGCCGTTGCTCGGGACGTCGACCCGGATGCCGCCCGGGTTGTAGCCGAAGCCGTTGTTATTGGTGGCGATCGGGCTGATCAGGAGTCGCTCCCCCGCGACGCTCGCCTGGTAGTCGCCGCGACCGGGCGGAATGATGCCGACGTAGGTCTCCTGGTAGGCCTGGTCCGAGCCGGGTTGAATGTGAAGAATGGTGACCTGGTTCGACTGGACCGAACGGCCCTTGGTGACCACGCCGGTCCCGTAGGCGCCGGCTGCGGCGACCACGGCGATCAGGGGCACGGTCACCCATGCCAGGGCCCGCCGGCGCATCGCGCCCAGCACCACGTAGTTGATGGGGCCGACCAGCAGCACGTAGAGCAGCACCAGGACCCCCGTCAGCTGCAGCGACGGCAGGTCGAGACCCGGCAGGTTCCCCAGCACCGCGGTCAGCGAGCTGCTTTTCGATGCCATCGACGGCGAAGATCCGGGACTGTAGGGGGCCGGGCCACCGCCGGCGAAGCCGTAGGTGAAGTTCTGGCCGGCGCCGCCGGAGCCGAAGAGGGCCCGCGCCAGGATCTGGCGTTGCAGATCCTTCGCCCCGCTCCAGGTGGCGATCGGGTCCTGGTTCCAGTCGAACGTCGCCATCGTGACGGTTCCGGCGCCGACCGCCCGGTCCAGGACCAGCGGCTGGGCGCCTTGCGCGAGCCAGGCGTGGCCGCCGGTGACCGTGCCGGTAGCGAGCTCAGCCGCGGATCCGCCCAGGACGGGGGCGGTGACGAGCGCGGTCCCGATCACCTGCATCGGGAGGATGCCGGCCGGCAGGCCCGCGAGGGTCTTGTGCCAGGCGGCCCCGGTGCCGAGCAGCAGATCGCCGCCGTTGGCGACGAATCCGGCAATCGCCGCGCGCTGCGCCGCCGTCAGGCTATCCGTCGCAAAATCATCGATGGCCAGAATGTCGAAGGCGCGCAGCGGAATGGCCGAGTCCGCGATCTCGTCCGCGCGCAGGTGGATGACGCGCGCCGCTACGCCGGCCGGATGGATCGCCGCGAACTCATCGAGCGACGAGGCCTGATCCGAGAGCACGCCGATGAGGGTGGTCGCGGTGCCGTTGGTCACCGAATCCTGCGAGGCCACCACCCGGCCGTTCTGGACGAGGCGGGCGCCGAGGGTCGCGCCCGTGGTGTCCAGGACAACGTAAATTCGAACTCGCTTGCTGGCGCCGGCGGCCAGGCTGATCGGCTCCTGGTAGATCGTGGTTCCGCTGACCCCCGGTTGGGCGCTCAGGGACTCCTGCACCTCGATCGTGCCGTCGATCGGGGCGCCGCTGTTGCGGGCATCGATCACGACCGGCATCCACTCGCTGGGCTTGACCACGTCCTGGTAGCCGGCATGAACCGTGAGCGTCACGGCCCCTTTGGCCTGGGCGCCCACGGCAGCGAGTGGGAGCGCGCACGATGCCAGGATGGCGGCCAGGGCCATTCGCGCGGGCAGGCGGACACGCTGGCGACGCATCTCGCTCTGTAAGACGGCCGGCGGCGTGAAAAGTTCCGTTCTCCCCTCAGCCCGTCAGAACATCACGGAGAGTGGCCGCCGGGGGCCGACCCCGGGCGAAACTGCCGGAGGAGGGACTCGAACCCACACGGACTTACGCCCAGGCGCTTTTGAGGCGCCCTCGTCTACCATTCCGACACTCCGGCGTGTGTGCCCGGCGAGTATATCCAAGTAGGCTCGTTGGGAACTTATTAGGGATGTTTCCGTCTAACAGCCTGAACGACGATCGCGACCTGGTGGGCCGGGCCCGCCGGGGCGATCGGGAGGCATTTACCCAATTGATCGTGCAGTATCAGGTGCCGCTCTACAACATGGCGCTGCGGATGGTCGGCCGGCCCGACGATGCCGCCGACATCGCGCAGGAGGCCTTCTTGCGTGCCTGGGAAAAGATCCGCACGCTGCGCGAGGCGCCCTTTAAATCCTGGTTGTTCCAGATCGCCGCGAATCTCTGCTATGACCACTTTCGCCGAGGGCGGCGATATGGCGTGATGCCCGACGAAGAAACCCACAACGTCATCGGGCTCGGCATCGCGACGCCCGATCCGCAGGAACGCGCCGAGGCGAACGAGCGCCATCGCCTGGTGCGCGAGAGCATCCAGGCGCTCGAGCACGACATGCGGATCGCCATCGTGCTGCGGGACGTCAATGGGATGGCCTACGAGGAGATCGCCAGTGTGCTGCGGGTGCCGCTGGGCACCGTGAAATCACGGATCGCGCGGGCGCGCGCGCAGGTCCAAGAACGCCTGCAGCAGCATCCGGAGTTGTTTCCTTCTCGGGAGGACGCGCATGCCGACTGAGCCCGGCAAGCCGACGCTCGAGGAGCTTTCGGCGTTCGTCGACAACGAGCTCGACCCGGCCGAGCAGGCGCGGGTCGCGGAGCACGTCGCCGGTTGTCAGGAGTGCCAGGCGCGGCTCGATGGCCTGCGGCAAACGGCGCACGCCGTGCGCGCCCTGCCGATGGAGACGCCGCCACGCAGGTTCACCATTCCGGCGCAGCGCCGCCAGGCCTGGCGATGGGCGCCGGTGGGATGGATCGGCAGCGCGGCCGTCGCGCTGCTCCTGATCGCCGTCGGGATCCAGCATCTGCCCCTGCCGGCGGGCCCAGCCGCGACGTCCAGTTCGTCGGGCACCATCAGCGGAGGCCTGGGGCAGGGTCCAACCACGCTCAGCCACAAGGCCGCCGCCCCCGTGGCGGCGCCCGCCATCTCGTCGAACGATCAGCTGTTCAATGGACAGGCGGCCACTGCATCCGCGAGTGTCGCGACGGCAGTGGACCCGGCCAATCGCCATCGCATGATCGTCGGTACCGACCGCGCCTCCTACTCGATAACCGCGCAGATGCGGGTCACGATCGAGCTGCAGGGCTCACCGTCCACATCCACGAACAGCGGCGACCAGGGCCTCACCCTGACGCTGGTCCGCAACGGAACGGGGGTGGCGCTCGATCCGGTCGGCGCCATCAGCAACAACGGCACGCCGGTGTTCGGTGGGACCTATGACCTGGGCGGTTTGGGCCTGCCGGGCACCGGCGACTACCGGCTGGAGGCGACCTGGATGATTCCCGACGGCTCGGGACGCGTGCTCCAGGCGTCCATCCCCGTCGCGCTGAATTAGCTCTTTTCCGGCGGGGGCGGGCCCTCCAGGTCGGGCAGGTCCATGCTGTTGATCAGCTCTTTGAAGATGGAGAGTTTGTCTTCTTCTTCTTCCTCTTTCTCGGGGAAGACGCCGGCCTTGTCGAGCACGTCCTGGGAGACCATGATGGGGCACGTCATCCGGACGGCCAGCGCGATCGCGTCGCTGGGTCGGGAGTCGATCTCGACTTCTTTGCCATTGACCGCGAGAAACAGCCGGGCAAAGAAGACTTCATTCGTCAAGGAGGTCACCTGGATTTTCTTGAGCCGCATCTCGGCGCTCTGCAGGATGTTGGCCAGCAGGTCGTGGGTGATCGGGCGTTCGGGCGTGATCCCCGTGATCTTCAGCGCGATCGCATTGGCTTCATAGATGCCGATCCAGATCGGCAGATAGCGGTCCGTCTCTTTTTCCTTCAGGATCACCACATGCTGCCCGCTGGGCATATGCACGCGGATGGAGTCGACCTGCATTTCGACGAATTTTGCCATCCTGAATTCGAGCCTATCTTACCATCGGATTTTTCACAGACTGACCACGCTGTGCGGCTTCTGACGCACCATCTGTTGTCAGGCCCGCGTGTCTAAACTTTGATGGTGACGGAGCCGCAAACCAAGCTTCGGCTTGTCCTGATCGATGGCCACTCGCTGGTCTATCGCGCCTTCTTCGCGCTACCGTCCCTGACCGACCGGGACGGGCGCGTGGTCAATGCTGCCTACGGATTTACATCCATGCTCCTGCTGGCGCTGCAGGAGCATCCGGATTACGTGCTGGCCTCCTTCGACCTGGGCGGCCGCACCTTCAGACACGAAGAGCTGGAACAGTACAAGGCGACCCGGCGACCCACTCCGCCGGAGCTGTCGTCGCAGTTTCCGCTCACGCGTGAGATCGTGCGCGCCTTCGGGATCCCGATCTACGAGCTGCAGGGGGTGGAGGCCGACGACATCATCGGCACGCTGGTGACGCAGGCGCGCGAGCGCGGCCTGCACAGCACGATCGTGACCGGCGACCTGGACGCGCTGCAGTTGGTGAACGACGATGTCGACGTGCTGACCAGCAAGCGAGGCGTGTCGGAAACGGTGCTCTATACACCGGATCGGGTTCGCCAGCGCTATGGGCTGGAGCCGGCCCAGACGGTCGATTTGAAGGGGCTGGTGGGCGACGTCTCGGACAACATCCCGGGCATCCGTGGGATCGGCGAGAAGACCGCCATCAAGTTGATTCAAGAGTTCGGCTCGGTCGAGAACCTGGTCGCGAGCCGGGCCCGCGTCACCCCGCCGAAGGTCAAAAAGCTGCTGGAGGAATTCGGCGACCAGGCGCTGCTCAGCAAGAAGATGGCCACCATCGTGCGCAGCATCGACGTCACGTTGGACCTGACGCATGGCTCCGCCCAGGACTACCGGCCGGACGCGGCCCGGACCATGCTCGCGGACCTCGGCTTTCGCAGCCTGGCGGCCCGCGTCCCCACCACCTGGCGCGACGGCAGCACGATGTCGGCTCCGCCCATCTTCGCGCCGATCAGCGACAGGCCCAGCCAGCCGGTGCAACCCACCCTCGCCCTCGAGAGCGCGCCCGCCGAGGCGGTCACGATCGTGCGCCAACCGGCTGACCTGGAACGATTGGTGGTCGCCTTCGCCGCCGCCGACCGCGCCGGGTTCCAGGTGGTGACGGTCGATGACGTGCCGCGCCGCGGACGGATCGCCGCGGTAGTCGTCGGCCTCGCGGACCAGGTCTTCTACGTGCCGCTGGCGCACGAGCAGGAGCGCTGCCTCGAGCTCCGCGATGTGCTGAACCGCTTCGCCCCCAGTCTGCGGAGCGCTCGCCCCTCGAAGCTCGGTTTCAACCAGAAGGCGGATTACCTGGCGCTGCGGGCGCACGGGATCGAGCTGCGCGGCATCGACTGGGACCTGCTGGTGGCCGCCTATTTGCTCAACTCGGGCGTTCGGTCTCCCAGCCTGGAGGCGCTCGCCTCGGACGTGCTGCATCGCACCATCGAGGGGCGCGAAGCGCTCTTTGGTAGCGGCAAGACCGCCATGACCTGTGACCAGGTGGAGATCGCGCGCGCCGCGGCGTTCTTTGGCGAGCGGATGCGGGTGATGCTGGAGCTGGCGCCGCGGCTGCAATCCGAGCTGGAGCGGCTCAAGAATGCGGCGCTGTTTCGTGATCTCGAGATGCCGCTGGTTCCCGTGCTCGCCGAGATGGAGCTCGCCGGGGTGTCGGTCGACCTGGAATATCTCCAACAGGTCTCGCGCGAGCTCTATGAGCAATTACAGCGTCTCGACCAGGAGATCGCCGACGTCGCCCACGGGCCGATCAATGTCAATTCGCCGCAGCAGCTGGCCCGATTTCTCTTCGAGGACCTGAATCTGCCAGGCGGCCGGAAAACCAAAAGCGGCTACTCGACCGATGCGAACGTGCTCGAGGGGCTGCGCGACCAGCATCCCGTCGTCGGGAAGATCCTGGAATTTCGCCAGCTCAGCAAGCTCAAGGGCACTTACGTCGACGCCCTGCCGTTGCTGGTCGACGCCAAGACGCATCGGGTCCACACGAGCTTCAATCAGACCGTCGCGGCCACCGGCCGTCTCTCCTCGTCCGATCCCAACCTGCAGAACATTCCGATCCGCACCGAGGTGGGCCAGAAGGTGCGGCGGGCCTTCATTCCCGGCCGCTCCGGTGACGCCATGCTCTCGGCTGACTACTCGCAGATCGAGCTGCGCGTGCTGGCGCACATGACGGACGATCCGGTTCTCGTCGACGCCTTTGCCCGCGGCGAGGACATCCATGCGCGCACCGCCGCCGAGGTCTTCGGGATAGCCCAGACTGACGTGACTCCCAATCAACGGCGTCTCGCCAAGGTGGTGAACTTCGGCCTCTTCTACGGACTCAGCGACTTTGGCCTGGCGCGCGACACCGGCAGCAGGGTCTCGACGTAGCCCTGCTCGCGGATATTTATTGATGCGTATTTTCGGGCTTACAACCGGGTGCGCGAGTTCCTGGAAGGCATCAAGATCCAAGCCCGCGAGCAGGGCTACGTCGAGACCCTGCTGCAGCGCCGCCGCTACATCCAGGACATCCGCTCGCCGAATCGGATGTTGCGACAAGCGGCCGAGCGGATCGCGATCAACATGCCGGTCCAGGGGTCGGCGGCCGACATCATGAAGCTGGCGATGATCAGGCTGCAACGGTACCTGCACGACGAGAACCTGGACAGTCGCATGATTCTCACCGTGCACGATGAGCTGGTCTTCGAAGTCCCACCGGGCGAGCGCGATCGCTTGATCGAGGTCGTCCCGGACCTGATGGCGACGGCGTATCCACTCAACGTCCCGGTGCAGGTGGACCTCAAGCTGGGCCCTAACTGGCAGGACATGGAACGGGTCCGGCTGGTGGCGGCAAAAGCCTAGACCCATGCCGGAGCTTCCGGAAGTCGAGACTGTGGTTCGCGACCTGCGGCCGCAGTTGAGTGGCCGAAAGATCGCTTCCGCGCAACTGACCCGCGATCCCCTGATCAGCGGCCGTCTGATCCGCTACCCGAGCCCGCCGACGTTCGTTCGGCGGCTGCGCGGCCGGACGATCAAGACCGTCGAGCGGCGGGGCAAGTACATCGTCATGCCGCTCGACCAGGACGGCGAGCGGCTGGTGGTGCACCTGGGGATGACCGGCCACTTACGCGTCTGGGAGCCTGAAGAGGCGACCGTCAAGCACACGCACTTTCGAGCATTGCTCGATAGTGGCCTGGAATTGCGCTACGACGATCAGCGCCAGTTCGGACGGCTGCTACTCGGCCAGCACGACGAACTGGTCGCCGCCCGGGCCTTCCCCGCCCGCCTGGGCCCCGAGCCGATCCACGGGGATCTTACCGAGGCCGAGTTCGAAAGGCTGATCCGGGCCCGCCGCCGGCCGGTGAAATCGGCGCTATTGGATCAATCGTTTCTCGCCGGGGTGGGCAATATCTACGCCGACGAGGCATGTTTTCGCGCGGGAATCCGTCCTAGCCGATGGACGCACCGTCTCACTGTGCGTGAACGCCGGGCGCTCTACTCGGCGATTCAGGAGGTTCTCGAGAACAGCATTGCGGCACGAGGCTCGTCGATCATCAATTACGTCGACGCCTTTGGGCTGCGCGGCTCCAACCAGGAGAGGCTGCTCGTCTATGGACGCAGCGGCGAGCCCTGTCTGAGATGCGGGACGCCATTGCAGGGCACCCGACTGGCCGGCCGCGGCACCGTTTACTGCCGCAAGTGCCAGCGCTGACCCGGCCCCGCTGGCCGCGCCTCAGCCGCCGCCTGATGATCACCGCGGGTGCCTTCCTTGGGGCCTTCGTGCTCATCACAACGCTGGTGATCGCCGGCGTCTTCGATGGCGCCAACCTGCGGCTGACGCACTATCTGCAGAATCGCGGCAGCTACGGCCAGGATCTCGGGCTGGGCATCTTCTCGTATCTGGGCAGCATCGAGGTGACACTCCTGATTGCCGCCTTGCTCGGCCTGGCCTTGTTCCGTGGACTGCGGCTGCTCGCCGTGCTGCCGGTGGCCTTCATCCTGCTCGGCTCCGCGCTGGAAATCCTGGGCAAGCACCTCATCACCAGTGTTGCGCCGGGAAAGGCATTTCAGCGATTCCCGGATATCCTGCCAACCTTCAGCCACAACGTCGGGCGGTACTCCTATCCCAGCGGCCACGTGCTGCGAGCCATCCTGGTCTATGGCCTCGTGCTCTACCTGGCCGAGCGCTGGGAGCTCTTCGGCCGGGACAGCTCACGCCTCAGCCCGATCCTGGTGCTGGTGATGTTTTTCGTCGGCTACGGCGTGGTCTATCTCGGCTGGCACTGGTTCTCCGATGCGCTGGGTGGCGCGCTGCTCGGCCTCACCCTGCTGTTCGGTTTGATCGCTTACCTGGAGCGCAAGCGCCTGGTCAATCCGGGCCACGCGGACGCCTCGGAGTAAAGCCCGGTCAGTCCGCTCGGCATCGGGCCGCGCCGTCTGTCAGTCGGTTCGGCTTCTCGCCGCGACCTTGCGCGACGGCGGACTTGCGCTAAATCCCCCGCCTTGCCGCTCGAGCGTCCATCCTTCTTCGTGCACCGCCCGATGATGGTGGCCGCAGAGGAGCGCCAAGTTCTCGAGCCTGGTCGGGCCACCGCGGCTCCACCAGACGAGGTGATGCCCGCTGCACCAGGAGGGCGGCCGGTCGCAGCCGGGAAAGACGCAATGCCGATCCCGGGCCACGAGTGCGCGCCGGGTTGCCGGGGGAATGCTACGGCTGGCGTGGCTGATCTCGGCCTCCAGCTCGCCGCGCCCGGTGATGCGGCTGATCGCCGAGTCGCAGGCCAGCCGCTGGACGGTGGCCGTCGGAACGGTCCCTCCCCATTCGAGCTCACCAGCCGGAGCTCCAGGCGTGCCGGCCAAGGTGTCTACCGTGGCGCGAATGATCAGCTGCGGACATGGCCCGGCGCCGTCGGCTCGCCGGCCGCCACCGCGACACGCCTCGATCAAGGCGTCCGCGGCCCGCTGTCCGGGCGTCCGGGTGTCGGTCTTAAGGGGCTTCATGTAGGGATTCATCGCGGTCCGCAGGGTCGCGACCTGCTCGCCATCCAGCAGACCGTCAATCCGGGCGAGGCCGTCGACCGGCTCGCCGATGTGCAAGTAGCGCCGCTCATGCGCGCGGTTCGCCTCGGCCAGCGCCGCCTCGCCATCCACCCGGTGCTCGAGGTTCTTGACCACGCCGGTGAACTGGCCGGGATCCATCGTCTCGGCCGCCCTCAGCAGGTTGCCCTCTTCTTTGCGCACCGCCGCGGCGCCAACGTGTTCGGCTGTGCGCGCGAGCGCCGCGACATGCTGGTAGCCCAGCGCCCCGCTGGCAAAGGCCGCGCTGGTCTTGGGCAACTGGTCCACCTGGCGGGCGATGGTGACGCGTTCGATGGCGGCGCCG
>Ga0209577_10004427_pt1 | contig 13223 bp, 11 predicted proteins | sample GraSoiAngelo_109_FD_185874 | JGI IMG/M metagenome (GOLD analysis project Ga0209577, IMG submission 185874) | Grasslands soil microbial communities from the Angelo Coastal Reserve, California, USA - 14_0903_12_20cm (SPAdes) (version 2) | ecosystem: Environmental > Terrestrial > Soil > Grasslands... | reverse complement strand
TAGAGCGGTACAACGATGATGCCATCGGCCATTGCCGCCAAGTCCAAAGCGACCCACTGGATGCTGTTCGGCGCCAGCAGTGCGCAGCGGTCCCCCTTGCGGAGCCCGGCCGCGGCAAGAAACGCGCGAGCCGCCGCGACGTGTTCGAGCAGCTCACCGGCGCTCACTGGGACGCGTCGTTCCGGCCGCATCTCCTCGAGCACCATGCGTCCCGGCGCATCCGCGAGACGTTCAAAAATATTTTGCAGAAAATTCACTGCGGCATTCTCACGACTCTTCAACCCGCTGCCATGGCTTGCGTCCGGCGGTCGTAGAACTCAAGCAATCGTCTCAGACCAGGATGCAACGGCGGCAGATAATCCTCCCAGCTCCTGATACCGCCCTGGATGGGAAATTCCGGAAAGCGTTCATGTACCGTGCGCTCCAGGAAAACGCCCATGCGTGCCATGCGCCTGAGATTTTGCACCACCGTACGACCGATGGCGTCGCGAATAGGCTCGGCGTCGGTGCGCAGCTTTTCCATAGCGGCGACCAACTTCGGCTCGAGCTCGGGGTCATCCACGCTCACCATCAGGTCTTCGTGGCCGCGTTCCTGCATCAAGTTGCGAATCCGTTCGTCCATGGCGATACCGGCTGAGGGCAGCAAACTCGACATCGTGGTGACGATCGCGTGATAACGCGAGGAAACCACCATATGGCCGGCCCGCAGAATGCTCACCAGTTGGTGCATGTCGTAGACGTCCGAAGTGAATACCGGCAAGCCTCCCAGTTGCTTGGCCACCTCCAGGCAGGCCTTTTTGTCGATCTGTTCGGTGCCCACCACGATGGGAAACACTCTATGTTTTTGCCGGAATGCGTGCACCGCTTTGCTCATTCCGGTGAGCATGCGATTCAGCGCGGCGTCGACCTCCGGTCCGGACTTGTGGAAATAGATCGTGCGATACTGGCTTTCTCTGTACGCGCCCGTCAGCGTGCGCGCCAGATATTTCGCCAGCGACGGCTTCACCGGCCAGCAGAAGGGATCGCTGGCGCACACCACAAGCACCGGAGTGACTCCATCCCAACCTGCTTGGCGGAGCGCATGACCGCCGAATTCCGGCTGATTTGACTCAAAGGTCCACGCTGTATCCGTGCCGAGTTCCGCGGGAATACCCTGCTCTCGAAGAGCCGCCTGTGATCCCGAGCTTCGCGCGATCACAAACGACTGGCCGCAATACCTCCGGCACATCCAACCGAGCATCGGATTCATGCGGTCAGCATCTCCACCGTAACCCACCGAAAGCTTGTTCTGCGCCACGGCCAGACCCAAACTTCCCACCATCATCGTGGTCAGCGCATCAGCCCATGTGCTCTTGAACATAGAGCCCTCGCACGCGATGGCCCCGTCGCTCCTTCTCACCTGACGATAGAGAAAAGCTGGGAAGATGTCGGGTAGCTTCACTTGAGCGGCGCCGGGAAAATAACCGCGAGTGAGGTCAAAATTCTGCGTCGTAACAGTCAACTCCACCCTTTCCGCGCCCAGGACATGCCGAATCTGCCGGATCATCTCTTCGACTCGAAGATCAGAACCGGTGTTGCGCGCCCCGGCATAGCAGGACAGCAGCAGCTTCAGACGATCCCCGGGCCGCCGCGCGCGGCCGAAGCCCAGAATCCACTCGAGTTTGGCTTGTTCGATCAACAAACTGACCCATGCCTCGAGCAGGAAATCCATCATCGCTGACGTCCTCCACCAATGGAATGTTCCGTGCGCGTATCATCGGCAGCCACTTTCTCCGATCCAATCGGCCATTCGCGATAGGGATAACGGAATCGGTTCTCTCTCGCAAAGCGAAATAGCGGAAAGCAATAGGAAGAAAATGGCGCCGGCCCGCGCCCCAGTTCAGCCACCACACGCGTATTATCGAACACTGTATTCCACAAGAGATAAGGCCAAAATACCTTCAGCAGCGAAGCCGCGTAGCCCAGGTTATCGCGGCGACCTGAGAGTCGCTTCACGACACCCCGGAACGGCGCCTCCAGCTGGGGCCAAAATAACGGCCTGATCTTCCCGCGCGCCTCCGCCAGCGCCGCGGTCAGTTGCCGAAAGCTCTCTGAATTCACGCCCGAAGAGAGATGATAAATCTCGTGTTTCGGGTTGGGGTGCTGGTGCAAAGCCACGATCGCATCCGCCACGTAATCAACAGGCACGATATCGATGCAATCGTCAGGACGAAACGGCAGCACAGGCAGGCTGCCCAAAAAGACGAAAGCCCTCACCATGTCAAATTGCGTGGTTTCGGGCCGGCGGCTGTCTCCCAGCACAATGCTCGGGCGAAAAATCGTGTGTGGCACACCGGGGAGGAGTTCGCGGACCATGTGTTCGGCGAATTTCTTCGTGCGCGCGTAGGGATCGTAGTCGGAGCGATCCCAATCGATGGCGCCGTCTTCGACAACCAGTTCATTACTGCGCCGGCCCGCCACCGCCACAGTGCTCACCTCGCTGAACCGCCGCAACCCGTGAGCGTCTTGCGTGCGCCGCGCAAGTTGAATGACCTCCAGCGCGCCGCGCAGATTGACCTTGAGGCAGCTTCTTTCCGACTTGCGGTTGAGCGACGCCGCGCAATGCAATACAGAATCCGTCGACGCGACCAGCAGTTCGTACTCGTCGTCATTGAGCCCGAAGCGTGGAGAGGTCAGATCGCCGCAGAAAATGTGTATGCGCGCCGAGAGGTGTTCGCGAAAAGCCGGAAAGTCGCAGTGCAATTGCAGAGAATGCCACAGCCGGCGCTGCGCTTCCTCGATATCCTCTGCGCGAATCAACAGATTCAGCGATTCGCCATGGTGTTCGAGAAGCCCCGCTGCTAGATAGGATCCGATGTAACCGGTTGCACCGGTGAGAAAAATAGCCATATCGTTCAGCTGCCGTTTGCGTCAATTTGCGATGGCCCATCCACCGCATCCGGCAGGCGGAACTCGCGGCGAGGCGCGCTTTCGAGCACATGCCCTTCGATCAGCGGATAACACCATTTGCGGAGCGCCGGAATATGGACATTGATCCAGTAATCCCACCAGTCGATCGCTCCCGGCTCGTAGGCGAATTGCTGCCGCTCCTCCGCCGGCAACAGAGCTGAGAGTAATTGCACGTTGTCACACTCGAAAACTTGCTCGTTGTGCAGAATGAACGGTTCGTAGAGTTCGATGAGTTTCTCCACTCGCTCGAGATCTCGTTCTGCTTTGGCGAGCGGGGGACGCTTGAATTGAAGAGCAGATGCGGCTCGGTTGATGCCCTGGACGACGAACTTTTGCGCGGGAACCGACAACTTCCGATAGCGCTTCTTGGACACCGGAATGGTGTCAAAACGCATGCGTACCCAGTGCTCGAGACCCTGCTGCGCGCGATAGTGCTTGCGATGCGCGAGCGCAGTCAACTCGATGGAGCGGCCCATGTTGCAAGGATTGTTTGCCGACGTAGCCAGTTGATACAGGCGCTCATGACGCCGTTCTACGAGCGCCGCGGCGATCAGCGTCATGCCGCGGCAGACCAGGTCCACGGGGATCACGTCCAGGCGTTTGCGCTCGTTTGAGGGAAGTTGCCGGAAATAAGTCCCCAGGAGGTAAGAAAGAGGCGCGGAAGTATTGATCCCCTCGTTCCACCCCCGAAACGGCTGCTCGATCGAGGTCTCCACGATGGACGGGCGGACCACTGCGATGGGCAGACCCACGCCTCGCGTGGCCAGGAGGGACTCCGCCAGACTCTTCGTGAACGTGTACGTATTGGGCCAGCCGAGCCTTCGGGCGCGCCGGGTCGCTGCGCGCGTGAGCCGATTTCGTATCCAGCGCAGGCGGTTTTTCCGCATCAACTCGTCGACTTCGCGCCCCGGCGGCCGCTGGTTCTCGTTCAGGCGGCCTAGGGTCTGTAGGCGCAGCGCTGCCTCCACTTCCGGACTGTGAGCGCGCTCTTCGACTTTGCGCACCAGTTCCTGCAGGGAAAGCAACTCTCGCTCGAAATTGAAATCATCGACACCTGCAGGCGTGTAGTTCGGTTTCAAATCTTCAGCCACGCGTCCGTCGCGAGCGCCTACGACGTAGCAAGTGGAGAGATGCAGCAGTGCGGCATGATCCGATGCGCGGAGGAACTGGACTAGATGCGCTGCGGGCTCGACGTTACTAGCCAAAGCATCGCGCAGGTCGGGATTGAAGTCTGTCAAGCCGGAGCTATTCACGACCAGATCGATCACGCGGGCCAGGCGTTGCCGGGCCATGCCGTCAATGCCGAGTCCGGGCAGGCTCACATCGCCTTGTACCACTTCGAGTTTTTCGGCAAGAAACGCGCTCAGGTCTTTCCCATAACGTCCTTCCAGCCGGTCGAAGACCGGAGAGGCCTCGACGATCTTTTCAAATCTGCGCCGAGCGGTGCTGTGACGCTGTCGCCGGACCAGCAAATAGACTTTACCGATCTCCGGAACTTCGGAGAGAACATGCTCGAGCCACACCTTGCCAATAAAGCCGGTCACGCCTACCAGCAGAATTTGCTTGCCACGCAACGCCCGACGCACTGAAAGGAGCCGCCCCGGGTGCCGGTCAAAAACAACGAGCGGACTATGGCTGCGTGGAGACGACCTTTCAGCTGCAAAAATCGATTCGGCAAGCTGATCTGGATGGTTTTCCATCCCCAGGTCACGAAGCAATTGCCCGGCGCTAACGCGCCCGTCGGCTTGCCCGCCCGCGAAAAACGCTAGCGGGCCTCGCGGACGGATAACCGGGTTGAGCAAGCGGCCGGTGGCAACGCCATTACGGAACTCTAATCGGTTGGACACGATCCTTTCGATTCCCAGGTGCCGCGCCAGTGGCCCCATAACGTGATCCAAGCCTTGACTGACCAGGACAACCTGGCCATGCTGATCCAGCCATTCCCGCAACTTCGCCACACCTTCCGGCCTGAGCTGGCGCTCCAGCACATACTGGAAATACTCTTCGCCAAGCAGATCGAGGCGGTCGCGACTCACGCCGCGCAGGAGGGCATGCAAGATCCTGGTAGCCAACACCCGGTGGCTCGCGTACAAGGCTGGTCGAACCAAGGCTTGGAGGAAAAGGCCTCCGCGGCGGGCCCAGCGCTCGGCGAAGGTATGGGCGTTCCAGGTGAAGTAAGCTATCGGACGAACAGCAGTCAGAGTCGCTAGGCTGCCTTCCACGCGCCAAAAGACAGGCCACTCACGCTCTTTCGGAACCCCGTTTAACGCCGCACCGGTTTGTTCGACCGATTTCGCTAGGATTGAAGTCAAGGGCTAACCATTTTGGGAATCGGCTATGCGCAAGACTTATTCCCGCCCCAGAGACGAGACTGCGCGCCTAAGTACGTCCGACGAAGAAAAACGCCACTAACTTACCTTTTTTCCGGGAGACCCGCAAGACTCGGCAATCCGAAACTCTCCCTCAAGGGCATCTTGTGCCCACCAAGGTCAATCCAACCCTACAAGGAGGGTTTGGGCATAGCGGCGCAACTGGTAGGTGACAGCACATTGCGCGCGGGTCTTGAAGCGGTTGTGCCAAGCGACAATGCGAACTGCGCGTTCATCGCTGATGCGCACGAATTTGCATCCTGCACGCCGCTCCACAGCCATGGCAGGGACGACCGAAACACCAATGCTGGTGGCCACCATAGAAACGATGGTCGAAAATTGGCCGCTCTCGAAGACTACGTTTGGGCTGACGCGCGATCGCGTTTTCCTGGAAGCAATGGCCCTTCTTTTATAGAAAATGGATCTTGGCGGATTTCGCTCAGCACCAGCGATTTGCGCTCGGCTAGGCGATGACCTTCCGGCAGCGCGGGGAACAGAGGCTCGAGGAAAAGCTCTTCAGAGATGAGTTCCTCGCCGCGAACGGCCAGCGCCAGGACGACTACGTCCACGTGGCCCTTGTTCAGGCGATCCAGCAAAATCGGAGTGATCTCTTCGACCACGCTAATGGATACCGCGGGATCGCGCTGGCGAAGCGGGCCAAGGCAGGGCCAAGAAAATAGGGTGCGATCGTAGGAATCGCTCCGACGATGAGCGTGCCCACTTCGGCGCACTCGTTGAGCCGGGCGCGTTTGATTCCGGCGATTCGGTTAGCTACTATCCTCAGGAGCGCGAAACAGGATACATTTTGCTGTGCACGGCAAAAGCGCGGTCGGATCTGCGCATCCGCTCACACATTCAAACCGAAATGCACACGCAGCGCAAGAAGATTGGCCTGCCCGCCCTACGCCTAAAATAGCGGCGGGCCACACCTGAATGACGACGATAAGAATGCCGAACGCAAACTGGATCGCGGTAGAGGACTACAAATTCCCCGGCGGCTGGACGAATGTCAGAGCGGGCGCCGCGGATAAAGACGCACGTGCGCGGGCGCTTTGCCGAGAGCTCGAAACGGGCAAGATTCTCTTTTTCCCGAAGCTACCGTACGAATTTCCGTCGGACGAGCGCGAATTTCTGCTTTCGCGCGAGTGGAACGAGCTGCGGCTGCATAAAAACGTCTCCTACCGGCCGGCGGACGACGTAATGCGCGGATTTTCCGGCGATCACGGCACCGAGACGCATCTGCATCACATCGTGCGAAACTACAGCGCGCATGTGGTCGAATTTTTGCGCGATTTTCTACGGCCCTACGCCGGAAAATGGAAGGTGGATTTCGCCAGCTTCCGTCCGCTCGAAGAAGAGGGGCGCGACCTCTCCCTGCACAAGCGGAACGATCTGCTGCACGTGGACGCCTTTCGGCTGCGGCCGACGCGCGGCGGGCGCATCCTGCGGGTCTTTACGAATCTGCATGCGACGAAACCCCGCGTGTGGTACGCGATTGGCGATTTCGACTGGCTGGCGCAGAACTACGCGAACGGCGCGGGGCTGGGGCCGTTCGCAGCGAAGAATGGATTTTTGCGGCGGAGCGTGTCGCGCTGGGCGGCGACAATGGGACTGAAGCGGCTGAGCCGCACGCCGTATGACCGTTTTATGCTGCGGTTCCATGATTACCTGAAAGAGAACGACGACTTTCAGCGCAACTCCCCCAAAGTCCGGCTGGAATTTCCGCCGCTCGCCACGTGGATGGCGTTTACCGACGGCGTAGCTCACGCGGCGATGTCTGGGCAATTCGCCATGGAGCAGACGTTGCTAATCCCGCCGGAAACGCTGGTGGCGCCGGACTCGGCGCCGTACCGGATTCTCGAACGCCTGGCTGGCGCGCGACTCTGTTAAGGCTGCTGCGCCGAATCTAAAGCCGAACTTGAGAGCACCCCACTCAAACTGATAGGACGGTCGTGAAATAGTGTGAAAAAAAGTGGGACAAGAAACGAAAGGGTGCTCTTCGATTCGAGGGTAAAACATGCCGCATCGGCACTATTGGTAAGCATGAGTACACTTGTTATTTACTCTAAGTTCAGAGCTCCTGACATACCCGCCTTGAAAGCTGCCCAAAATCACCTGAATGGTGAAGTAGTGCATGCCATCTCCTTTTGCATTGTAGCTGTATCCTCAGGCTAAGCAGCTGTATGTGACGGCGGAAGGTACCTGCAGAGCTCACTTGGGTTTTTGCCCCCCCAGGGTGCGAACCAAAACCTGTCCGCTTTTTCAATCGTCCGTCCGGAGGCCGCTCGCATGCCCCGCGACTCCAGCGAGATAGGATGCCTCCGTCTTGCAGGAGAAAAATGGAACCAACGCGTCATTCTCGTCCATGGCGTCGTCCCCTCCCACTACTCCCGGGAGGATCGCACCGCCGAAGCCTATGCCCTGGTTTCGCTGTACGAATCCGGATACGCCGATCAGAACGATCTGGCACGCTCGTTCGGTTACTCCACACGAACCCTGCGCTTTCAACAGCGCCTGCATGCGCGAGGACTGAAGGCCCTGGTCCGCCCGGTGGGACAACCCGCAAACGGTTCGATACCCAAGCCCACCCCACGCGACCGTACGATTGTGCGCCTCAAGACCCAGGGCATCAGCCATCGCGGGATCGCTGGACGGTTGGGACTCCGCGAGATGATGATTCGGAAAATTCTCCGTCGACTTGGCTGGCAACCGGCTCCAGAAACCACTCTTCCTCTCTGGCCCCAGGCCGATGCACCAACCAAGCCCGTCACGATTTCGGATCGGGATGACAAGGGAAGGGGCACGCGTCATTCGGGGGGCACGGCGTCGACGATCTCTCGAACGATTTCCTTGCCGCGTTTTTCGTCTTCAGGAAAAACCAGAATCCTCGTAGAGCTCGTTTCGTCTGACTTATCTTGCGACTCAGTCGTTTCGGAATCGGAACGACACGGGATGTGATTCTCGCGGAGCGAGGACGCGATCATGGCGGCCGTATCGAAGTCTTGCCCTGACCAAATTTCGACGGTGGCGTCCTCTGGACCCAAATTCAGATCACCACGCTCCGCGTCGTCATTCTGATTGTCATTTTCATCTGGCGGGCCTTCCTCGACGGAGATTTCGAGAATGCCAGAGTCTAAGAGCTGTTCAGAGTCTGAGAGGGGTTCAGAATCCTCCTCTGTGGGCACTGCCTGATGGAGGGCTTCTCGCGCGGAGTTCACAAGCTCAACAGGCACATAGACCTCGAAGGCGGGACGTGTGGTCAGATTGAAAAGATGATCTTCGCTACCGAGCGTACGCGCTGGAATCTTCTGGCGATCTAGGGCCTCGCAGATTTCGGCATGTTTAAGCGCATCGCTTCCTGACCAAACAAGCACGAACGACGTGTCGTCGGCCTTGTCATCGATGGGCGGATTAGCCGAGGGGTTGCGCGGCGGATCCGGTACGAGGTCGACCTGGCAATCCGAACAAATCGTAAAGCCGGGGCGATATTCCGCGCCGCAGAGGGGACAGTACATGACGATAATGAGTCTACTACAAGCAAAGAATGTCACTGCGGCTAGCGAAGAAGAATTCCCCGTTGCGCTCGGAATGACGACCTGAAGATTGGGCTACATTGACAGCCGAAAGAGACCTGCCAGAACCCGACGGAACGAGTGCAAGACGACATTTTCTTCGGCGTGTGAGAGCGCCGAAGAGACCTCAATGTTTCTAAAGCATCGAGGGTGAATCCGCAGAACTTGTGTAACTCAAGTCTTAGGATTCGTGGGCTCCCGTTTCCTGCTTTACTGCATCACCGCGCGAAAATGCCCTGAGACAGGACGTTTCGATCGGTAAAAACAGGATAGGCGAGCCGATTATCTTTAGAAAGGAGGTGATCCAGCCGCAGGTTCTCCTACGGCTACCTTGTTACGACTTCACCCCAATCATGAGTCATACCTTGGGCGCTTGCCCCCTTGCGGTTAGCATGGCGACTTCTAGTACAACCCACTTTCGTGATGTGACGGGCGGTGTGTACAAGGCCCGGGAACGTATTCACGGCGTCGTTCTGATACGCCATTACTAGCGATTCCGGCTTCATGCAGTCGAGTTGCAGACTGCAATCCGAACTGAGCGCGGTTTTTTCCGATTAGCTCCCCCTCACGAGTTCGCGACGGTTTGTACCGCGCATTGTAACACGTGTGTAGCCCTGGACATAAAGGCCGTGCTGACTTGACGTCATCCCCACCTTCCTCTCCGTTATCCGGAGCAGTCCTCTTAGAGTTCCCCCTTGCGGGTGGCAACTAAGAGTAGGGGTTGCGCTCGTTGCGGGACTTAACCCAACACCTCACGGCACGAGCTGACGACAGCCATGCAGCACCTCTACCGGTGTCCCTTGCGGGAAGGCGATGTTTCCACCGCTGGTCACCGGCACTTCGAGCCCAGGTAAGGTTCTTCGCGTTGCGTCGAATTGAACCACATGTTCCACCGCTTGTGCGGGCCCCCGTCAATTCCTTTGAGTTTCAGCCTTGCGACCGTACTCCCCAGGCGCAGGACTTAACGCGTTAGCTCCGGGACGACCCGCCAACGCGGGCCACCCCAAGTCCTGATGGTTTAGGGCTAGGACTACCAGGGTATCTAATCCTGTTTGCTCCCCTAGCTTTCGTTCCTCAGCGTCAGTTGCGGTCCAGCGAGCCGCCTTCGCCACGGGTGTTCCTGCAGATATCTACGCATTTCACCGCTACACCTGCAATTCCACTCGCCTCTCCCGCACTCGAGCACGGCAGTTTCGAAAGCAGCCTCTGAGTTAAGCCCAGAGATTTCACTTCCGACTTACCGCACCGCCTACGAACCCTTTACGCCCAGTAATTCCGAGCAACGCTGGCCCCCTACGTCTTACCGCGGCTGCTGGCACGTAGTTAGCCGGGGCTTCTTATACCCGTACCGTCAAACCCTTGCGGGTGTTTCGTCCGGGTCGAAAGGGGTTTACACTCCGAGAAGCTTCATCCCCCACGCGGCGTCGCTGCGTCAGGCTTTCGCCCATTGCGCAAGATTCCCCACTGCTGCCTCCCGTAGGAGTCTGGACCGTGTCTCAGTTCCAGTGTGGCCGGCCATCCTCTCAGACCGGCTACCGATCAAAGCCTTGGTGAGCCGTTACCTCGCCAACAAGCTAATCGGCCGCGGGCCCCTCCTCCAACGCCCTTGCGGGCTTTGATTCCGGCGGCCGAAGCCACCGGAATGTCATGCGGTATTAGCCCGCCTTTCGACGGGTTATCCCCCTTTAGAGGGCAGGTTGCCCACGTGTTACGCACCCGTGCGCCGTGCGCCGATCTGCTGTATTGCTACAGCAGACTGCGCACTCGACTTGCATGTGTTAAGCACGCCGCCAGCGTTCGCTCTGAGCCAGGATCAAACTCTCATTTGAAACTGGTTGTTCTGCAATCGAGATTCCGGCTGGAGGCCGGGAAGTGATTTCAGAACGAACTTTTGATGATAATGTCGCTCGGTTCACTCATAAACCGAACGGGTTCTGGCACGTCTCATTCAGTTGTCAAAGAACGGGCTTCCTGGCTGGCAGGAAAGCGACTGCGGATTAAGGGATTGTAACATCGCAAACGAAGATGTCAAGGCGAAACGGCCACGCCGGCACGCCGGGCCACGCCGGCCACGCCACAGCCACAACAGATCGGGACGATTATCCACAGCGGTAATTCCGGAGGGAAGTTTTCTATTAGCAACAACTGGAATTAGGTTTCTCGCAGCTTGAACTTTTCTGGTGCGGCGCGAGGGATATACTTAGGGTGGCAGAAGAAGCGGCGCGAAGCCGTAAGCAACCTTGTTTGTGGCGGCGAGTTCTATGCTAAACGAGGATTATTAGAAGGCAAGAAAATGAGGACTAATCGAGAGAGTATTGGGCGACTCTTGGCAGCCGGGCTTTTGATCGTGGGATTCGCGGCTGCGATTCAGCCGACGGTTGCCTCGGCGCAACGGTCAAAGAAAGATAAGGATCAAGATCAGGAAGCTGCGCAAACAGGCCCGCAGTGCACACCGGGTACAGGCAGTCCTAGCGGAGCGGTGACTGCGTCCATGCCCACCGGCGACATCATTCGGCTATTCGCGCAGCACGAATCCGATTTCAAGGTGGCGCGCGACAACTATACCTATTCGCAAGAGGTGGTGGTGGAAGACGTGGCACCCAATCCCGGCGAATATCGCCTGGACAGCGACATTGTGTTCACGCCGCAAGGCCGGCGCTACCAAAAAGACACCTACGCGCCGCCGCCGAGCCTGCACGATTTCGACCTATCACCGGAAGACAGGAAGGACCTGGAAAACATCCAGCCGTTTGTGCTCACCACGGAAGATTTGCCGAAGTATGAGATTCAGTTTGCGGGGAAGGAAAAACTGGACGAGCTCAACACGTATAAGTTTTGCGTTGGTCCGAAGCGCATCGAAAAGAATCAGCGTTATTTTCGCGGCACGGTGTGGGTGGACGATCGGGATCTGGCGGTCGTGAAAACCGACGGCAAGGCCGTGCCGGACATTATTAAGGGCGATAACCAGAATATTTTTCCACGATTCGTGACTTACCGCGAAAATATCGAAGGCGCTTTTTGGTTTCCGACCTATACGCACGCCGACGATACGCTGCACTTCCGGCAGGGCGACGTGCGCATGCGCATGACGGTGCGCTACAAGAACTACAAACGCTTCGGGTCCACCATCCAGTTGGGACAATCGAACGAAATCCCCGGAACGCAGTCTAATCCACCGCAGACGCAGCCGACTCCGAACAAGTGACGTAAGCGGGAGGCGTTGCTAGCGCGCGGGTGCAGGGCGCTCGCCTGCTGCCGCCAAGCCCTTCTCCTGTTGCAAAGCGGATTCCGCAAAAAGACGGGCGAGCGAATCGCGGAAGGGAGGCGAAGCCACGCCGCGTTCGGTGATAATCGAGGTGATCAGGCGCCCGGGCGTTACGTCGAAGGCGGGATTGGCCGCCTCGACGTCGGGCGCGATCTGAATACCTCGGATATGGGTGACTTCGTATGCAGGACGTTCCTCAATGGGTATGCTTTCGCCAGAGGGAATGGAGAGATCCAGAGTAGAAATGGGCGCCGCCACGTAGAAGGGCACGCTATTTTCGCGTGCGAGCACGGCAATTTGGTACGTGCCGATCTTGTTTGCCGTATCGCCATTGGCGGCGATGCGGTCCGCACCGACGACGACAGCGCCGATTTTTCCCGCCTTGAGGAAGTGCCCCACCATATTATCGGTAATGAGCGTGAGTGGAATGCCGCCTTCGGCTAGTTCCCAAGCCGTAAGGCGGGCACCTTGCAAATAAGGGCGCGTCTCGGGAACGAAGACGCGCAGCTGTCGTCCCTGTTCGACGGCGATGCGGATCACGCCCAGCGCCGTGCCGATGCCGGCAGTGGCCAAAGCGCCGGCATTGCATTGCGTCATGACGTTGCCGCTTTCGGGCATCAAGGCAGCGCCGAAGCGGCCGATGGCTTCGTCGATGGCGCGCTTTTCTTTATGAATGAGGCGCGCCTCGGCAACGAGGGCGTCGCGTATGGTTTGCAGGTCCGCATACGCGGCGCAATCCTCGAAGCGGCGCCTCATACGCTGTAAGGCCCAAAAGAGGTCGACGGCGGTGGGCCGGGTGCGGGCCATGGTTTCGCAGATCAACGGAAATTCGCTACGCAACTCGGCGATGGACTGCGCTTGCGAGTGCAAAACGCCAAGGGCGACGCCCATTGCGGCGGCGACGCCGATGGCCGGGGCGCCGCGAATGACCATGTCGCGGATAGCGGCGGCGACGTCTCGGTAGTCGGTATAAGTACGGCACACAACTTCGGCGGGCAGGGCGCGCTGGTCAATCATGACCACGCCGGCCGGGGTCCATTCGATGGGCTGCACTATGCGCATGGAGGG
>Ga0209577_10004426_pt1 | contig 13223 bp, 4 predicted proteins | sample GraSoiAngelo_109_FD_185874 | JGI IMG/M metagenome (GOLD analysis project Ga0209577, IMG submission 185874) | Grasslands soil microbial communities from the Angelo Coastal Reserve, California, USA - 14_0903_12_20cm (SPAdes) (version 2) | ecosystem: Environmental > Terrestrial > Soil > Grasslands ... | reverse complement strand
GGGAATTGAAAACCGGCCGGCATCACTCCGATAACCGTGTAGTCTTGATCGTTCAGCTTGAGACGCTGGCCTACAGCGGTTGCTTCGCCGCCGAAGTGGCGCTGCCAAAATCCATAGCTCAGCACAACCACCATGTTGTGCCCGGCTTCCGCTTCATCGGTGGCGATACTTCTGCCCAGCTCCGTCTGCGCACCCAGCATCGAAAACAGATTCGCCGTCACGCGCGCGCCCACGATACGTTCGGCTTGATCGACTGAGGTCAGGTTAAGACTCTGATTGTTGAAGGCGGCGACCTGATCGAAGATCTGATGTTGCGTCCGGTAGTCTTCGTACTCGGCGGCCTTGGCAGTCAATCGTTCGATGTTCAGCTTTGAGAAGTTCCCCCAAATCAACACCAGCCGATCTGAGTCTCGATAAGCGAGCGGACGCAGCAAGACGCTGTTTACGACACTAAAGATGGCGGAGTTGGCTCCAATACCCAGCGCGAGCGTGATCAAAGCAATCGCAGTGTAACTCGGCCGCTTCACGAGACTGCGAAAACCGTATTGGATGTCCTTGACTAGTGGTTCCATAGTTTCGCTTCCTTATTCGTATCTCAGCGCCACCAGCGGATCGACCTTCGTCGCGCGGCGCGCGGGCAACCAACAAGCGAGCAGCGCCACAACGATCAACAACACAGTCACACTCCCGAAGGCCCAGGGATCGGTTGCGGTCACTCCAAAAAGAAGCTTGGTTAGCAAGCGGGCCAGTGCCCACGCGGCCAACAATCCAAAGCCGACGCCGCTGAGCACTAGTATCAAACCTTGTCTGAAGATCAGGTGAAGCACATTTGATGTTTGTGCCCCCAGGGCCAACCTTATTCCTATCTCGCGCGTGCGTTCGGCGACACTGCCCGCGAGCACTCCGTAAATGCCGGTTGCCGCGAGCACGAGCGCGACGAGTCCAAACGATTCGAACAGGATCAGCGCGAAACGCCGCTCGCCTGCAGAGGTCGCAAGCAATGCATCCATCGTTGCGACTCGCGCGATCGGTTGATCCTTATCGACCGACCAAATCGCTTGTTTAATCGTGGGAGTCAACCCGGCCAAACTCGCGTGCGCGCGGACGACAAGAGATTGCACGCTCTCCACAGACCATGATTGACTCGTCGGGATATACACTGAGTCGGGTTGATTCACTGCGAGCGAAACCTGCTTGACGTCGCCAACTACACCGATGACTGTGTACCAGGGTCTGTCGGTGGGTCCTACGTGGAGGCGCTGGCCGATGGGATCGCGATCACCGAACTTGCGTTTCGCTAACGACTCGCTGATCAAGACGACTTGTGGAGCATCCGCGCTGTCATGTTCATTAATAAGACGACCGCGGCGCAGCGGGATGCCGATCGTTTCGAAGTAACCCGGACTTATAGCGTAACGAAAGACGTTGTAACCGAGATTGGGATCGTCGCCTTCGAAGCGCGCCCCGTATTCGTCGTCGTCGCCGCTCAACGGCAATTGACTGGTGAAGGCTGCCGCTGTAACACCGGGAACCTGCCGTACAGCTTCCAAAGCCTGCGCGAAGAAGCGATCTGTCCTAGCCTGATCGAATCGGCGGCCTGACGTCTGTACCTGCATCGTAAGCATCCCGGCGGTATCAAATCCCGGCGAGATCGCGAACAGACGTTGAAGACTGCGCATCAATAATCCCGCGCCCACCAAAAGCACGAGCGCGAGGGCTACTTCAATGACGACCAAGCCGCGGCGCGCCAAATTTTGGCCGCCAGCGGTTCGCAGTGAACTCAGTTGCAGACTTGTGAGCAGATCGTTGCGCGACGCATAAACCGCCGGAATCAGCCCCACGATTAGTCCAATCAAGGTCGTAATCCCAAACGTGAAGACGAGCACTCTGGTGTTAACAACGATCGCATTCACGCGCGGCAGCCCGGGCGGGCTAAGAGCAACCAGCGCGCGCACGCCGAGGTCCGCCAATAACATGCCGGAGGCGCCGCCGAGTAGCGCAAGCAACAAACTCTCAGTCAGCATTTGCCGAACGATTCGCGTTCGCCCGGCGCCGAGTGCTGCGCGCACTGCAAACTCGCCACGCCGTTGTGTCCCGCGCGCCAGCAGCAGATTAGTTACGTTGATGCTCGCAATTCCGAGTAAAAGTATGACCGCGCCAAAGATTGCAAGCAGGGCGGGCTTGACGCCGGCCGTGACGTCGTCTTGAAGCTGATTCACAATCAAGCCCTTACCCATCGAGGCCCACGGCATTCTGGGAAACTCCGGTACTGGAGCATGCGCGATCGTGTCGAGCTCATGCCTCACCTGGTCTACTCTCAGACCATCGCGCAGCCGGCCAATCATGCGCAGGTGATGACCCCACGCGGTCCCTAATGACATGTCGTATTGCAGCGGCGACCAAACTTCCGCGGAGGGCGCCATGACGTTTTCAAAAGCGGGCGGCATCACACCAATGACGGAAAAGGACTGGTCGTCCAGGGTGACTTGGCGTCCCACGATCGTCTTGTCTCCGGCAAATCGTCGCAGCCAGAATGCATTGCTGATGATCGCGACGTGCGGGCCATGCTGGAGATCGTCTGATGAATCAAAATCGCGCCCCAGCGTTGGTGTCACACCCAACACTCGGAAGTAGCTCGCACTCACACGTTGGCCGGCAAGTCTTTCCGGCGGGGTCGTGCCGATGATGTTTGGCTGCCATGGTTTCATCACGGCGATAGCGTCAAAGGATTGACTACGTTGGGCCAACTCACGATAGGTGCCGAAGGCTTGCTCCACTCGCGAACCGTCGGCGCCGGCATACCAGATCGTCATGATGCGATTTGCCGATGGGTAAGGCAGTGGCTCGAACAATATTGGGTTCACCGCGCTGAAGATTGCGGTGGTGGCGCCGATGCCCAGTGCCAGCGTGAAGACAGCAATCAACGTGAAGCCGGGATTCTTCGAGAGGTTTCTGAAACCGAAGCGAATATCTTTGATTATTGATTCCATGCTTAACCTCATCTGATCGATCGGATCACTCTTAGCGCCGACATTTCTGTTAGAGTTCAACCCTCCATCGTTTGGTCAGAACCAAGTTCAACCACCCGCTAACGCAGGTGGTTCTGACATCATTCGTATCTCAGCGCCACCAGCGGATCGACTTTCGTCGCGCGGCGTGCGGGAATGTAACAAGCGAGCAGAGCGACCGCGCCCAGCAACAAGGCGACAGATATGAATGTCATTGGGTCGGTTGCGGTCACGCCGAACAGGAGACTCGACACGAAACGCATTACGATCGCCGCCGTAACGATTCCGGCGGCGATACCAACCACCGTTAGGAATATCCCTTGACCGATGACCAGACGAAAAACGTTACCGGCACGCGCGCCGAGGGCGATGCGGATTCCGATCTCATGCGTGCGTTGAGAGACGCTGTAAGCCATGACGCTATAGAGGCCGATGACGGCCAGCGTCAGGGCAAGCATTCCAAAGACACTTAGTAATTTGACTGCGAGTCGTTGGGCGAAGAGCGCAATGCCCGCATGTTCCGTCAGCGTCTTCTCGTCGAACAGGGCCAGGTTCGCATCCATTTGGCGCACTTCGTCGCGAACCCGCGGCAGCATCGTCAATGGGTCGCCCGCAGCGCGGATGACGAGCGTCATGGCAGAGCGATAGTTTTGCAGCATGGGTACGTACATAAATGACTGCGGCGGTTCGTTCACACTGCGATACTTGACGTCTTTCGCCACGCCCACAATTTCGACGGGTTGATCGTTGCTTAGCCGCATTCGTTGGCCGATTGGATTGCGATTCGCCCAATAGCGGCTCGCCATTGTTTCGTTGATGACGACGACGGCGGGCGCATTTTGGTTGTCGCGTTCGGTGAACTCGCGACCCGCCGCGAGCGGGATCTTCATCGCCTGAAAATAATTAGGACCAACGGTATCGAATTGAAAGTTCAAGTCTTCGTTCTTGCCCGGCGTGTAACCTTCGATGGAAGCACCCTGTGAAGTGTCGCCGAAAACGCTGAGCGGCAACTTGTCAGCAAAGCTGATTGATTGCACCCCGGGAATCTGCTTGAAGCGTTCCAGCAATTGCTGGTAGAAAACGAGACCCTTCGTTTGATCGTAGCCAATTGGAAACACGTCGAGTGAGGCAAGCAAAACGTGATCGGGATTGAAACCGGGCTTGAGCATTTGCGCGTATTGCAAGCTGCGGATGAACAGGCCTGCGCCGACCAGCGCGACGAGCGAAAGGGCAATCTGCGCGACGACCAAGGCGTTTCGCACACGGCCTTTCCGCCGTCCTCCGCCCATTGTGCCCGCTTCGTCTTTGAGTGTGGCCACGAGTTCGGGCTTTGACGCTTGCAACGCCGGCGCCAGACCAAATACGACTCCGGTTATCAGTGAGACTGCAAGTGTGAAGACAAACACGCGCCAATCAATCGTCAGGTTCAGCCAGACCGGAAGACCCAGGTCCGGAACGAACGAGACGAGCGTGCCGGCGGTCCATAACGCTAAGAGCAGACCGCACGCACCACCAAGCAGTGCGAGCATCAAGCTCTCCGTCAACAACTGCCGGACCAAACGCCGACGACTCGCCCCCAGTGCCAGACGAATACCGATCTCTCTACGCCGGGCCGTTGCGCGTCCAAGCAAGAGATTGGCGACATTGGCACAGGCAATCAGAAGTACGACACCGGCGACCGCCATCAAGATCGCTAAGACCGGCAGCAGAAACACCTGCGCGCCGTTCGGCTCGCGCGCCAACGTGTAGACGTCGACCCCGAGACTGTCTTCACTTTGTCGGTAAGCTTCAGCCTGTTGACGCACGATGCCTTGCAAATTGGCGCGGGCTTGCTCGCGCGTAACGCGGGGCTTGAGTCGCCCCATCACGTCAAGCCACTGATTGTTGCGTCCGGTCAATGAATTGTCGCCCGGCGTCATCTGCGGCTGCATCATCAAGGGCAGATATATGTCCGCCGCCAAACCAACGTAAGTGCCGTTGAAATCTCTCGGCGCAATGCCGACTATAGTGAAGCTGCGGTCATTCAACTGCACGGACTTTCCGACGAGAGTTTGATCCGCGCCGTAACGACGCTGCCATAATCCATAACTAATCACTGCCACCGGATGCGTTCCCGGTGTGCGATCCTCTTCGGGCAGAAAGCCGCGTCCGGCGACCGGTCGCACACCCAGCACGTCGAAATAGTTTCCCGACACGAACAGGCCCCAGACACGCTCTGGTCTGGTGTCGCCGCTCAAGTTAAATGGGTTCAAGTTAAAGGCAATCAATCCGTCGAAGACTTCGTTGCGATCGCGAAAGTCCTGATAGTCAGGATAGGACACAGAAATCGGACGATTACCACCGTGCTTTAATACGCCGTGAACCGTCACCAGTTGATCGGAGGCGACGACTCCCGGAAGCGGTCTTAGCAGAACTGATTTGACCCAGGTAAAGATCGTGGTGTTCGCGCCAATCCCGAGCGCGAGCGATATCACCGCCGCTAACGTCAAGCCGCGATTTTTCCACATCATGCGAACGCCGTAACGAATGTCTTGCCATAGATGTGTCATCAGAAACCTCTAACTTTCAATCGCCCACAAGCGCTAGCTAGTGGTTAAATTCTTTTTCAAGTCACTTTAGTAGCAGTAGCAATCGAACACCCGCCACCACAGGTGGCACTGACTTCATTCGTATCGCAGCGCCACCAGCGGATCGACTTTCGTTGCGCGGCGCGCGGGAATGTAGCAAGCCATGAATGCCACAATCGTCAGCACGGCCGGCACCACTGCAAATGTGACTGGATCTCTTGCACTCACATCGAAGAGTAAGGTGGCCATCAGCCGTGTCGTTGCCAACGCGCCGGCAAGCCCCAACGCAACTCCAACTAGAACCAGGCCCATTCCCTGACGGACCATCAACTTCAGAACATCAAATTGTCGTGCGCCCAAGGCCATTCGCACTCCAATTTCATATGTGCGTTGGGTGACCGCGTACGACATCACGCCGTAGATGCCTGCTGAAGCGAGGGACAGCGCAATCAAAGCGAAGATTCCAAGTAGAAGCAAAGTGAATCGCTGCGGAGCGATGGACTCGCTCAACTTGTCGTCGAGAGTTTGCACCTGAGCAACGGGCTGGTCTTTATCAATTACTCGAATCTCACGCTTGATCGCCGCGATGAGGCCGGTTGGGTCTACGGAGGTCTTAACGATCATATCTGTCGCCCGCGTAAAATCAGCCTTCCATTTGGGCGTGATCTGCGTCCAGGGCCGGTAAATTTGCGCGCGGCTTTCCTCGTTCAATCCGTTCTGCTTGACGTGGCCGACGACCCCTACGATCTCGCGCCAGCCCTCACTGTCCCCGCCGAACCGGAGCCGCTTGCCGAGAAATTCACGCGCGGGCTGGTTTGGAAAAGTCCGGGTAATGAACTCCTGGTCCACGATCACGACCAGCGGACTCTTCTCGGTGTCTTGAGCGTTGAATAGCCGCCCTTGAAGCAAAGGAATCTTCAGCGCATTGTGATAGTCCTCGCTTACGTCTTGTCTGAATGCAACCGGCCCACGCCCTGGCAAAGGTTCCGCTTGACCCTCGACAAGGTAATCAACGTCACTGGCGCGGCCGAGTGGAAAACCGGTGGCCACGGCGACGTGTTCCACCCCGGGAAGAGCTGAGACTCGCGCCATTGCCTCGCGGCAAAACGCGGCAGCTTGTGAAGCTTCCTTATATTTTGCGTCAGGCAAACGGATCCGGAAGGTCAAGACATTTCGCGGACTAAATCCCGGCTCAACGGACGTCAGACGATCAAAGCTCCTGACGATGAGCCCGGCTCCGGCTAACAACATCAGGGCCAGCGCAACCTCTGCGGCCACTAATGATTGGCGCAGCCGCCCGCCTGAGCCGCCGGACGAGACGCGGTAACCTTCCTTAAGCACCGCGTTCAAATCAGACCGTGGACTTTGTAATGCAGGGAAGAGGCCGGATAAAACGCCGACGATGAGTGTAATCAGAAACGTGAAGCCTAGTACTCGCCCATCAATGCTAACCTCGTCCATCCGCGACATCTCTCCGGTACTTAACTTGGAGAGCAGACTGATTCCCCACGTCGCCAGCAACAATCCAAACGCACCACCGATCAGAGAGAGCATGAGACTTTCGGTTATTAACTGACGCACTATCCGCCAGCGCGAGGCGCCGAGTGTGAGACGCAAGGCAATCTCCCTGCGTCTGGTCGTGGCGCGTGCCAACATGAGATTGGCAACATTCGCGCAGGCTATCAACAACATGAATGCTACGGCGGCAAAGACTACTCGTAACGATTGGCGCGAATCCCCGACGTAATCATCGAGAAAGGACCGAGTCGTCGCGCCTATGCCCGTGTTCGACTCGGGATATTGTTTTGCGAGGCGCGACGACAGGGCGCTCAGTTGGGACTGCGCCTGCTCGAGGCTCACGCCTGGCTTCATCCGGGCAGTCACCCGGACCGGGTGCGAGTTTCGATCCTGCATGAACTCCAGGTTATTGAGATAGCCCAGCGGGACGAAGACATCGTTGTTGATATTTGTGCGTCCGTAGAAATCAAACCATGAGGGCATCACGCCAATGACGGTCCAAGGTTCACCGTTGTACATGATCGTTTTACCGATGACATCGGAAGCGCCGCCGAATTGACGCTGCCAAAGTCCGTGACTAATCACGATGACTGGTGGGGTTCCGGGTTTGTTCTCCGCTTCCGTGAAGACGCGGCCCAGCAGAGGCTGAACGCCAAGAGTTGAAAAAAAGCTCGGTGTCACCAGGCGGCCAATCACTCTCTCAGGCTCATTCGCACCGGTGATCACTCCGCCTGTAGGCATACGCGCCGACATCTCTTCAAACACAGATTGCTGGGTTTGCCAGTCGAGATAATCCGGATAGGCAACTGAGATATCGGAAGCTTCGAGGGAATTTTCTGAGACTGCCACCAGGCGTTCGGCGTTCGGATAGGGCAGTGGTCTGAGCAGCACGGCGTTGACCACGCTGAAGATGGCCGCGTTAGCGCCAATGCCAAGCGCCAGCGTAATGACCGCGATCAGAGTGAACCCTGGTTTCTTAACCAGCGTCCGCAACCCGTGTCGTAGATCGTGCCAAAGACTCTGCACCTTTTTCCTCCCAAGTCGTTTTCGATATCGCCTCGACCCACCCGCTACCGCAGGTGGTACTGACTTCATTCATAACGCAGCGCCACCAGCGGATCGACTCTCGTCGCGCGGCGCGCGGGGACATAGCACGCGAACAGCGCAACGGCTGCGAGCACCACAGCAACAGCCATAAACGTTACGGCATCGGTTGGGCTGACTCCGAAGAGCAAACTGCTAATCAGACGCGTTAGCGCGAAGGCCGCGGCCAAGCCGATCACAATGCCGATCAGAACTAGCGTCATTCCTTGTCCCGCGATCAACTTAAAGACCGTGCGCTGCTGTGCGCCCAGAGCCATGCGAATTCCGATCTCGTTCGTTCGGCCGGCGACGTTGTAGGACATCACGCCGTATAACCCGATGCAGGCCAGCAGCAACGCCAGCAGTCCGAAGAAGCTGGAAAGTTGAGTGAGCATGCGCTCGGTTGTAAGCGACCGGTCAACAATCTCACTCATCATGTGAATCTCGGGTGCGTGCAGTGCCGGGCCAATCTCTTTGACGGCGGTGCGAATCCCGGAAGCTACTGGTATCGCATCCGTCACGCGAACTTCAAACGTGGCATGCGGCGCTGCGCTTTTAGAATGGAAATACGCAAGGTAGCACTGGCTCGGGGTTGGTTCGCGGAGGTTGTTGTACTTCCCGTCGGCAGCGACGCCTACTACGACGATTTCGAAAGGATGATCACGATCAGCGCGCAAGTGGCGGCCGATGGGATTGGCGTCGCCGAAAAAGGCACGGGCCATGGTCTGATTGATCACGCCAACGCGCTGTGTGTTTCCTTCGTCCTCCGGCCCAATTTCACGGCCGGCGAGAATCGGCATGGCAAGCGTCGAGAAATATTGTGGCCCAACAAAGTCGAACGTCGCCGATCTTTGTTGGCCCGGCGGCGGCGCGTCACCGTGCAGCCACACGGTCATGTCAACTTCGCCCCAATTGAACAGGCCTCGCGATGACAAGGTTGCGGCGCTCACACCCGGCACTGTACGAAGGCGCTCGAGCAATCGACGATCAAGTTGCGTAAGGGCCGCGCCTTTGAAGTCGGATGGTTCAGGATAAATGCTCAGTAACAGCAGATGATCGCGGTCATAGCCCGGATTTAAATGCGTTAACTTTTGAAAGCTGCGCATCAAGAGTCCCGCGGCGATCAGCAGCATGAAGGACAGCGCGACTTGTCCAACCACGAGGATTTTGGCTGCCGGCAATCTTCCACCCGAAACGTTGCTCGCCATTGTTCCAGTCGCGGACCCTCTAAGTGCGGCGTTTAAATCGACACGAGTCGCTCGAATAGCCGGCGCCAGACCAAACAAAATTCCCGCAACTAGCGAGATCGCCAGCGTGAAGAGAAGAATTCGCGCGTCCGGATGAAGATCGAGCGGCACGGGGAACGCGCCTGAGGAAACCAGTCGCAGGAGGACCGCATCTGCCCATTGAGCAAAAAGCAAACCCAACGCGCCGCCTATCAGCGCCAGCGCTAAGCTTTCCGTCAAAAGTTGCTGCACGAGCCGTCTTCGGGTAGCTCCCAAGGTCACGCGCAAGGCAATTTCCCTCTGACTTGCAGTGGCGCGCGCCAACAGCAGATTCGCAACGTTGGCGCATGCAATCAAGAGCACCAGGCCCACCAGCGCCATCAAAATTAATAAGGGCTGGCCAAACGATTCATGCATTGTGGAAGCGCCTCGACTGCCCTCAACCAGCGCAATGTTCTGGTTCAAATATTCGCGGCGCTCGTCAGCCGAAACTTCTCCGGCTTCTGCTTGAAGCATCTGTTGGAAGACAAGGTTGATGCTGGCTCTTGCTTGCGCCGCAGTCACGCCCGGTTTGAGCCGAGCCATGACTTGCAGCCACATGACCTGTCCTTCGCTTCTAACCTTCGGTGGTGAAAGTGCGTCTCCCCATGCCGGAACGACCTCCATCTGCATCGTCAACGGAATCCAGATGTCTGTTGCGTGGCCGACGGTCTCGCCCGAGAATCCTTCAGGCGTAACACCGATAATGTCGAATGTAGTCTGACGAGTGCGAATTTTGCTGGAGAGCGCTGCCGGGTTGAGTCCGTAATGGTTCTTCCAATAATCATAGCTGATTACTGCCTCCGGGGCGTCTGGCGCTTTGTCCGCCTCATCAGAGAAAGTGCGGCCGCGAATAGCGTTCACTCCGAGAACTGAAAAGTAGGCGCCGCTCACCAGACTAACGCGAGCGGGTGCAGCGTCGCTGCTCTGGCTGGCGTTCGCATCCGCGACATCCAGACGGAGCAGGTTGCTATTGCTGGCGAAGATACCGGAAAAGACCTGATTATGATCGCGCAGCCACTCGAATTCGTGATAGGAAAAGAGAGTCCGGTTTTCGGTCTCCCAACCCTTTCTCCACCCTTGTGAATCAGGATCCGAGAGGATGACGAGCTGCTGCGGATCCCTCACGGGCAGCACGCGCAGCATCACTGCATTTGTGACTGTGAAAATAGCCGTATTGGCGCCAATGCCGAGCGTGAGAGTTAACACGATGATCGCGCTGAAGCCCGGACGCTTCAACAACCTTCTAATCGCGTAGCGAATGTCGCTGAATAATGTTTCCATGGCGTCTAGTCAGAACCACCTGCCAAAGCTGGTGCCTTAATTCTTTTTCAAGTCGACTCTGATATTGCATTGAACCACCCGCTACCGCAGGTGGTACTGACTTCATTCGTAACGCAGCGCCACCAGCGGATCTACTTTCGTCGCCCGCCTACCCGGTACATAGCAAGCCACGAGTGCCACGCCTGTTAGCAGGGCCGCAATACTTACGAACGTTACCGGATCGGTTGGGGCGACGCCGAAGAGCATGGTCCTCATCAAACGCGTCAGACTGAAAGCGCCGATCAAGCCCAGCGCGACCCCAAACAGGACGAGGACCATTCCTCGTCCGAGCACCATTCTGAAAACGTCTCGCCGCTGCGCCCCGATAGCCATGCGAATACCGATCTCGTGCGTGCGTTGAGTGACGGTGTAACTCATTACGCCGTAGATGCCGACCGCTGAGAGGATCAAGGCAAGCGAGGCAAGGACCGCGAGCAGGGCCATTGAGAGCCGTTCGGTCGCGAGCGATTGGTCCAGGGTCTTCTCCATCGTGCTCACGTTGAAAACGGGTTGATTCGGATCGAGCGTCTGAACTTCGCGCCGTACGGCGGCGATCACGCTCAAAGGGTCTGTCGTCGTGCGGATGATCAGGCTCATTCGCGGTGAGAGCATTGGTAACAGATCGTCGGGAGCCTGATTGAAAGGCAGATACAGTTGTGGTTGAACTCGCTCTTCGGCGTCCAGGCCGAAGTGTTTGACGTGCGCCACGACCCCGACAATCTCAGCGTCAGGGTTGTCCTTGCCGTCGCCCGCAAGGTAATGTCCGATCGGTTCTTCGTTGGGAAATTGCTGGCGCGCGAAAGTCTCGTCAATCACGGCGACCCGCGGGCTGTGTTGAGTGTCTTGCGTGGTGAAGAACCTGCCTTTGATAAGGCGAATGCCCATTGCTGGCAGGTAATCGGGACTCGGGATGTAAAGCATCGTCTGCGGTTGTTTGCCGGGTTCGGGTTTTGGGCGCCCGACGATGGCGAACGAACTGTCCGCTGTTTGGCCCAGCGGTATTCCATTTGAAAATGCCGCCGACTCGACGCCCGGCAATGCCTTGATGCGTCCATTTAAGTCGTTGAAGAAGTTGAGGACTTTCGCGCCTTGATCCTGCTTCGCATTAAGCGCAAGTTGCATGGTCAGCAGATTCTGCGGCTTGAAGCCAGGATCGGTATCCAGGATGCGCACGAAGCTCTTGACTAGAAGTCCGGCGCCGACTAAGAGCACGAGCGAAAGCGCTACCTCGGAAACAACCAGCATGCTGCGCAACCATGCGCTTCGTCCGCCGGGCCCTGAGCCACGCCCCCCTTCTTTGAGGGTGTCGTGCAAATCGGACTTGGCGGCGGCGAGAGCTGGAGCCAAACCAAAAAGGATGCCGGTCACGAGCGAAACGAGCAGCGTGAAGATAAGAACGCTACTGTCTAATCTGATCACCGCCGTGGTTGGCAAGGTGTCAATGCTGGCGGAGCGAAGCAGGTCAATTCCCCACACCGCGAGGAGCAATCCGATAATGCCGCCAAGAAAGGCGAGCAATACGCTCTCGGTGAGTAGTTGGCGGATAATGCGCAGACGTCCCGCGCCGAGCGCCGCCCGAATCGCCATCTCTTTTTGTCGAGTCGCGGCCCGCGCTAGAAGTAAGTTGGCGACGTTCGCGCAGCCGATGGCCAGAACAAAGCCGACGGCGCCGAGCAAGATAAGCAACGGCCGGCGCACGTCGCCGACGAAAGCTTCGTGCAACGGCGTAAGCGTGGCGCTGTTTCCCTTCATGCCGTACTGCACGCCGATGCGCTGGGCCATTGCAATCAATTCGGCGCGTGCTGTCTCAACCGTCACGCCGGGCTTCAAACGCGCAATCGCGTAGATGCCGGGATGATTGCCGCGCTCCTTCATCTCGTCGGCGCGCAATCCGATGGGCACGAACACGTCGGTTGGCGTGCCGAAGACGTAAGTTGCAGGCAGCACACCGATGACCGTGTAGCTCGCGCCGCTCAGGGTTACTTGTTTGTTGATGATCGCAGAGTCGGAACCGAAGCGACGCTCCCACAAGCCGTGACTTATGATGCAGACCGGATTGGCGCCCGGGCGGTCTTCTTCCGCTGCGAAGCTGCGCCCCACGGCAGGTCTGACGCCAAGCACGTCGAAGAACTCCGCCGATACTCCTCTTCCCGCCAGACGTTCCGGCTCATCCGTGCCGGTTAGATTGAGGCTGCGAAACTGCATTGCCGCGATCCCGGAAAAGACTTTGTTTTGCTCGCGCCAATCGAGGAAGTTCGGATACGAGATGGACATCTGCGGCACATTCGGGCTGTCTTCCGAGAGCCGCACGAGTTTGTCAGGGTCCGCATAAGGTAGCGGCCGCAAGAGCGCCGCGTTGACAACCGAGAAAATCGCTGCGTTCGCGCCAATTCCCAGCGCCAACACCACCACCACAATCGCGGTCACGCTCAAATTCTTGCCCATCATTCGCACCGCGT
>Ga0209577_10004424_pt1 | contig 13231 bp, 10 predicted proteins | sample GraSoiAngelo_109_FD_185874 | JGI IMG/M metagenome (GOLD analysis project Ga0209577, IMG submission 185874) | Grasslands soil microbial communities from the Angelo Coastal Reserve, California, USA - 14_0903_12_20cm (SPAdes) (version 2) | ecosystem: Environmental > Terrestrial > Soil > Grasslands... | reverse complement strand
CCTGCTGCTGCGCCGGAGCGGCAAAAGGCAAAAACAGCGCTGCCGCCACCAGGGCTAGCAGGGAAGCAGCCTTGCGTCTCATCCCTGGCCTCCTTTGAGTTGCGCGGTCGCGGCGTCGTACGCCGCGTTGACGGCGTGCGGTAACGCGCTGCGTTTCCGCACCCGCGGAGCTCACCGCCCCGCGTCTGCGGATTATACCCGAAATCGGAAATCTAGATGGGAAGTGTTGGAAACGGGCGGGCGTTCACGACGTTCACGACACAGTCTTCGAGTGCTGCGCCCTTGGGAGTTGCCAATGAGTAGAGGGTTCGACCGGATGATTATGCGAGAGCAGCGGGCGACTTCAGGTAGCGGCTGATTAGGGTATCGGCGGTGCGGTAGGTGAACGCGATCACGCTGGTGGTGGGATTGGCGGCGCCGTTTTGCGGGAAAGTTGAGCCGCCCAGAATAAACAGGTTCGGCAGCTCCCAGCTCTGGCCCCAGGGATTGACCACTGACGTCTCCGGCGACTTGCCCATGATCGTGCCGCCCTGCACGTGCGTGGATTGGTAGCGCCGCGCGTCGTAGCGCTCGAAACTCGGCGGACCGATCACGGCCTTGGCGCCCATGGCGCGGGCGAGCTCGGCGGCCTTGGCGGTGGCGAACTTGACCATCTCGAGCTCGTTTTGGCGCCAGTCGATTGTCATGCGCAGCAGCGGATCGCCGAAGTGGTCTTTGTAGCGCGGATCGAGATCGAAATAGTGCGTCTTGTAGGCGATGTGCTCCCCGGAAAAGCCAATGCCGGCGACCTTGTCGTACCATTCGATGGCAGCCTTTTTCCATTCCGAGCCCCAGCGCGCTTTCACGGTCGGCGGTACAACACCAAAGCTCACAACGGGTTGAAAACCCGTGCCCGCCACGCGGAACGTTCCCCCGCGGATAAACGGCAGGTTGCTGTGATCGAAAGCATCGCCGTCAAAATCGCTGACGCAGATGCCAGTCGGGGCGGCGCCCATGAAGCGGTTGAGCGGCTTATCGACGAAAACCTGCGTCCCAGCGCTGACCTGATGCGTAAGGTTGCGGCCGACGGCGCCCTTGCCCGTCGTGGGATCGTACTGCTCGCCGATGCCGGAGAGCAGCATCAGGCGCGTGTTGTTCAGCGTCCATGACCCGAGAATGACCAGATCGGCGGACTGGAAGCACTCTTCGCCGTTGGCGTCGATATACTGCACGCCCCCCGCGCGCTTGGCGTTTTTGTCGAAGACGATCCGCCGGACCGCGCAATTGTTGCGCAGCGAGACACTCTTTTGCTTCTCCAAGAGCGGCAGCAGCGTGTTGGTCGGCTGGGCCTTCGCGCCGATCATGCAGCCGAAGCGGTCGCAAAATCCACAATAGGCGCAGCCCGGGCGCGAGATGCCGTCGGGATTCGTGTAGGGCACGCTGAGGGCTGCGGCCGGATTGGGATAGGGGTGATAGCCCAGTGACTTCGCCGCCTGTTCAAACAGCGCCGCGGCGTATGGCAGCTTCATCGGCGGCGTAGGATATTCCTCGCTGCGCGGGCCCTCGAAGAGATTTCCGCCTTCGATCAGCTTGCCCTTGATATTTCCTGCTTTACCGCAAACGCCCATCAGCTTGTCGCCGCGGGTGTAATACGGCTCGATCTCGTCCCAGGTGACGCCCCAATCCACGATGGCGTGGTCCTCGGGCAGCTTCTTGAGGCCGTAGCGCTCCACGGTTTTCGTGTACAGCTCGAAAAGATCGGCGACGTACCGCGGACAGGTGGCGCCCCAGTGTTCTCCCGCGCCGCCGGTACCTGTGCCGGGCAGAAAATTGCCAAGCTGGCGGATGGGCACGGCGCGGTCGCGCATGTTGTAACGCAGCGTGACCGTCTCCTGCGAATAATCCTGCATCATGCGGAAGCGCACGTTGAATTCAAGTTCATCCATGCCGCCGAGGTAATCGGGCAGTTTGCGCGCGCCGCCGCGCTCGAGCACGACCACGGAAAGCTGAGTACGCGAGCCGAGTTGCGTGGCCATCAACAGGCCGGACCAGCCGCCGCCGATGATGACGGCATCAACCTTTGGCAGATTCTTCATTTAACGATCACCGAAATTCTTTCGCGGTCCCCATCCTCCAAATTTGCCATTCTGAGGGCCGCACTTGCCCGAAGAATCGGCGTTTGGAATTCCCTGAACTGTCATTCTGGGAGCCAGCTTCTTCGGCCCGAAGAATTTCTCCGTAACGGCCTCAACAGAGAGATGCTCCTCTACCCAGCGCACGGGCGACGTGCGCTGAGGACCCTGGCTCCGCTTCAGCGTGAGACCATCGCCCTAGGCGCTCGTCTTCTTTCGTTTAGGCTCGCTTCGCGTTTGCTCTTCGCTCGGGCGCACCGGCTCCGGCACCACCTGGCTCAGGCTCATCGGCTTGGGCCGGAAGGCTTCGCCGTTGTGCTTATCGATGTCGTTGACGTTGCTCATGCGCGGACCCGGGAAGCCGATCAATTGCCAGCCCACCATGTCCACGTTACCGCCATGAATGGGATCGCAAAACATGCCCTCGATGGAGTTGCGACGCAGCAACGTAAAGAAAACGGAATCTTCGATGTGCTTGAGCTTCTCGTCCTGCTGCGCGGGTGGGAGTGCGTCGAAGCCGGCCAGGTCCTTCAGCCCCTGCCGGTAAACATCGCGCGGCGTGGCTTTGCCTTGGTAGCCGAATTCTGCCGCGAGTCCGTCTTCGAAGGGCTCGTGCGTGTAACGCCGGGCGTCGCGTCCCCAGGGGCCGGCAAGCTGGCGATCGATGAAGATCACCACGCCTGCTTCGTGGGCGCCCGGGCCGGCATCGTCGCTCGGGAAAATACGCGAAGCCGCAGCCGCTACGAGGGCGGCTTCCGATTCGGTGAAAAAGCGCAACGGGATGCGCAAAGTCTTTGACTGTACGGATTTGTCAGGCTTGCCGCCGGATTTATCGGATACGGGCTTAGCTTGCCCCGGCCTATCTTGTGCGCACAGGCGGGAAACCTTGCGGTCTAGCGAATAAACCAACACTCCGCCTACGCTAGCCGCGGAAAGAACCAAGAAGTGCCGGCGCCGCATGCGCCGCAGTCTACCACAGGTCGCGCCCGATGGCGGACAAGGACTTGGCTCGCCCCCGGTCTGCACTTGTCATACAATTCCTACGTCCCCACGTAAACCGTATATTTCCCGGGTCATTTTCCCGCACAAGGAGACCAATGCAGTTTTACACGCAGGACGAATGTGAGGCGTGGCTGGCGGAGCGACGACGGCAGCGGCCCAATTTGGTGCCCGATATTCACGTCGTGCGCGTTGCCTACCCGGCCGAGCATCACCGTCTTTACTTCATCGCTCGCTTCATCGCATTCTCTCTGCCTCACCGGATGAAGACACTGTTGTGGATCAAAGAGTGGGGTATGTGGTCCAGCAGCGAGAATTGGCATCTGTATTACAAATTACGCCAAGCCTACGGTGACAAACGGTCGCTGCACGACGCTCCCGGGCATTTGTGCCTTGAGCACGAAGGCGAAACTCTAGCGTCCTTCTTGCAGATCGCCATGTTCAACGGCTGGGGCGGCTATATTTTGACAGAGGCAAACAAGGTGAACGCATTTTTCAGCCACGACAGTCACATCGATTTCTACGCGGAAGACGACCAGAACCTCGCCGAAATTCGCAAGTCGCTGGGACCGGACGAATCTGCTGTCGGCTAGCACTGTGTGTATCGAGGAACCCCGGGCTCCTGGCGCCCGTTTTGCTGGGCGCCGTACGCATCGCCGGGAGTCTTACCCTGTAGCGATCCCGCCGGTTAGGTTGCCGAAGCCAAACGTTACCATGATGCTGATCCGAAATGCCCTCGGCTTACCGTCAATGCCAATCGCGGGACTTATACGCCAGCGACCCACCGCCTTTATCGCTCGCTCGGTCAATCCGTAATCGAGTGCCTTAAGGACTGCTATTTGCTCCACTCTGCCACGCTCGGAGATCGTCGCTTCGAGAGCAACGATACCTCGGACATGCAACGAGCACGCCTTAAGCGTTAGGGAGGGCTCGGGGCAGTGCACACAGGCGGGGTAGCGGAGGATTTCCTTGGTGCGCTGCGCGGCGACCGCCGGATTTTGTGCCCGAGTTGAAGTCGTTGGGATTAACGCAGACCGCATCACGGAGGCGATCAGCAATGCTTTAGGCCGCAGCCCACTTAGACTGTACGCCGAAACGAGGAGAGGGCGAATTTTGCAGGAAAGCTTGTGAGTCTAGAAAAGCGGGTGCTCGATCCTGGCGCCAGTTGAACAACATCGGAATCCTTCAGCCCTTGCCCCACCCTTGCTCATTCGGCTGCTCCGGAAGCGCCCCGCCTGATGCAAGTGCTGCCCGCGGGGCTTAGTTAACAGGACTGGATGGTCGCGCCCCTCCCGGCGTGGCCTCGCACGAGGACGTCTCACCTGAAGTTGCGAGCCGCGCGGCGGATGGCGCGATCGATGCGCGCCAGCGGTAGCTGCACCACGCCGCCGTGCCCGGGAGCAAGGCAGGTGGGATTGAGATCGCGAAGTAACCGCGCGCTTTCGAGCGCCAGCTTCTTGTCCCAGGTAAAGAGCGCGGGAAAAGGGAAGAGCAGCCGCAGGTCGCCGGCCACGGCCACGCCTCCGGCGGGCTGAAAAGCGTCGCCCGCCAGCAGCGCGCCATTGCGTTCATCGAAAAAGGAGACGTGGCCGGGCGTATGCCCCGGTGTCGAGAGAGCGCGCAGCGAGCCGACGTGATCTCCAGGGTGGAGCAGATCCGGCTTGGTCTTCACTAGCGCAAAACGGCCGCGGATCTTCCTCTGTGGCTCCGTGCAGTCTAGCGAGAAATCCTGATCCAAGAGCCGCGATTCGCGGGCGCCGATGAACACCTGCGCGCTTGGCAAAAGCTCGCAGATGGCGTCGAGCGAGCCGGTGTGGTCCATATGCGCGTGGGTGAGCGCGATGCGGCGGATGGGCAGCTCGAGACGCAGGGCAATTTCCACGATGCGCGTGGAACGGCCGGGAAGATTCGCGTCCACCAGCGTCAGGCCGTCGTCTTCGCGCACGAAGTACGAGTTGATCGGCGCGCGGCCCACGAGACGAAACAGGTCGGGCATCTCACGGATCAGTTTCATCGATCTCGTCTTTTGATTCTCGAATGGCCCATTAGGACTGCGGGATTGTAGCCTAGGTTCGTCTCCGGTACGCAACGTGGAGAGATTCTGCGGTCGCTGCGGCGACCTCAGAATGACACCTTCTCTGCTTATCATGCGGAGGAAGCGCGCCGTCGCCCACCTTTGTCATTCTGAGGGCCGCTGTGTGGCCCGAAGAATCTCTCCTGGCCAGCTCCTGCCAAAATAGAGCTTCCTGGACGGCAAGATCGCCGGCGATACAAAAGACATTGCGGGAAACGCGACATCGCCGGCGCATTTCGGATCCGGCGCGGGCGGCCCGCCGATAAAATATGATCATGCCGCGCGCCATCAAGGGCCTCGTGCAATTCATGTTCGGCCTCGCGCTGGTTTGCTTGTTCATGTACCCGCGCATGGCTCCAATGATTCGGACGTCGCGCGCTCTAAAGGCCCGCACTTCCACACGTCCGGCGGGGCGCCCCGCGGGACAGGGAAGTACACCATCGGGCGCGCAACGGGAGCTCATCGTCTCGTTCGCGAGCGACGTCTCGCTACGCAAAAACGCTACGCTCGACGTGCGGGAGGAGTTCGCAGTGCACAGCGAAGGCGACTACTTCCGCTACGGAATGATCCGCGACCTTCCCATCGACTCCGAAGCGCGTTGGGACCGGCGCCTCGTCGGCGAATGGACCAAAGACACCGGCATTCGCGTCAAAATATTGGAAGTCAGCGAGGATGGCGCTCCCGTCTCCTACGAGCAGGGCAGCGATTCGGGCTACGAGCAGTTGCGCATCGCGCCTTGGGAGCCGCTCGCGCCGGGCGATCATCGCTTTGTAGTGCGCTACGAAGCGGATGGCGTGCCCCAGTTCCTGGCCGATCACGACCAGCTCTACTGGAACGCGCTTGGCCACTATTGGCGATTGCCGGTGGACGAAGCCGTCGTGCGCGTGCACTTCCCGCCTGAGGTGCCGGCAGACGTAGTGACGGCCGAAGCCTACGCCGGCGGGCGCGGCGCGAGCCCCGGGCGCTTCGGCGGAACACAACTCGAGCACAGCGCCATTGCCGATGGGCTCGAGTTCCGCGCAGCAAACCTCGGCCCGGCGCAGAGCCTGAGCGTGTCGCTCAGTTGGCCGAAGGCCTTCCTGATGCCGCCGGCACTGGGACCGCTAACGCGCGATGGTGTCCTGCTGATTGCGCCGGTGCTGCTGCTCCTCTACTACCTCATCGTGTGGCTGGCCCTGGGGCGCGAGCCCCAACGCGGCACCATAGCCATCCAGTATCAGCCGCCGCAGGGCCTTTCCCCTTCGGCCATGCGCTACATTCGCACCACCGGCTGCGACGGCCGCACGCTGGCAGCAACGGTCGCGCAGCTTGCTGCGCGCGGTTGCGTTAGCATCGAGCCCCAGACAGGAAATCAGGCCGGAAAATATAAGGTCACGCGGCTCAGTGGGGTCGATCCCAAAAACCTGCAGCCGCCCTTGGCCGCCGAAGAACTGAGCGTCTATGGCGCACTCTTCGAGGACGACAGCTCGTCGGTAGTCCTCGATCCAAAAAACGGCGGGCCGTTGAATCGCTACCTCATGCGCATCAACATAGAGGTGCAGAAGAGGCTGAACAATCTCTACTTCACGCGCAACGCACGCTGGCTGGCGCTGGGCACGTTTGCTTCTTTTCTCACCGCCATGGGGATGGCGCTTACGGCGCAGGGCCGAAATGGCGACCGGTTCACGCTCGTATTCCTTACCTGGTGGTTTTTCTTCTGCTTCTTTTTCCTAGGGCTGATCGCGGTGATGACGCTGCTGCCGGCGATCGGCCGCGCGATGCGCGGACTGGGCGGCGCAAAAGAAGTGGCCATCGGCTCGCTCGTGGTTGCCGCATTTGGCGGGGGCGGCGTCGCGGTTCTATGGCAACTGAAATCTGGCGCGTCGCTGGCCTATGCACTGTCGTTGCTGGCGCTTGTGGTCATCAACATCGCGGCGTTTCCCGCGCTCAAGCGCCTGACGCCGCGCGGCCGTCAGGCGCGCGAGCAGATCGAAGGTTTCCGCATGTTTCTCGAAAAAGTGGAGCAGGACCGCATGCGGCGAGTCGACGCTGCCGACGAGCATGCGGCTTCTTCTTCCGAATTTGTGCCTTACGCCATCGCGCTCGAAGTGCGCGAGGCCTGGGGCGATCACCTCGCCGAAGCCTGCGTGGTCGTCACGACCACGCGTTAGCATCGACCGCGCGCCGTGACGCACGCGGCGAATTGCGTCACCCAGTCGACGGTGTCATTCCGAGAAAGTCCGGCCCCTAACCACGCGCGCGGCAGACACCGCCGAGCGGACGACGAGGAATCTGCTCTTTTGGTGTGGCCAGTTTCGCGAAAAGCACATCCCTCGTCGTCCAGCCTTGTTTCGCCCAATCTCCCTGCTAACACGAAGGCGCCTGGCCCTCGGGATGACAACTAAAGAATAGCCCGTGCCATTTCTATTTCTCTGCGGCGAATTCAAACTCCATGGCTTTGCCGCGCACGATATAGCAAAGATAGTGCTCCCAGAAGCGGCGGTAGCGCGGGAAATGATTGACCAGAAACTCGAATCCCAGCCATTTCCAGAACGAAAGCAGCTTCACGCCCACGGAAACTTCGCGAAACCGCGCCTCGGAGTAGTAGCCGAAGCCGCCGTGCTTCGGGCCAAAGTAGCGGAAGCTGAAGCTATTGAGATGATTCTTGTGCGTCGGATCGCAGAACGAACTGTAGTCGGTGTAATGCGGCGTTTCGATGCGCAGCGTGCCGCCCGGCTTCAGCAGGCGATGGAACTCCTCCATGGCGCGGAGGACGTCGTTGAGGTGTTCGATCACGTGAATTGCCGTGATGCGGTCGAAGCTGTCGTCAGCGAAGGGATACGGAAATTTATCGAGATCGACCAGCACGTCGGGATGACTCGCGGGATTGCGGTCGATGCCAATCGCACCGGGCTGCTTTCGGATCCCGCAGCCGACGTCGAGCACAAAGATCGGCATATGCGGAGGCAGTCCCGCCGCGTGAACTTCACGGTGCGCGCCCGCCTGACCGGAGACTTTGGCCGAACGACGCTCACTCGCAGTGCTACCCACTGTTCTCATCGAGCGAATCCGAGCTCCCGGCCGCTATCTCATCGCGCGCCACGGCCTAAGTCAAGCGCCCGGGCGCCGGAGTGTCTCCCGGTTGTCATTCTGAGGGCCGCTTTTGCCCAAAAGTCGACCCGTTCGAGCCTTTGCGGTTCAAGAAAGTCGGCCCGAAGAATCTCTCTTCATTCGACGTAATCGGAAAGTTCCTTCGAGTGTACGATGCAAACCCGCTCAGGATGACACAATTACGACACCGGGCTGGACGCTTGCGTTCTGATCGCGTGCCTTCACTGCGCCGTCCCTTGAAATTGCGCAAGGAGCGTATACTGCGGATAACGAGGCAAATGGTTGTTTCCATGCAACCGACTCTCGGCAATGCGAAACTAACGCGGTTGATTTTAGCCTCCGCTGCGCTGCTCGCCTGTTCTGTCATCCACGCGCAGGATTTGAGGACTTACCTTCTGGCCGCTCGGCGCAGCGGCGCCATCGAAATCATCGATCCGGCAAGCCTGTCCACCATTGGCCGCATCCATTTCGATCTCCCTCCCAAGAGCGTCGGGCTCAATGGGGTGTCCGCGAGCGCTGACGGCGCGACACTTTACGTGGAAGGGCCAATTCCAAAAACTAACGGCTGTTGCCTGCTCTACGCCGTGGATCTAGCGACATTCGAAACGAAGGAGGTCGCCGATATTCCGGGAACCGCTTCGCGCGCAGCCTTCGTCACTTCCGACGGCATTACCTATCCCGCCGCGGCCCTGCGCGGCAAGGCGCCGCGCTTTTCCGGCAAGGATTGGTGGCCGAAGGGTATCTGGATGGACGATCGCTTCCTTTACTATGACGCTAAGGCAGATGGCTCGTCCGGCCGCCTGCGGTCCATTTCACCCAATGGCACACTGAGCGCGGATGTTTCCGTTGAGCCCTTTGCCAAGGTTCCAGGTTGTTCCTCATATATGGAAACGGGACTTGCCGGAGCAGCGGATAATGTCTTCCTGTACGAAATGTTCGGGTGGATTGGAGATTGTCGCACGAGCTGCAGCGGAGTTCCGGGTGGCGCCTGGATCGTCGATCCTGACGGTGGCCGATTGCTCGATCACGTCGCGCCGGATTTATATTTCTCGGAACTGGTCGTGGATCCCGAGAGAGGCGAGCTTTATGGCATTTCGGTATACGATCCCAACTGGCGCGGCGGGGTAGAACTCGTGCGCATGGATGCACAGGACGGAACGATTCCGCAATCGCGCGTTTTGGAGTCGGATTTTTGGCGCATCGCCTCCGCGCCGCTGCGCAGTGTTCCTCAGGCTGACGTGCGCGCCCTTACTTCCGTGAAGAAGTAGCCGATTCCGAGGTGTCGGAATAGACATACGCGGCGCCGGCGTTCACCGCGGTCGCGTCCTTCTGATTGCCGTTCAGGCCCCGGGTTCCGCCGTTTTCTTTGGTGGAACCGACGGCCAGTACTTTGCCGTCCGCATTGAGCGCGACGGCGATGCCGAATTCCGCTCCCGGCTTGGTGTTAGAAGCTTTCACATATGCGGCGGGATTCCACGCATCGCCGCTGCGCGTATAGACGTAGACAGCGCCGGAGTCCTCCGCGGTGATGTCATTCATGTCGCCGTTGATGCCCTTGGCGCCGCTATCTTCGAGATGCGCGCCGATGGCAACTGTATTGCCGTCGCGGCTGATGGCCAGCGCCCAACCGAATTGGTCGTTGATGCGTGTGTTGAACGCCTTCACGTAAGCCTGCTGCGACCACTTGCCGTCCTTGCGCGACCAAACATAGGCCGCGCCGGAGGAAGTATCGTCGGCTTCGTCGTGAGCGCCGGCAGCGGGCGGCTGAATTCCAGGCAGGATGGCATCTTCATCGAACGCGCCGACGACGATGGTATTGCCGTCATCGCTGATGGCCAGCGAGCAGCCCAGCGAATCGCCCGGCTCGGCATTCGACGCAGTCAGGCGCATTTGCTTCGCCCAGTTGGCGCTTTTGCGCGTGAACACGTAGACCGCGCCGCGTCCGCGGTCTTCGTCATAGGTGCCCACGCCCATGGTGTTGCCATCACCGCTCAGGCCCACGGAGTAGCCGAAGAGCACGCCGCGCTGCGTCGTGTTCCACGGCTTGACGTAAGCCTGCTGCGACCAGCTGTCGCCGTCGCGCGTGAAGACGAAGACGGCACCGGAATCCGGGAGCGAAGTATTCTTTTGCTCGCCGTTGGTGCCGGTGGCATTGCTCGGGTCGCTCGTCTCGCCCACGGCCAGCGTGCTGCCGTCGCTGCTGAGCGAAACGGAGTATCCGAATTGATAGCCCACCACCGGTCCCCCGGTATTCGACGATTTCACATAAGCCTGCTGCGACCAAATTCCGCCCTTGCGCGCAAAGACGTAAACCGCGCCGGCGCCAGGCATGGAATTGTCGCTTTGATTGGCGTTGATCCCGACGGCCGAACTTGCTTCGCCAATCGAGCCGACGGCAAGGAGGTTGCCGTCGTTGGTGAGCGAGAGCGCGTTGCCAAACTGATAGCCTCCAGCGGTGTTGGAGGCTTTGAGGTAGGCTTGTTGTTTCCATCCCGCGGGCGTGCGCGTGTACACGTAAACCGCTCCTGAGTTTACGGCCGTTTCCTTCGAAACGCCGTTGACGCCTTTGGCGGCGCTGCCTTCGTTCACCGCGCCCACCGCGAGCGTATTGCCATCGCCGCTGAGCGCTAGGGAATAGCCAAATTGGGCTTCCTTCGCCGTGTTCGACGCTTTGATGTAGGCAATCGCCTTCGGCTGCCAGGTGCCCGTCGGCGAAACAACGGCTTTCGGCGGCTCGACTTTGAGCTGCATTTTGTGCTGCACTTGCGCGAGGCCCGAACTCGCGCCGCCCAAGCCTGCTGCGAGCACGAATCCGATGACCACCAAATCTCTGTTACGCTTGTTCATTCGCGCGAAGTTTCTCTCGTGTAGCGCCGCCCTTCAGCGCAGCATTCGGATTCCAGCAAATATGCCGGGCTAAAGCCCGGCGCTACATTCTCGATTCCAAATTAAGAACGCACTGCAATGGCCTTGTCGATTTTTCGCAGAAGCTAATTCGCCGCCGGCGGCGCCGCTGCGCCCCCGCCCTGGCCGCCCTGGCCCTGCTCGGCCTTGATGCTGTTATGAATCACCTTGCCGCTATCGGCCATGGTGATCTTGCTCTCGTGCGAGAGGTTCAGGTCGGCCGAGCCGTTCTTGTTTTGCGGACCGATGATGGTGATGCGGTCGCCGGCCCTGAGCGTAGTGCGCGTCCAGCCTTCGCGGGCGAGCAGGTTCGCCGACCCAAGCTCGGCTTGCCAGCGTGCGTCCTTGCCGCTCGCGTCCTTGTTCTCGAAAATGATGAACGAGTGCGGATTCATGAACTGCAGCTCCACTACCGTTCCCGTCACCGTGACGGGATGCTCCTCGTCATAGCGGCCGGCGAACCCGTGGTGTGCGAAGACCGGAGCCGAGAGCAGTAGCAGGGAAGTAACGGCGCCCGCAAAAGCAAGCAGTCTTCTCATGGATTCAGACCTCCAAACAGGGCGAAGGAATTTCGCATCTTATTTGCTCTCTGTCAATCGCAAGCTGGCTAAGCACACGCGTCATTATCCTAACGACGCACGCGGAAGCGCTCTGGTTTCAGCCCTCGGCCGAACGATTGTTGTTATTCACTGCGCCGTATAGCTTGCGCCGGAACGGCGAAAATTGTCATTCTGAGTCACTCGTCGGGCAGGGTCCTCGCACGCGTCGGTTTTACGCGTGCTGGGGTGCTAGTTCGTGCGGAGCCGGCGTATGCCAGCCGAGAGATATCACGGAGCATCGCCGGCATCCGCGACATTCAGCGTCGCATACTTACGCATATGCTCCTGCATATATATTGGCGGAGGGATGTGGCGCCGGGCTCTAGCCCGGCACGTGTTTATCAGAACTACGATGCCGCCCTGAAGGGCGGCGCTGCAATAGCGCAATCCCAAAACTGAAGAGGTGGAGCATGACCCCGCAAGAAATTTTCGCCGGAGACGAGGTCGGACATGATTGAACCAGTAACCGTACGCAAAGCCGAATCCGCGGACTACGCGCGCATAACGCAGCTTCTGAGGGAGGCGGCACTTCCACTCGAAGGCTTGGCCGGACACGAGAATTTTCTCGTGCTTTCCCGTGATGGCCGCGTCGTCGGCTGCGCCGCGATCGAGCGCTATGGAGAGTACGGCTTGTTGAGATCAGTAGCTCTCGAGCCTAACGAGCGCCGCCACGGATTCGGCCGCCGCCTCGTGCAAGAGACCTTGCAGCAAGCCCGCCGCGATGCCCTCTCTGAACTCGTCCTCTTCACCACCACGGCCGCTCCATTTTTCGAGCGCCTCGGATTCCGCACGATCAGCCGCGAAGAAGTTCCCGCGCCGGTGCGCGCCTCGGTGGAATTCCAAAGCGCATGCCCAGCGACCGCCGCCGTCCTGCACTGCGTCTTGTAAACGACCCCTGACTGGAAGTCAGAGGCTTTTCACTGGAGAGCATGCGCGACCATAGTACAAAGATCAGACTGCCATCTCCGCGAAATTGGCCTTACCTCTCGGGTTCGGCACCTGCGTTCCCCGAAGGCCGTTGTGCCGGTTTACACCGGGCGACCAGCCCGGTCGCCGTTGGTCAAACCTACGACGGCGAAGGCGGCGTTCGCTTGCGACCGCGCCTAGGTCCCATCGCGGGGCGTCCGCATCGCTGCGGCAAAACACAAGCGGCAGTGCCATTTGACGGCCACACCTCAACACACAAACGCCTCCTCCCCTGACTGAAGTCAGGGGTTTCCGGCGCAAGGAATTTTCTATGAATCTCTCTTCCGTCGTCGAAAACCGCAAAGTCACTGACCGAAGTCAGTCGCTATTGCAGGGATTGACGCACTTGCAGGCTTCGGGACGACAGTAAGTCTTGCACTTCTGGCTGGCGTATTGATTATTGGGGTCGCAGTCGTGCTGGGCCCGTTCGCATTCGCATTTATGCGGATTATCGGAAACGTTGTCGCAGGTGGCGGGTTGGCCGGAAT
>Ga0209577_10004421_pt1 | contig 13232 bp, 14 predicted proteins | sample GraSoiAngelo_109_FD_185874 | JGI IMG/M metagenome (GOLD analysis project Ga0209577, IMG submission 185874) | Grasslands soil microbial communities from the Angelo Coastal Reserve, California, USA - 14_0903_12_20cm (SPAdes) (version 2) | ecosystem: Environmental > Terrestrial > Soil > Grasslands... | reverse complement strand
CCAGGAAGCCTCGCACCGCCTGGACGTCCGACCGGAAGCGATGGTTCATACCCACCATGACCCGCTTACCGTATTTCTCGCTCGCCTGGAGCACCCGCTCGACGCCCGCGACGGTGAGGGCGAGCGGACGCTCGCACAGCACATGCACGCCCGCCGCGAGCGCCGAGACGACATGGATCTCGTGCAGGTGGTTGGGCGTGCAGATCGCCACCGCGTCCGCGCGGGCGTACTTCAGTACCTCCTCGATGTCGTCAAACGTCTCCTTGACTTCGAACCGGGCCGCCAGGGCCTGCGCCTTACTGAGATCGTTGTCGCAGATCGCGGCCACCTCGACGCCGGGCAGCCGCCGTAACGATGGCAGATGGGCGACCTGCGCGATCGCTCCGGCCCCGACGACGGCGATGCGGATCGGGTCGCTCACTTCGCGGCCCAGCGGTACGTCACGCCCGAGCGCAGCGACGCGGTCGAGAGCCCGCTCGAGAGCACCCCGCGCGCCTCGAGCGTGAAGCGCCAGTGCTTGGCGCCGAACTCGGCGCCGAGCGTGCCGTTCAGGCCGGCCGTGATCTCGTTGAGCGCATCCTGCACGAAGGTGCCGTTGATGGCCGGGCCGCTGCCGTGGCGGAAGTGGGCGCCGAGACCGATCCCCATGTATGCCGTGACGGCGTGCCCCTGCGGGAGCACGTACTGCAAGTCCACGTCGCCGGTCACGTCGCTCCAGGTGATGCTGCCCAGATCGATGGTGTAGTTGGAGTCGGGATCGTGCACGATGCTGCGCAGCCGCTGCACGAAACGCTGGCGCGCCTCCGATCCGAAGTCGGCCTTGAAGTACGACAGGCCCAGCAACACGCGCACATGCGGCGCGATGAGCCCGTAGTCCAGCCGCAGGCCGCCCGTGAGCGCGCCCCGGATGTTGTTGCCGCCGAGCGGTCCGACATCGAGCTGCAGGGCGCTCGGCTTCAGGTTGTCGTAGGAGAATTGCGAGAGCAGACCTTGGGCGGACAGGCGGACGGGCGGACTGCCGGACAGCAGCAGCGCGATCAAACCGACCGCCTTATTAATAGAGGCGCTCGACATGGGTCCCCGGGAAGTAAGTGGTGAGAATCGTACGGTAGTCCTGGCCTGCCCGGGCGCGGCCCACCGCGCCCCACTGACACAAACCCACGCCATGGCCCCACCCCGCGCCGGCCGCGATCACGCGCGTGACCTGACCACCGTCCTTCGTCACGGAAAGTTGAAACGCCGCGCTCCCCAGCAGCTGATCGGGCCGGGGCCGTAGCACGGCCCGCACATCGGACCCCGGCACCCGCACGTCGCCGTGCTCGAACGCGATCCGCAGCTCACCCACCCGTCCCGAGGGCGTCGTGCCCGTCACGGCCACGTCGGTGATGCGCTGCAGGCCGCCGCCGCCCACGTTCATCACCGCCGGCAGCGTCCGCGACAATATAGCGCGCAGGGTGGCGGCGTCCCATTCCTCGCGCCAGCGAAACCGCGGCGAGATGTCGCAGTAGGCGTGGCCGCCGCCGGACTCGTCCGAGACCGACCGCAGGTAGGGTCGGCCGCGCGCCGTCCGGAACGCTTCCTCCACGTCCGCGGTACGGGATCCGCACGTAGAATGGAAGTAGGCCTCGATCAACGCGTCCCCGTACCAAACGACCTCCCCGCGCGTGGCGCGCAGGGCGTCCCACACTTCGCCGGTTTCTCCCGCCACGCCCGTGTACACCTGATCGCGCACGTCGGCCCAGGCGTCGAACCCCTGGCCCTCCCAGCGTCCCCGGTTCTTGAGCGCGAAGCTGCGCGATACCACCGCCTGAGCGAGCATCGCCTGCCGCTCGTCGGGCCGGCGGGGCCCCATCTCGCCGCCAATCACGCCGGCGAGGTAGCTCTCGACCGGCACCCGGTTCATCAGGGTGAGCCCGGCCGGGTCGCGGATCACGTTCACGCGGCCGCGGTAGCGACGGCCGTTGGCCATGGCGAACCGCCCCTCCGTGACGTTGACCGCGGAGATGCCCGACCGGCGCTCGAGTTTGGAGCCGTCGGGCTTCACGAGCCGCAGCCCGGGCGTGTCGACCACCACCGTCCAGGTCGTGCCCACCGGAATCGAGCCCAGCGGCTCGCCGTTCGAGTCGTCGCTCACGAACAGCTCGCCGTCGCCGCCCAGCGTGACGCCGGGCGCGCCGGCCGCAAGACCGATGCGTAACTCCGGCTCGGTGCCGGGAGTGACCGGTTGCGGCCGGGCACAGGCGCTCCCCGCCGCGGCGAGCAGGCTAACGAGCCCGCGCCTCGCCCAGTGCCGCGTCCAGTTGTGCGATGGTGAAGTCGATATCGGCATCGGTGTGTGCGCTGGAGACGAAGCCGGCCTCGAACGCCGAGGGGGCGAGGAACACACCGCGCGCGAGCGCGGCCCGGTGCCAGCGCGCGAACACCGCGGTATCCGCGGTCTTGGCCTCGGCGAAGTTGCGGACGGGGCCGGGCGCGAAGTACATCCCCCACATCGAGCCCGCGTGCCCCGTCGTGACCGTGACCCCATGCCGGCGCGCGGCGTCCCCTATACCCGCGACCAGTCGCGCGGTTCGCCGCTCGAGCGTCTCATAGAAACCCGGCCGCTCGGTCTCGCGCAGCGTGACGAGTCCCGCCGCCATCGCCACGGGGTTTCCCGACAGGGTCCCGGCCTGGTACACCGGGCCGTCCGGCGCGATCAGCCGCATCAGGTCGGCACGGCCGCCATACGCGCCCACGGGCATCCCGCCGCCGATGATCTTTCCCAGCGTCGTCAAGTCGGGGCGGATGTTCAGCCGCTGCTGCGCGCCCCCCGCCGCCACCCGGAATCCGGTCATCACTTCGTCGAAGATCAGCAGCGCACCGTGCCGGTCGCACAGCGCACGGAGCGCCGTGTGGAACTCCGGCTCGGGCTCCAGGAACCCACAGTTCCCGACGAACGGCTCGACGATCACGGCGGCCAGCGCGTCGCCCCGTCGCCGGAACAGCTCTCCGACGGCGAGAGTGTCATTGAACGGCAGCGTGAGGGTGAGACCGGCAACCGCGGCGGGGACGCCGGGGCTGTCCGGCAAGCCGAGCGTGGCCACGCCGCTCCCCGCCTTCACGAGGAAGCCGTCGGCGTGCCCATGGTAGCAGCCCTCGAACTTGAGGATGAGGTCACGCCGGGTCGCGGCGCGCGCGAGCCGCACCGCCGCCATGGTCGCTTCCGTCCCGGAATTGACGAACCGCACCAGCTCGACCGACGGCATGCGCCGGCGCACCAGCTCCGCGAGCTCGACCTCCGCCTCGCACGGCGCCCCGTAGGTCCAGCCCTGCGCCGCGGCCGCCCGGATCGCTTCGAGCACTGCCGGGTGCCCGTGGCCGAGAATCAGCGGGCCCCAGGAGCAGACGTAGTCGACGTAGGTCTTGCCGTCCACGTCGGTGAGGCGCGCGCCTTCAGCCCGCGCCACGAAAAAGGGCGTCCCGCCGACCGCCCGGAACGCCCGTACCGGTGAATTCACTCCCCCGGGAAGCACCGCTTGCGCCCGGGCGAAGAGCTCCTCCGAGCGGCTCACGTCAGGGCGACGGCCTTGAAGTCGTAATCCTCGCTTGCGATCAATCGCGCCGGCAGGAAGCTCCCCGGGCGGGCCCAGCCACCCTGCGCCAGGTAGGTCACGCCGTCGACGTCGTCCGCCTGCCACACCACGCGTCCCACATGCGTCGACCCCGCGTCGTCGTCCGGATCGGCCAGTCGATCCACCAGCACCGACACGTCGCGCCCGACGAACCGGCCGAGCCGCTCCGCCGAGATGGCGCGCTGCACCTCGAGCAGCTCCTCCAGCCGGTCGCGTTTCACTCCCTCGGGGACGTCGTCCGGGTACGTGACGGCGCGGGTCCCCTCCTGCGGCGAGTAGGCGAAGGCGCCCAGTCGGTCGAACTGCGCCTCCTCCAGGAACTCGAGCAGCTGCCGGAAGTCCTCCTCGGTCTCGCCCGGGAACCCCACGAGGCAGGTGGTCCGGACCGCGAGATCGGGGATGGTGCCGCGCAGCCAGCCGAGCTTTTCGTGCAGGGTGCGCCGACGCTCGGGACGGCGCATCCGCTCGAGCATGCGGTCGGAGGCGTGCTGGATTGGGATGTCCAAGTACGGAACGATCCGGGATTCCCGCGCGATCAGCTCGACCAGGCGATCCGTCAGACCCGCGGAGTAGACATACAGGAGGCGGTACCAGGGCACGGCGGTTCCGGCGAGCAGCGCCTCGAGGAGGTCGGGCAGCGTGGGCGCGCCTCGCCCCGCATCCCGGCCGTAGTGCCCCAGGTCCTGCGCCACCAGGTTGATCTCCTTCGCCCCCTGCGTCTCGAGCAGCTGCGCCTCGCGCACCAGGCGCTCCAGCGGCTCGGAGCGGTGTTTCCCCCGCATCAGCGGGATGGCGCAGAACGCGCACGTGTGATCGCAGCCCTCGGAGATCTTCAAGTAGCGCACGTGGACCTGGTCGCCCAGGAACTGGCGGACGCCGGGGTGGGCCGCCACGGGGTCGTCGATCAAGCCGCGCTCGGCCAGGGCGGGTACGAGGTGGTGGAGGTCCGAGAATCCGAGAAACAGGTCGACCTCGGGGATCTCCTGCGCCAGCTCCCGCTTGTAGCGCTCGACCAAGCAGCCCACCGCGACCACCGCTTTCACGTCACCGCGCGCCTTGAGGCTGGCGGCTGAAAGGAGCGCATCGATCGATTCCTGCTTGGCGGCGTCGATGAACCCGCACGTGTTGACGAGAATCACGTCGGCGTGGGGCAGGTCCGCGGTAACGACGGCGCCGTGACCCACCAGGTCGCCGACCAGTCGCTCGGAGTCGACGGTGGCCTTGTCGCAGCCGAGCGAGATGACGCCGAGCTTCATCCGCGATAATTCCCGAACTTGAGCTCGATGCCCCAGTCCTCGGAACGGAGAAAGGCGATCACTTCCTGGAGCTCGTCCTTGGACGGCGCCTGCACGCGGATCTCCTCGCCCTGGATCGAGGCCTGGGCCTTCTTGAACTTTCGGTCCTTGATCGCCTTGACGATCGCCTTGGCTTTTTCCTGGGGGATGCCCTGGGTGAGCTTGATTTCGCGCCGCACGGTGTCGTTGGCTGCCGGCGTGACGGCGCCGAGCTCGAGGTTCTTCACCGGCACGCCGCGCTTGACGAGCTTCGTCTGCAACACGTCGAGCAGCGCCTTCATTTTGAAGTCGTCGTCCGCTACGAGCGTGAGCGTCGCCTTGGGGCGATCGAACGCTATGGACGCCTTCGAGCCCTTGAAGTCGTAGCGCTGGGCGACCTCCTTGGTCGCCTGGTTCACGGCATTGTCGACTTCCTGGAGATCCGCGCCAGTCGAAATATCGAAAGATGAAAGGCCAGCCATGGCGAGAATATAAGGGTGCGCGGTACGGGGTGCGCGGTTACATCGGAGGCAACCGCGCACCGTGCACCGCGGACCTGCTTCGTCTTAAAAGAGGAAGCTTTCCAGCGCCCTGGCTCTCGAGACGTGGCGGAGGCGCGCCAGCGCTTTCTCTTTGATCTGCCGCACTCGCTCCCGGGTGATACCGAGCAGCGAGCCGATCTCTTCGAGCGTCATCGGCTCCTGGCCCTCAAGCCCGAAATACAGGCGCAGGATCTTCGCTTCGCGCTCCTTGAGCGTCGCCAGCACCTCCTCGATCGACTCGGTGAGGGCGTGCTCGAAGATCTGGTCGTCGGGTCCGGGGTTCGTCGTGTCGGGGAGGTAGTCGAGCAGCTTGTTGTCCTCGCCGGGCGTGAGGGGCGCGTCGAGGGAGAGGTGGGCCTGCGAGATGGACAGGGTCTTCGCGACCTCTTCTTCGGAGATGTCCATCCCTTCGGCGATCTCTTCCACGGTCGGCTCGCGGCCGAGCTCTTGCAGGAGCGACGCCGAGCGCTTGCCGATGCGATGCAGCGTGCCCGCACGGTTGAGCGGCACCCGCACGATGCGCGACTGCTCGGCGAGCGCCTGGAGAATCGCCTGCCGGATCCACCACACGGCGTAGGAGATGAACTTGATCCCCTTGGTCTCGTCGAACTTGTGGGCCGCCCGGATCAGCCCGAGGTTGCCCTCGTTGATCAGATCCGAGAGGGAGACGCCCTGGTTCTGGTATTTCTTGGCGACGGAGACGACGAACCGGAGGTTGGAGCGGACCAGCTTGTCCAGCGCCTCCTCGTCCTTCGCCTTGATGCGCTGGGCCAGCGTGACCTCTTCCTCGCGCGTAATCAGCGGATACTGGCTGATCTCGCGGAGGTACTGATCCAGCGATCCCTCGTCGAACGAGGCGCGCTTCGCCGTGTTCAGTTGCATGGCCTAGTCACCCTCCAGGCGCGAACAACCCTGAACGATACCCCCCCGGCCGACCGCGTGGCCTCGGAGCCGGGGCTCCCCGGACGTCGACTCTAACGAATGATCGAGCCGAGCCGGTGCCAGCGAATGTCGGTCAACCAGGGGAGCGCATCGTGCGCCTCCCGGTCGTAGCTGAAATACACGACGAGCGGTCGTCCCTTGATCGCCGCGGCGCCGACGAAGCCCCAGTAGCGGGAATCCGCCGAGTTGTCGCGGTTGTCTCCCAGCACGAAATACCTGCCGGCGGGGACGACCAGCGGACCCCAGGTGTCGCGGGTCGGGTGATAATTGCGGGCCACGCTGCCACCACCGAGCAAATAGTCCCGCTGCCAGTTGAACTCCGGATCGTACACGTCGTGCCCCGGGTCCACCCGCTGGACGTAGCGCTCGGCGAGGGGGTCGCCGTTCACGCGCACTTCCCCGCCGCGCATCTCCACGGTGTCGCCCGGGAGGCCGATCACGCGTTTGACGTAGTTGAGCTCGGGATTCTTGGGGTAGGCGAACACGATCACGTCGCCGCGCCGCGGTGACTCGAAGCCCGGCAGTCGTGCCTTGGTCCCGGGAATCTGCGCACCGTACACCGCTTTGTTCACGAACAGGAAGTCCCCGGCCAGCAGAGTTCGCTCCATACTGCCCGACGGGATCTGGAACGCTTCGACGAGGAAGGTCTTGATGATGACGAAGAGGATGACAGCCATGCCGACCGAGCGCAGCCAGTTGTCGAACCAACGACCGAGTCGCGACTGGCGCTTTTCGACGGGGGCGACGGGTAGCGGCGCGGTGCGCCCGCCCGTACCTGCCCGCAGTCCCCCCAAGTCCAGCATGCCATTTACGTTACCCACGCCGGCCGCTGGACGCAACGGTAATCGCCCATCCGCGGGCCGCTCCCCAGCGTCGCACCCGATCGCGGAACGCGTCCGGCGGGTCGCGATGCATTACCCGCGCCGCCAGGCAGGCCGTCTCGCCCTCGCGCTCGACGCGGACCCACGTCACCAGCACGTCGGTCAGGGCGCCGAGCACCGTCCGCTCGAGCGGCGACCCGCCGAGCGACAGAATGATCAGCAGCGATTCGTGTTCCACCGGACGCACGGTAACGCGTCCGGCGTGAGGGGCGTCACCGTCTTGTTGCGGTGCGGATCAATCCTGCGCGCTACACTAGGCCTCGGTGTCGATCTGGGCGCGCTGCAGCCTCCCGGAGAAGTCGACGTACACAACCTTCGTCTCCGAATAGAAATCGTACACCTCCCAGCCGCCCTCCCGGTGCCCGTTGCCCGTCTGCTTCACGCCGCCGAACGGCAGGTGCGCCTCGGCGCCGATGGTCGGGGCGTTGACGTAGGTGATGCCCGTGTCGAGCTCGCCCATCGCCCGGAACGCGGCGTTCACGTCGCGGGTGTAGAGCGAGCTGGAGAGCCCGTAGAGCACGTCGTTATTGACGCGGATCGCCTCGTCGAGCGAGGCCACTTTGATCACCGCGAGCACCGGGCCGAAGATCTCCTGCTGCTCGACCCGCATGCCGGGCGCGACGGCCGTCACCACGGTCGGCTGGTAGAACCAGCCGCGCTCGAGCCCCGCGCCGGTGGCCCGCTCGCCGCCGATCAGCACGCGCGCGCCGTCCTGGCGGGCGACGCCCACGTAGTACTCGACCTTTTGCAAGGCGCCTTCGTTGATGAGCGGTCCGACATCGGTGCGCTCGTCCAGGCCGGGCCCGAGCCGCAGCCGGCCGGCGCGATCGCACAACATCTGCAGCAGCCGGTCGTGCACCCGCTCGTGCACGACCAGGCGGCTCGTCGCGGTGCAGCGCTGCCCGGTGGTACCGAACGCCCCCCACAGGACGCCTTCCAGCGCCAGGTCGAGATCCGCATCGTCCATGACGATCATGGCGTTTTTGCCGCCCATTTCGAGCGACAGGCGCTTGTGCATCCGGCCGCACGTGGCCCCGATGATCGAGCCGGTTTCGGTCGAGCCCGTGAACGAGATCACCGGCACGTCCGGGTGCTCGACCATCGCCCGCCCGACGACCGACCCCTCCCCGTGTACCAGCTGCACCACCTCGGGCGGCAGGCCCGCTTCGAGGAGCAGCTCGACCAGCAGGTGCGCCGTGTGGGGCACGTCTTCGGCAGGCTTCAGGATCACCGCGTTCCCGCACAACAGCGCCGGAAACATCTTCCAGGTCGGGATGGCGAGCGGGAAATTGAACGGCGTAATGAGGCCCGCGACGCCGATCGGCCGGCGGAAGCTCATCGCCCACTTGTTGCGCAGCTCCGAGGGCACGGTGCGGCCGAACAGGCGCCGGCCCTCCGTGTGAGCGTAGTGCGCGGTGTCGATCCCCTCCTGCACGTCGCCCCGGGTCTCGGCCAGCACCTTACCCATCTCGCGCGTCATGGCGCGCGCGATGGTGTCCTTGCGCTCGACCAGCAGATCGCCAACGCGGTGCAGCACCTCGCCCCGGACCGGCGCGGGCGTCTTGGACCATAGCGCGAACCCGCGCTGGGCCGATGCGACGGCGCGGGCCACGTCGTCCGGACCGGAGCGCGGGAAGCAGCCGATGACGTCGTCGCGATCGGCCGGGTTGCGGTTTTCGAAGTACGCGCCCGTCGCGGGAGCGACCCACTGGCCGCCGATGAAGTTCTTGAAGTTTTCAGTCATGCGTCGTCAGCGTGGAGTGGGCGTGACATCGGGACAGATCCAGACCGCCGTCGCCCGGGCGCCGACCCGGGGCAGCACTTCCCGCGTGAGCAACAGGATACCCCAGATGATCAAGACTTGTGAGATGACGTGCGCCACGCCGAGCCGCCGTTTCCAGGAGGAGATGCTGGACCACAATCCCGCGGCAATCACGGTGGTGACGCCCGCCAGATAGAAGATCAGGTGCAGACCGCAGCCGTGCGTGTAGGGCCAGACGCCCGGCGCAACGCCGACCGCCACGAGCACGCCGAGCGCCACCTTGGCCCACGTGCCCAGTCGCCCGCCGCCGCTCGGAGGCGCGACGCCGCCGCGCGGCGTCACGGTGGAGAGCGACGGCTTTTTCCCGGTCGGCTCGTAACCAGCCCCGCGGCCCAACGTCGGGTCCGCGTTGGGGAGCTTCTTGAGCAGACGGTCCACCTCCGCCATCTCCTTGTCCCAGTCCTTCTCCTTGTCGCCTGGCGCCACTACGCCTCCCGGGCCAGCCCGTAGCGCTCGATCTTCTTGTAGAGATTGCTGCGGGGCATATCCAATGTGCGCGCCGTCTCGGACACATTCCAGTCGTTCTCCTGCAGCTTCGCGAGTATATAGGTCCGCTCCGCCACCTGCTTGAACTCCTCGAACGTCGCCGCCCGCATCCACGGCGCCGCGGACACGTCGGCGGGCCCCGTCCCCCGTCCCCCGTCCCCCGTCCCGACGGCCGCGATCCGCTCCACATCCGACACGGTGACGGTGGGACCCGTGGCGAGAATGAGCAGGCGCTCGACGGCGTTGCGCAGCTCGCGGATGTTCCCGGGCCAATCGTACGCGGCGAGGCGCTTCAGGGCCTCGGGGTCGACGCCCTTGGCCTGCAGCCCGCCGCGCTCGGTCAAGCGGGCGGTGAAATGCTCGACCAGCTGCGGCACGTCGGCCCGGCGGGCGCGCAACGGCGGCACCTCGATCGGCACGACGTTGAGCCGGTAGAGGAGATCCTCCCGGAACCGGCCCGCGGCGATTTCGGCACGCAGGTCCTTGTTGGTGGCGGCGACGACCCGCACGTCCACCGCCAGCGTCTTGCCCGACCCGACGCGGGAGATGACGCCCTCCTCGAGCGCGCGCAGCACCTTGGCCTGGGCCGTGAGGCTCATGTCGCCGACTTCGTCGAGGAACAGCGTTCCTCCATCGGCCAGCTCGAACTTGCCGGCGCGGTCGGCGAACGCGCCGGTGAAGCTGCCCTTCATATGGCCGAACAGCTCGCTCTCGATCAGCTCCGTCGGGATCGCCGCGCAGTTCACCTCCACGAACGGCTGGTCGGCGCGGGGGGAGAGCGTGTGAATGGCGCGGGCGACCAGCTCCTTGCCGGTGCCGTTTTCGCCGGTGATGAGAACGCGCGCCGCGGTGGGCGCCACCTTCTCGATGCGCTCGATCACGCCCTTCACGGCCCGGCTCGAGCCCACGATCTCGTACTGGGCGTGCACCTCGGCCTTGAGCCGCACGTTCTCGCTGGCGAGGTCTACATGCTCGAGGGCGTTGCGCAGCGTGAGCAGGATGCGGTCCGTGTCGAGCGGCTTCTCGAGGAAATCGTAGGCGCCGAGCTGGGTCGCTTCGACGGCGGTCTGGATGGTGCCGTGGCCCGAGATCATCACGACCTGCGCGCGCGGGTCGAGCTCGCGCAGCTTGCGCAGCGTCTCGAGGCCATCCATGCCCTGCATCTTCACGTCGAGCAGCACGAGGTGGGGCCGGAACTCGGAGTAGAGGCTCAACGCCTCGGACCCGGAGGCGCACGCACGCACTTCGAAGTCCTCGTACTCGAGCAGCTGGGTCAGGGCCTCACGGATGCCCTTCTCGTCGTCCACGACCAGCACGCGCCGGCTCACGTCTTCTTCCGCTTGAAGCGGTATAGCACGACGCCGGTTGGATGGATGGCGACATCGGTGAAGGTCGGGGCGACTCGCAGCGGCACGGCGCCGCTCGAGTCGGCCCCCGCTACGCGCTGCGCCAACTGCTTCACCAGGGGTCCGGGAAACGGGAAGCCGCGCAGCGACAGCTCGGCGACCGTGAACCGACCCACCCCCGGTCGCTCGATCGCGAGCGGGCCGGCGATGCGCAGCGGCTCCATCGGGCGCAGCATTCCCGCGAGCGGCCCCAGCGCGTCCGGCGGGATGACGCGCGTGTCGAGGCGGCAGTACACCGCGAGTGTGCCCTCGAGCAGCTCCACGCGCAGCGAGTCGAAACTCTTGCGCACCGACCAATCGATCCCGCTACCGATCATCGCGGCGATCTCGTTGGGCGAGAGCACCACCGAGTCGGGACCTTCGTCATGCCTGAGACGCTCGACCTTGGTCTGACTGGACGAGAGCGCCTTGGGGGTAGGGGCGCCGACCGCCGTATCGGCGACAGGCGGCAGCTTGGTCGAATGGGGCCCGAGCCAGCGAGAGGCGCCGCGCAGGAGCGGCTCGCGGAACCACCACGCCACGAGCGCCACCACCAGAGCGGTGGCGAAGAGAGCGAGCCGGAACAGTCCCTTAAGGCAGCCGTTCACTGTGTCTCACGTTGTACACCGCCCCGCCCGATCCGAGCGTGCTCTGCATCAAGTCGAGCGCGCTCACTACAGCTGTCTGCGCGAACTCGAGCCGCGCCAACGCGGGCTCGAGCCCCGCGAAGTCGCGGGGTCGGGCCTCCCGCCGCGCCCGCCCCAGCGTCACGTGAGGGCGAAATGGCCGCGCCTCCGAGGGAAACCCCAGCGGCGCGAACTCCTGCTCCACGCGATGCTGCAGAATCTCGAGTCCCGGCTCCGGCGCGATCCCCGCCCACACCACGCGCGGCCGGCGGAAATCGGGGAACACGCCGAACCCTGCCGGCGCGAGCGCCAGGGTGCGCGCGCCCGCCGCCGTACGCCCGAGCGCCGCCGTGATCTCCGCCTCCCGGTCGTCCCCGACCTCGCCAAGAAATTTGAGCGTCAGGTGGATGCCGTCGCCGCGCACCCAATTCACGGGGAGCCCCAGCTCCCGCAGCGGTGCCGTGGCAGCCCACAGCGCTTCGCGCACGGCGGGAGGAAGATTCAACGCGACGAACAGCCTCACGCGCTCGGGCGGGAGACCCGCCCGGCGAGCAGGCTGCCGCGGCGGTAGCCGCGCGGGTCGAGCTCGACGGCCGCGAAGCCCAGCTCGGCCAGGTGCCGCTCCACGTCGGGCATGCGCTCGCCGAGCCACGGAATCCAGCGCGGCTCTACTTCGATACGCGCCCGGTCACCGTGGTGGCGCAGGCGCAGATCCCCCGTGATACCCAGCGCGCGCAGGTACGCCTCCCCCTGCTCCACCTGGGCGAGCCGGCCCGGCGTGATGGCGATCCCATACGCCACCCGGCTCGAAAGGCAGGGCGCGGCGGGAGCATCCCAGGTGGGGAGCCCCAGCTCGCGCGCCGCGGCGCGCACGTCCGCTTTGGTGAAGCCCGCTTCGGCGAGGGGGGAGCGGACGCCGGCCGCCAACCCCGCGGCGTACCCCGGCCGATGCTCGCCCAGATCGTCCGCGTTGGTGCCGTCGCACACCAGGGCGAGGCCCCGCGCCCGCGCCTCGGGGACCAGCCGGCGCCACAGCTCCGTCTTACAGAAGAAGCAGCGGTTGGTGGGGTTGGCGAGGTAGCTCGGGTCGTCGAGCTCGTAGGTGGCGAGCTCCACCAGCGGCACGTCGAAGCGCTCCGCCACGGCGCGGGCCGCAGCCCACTGCGCGGCGGGATAGGACGGGCTCCGCCCCACCGCCGCGACGACCCGCTCCCGCCCGAGCTCCTGGCGGAGCACCACCGCGAGCAGGGCCGAATCGACGCCGCCGGAATACCCCACCAGGGCGGAGGGAATGCCGTGGGCGAGGGCGCGCAACGCGGGAAGGGAGCCTGACACGGCGGAATACTAATGACTTACACTGTCTCCATCAAAGGACATTCCCAGGGCGACCAGCGGATAGATCGTAGCCTCGGAACCGTTTATCCTTAGCATACGTTGTCACCAAGCGGCCGTGGTTTACGTCTAGTAGGTCTACAGGTATCGAGGCTTTCGAAATGGCACACAAGACCGAGCTGGACGCGGTGGATCGCAAGATCTTGCGGCAGCTCGCGACCGACGGGCGCGCCAGCTATCAGGCGATCGCGGACGAAGTGGGACTGTCGCGGCCGGCCGTGATGGAGCGCGTCAAGCGGCTGGAGGAGGCGGGCTACATCACCGGCTATGG
>Ga0209577_10004420_pt1 | contig 13233 bp, 13 predicted proteins | sample GraSoiAngelo_109_FD_185874 | JGI IMG/M metagenome (GOLD analysis project Ga0209577, IMG submission 185874) | Grasslands soil microbial communities from the Angelo Coastal Reserve, California, USA - 14_0903_12_20cm (SPAdes) (version 2) | ecosystem: Environmental > Terrestrial > Soil > Grasslands... | reverse complement strand
CCCCACCTGGGTGCCGCGCTCGAGCGGGCCACCAATGCGGCGAGCGCCGCGCTGGCGCGGCTGCCCGAGACCAAATCGATGGCCACCGCGTTGAACGCCCGCAGCTGCGGCATCAAGGATCTCCGTTACGGCTATCTGCTGGAAGAGGACTGGTCCGGCCACGATCCAGACGAATACGTCCGGAGGAGGGCGGCAGAGATCCCCTTCCTGGAGACCGCCAATCACTATTTCGTCTCGGCAAGCATCTCTCCTAATCCCGATGGTCTGGCCAGTCGCCTGGTCGGCGACCTATCGGTGGTCGGGGCGAGCGCTTGGGCGCAAGCTCGGCGCGTGCAGCGGCTGACCTTCCCGATCGATCATTACTGGCATATCGGCGGCGTGCACAACTTCCAATTGCTCAACCATCCGGCGGTCTACGAGCAGATCCACAAGTGGCTCGCGGGACGCCCGGCCCTCGGGCCGCCGTCGCTTCAGCTTACGGCCGGGCCGGATCGCCCCGAGACTGAAGCTCAGCGACCGTAGCGTTCCCGACCGAGCACGAGCTGCTCGGGGAGCGCGATCCGTACGGGCGGCGAGGGCTCCGCGAGCACTGACACCGTCTCGGCGACGCTCGAGGTCACCGTCGCCGACCATCCCTCCCCGTCGACGGTGACAAATTCCCCGTCGTTGGCCGCCACCTCTCCCTGGAGGCCCGGCTCGACACCTGCCTCCTTCAGGTAGTGGAGTAGGTCCTCGGCCTCGTTCTCGAGCCGCAGGACCGTGACCTTGGCCCGGGGAGCGCAGTCCGCGAGTGGAACCCCGTCGATCCGCTCGCCTACCCGAATCGGATGGCCGTGCGGACAGGTCTTGGCGTCGCCCACGCTCGCCCGCACATAGGCCTCAAAACGCGGCGTCATCGCGTGCTCGAGCTGTTCGGCCTCCTCGTGCACGTCGTCCCAGGGGACGCCCACGACGTCGGTGAGGAACCGCTCGATCATGCGGTGGCGGCTGACGATGTGCTCCGCGTGCTGGCGGCCGTCCGGAGTGAAGTCGATCGCCCGCTCGCTGTTGCGCACGATATACCCGTCGCGCTCCAGCCGCCCCAGCATCTCGTGGACGGTCGGAGCCGAAAGCTGCATGGCCTTGGACAAGTTGGCGCCGGTCATCGGCAGGCCGGCCTCGAACAGCCAGAACAGGCTCTCGAGGTACTCCTCCTCGGCGGTAGTCGCGCGCTCGGTCGCCACCGGATGATCGTAGCGGGGGCTGCCACCGCCGCCCGACGGCGCCGAGGTCCGCTCATAGGTCCGCGCCGATACGATCGTCCCGCCTTGCCGCTACCGCTGAAGCCTCCTATCGAGCCCCAACTCGCCCGCTCTCGGCCTGAGCTGCCCGCTGGAGAGCAGTGGTCGTATGAGCCCAAGTACGACGGCTTCAGGTGCATCGCGTTCGTCGACGGTGAAGAGCTGATGCTCCAGTCGCGCAGCGGCAAGCCGTTGGGGCGCTACTTCCCTGAGCTCTCGTTCCCTGAGGGCCGATATGTCCTCGACGGCGAGATCGTGATCGACGCCGACGAGGGGGGACAGGACTTCGACGCGCTCCAGCAGCGGATCCACCCGGCGGTGTCACGAATAACCATGCTCTCCGAGCAGACACCAGCGCGGTACGTGGCATTCGATCTCCTCGCCCACGATGACGATGCGCTGCTCGAGACACCGTTCGACGCGCGCCGAGCGGCGCTCGAGTCACTGCTGCCGGACGGGCAGGTGGCGGTCACCCCCCTGACGCTCGAACGTGATCAGGCCGAACCGTGGCTGCGCTCGGGAGAGGGAGTGGTCGCCAAGGACGTGACCGCTCCGTACCGGCCGGGTCAGCGCACGGGCATGGTCAAGGTCAAGCGGGTGCGCACAATCGACGCGGTCGTGGCCGGCTACCGGCCCGGAAAGGAGCCCGACACGGTCGGATCGCTGATCCTGGCCCTGTACGACGATGCCGGCCAGATGCATGTGGTCGGACACTCCTCGGGTCTGCGCGCGGCCGAGAAGCGCTCGCTTCCGCAGAAGCTCGCGCCGTACGAGACCGGCAAGCGCGGGCACGGAGATCCGAGCCGCTGGAAGAACGAGAAGGAGCTCGAGTGGATCGAGCTCCGCCCCGAGCTGGTCGTCGAGGTGACGTTTGACCACACGAGCGGTGGCCGAATCAGGCACGGGACGAAGATCCTTCGCTGGCGAGAGGACAAGCCCCCGCTCGAGTGCAAGCTCGAGCAGATGAGGTCCTGAGCGGAAGCGCTAGTTGCCGGGACCCGCGCCCGTCAACGTGTTCCGGAGCACAAACCCGGTCGCCCATGACCGGTTTGTTCGCTGCGTCACATATAGGGTGCTCACGAGCACGTTCCGGGGTCGAGGCGGCCTGGTTGCGCTCTAAAGCACGCTCTTCACCGGGAGTCACTGCGCCCGCGGGTTCCGGGCGCCCCTGCGCCCGGGGGTTTCGGGGCGACCGCATGCCTTGACAGCTATATTGCCACCTTGGCATACTATGGCTCGTGTCCGTGTTCGAGGTCGTCTCAGAGCCGAACCGTCGCCGGATCCTTGACCTGTTGGGCGCCCGCGAGTGCCCCGTCGGGGAGCTCGTCGAGCACCTCGAGTTGAGCCAGCCCGCGGTCTCGAAGCACCTGCGCATCCTGCGCGAAGCGGGACTGGTCGATGTGCGAGGCGAGGCCCAGCGGCGGCTGTACAGCGTGCGGCCCGAGCCGCTGCGCGCGATCGACGAATGGCTGTCGCCTTACCGGCGGATGTGGGCGGTCAGCCTCGACGACCTCGAACGGCACTTGGAGCGGATGTCCGACTGAATGGAGGCGGCATGACCCCGAACCAGCATGAGCGGAGCTACGGGAGCGTCGAACAGCTCGACGATGGCCGGTGGCAGCTTCGCTTCACCCGCCAGCTCCCCTATCCAAAAGCGAAGGTCTGGCACGCCATCACAGAGCCCGAGCACTTGACGGAATGGTTCCCGACGACGATCGAGGGCGAACGGACCGCGGGCGCAACCCTACGCTTCACGTTCCCCGGCGGCCAGGCCCCGCCGATGGAGGGCGAGATGCTCTCCTATGAGCACGAGTCGTTCATGGAGCTCCGTTGGGGCCCGGACATCCTCCGCTTGGAGGTCCGGGCCATCGGGGACGGCACCGAGCTGACGCTGCTCGACACTCTCGAGGAGCGAGGCAAGTCCGCCCGCGACGCCGCCGGCTGGCATGCCTGCCTTGAGGCACTCGATGTCTCGCTACGCGGGGAGCCCGAGCCGCGCGAGCATATGAGCATCTGGAACGACGTGCATCCCCATTACGTCGAGCAGTTCGGCCCGGAGGGGGCGACGATCGGACCGCCGGAGGGCGTGAAGTAGGGCCGTGGCGACCACAGGCATTCCCAGGACCGTGCTCGTCGCGCCGGACGGGTTCAAGGGAACGCTAATGGCAACCGAGGTGGCCGCGGCAATCGGTCGCGGGCTTGAGCGGGCGGGGCTCGAGACCGATCTCTGCCCGATAGCCGACGGGGGCGAGGGAACCCTTGATGCCCTGCTGGACGCTCTGGGAGCCGAGCTCTGCACGGCGCCGGTCGAGGACCCGCTGGGCCGGCCGATCGAGGCCCCGTTTGGGCTGACACCCGCGAGCCGACGAGGCATGACGGCGGTCGTCGAGGCGTCCGCCGCCAGCGGCCTCCACCTGGTATCGGACGAGTGCGATCCCGTCAAGGCCTCGACGTTCGGCACCGGGCAACTGATCGCAGCCGCGCTCGAGGGCGGGGCGCGGACGGTGATCGTGGGAGCCGGGGGAACCGCGACGACGGACGGTGGCTCAGGCGCGATCGACGCGCTGCACAGGGCGGGAGGTGTGCCTCAAAGCGCTCGCCTGGTCGTGTTGTGCGACGTGCGCACGCCGTTCGAGGATGCCGCCCGCCTGTTCGGACCGCAGAAGGGAGCGGCGCCCGATCAGGTGCGGCGCCTTACCCGTCGTCTCCACGCGCAGGCCCGGGGCCTCGGCCACCGAGACCCCCGCGGCGTCCCGATGACGGGGGCCGCGGGCGGGTTGTCTGGCGGTCTGTGGGCCGCATTTGGCGCCGAGCTGGTGCCAGGCGCCTCGCACGTGCTTGACGCGATCGGCTTCGACCCGCGTCTCCGGCGTGCTCGAGCGGTGGTGACGGGCGAGGGAAGACTCGACCAGCAGAGCCTCGCCGGAAAGGCTCTATCCGAGGTCGCCACCCGGGCTCGCCAGTCCGGCGTGCCCTGCCACGCGATCGTCGGCTCATCGGCCCTTGACCGGTTCGGCATGCGCATGCTCGACCTCCAGGCCGTCCTCGAGGCCGGCGATGCCGGCGAGCTCGCGTCCGCGGGGCGGCGGCTGGCAGACCTGCTGTAGCGAGCCTAGGAGGGGAGCTCAGGCGGACCGGGGTCGCGCGATTTGGCCGGCGACGCGTGCTCCGGCAAGTCGACCAGCTCTTCCCCGTCCTCCACCAGGGCAGCGCGGCAGAAGTCCTCACCAAACGGCGTCAGGTGGATGCTGCGGCGCACGATCTTCGCGTAGCGCACCGAGTTGATCGCCGCAAGCACGTCGGGCTGGGCCTCGAGCACCTGGTAGCGCTCCGGGTCGCGAAGGGTCTCGCGCGAGAACCAGATCAGGCCCAGGCGGTTGAGGTTCGTCAGGTAAGACGGCACGCGTTCCACGTAACGGCACCCCGCCCGTGCGCCGATCATGTTAAGCCCGGGCGACACGAGCCGAGACTGAACCAGCCCCAGCGGCCCACCGGTGCGCACGTCGACCGCGGCCTGCGGCCCCCTGAACAGAAGCAGCCGCAGAATTCGCGCCTCATCAGGCGCCAGTGACTCCATCAGCCGCTCGTAAGCGGGATGCGCTCTCTCTTCGTAGTGGACGTCTCGCGAGAGCTCGAGCAGCTCCTGGCCCCTGACCCGGAGGGGGACCTTCCCGTTGCGCGCTGACCGTCCGTCACCGAATGCCTGGCGCACCTCCTCGGGAGTCGGAATGGTCTCGACCACCTTGCGTGCCACATCCCTGCCAGGAACGGCCTCGACCACCCGGCGCGCCACGTCAGCGCCCCCCACCGTGTCGTTTCCTTCGGTCCCGTCGTTCGAGGCCCGGCTCCTCGAGTCCAGGTCGGCCAGCGCGATCAGTTCCCGCAAGGCGCCAGTGGCGGTGTCACGGATTTCCTGAACGAGATCCCCCGCCTTCTCCGGAGCGGCAGCGACCTCCAATGCGCGTCTCGTCACGCGCACCGGCACGCGAACCGACCACCCTGCGGTGTGCCAGGCGGCCGTGGCAGCGAGCCGCGCGATGCTCGAGAGCTCCTCTAAACCGCCATTTGAGTCTGTGTGGCTCATGCGAAGATCCCGAGGTGGATCAGGCCGCCGACGAAGCCCATTACAGCACCGTGTAGGTAGAGCATCCATTCGTCTTCACGGAACGCGGAGCGCAGCATCTCCACGAAGTCCGGATGCGGGAGCTCCCTGGTCCGTTCCGCAAACAGCCTGCGGATGTTGTCGCTCTGCTCGTGGCCGAAGTCCTCGTCGAGGAAGGGGGTCATGGTGTGCTCACGTGACTCCCGTGCGAATGCCTCCTGCACCGAGTCGTACTCCCGCGGACCCACCGCCACCCGGGCCACGCCGCGCAGAGGCCCGGCGGCCCGGTCGATCGCGGGCAGCATCGCCTCGTACAGCATCTGCTCGGTTCGATCGCCCCGCGGTCCGTTGATCAGAAAGTCTCCGATGTTCTCCATCGTCACCACGTGCTCGGCGATGATGTCGGCGTAGGCGTCGGCCACCTCGTTCTGCCGTCGAAGGAACAGCCCGTGGAGCATGAACGGCCCGATCTTGCGCGGCTCCACGGGCTCGAAGATCACCTTCATGCCGAGCACATTCGTGGTCCAGCCCACGATCACGCCGAGCACCGGGAGCAGCCACCAGTTGGGGACGAAGTGGGTGATCACGGCCACCGGGATCCCGAGTAGAAAGCCGAACAGAAAGCCGAAGTTGACCATCAGACGCAGCTCTCTTGAGCCCACGTCCTTGAAGATCTTGTTGACGAGGGCTGGATTGCGCTCGAAGTGATCGATCACGAGGATCTTCGGATCGAGCAGTTGGTCGATGTATTCGCCGATCTCGTCGGTGATCCGGTGCATGATCTCCGGCAGCTGCTCGCGGATCCGCTCGTAAAGAGCCTCCTTGGCTCGCGGAGGGACGTTGCCCCACAGGCGCGGTTGCTCACGCCGCATCGTCTTATCGACGATCTCCGGTACGCGCGGCATGAACATGATCGTCATCTGGTCGGCGATCTTCTCCGGCTCGAGCTCGTTGAAGAACTCGGCAGGAGTTCCGAGCTTGGCGATCGCCTTGTCGACCGAGATGCTGCCCATCTTCGCGGCGCGCGCGGGGATGATCCCCTGCCAGCCGACCCCGCCCTGCATGACCCCGGGGACCTCCTGAAGCTTGCGCGGCAGCAGCCGCGAGAGCTCGTACAACCCCGGGATGTTCCAGCCGTGGAACCGAACCGGGTTGAACAGCATGATCAGCGCCGTCCAGTTGATCAGCCATCCGATCACGCCCGTGAAGAACGGGATCGTGATCAGCTTGATCCACTCGCTGGTACTCACTGCAGGCCTCTCCGCCAGTTTCTGCGCCGAATGGCGCCAAGCGCACCCTACCCGGGCGAGGCCGCGGCAGAACCCGTCAGTGCCTGAACGCCTCGCGCTTGACGCCAGGTAACGGGGCGTCGAGCGATTGCAGAAACTTCGTCTCCTCCTCGAGGTGGTCAAGGAGCGTGTATGCCATCTCGTGGTTCATGCCCGCGCGGACCACGATCCGGAGGGCGCTCAGGTCCTGGCGGTTCTCGGGGAACGTGTACGCGGGCACCAGCCATCCGTGCTGGCGCAGTCGGTCGGAGACGTCGAACACGTCGTAGTTGCGCACCTGGGGATCGAGCGTGAACGCGAACACCGGCAGCTCGCGGCCCTCGCTGATCAGGTTGTATGGCCCCAGCTCGGCGATTCCCGATGACAGATGCACGGCGACGTCCTGCGCCGTCTGCATAGTTCGGTGATAGCCCTCCCGGCCGAACGCGACGAACATGAAGTACTGCGCGATCACCTCGCTTCCCGGCCGGGAGAAGTTGAGCGTGAACGTCGGCATTTGCCCGCCCAAGTAGTTGACGTCGAAGATCAGTTCCTTTGGAAGCGCGTCCTTGTCGCGCCAAACCGCCCACCCCACACCGGGGTACACGAGCCCGTATTTGTGGCCCGAGGCGTTGATCGACTGAACACGCGGAACGCGGAAGTCCCACTCGAGCTCGGGCTGAAGGAAGGGAGCGACGAACCCTCCCGAGGCTGCGTCGATGTGCAGCGGAACGTCCAGGCCCCGGTCTTGCTCAAGCTGGTCGAGGGCGGACGCGATCTCCTTGACCGGCTCGTAGCTGCCGTCGAACGTCGAGCCCAGGACCGACACCACCCCGATCGTGTTCTCGTCGCAGTGGGCGACCGCCTGCTCGGCATCAAGGTGAAACCGATCGCCCTCCAGCGGCACCAACCGCGGCTCGATCTCCCAATAGCGGCAGAACTTCTCCCAGCACACCTGCACGTTGGCTCCCGTCACCAGGTTTGGGCGGTCAGTCGCCTTTCCCGCCGCGCTCATCCGAGAGCGCCAGCGCCACTTCAGCGCCATCCCACAGAGCATCGAAGCCTCGCTGGAGCCGGTAGTCGAGCAGCCCAGGGCGTCCCCGCCCTGAGGACAGCTCCAGAGGTCGGCGAGGATGTTCACGCATCGGGATTCAAGCTCCGCCGTCTGCGGATACTCGTCCTTGTCGATCATATTCTTGTCGGCGGTCTCGGCCATCAGCTTCCCGGCCATTGACGGCATCCACGTGGTCACGAACGTCGCCAGGTTGAGCCGGGCATGCCCGTCGAGCAACAACTCGCTGGAGATCAGCTCGTAGGCCATCTCCTCGCCCCGTCCGCCGTCCGGCAACTGGCGATACGGCATCTCCGTCCACGCTTCGGGGTCGCGGACTGCTGTGGGAGGTGGACGGTGGACTCGCCCCTTCTGATCTGAGAGCGCCATGGTGTCTTCTCCTTGTGCCGGGCTGTGATCGGTGGGCGACGTAGGAATACCCCATTCGTCGAACTGGAGTGAGTGGCCCCGCCGTCAGCCCCTCGGGGGATGGCAGCCCAGCTCGATCAGGTGGCGTTCGAACGCCGGCCGATCTCGGTCCGGATGAAAAGGCTCGTCGCCGTCCTTCAGCAGCGCCGCCACCCGCTCGACATCGAACAACAGCGCGAGCTTGCCCGGCGGGTCGTCCCACTCGCCTGCGTCGTACCGGGCCGTCCAGGCAGCAAGTGCCGCCAGGGCCTCAACCTGGATCTGGTCCTCCCACCACCCGGAGCGGATCGTCAGTCGGTAGCGGTCCCGCAGCATGCAGGCGTCGCCCCACAGCTGCTCGAACCACAGCCATCGCTCGCGCGGGTACAGCCCGCGACAGGTCAGGGGCCACCGGCGCTCGTTGGCATCATCGCCGAGATCGTCCCCAAGTCCATCGAGGCGCTCGTCTTCGGGTTCGTAAAAGCTCATGGACGCCCAACCAGCCGGCGCAAGCGACGGTCCTTGAACCACAGCCGCAGCCCCACCTGGACCGGCGGCATTCGTCCGTACAGCAGGAGCGCGTGCCCAGCGCGTAGCTGCCGCAGTGCTTCGGGGGCGATGAGCGGACGCCGGCGACGGGCGACCGACCGGGTGCTGCCTCCGGAGCCGCTGGTGTAGGAGCGGTCGGGCGCCTCCTCCTCACCCGTCAGCCCGGCGAAGTACCGCAGGGTGTTCAGGTCGGCGACGCCTCCTAAAAGCATGCGCGCTCGGTGGCTGTTGACCACGGTCTCGGCCTGCTGGCGATAGCGGCTGCGCGCCTGAGCCAGGTCGTGGAATATCGACACCAGCTGGATGTTGTGGCTGGGCGCGGTCGACGCGATCTCGGCGAGATTCGGCAACGGAGCGACGTTGCCCGCCTCATCCAGGCACAGAAGCAGCGGTAGCTCGAGACGCCCGCCGCTCAGAGTTGCCCGCTCGTAAGCGCGATCGACGATGTCCGCAAGCAGGGCCAGGAAGATCGGCCTGAGCAGCTTCGACGTCTTGGCGTCGCCGATCACGTACAGCGTTCCGGACTGCTCGAGAAGCCGGTCAGCAGTGATCTCGCAGGAGCGCGCCGACCGCGCCACACGCGTGAACCGGTACGCCCGCAGCAGGGCCTGCGCGGTCGCCTCGATCGACGCCCGGGTTCGATCCGCCTGAGATTCGAACGCCCGAATGGCGTCATAGGCGGCATGGGCGCCATCGCGGTCGGCTTGTTCACGGGCCGAGCCGGATAGCTCCAGAAGCGTCCGGTCAAGCTCCCGGCCGCCCTGTCCATACACCCACCGGACGACCGCGCCCATCCCGGCGCCGGTCGCGGCCGCCGTATACAGAAGAGGCGCAAGACGCTGCTCGGCGGCGAGCGCCCAAAAGTCGCCGCCATCGACCCCGCGGTGATCCAACTCGCCGGCGGCGGCCAGACGCCACGCCACCTCGAGCGCTCCGTCCCAGGTGCGCGCGCCGTGAAGCGGCGACCAAGTGTGCGACTCCGCTCTGCCCAGCTCGAACGGATCGAACACAAACACGTCTCCAAGCGACCGCCGACGCGTCAAGGTCGCAACTAGGAGGTCGGTCTTGATCGACGATGCGACCACCGGACCTTCCCACTCGAGCAGCGCTGGTATGGCTAGCCCAGAGGACTTCCCCGACTGGGGCGGACCGAAGGCAACGAGCGCATGACGATCCTCCGCCCGAAGCAGGCGCCCATGGTGGCGTCCCAGCGCCAGCCTGCTCTTGTGACGAGCCAATCGGCGACCGTGTAGCGCCCGCAGGTCACCCCGCCGCGCCCAGCTCGCGCCGGGTGCGGGTCGCTGAAGGCTTCTAGCACGCGTGAGGAAGAACCCAGGCAGTGCGATGCCGCTCGCCACCAACGCCAGGGCGGCGTAGAAACCCCATGGCCCGGGAAGGTCGGCCCGCACCGCGCCAGGCCAGGCGTGCGATGGATCGGACAGCCGTGCCGGCAGCCGCGCCACGATGCTGGGTAGCTGAGTGCTTCCGACGGAGGGCCAGCCTTGTCCGAACAGCGCCCCGGCTACCCCGCCCCACAGCCAAACGATGAAAGCCAGCGCGAGCGCTGATGCGATCGCCCCCAGCATCACGGCCTCGGACGGCCCAGTCACGCGATCGCGCATCAGGCGATCCTCATCCCGGTGTCCGTGTCGGTCAGCTCCGCCTCCAGCCGAGAGCGGTAGTGCTGTACGACGAAGGACCGCGGCCCGACGCGCCACAGCGCCTGCCCAGGCGAGAGCATCGAGATCAATCCGGCCTCAGCCTCGGAGAGCCCCAGCAAGCTTCGCGTCAGCGGCACCTGGCTCTCGTCCTGGTGGTAGACGATCCGGGTCGACGCATCCGCGATCAGGCCCTCGGCGATCCGAGCGGCGCGCGAGCCGGCATCGCCCACCGCCTGCAGGTCGGCCAGCTTGTGCAGGACGACGAGGTTCATCACGCCGAACTGACGAGCCAGCTTGAAGTTCGACTGGAACCACTCACCGAGGCCGGCGTGCTGGATGATCTTCCAGGACTCGTCCGCGACGTTGATGAGACGCTCCCGGCCGGGTCGCTCCGACATCCTCGCGAGCAGGGCGCTCATCCACGCGGTCGCGCAGGCCATCAGGATCCCGACCGCCGGCGAGTCGCGGACCGCGTGCAGATCGAGCACCAATAGCTTCGCGTCGAGGTCGAGGCCCGGGGTGGTCGGGCCGTCAAACAAGCCGCGCAGCGGGCCTTCGCATAGGTCCTGGAGCGCCAGCGCCGCGCGACGGGCGTCGGCCGCGAGCCGCTCGGTGGTAGTGCGCAGACGCTCGGCCATCGCCGAAACGGGCGCGAACATCAGCGTGGCGATGTCCGGCAGGGTGGGCTCGCCGGCGCTTCGGGTGCGAACTGTGCGAAGCGCCTCCCGCAGTGCCGCGGCCTCGACTTGCGTCAGCGGCACGCCCAGGGCGGTCACCGTCACCGCTCGCAGCAGCTCCAGCTGGGCGTGCTCCTCGGGCCGAGATGCCAGCGGGTTCAGCCGCACGCCCCCACCTGGCTGAAGCGAGATGGGCCTGACGCCCGCGGAGTGACACAGGGGTCCGTACTCCCGCTTGACGTCGAGCACGAATGCGCGCCGGCCAAACAGGAGCATCCGCCACAACAAGGTCTTGACGAGAGCGCTCTTGCCTTGCCCCAGCTTCCCGAGCACGATCACGTTCGGATCGTCGAGACCGCCCTCCCCGTAGAGGACCCACGGGTCGTAGCAGAAGGCCCCGCCACCGGAGTCGCGTCCGATGAACACGCCGCGCCCCCCGAGGCCACCCGCGGCCATGAACGGGTAGATCGCCTGAGCGTGTCTCGTGGTGGCGCGCATCCCCGGGCGCTCGGCCGCTCGCAAGCTCAACGGCGGCCCCTCGCCCTGACGAGCAGGACCATGACGACCGCGATCAGCAGTACCCCCAAGTGGTCGTAGATCAACCGCGCCACCAGGTAGTGCCACAGATACGTGGGGAAGCTGCTCCCAACCAGGATCACTTCAGACCCCGGCACAGCGGCAACGTGAAGGTGAACGCATCGGCCTGCTGGCCGTACATGCGATATAGCTCGAGCCGCGCGCGTGCAGCGTGCTCGAGCACCTCTGAGCTTGCCCGGCGAAGGTCGTCGGGATCGCGGCCAGAGACGGTCACAAACCCGGCCAGGCGGACCTCCCCGTGCCCAGCCGCCAGCTCCGATTCCCGTCGCAGCGTCGACTCCTGTGCCTGCCGCTGTCGAGCGGTCTCGAGCTGGCCGAAGCGGTGTCGAAGCTCGCGGTCGGCTCGGTCGCGAGTGATCGCCGCTTCGACCTCCCGGGTCGAGCGCTCCGGCGGGACCGGCGCAAAGGTCACCGCCACGGTTCGCACCGCGCTCGAGCGGCCCAGCAGAGCGTCCATGAACATGGGGGACACATCGACGCGCGGCCAGCCGCCGATCCAATACGTCGCGTGCATCGATCCGTCACACCGGTAGTGGTCCCAGCTCTCGGATGCCCCGAGGGGCCAGGCGTTCGTGCGATCGAGGCCACCGCGACCGGGGTCCGCGGCCTCGAGCGCGGCAAGCTCGGCGCGCGCGTAGGGATCAAACGCGGTTCGCAGGACGCGGCCTAGCTGCCGCGAGGAGAGCGCGCCGAGCACCGTCACCTCGGCTGCCTCGAGACCCTGGGCGACCCGCTCGGTCTGCTCTACCAGCACTCGAAACGGCTCGTTACCGCCACGGACACGGCGGGCGTCGACCTGCACCGCAACCAAGATCTCGTGCTCCTGGGTAACGCGGGCGGTCGTGCCGATCAGCTCCAGGTACGACTCGATCATCGGGGCTCCGCGGAGCGGGATCGAGGGATCGCGCTCGTCGTGCAGCCAGCGCGCCAGCTCGTCCCCCTCCGCCGGCGCTGTCCGCTCGAGCCATTGGATCCGCCTGATCGGCGTGCTTGCAGAGCCGGACAGGACCAGTCCCCAACGAGCCAGCCGCCGCTCCTGCGCCTCCGCTTCCAGCAGGGAGAACGCCACCACCCGGCAAGCGAGCACGGCGGTCAGAAGACGGCCTGACTGCTCCCAGAACGCTCCGATTGGGCGCTCGCGGTAGGCGATCTCGACGATCTTCGCCCCGCGCAATGAGGGTGGCGGGCTGGGCTCAGGCTCGGCGAGCTCGCGTGACCGCCCGCCGCGGCTAAGCCGGTGCCGGCCGAGCCGGACGCTCATCCCGCGGCCAGGGGCTTCTGAGGTCCAACGCCGGTGCCCGCCGAGGCCGCGAAGGATGAACGAGCACGCCACCGGCGTCCACTGCTCGAGCGTCCGCTCGCGGATGGGTAGGACCGCCAGCGCAACGAACAGGCCGAACAGCAGCAGCGCGAGAAGAGCGCCGGTGGCGTTCGGGGAGGCGTTCAGCGAGCCGACCGCCAGCAACGCTCCGAACGCGAGCGACGCCGCCTGACCGGCCCGCACCGGGCCCAGAATCCCGCGTCGCTCCAGGGGGCCGAACCTGTATGTCAGTCGATTGCTGCTCACAGGGATCCCTCGGGCTTCTCCTGTGGCGGTGGGAGCGGGTCGTGATCCTCGCCGGGCTCCGCGCCCCGCGGCG
>Ga0209577_10004419_pt1 | contig 13236 bp, 11 predicted proteins | sample GraSoiAngelo_109_FD_185874 | JGI IMG/M metagenome (GOLD analysis project Ga0209577, IMG submission 185874) | Grasslands soil microbial communities from the Angelo Coastal Reserve, California, USA - 14_0903_12_20cm (SPAdes) (version 2) | ecosystem: Environmental > Terrestrial > Soil > Grasslands... | reverse complement strand
TGTTCATGAACAAACCAATTCTGCGCACAAAGTGGTGACATATTCAAATGCCGACATCGCGGTTTACTCGCTAGTGATCGACTCCGAGCTTGAGCTGACGTTCGTACTCAGCGCTGTCGAAGTGGCCTTTCGATTCTGCGATAAGTCCGTCGTTGTCGATCCTCCAAAGTTCGTAGCCGCTGATGCGAAGGCGTTTTCCCGTGCCGCCCGGTCCGGTATTCGTTCCAGTTAACGTCCAGTGGAAGACGGCGTCGCAGGAGCTCCGCCCTCCAAGTTCCGGTTCGTGCGAGACATCATCCATGGTCACGACCATGTCTGGAAATGTAGTCATGAATCCTCGCGCCACCTCAGCGATCGCCGCGCGTCCGACAGCGAGCGGTCCGTCGTTTACAGTTAGCGAGCCGTTCTCGGCGAAGAAGGCCGCAACATTCTTAGGGGTCTGACTACACCATGCCTCGGCATATCGCTTTGCGAACATGGTTAACTTAGCGAGATCGTTCATGCGGGTATCTCCGGCATGGCGCTAGTCAACCTGGATGAAGCCTTCGCTAACCATGACGCACGAGCCCCCGACCCACGTTGCTTGAACGGTGCCGTCCGCCTTCTCGGCGCGAGCCAATAAAGTGCTCGGACGTCCCATCTCTACGCCCTGGGCGATGCGCCAGGCAAAACTACCGCTCGGCTTTTCCTTATAGTGAGCCAGCAGTCCAGCGAGTGCGCAGCTGGCACTTCCAGTCGCCGGGTCTTCAGGGACACCGCTCAATGGGGCGAACATGCGAGCACGAATATCGAAGCCGTCGCTCACCCGGGTATACAAATGCAGTTGGGGGTTGACCCCCAGATCGCGGAGCGCATCGAACCCGCTCATATTGATGCGGATGCGTTCGAGTGCCGCGCGATCTCGCAGTTCCGTGAATACGAAAGGAAGACCGACCGAACAGATTTGCGGATGATGCGTATCCGTCACGATGTCCTCGCGGTTAAGCGAGACGGCGGCCGCGACCAACGCCGCCGGTACAGTTTTCCCGAGAGAGAGCGACTGCGGCGCCGCTAGTTCGCAGGACACAATCTTCCCCTCTTCTGCGCGAATCGCGACGGAGACTAACCCTGCTTCTTCCTCAAAAGTAACAGTGAGCGAGGAGTTGATCTCACCGAATTCACCGGCCGCGGCAAGAACGAATGCGGTTCCCACGTTTGGATGACCGGCAAAAGGGATTTCTCCGCCAGGAGTAAAAATTCGGACGTGACACGTCTGGTCGATCTTTGCTGGAAATACGAAGGTGCTTTCGGAGAAATTAAACTCGCGTGCGATCTGCTGCATCTGATGATCGGAAAGGCCGTCCGCCTTGGGCAACACGGCCAACGGATTCCCGCCGAAGCGCGTCTCCGTAAACACGTCACAGGTGTAGTATCGATATTTCATGAAAGCCATGCGCGTGTTCTAGTCATCGCATTTAACGATTTGGCGAGTGAATGATTTAGCGATTTATAGCGGCGGCCGTGTCGGCCGCAAAATAGCGAAGGCGGCTCATAATGCCACTCCGGCTCGGACTCGGCTTTTCGCATCAAGTTGTTGAATCCAAAATCGAACAGGCCTGCATCTCAATGAAAACAAACCAAGGTTTTCATGATCCAAGATTTCAAGTTTGCTCTGCGGCAGCTTCTCAAGGCGCCGGGATTCACGGCAACGGCGGTATTGACCCTGGCACTGGCGATCGGCGTTAACTCGGCAATTTTCGCCCTGATTAACAGCGTCGTCCTGCATCCGGTGGTACGGCTGCGACCTAACGAAGTGGTGAATGTCTTCACCGCTCGCCAAAACGCGAGTCACGATTATCGCCAGTTCTCTTACAACGAATATCGCGAACTGCGTGAGAATGGCGGGGACGTTTTCGCTGATCTTGCCGCGTTTGAGTTTGCCGTCGCCGGCATCGGGCGCGATCACGAGATGCGGCGAAGCTTCGCCTTCCTGACCTCCGAAAACTATTTTTCGCTGATGGGAACGAAACCGTACCGCGGCCGGTTTTATAACGCGGAAGAATGTAAACCGAACGCGAACATCGCAGTTGTAGTCACCAGCTACGGTTTTTGGAAACGAATGGGCGGGCGGAACGATTTTGTCGGCAGCACGCTTCAGATCAATGGTCAGCCTTACACGGTGATTGGCATCGCACCCGATGGGTTTAGTGGCGCCAGCGTATTGATCGCGCCGGATATCTGGGTACCGATCGGCATTCGTTCACAGCTTGGTTCGGCTTTTGGCGATTCCGAGACGATGCACGATCTGATGAATCCAAAAAACTACGCCTTCAATCTTACCGGCCGCATGCGTCCCGGCTTGACCATCGAGATGGCGAAGTCGCGCCTGCCGGTCCTGGCGCAGCGACTCACTGCTATCCAACCGGCGGAGAGCGAAGGCGCGCGCGAATTACAGATTCAAACGCCGTCACGCTTCAGTTTGAGCACGCAACCGGACGATGACGGGCCGATTACATTAATCGCGACGTTACTCACGGCCATGGCTGGGGCGGTGTTGCTCATAGCCTGCTTGAATCTGGCCAATATGCTGCTCGCGCGCGGCACGGCGCGTTCGAAGGAGATCGCCGTCCGGCTGGCGGTGGGCGCATCGCGCTGGCAGATCGTAAGACAATTGCTCTGCGAAGGCTTTCTCCTCGCTCTTTGCGGCGGCGCGGTCGGACTCGTGATCAGCGCCTGGTGCAACGATCTTCTGCTTCAACAATTCCGCACTCTGCTCGCCTCAATCAATTTCTCCTTCGTCGTGAAATTGCGTCCGGATGCGACCGTGCTGGCTGCCACGTTTTTGTTTTGTCTTCTCGCCACAATGCTTTTCAGCCTCGGCCCGGCGCTAAAGGCCACCAGGGCGGATCTCGTGAATGACCTCAAACAACAAGTCGGCGAACCAGCGCGCATCGGACGCTTCAGCCGCTTTTTCGCACCACGACATATCTCGGTCATGGCTCAGATTGCGCTTTCGCTCATGTTGCTCTTCGCTGCCGGCTTATTTTTCCGGGGCGCACTCAAAGCCGCCGGGCTCAATCCGGGCTTTGTGGCGGCCGGCGATCTCATCACCGAGTTCGACTTCACCCTGATTAAAACAGAGCCGGCCGATTCGCGTCGGTTGATATTTGCGATGGTAGAACGCGCGCGGGAACTGCCGGGCGTGCGGGCGGCGGCCGTGGGCACGATGCTGCCTTATGCCGATTTCACTAACACGCGACGGATCATTCGCGCAAAAGACACAATGCCTAGCGACCCCAAAGCACCTGACCCCAGTGTCAATGCACTTTACACCGCCATCACCCCCGGCTATTTCGACGCCCTTGGTGTTAAGCTGCTTCGCGGGCGCGATTTTAGCCAGGCCGAATGCGAGAACAAGGATTCCCGCCGCGTCGCGATCATTGACGAAGAAATGGCGAGGAAACTTTTCCCGAATGAGGACGCGATCGGTCAGCATATTCGTTACACCCAGCCGCCAAAGGACGGCGCGCCTAACGATTTGGAGATCATCGGTGTGGTCGGCAAACATCGACACGACATCCAGAACGACTCGATCATTCGTCGATTGTTTGTGCCCTTGGCTCAAGCTTACAACGGCCAAATCTATTTTCATGTTCGCGTCGGCACGCCGGATCGGCACGCCGTAGTCGCGATGATGCCGACGCTTCGGCAGTCGCTTCGTGAGATCGATCCGAACCTGCCCCTGCTGCAGATGAGTCCGTATGTCGATCTGATTGAGAAATCGCCAAGCCTTTGGATCGTGAAGCTGGGGGCGGTTCTTTTCGGCGTGTTTGGTTGCATTGCGCTGTTGCTGGCGGTCGTCGGTGTCTACGGGGTAAAGGCTTATGCGGTAGCATGCCGGACGCGGGAGATCGGCATTCGGATGGCGCTCGGTGCCCATAGGAAGGACGTCTTCGCTTTGATCATGCGCCAGGGCGCGATGCAAACCGCGCTCGCCGTTAGCGTCGGAATTCTGCTTTCCCTGGCCGCGGGCCGCGTTCTGGCCAAAATCTTGTATGAAGTAAGTCCGAGCGACCCTTTTGCGCTGTTTGTTTCCAGTTTGATGCTGGCAGTTGCGGCGTTGCTTGCCTGTTTTCTGCCCGCGCGCCGCGCTACCTACGTAAATCCAATCACCGCGTTGCGCACGGAGTAGCAGCGAGGGCTCGTGAATGGTGACCAGTGAATCGTGGATCGTCGAAACGGTGAAGGCGCGAAACGAAGGCGTTTCAGTTATCGGTTATCGGTCGTCCGCAGTCCGGGTGTCGATTAGTGACGGGAAGCCATGTAATGATGACGTCTAAGGTATTGGATTCAGCTGCGCGAGAACGAGTTCATGTTTGCTTTGGCGACGAGTCTGCGAATGATCAACGCGGCGACGAATAGGTCCAAGGCCGCGTTGGCACCTGCAATACCCGCCAACACATAGGCCGGGGTTTTAGGGTGGATTCGAGGGCGTCCGAGCAGGAAGGAAGCGTTTTGCTGGGTCGCTAACACCAAAAAAGCGATGTGGCAAACGACGGCGACAATAACAAAAACTCGAATGAAAGATCGTGACACATCAGCAACGCGCGAGCGGAGGAGCAAACCGCCGAGAGCCGCGCCAAGACCGACAACGAACATGGGCGCGGCGACGAATACGACGAGACCCAGCATGATAAATAGCAAAAGAAACGGCGAGAAGACCACAGTAGTAGCACCGGGCGCGAATAGTTGACCAAAGCCCTCAATCATATTCACGGTGGATTCTAACCATCCGTAGAGTGCGCAGCTTGCTGCGAATGAAAGCAGGCACAAGAAACTAAATATCGCGAATTTCATTATTGAGCGACATCGCGGTCTAACTAAATACGATCAAAAAACATAGCTGTTTGTCTCCACAAGTCTCCTCAGGTGTCGAACGGCTTGTGGTATGTCTTTTGCCTTCGTGTTTCCAAAACCCAGGACGAAACCTCGGCGTGACGCGCTTCCCAGATAAAGTGACGACAGCGCAGAAAGGCAAAGCGATTGTTGGGCAGCCTTTGCTGCGATCTCGCGATCATTAAGCTTACTGGCCAGGAAGGTGGCCAGGTGCATTCCTGCCTCATCTCCCACGATCTCTAACTGGTCGCTGAGTTCACGTTCAAGTTCCCCGACTAACACGCATCTCCTTTCCGCATAGATTGGCCGCATCCTTCGAATATGCCGGGCGAAATGCCCTTCGCGGATGAAGTCGGCCATGACAGCCTGAGTTATGTGCGGCGGGCATAGATCCAGCACTTCGCGTGTGGCTGCGAAGCGCTCGACTAGGTCTGCCGGAATGATGATGTATCCCACTCGCAGCGACGGGAACATGATCTTGCTGAACGTCCCAATGTAAATGACGCGGGCATTGCGATCGAGCCCCTGCAGCGACGCGATCGGCATGCCGTCAAAGCGATATTCGCTGTCGTAGTCGTCCTCGATTATCCAGGCGCCTGCTCTTTGCGCCCAATCCAGCAATTCCAGGCGTCGCGTCGCGCTCATGGTCACTCCCAATGGATACTGATGGGAAGGGGCTACGAACGCTGCTCGAGCCTTTCGATGTAGTTTGATGCCGGCGGCGACCATGAGACCGTCAGAGTCCACGGGCACGGGCACAGCTCGGCACCCTGCAGATTGCAAAGCGCGGTGGACAAGCCAATAGCCAGGCTCTTCGACCCAGGCTACCGCTCCGGCGTCGAGCAGGACGCGAGTCGCCAGATCAAGTGCCTGCTGTGCCCCGCTCACGATCATGATCTGTTCGGTTTCGCAGCGAACACCACGCGAAGTTCTGACATAAGCGGCGATCGCTTCGCGCAGGTGCGGCAACCCCATCGCATCCCCGTATTGCAGTGCCTTCACGCGCATGCGGCGCGAATAACGCGCAACCAATTTCAACCAAATCTCTATCGGAAATTTGTGCAGGTCCGGCTGGCCGACCTGGAAGGGACCAAGCCTTTCCGCCCATGAGGGTCTCTCGTATGGCGGAAGAGCTGCGGCGTTGCGCGCAATCGGCCGCTTCCCCGCATTGGTCAGCGCATACTTTGTCGTCTGCGCCTTTGTCCGGCCCGGAAGTGAACTCGCAATGAACGTCCCGGCGCCAACCCGGCTCTCAAAATACCCTTCGGCGAGGAGCTGAGCGTACGCGTTCAGCACGGGCAGACGTGAGATGCGAAGGCTGCGCGCGAGCGACCGAGTGGACAGGACCAGTTCGCCAGGTCGAAGACCGCCGCGAATGATCCTGTTCCGGAAAGACTCGTAAATCTGCTGATAAAACGGCTCCGACGCGCGCCGGTCGATGCTGATCAGGTTGGAAATTCCACGGAATTGCGTCTTCGAAGTGGTCATAATAAATCCACAAAAACTGGCTATTGATGCGAACCACTCAGAGCTGTATCACACCGCTGCAACTATCACAAAGGGAGAAATGCAATATGAAAACTGGTACGTGTATTTTGACGTTTGTTGTGCTCGTCCTATCGAGCTTGCCGCAGTCAGCGAGAGCTCAGGAAGCAACGCAGCCGAAACCAAACGTCTCCAGCCGCGAGGGACAGCATGATTTCGATTTCAACTTCGGTGTTTGGAAAACGCATATCAAACGCGTCCTCGAGCCGCTGTCGGGATCGAACAAATCGATTGAGCTAAACGGCCTCGTAACCACGCACAAAATCTGGGATGGGCGCGCGCAGTGGGAGGAGATCGAGGCGGATGGCCCCAATGGTCACTGGCAAGGCATGACCCTGTTTCTCTACAACCCCCAAGCACATCAGTGGAACCAGTCATTCATTAACAGCAAGATCGGCGAGTTGTCGCCGCCACTCGTCGGCGAGTTCAAGGACGGCCGCGGCGAACTGTTTTCGCAGGATACCTTCAATGGACGATCAGTCCTGGTTCGGGCAGTGTGGTCTAATATCGAGCCGGACTCGCATCATTTCGAAGAATCGTATTCGGACGACGGAGGCAAAACCTGGGCGCCGGCTTTCATCGCCGAGTTGGCACGAGAAAAATCAGCGCCGGTTGCGTCCACTCCGACCACTAACTCCGACGCGAACCAAACTGACAAGGCGCGCGACGGAGCGCACGATTTCGATTTCGACTTTGGCACTTGGAAAACGCATTCGTCGCGCATGCTGCATCCGCTGACCGGATCGAAAGATTGGGCCGAGATGGACGGCGTGACCGTTGTGAAGAAGGTCTGGGGCGGCAGGGCGAACCTCGCGGAATACAAGGCCGAGGGTCCGGCGGGGCAGGTCGAACTCATGGCGCTACGTTGGTACAACCCCAGGACTCATCAGTGGAATATCGACTTCGCGACACCGAAAAGCGGTGCGCTGGGTAACACGCCGGGTGTCGGCGAGTTCAAGAACGGTCGCGGCGACTTCTACGATCAGGAATCAATCAACGGCAAAACCATCCTCGTGCGATTTTCCATCTGGGGCCTCACACCCGACAGGGCGCAATCCGAGCAGGCATTTTCAGATGACGGAGGTAAGACCTGGGAAACCAACTGGGTCAACAAGTATACGCGGATTCCGAGTGACCCGCCAACGTCCAGCCAGCGACCGTCGCAAGAGAAAAGCGAGGTCGGCGAGGTGCATGATAGCAGAGGTGGGACGGTCAGCGCAGGAGATAGTCGCCACGATTTCGATTTCTTCATGGGCAACTGGCGGGTGCATCACCGCCGGTTGAAGGAGCGGCTCGCTAATAATCATGAATGGGTCGAGTTCGAGGGGACCTGCACCGGGCAAAAGATCCTCGGCGGTTTGGGCAACATTGGGGACTGTGTGCTCGACCTGCCGGGGGGAGCTTATCGCGGAGTAGCGCTGCGTGCCTATGATCCAGAGAAGAAACAATGGTCTATATGGTGGCTGGATGGCCGCAGTCCGGGCCAGGTCGATGTGCCAGCCGTCGGCCGCTTCGAAAACGGCGTTGGGACGTTCTATGCCGACGACACATTGAAGGGGAAGCCAATTCGCGTCCGCTACCTCTGGACACGGGTGACGTCGAACACACCGCATTGGGAACAGGCGTTCTCAGTCGACGCGGGCGAGACTTGGGAAACGAATTGGACCTGGGATTTCACAAAGGTGCCATGAGCACGCGCACCTGCCGCCAGGTGGTGGAGCTTCGGCAATCCACGCTGAGGCCAGGCATCCACCCGAGCACAATAGATAAATTAATTAAGGAGGCAGTGATGAAGGCGCTCAAACATATTCGGACTTATCTCTTGATGTGCACATTGGTTGTCATCTTGCAGCCCCTGTCGGGATTCGCACAGCAGAACTCCGACCCATCGAAACCAAAACTTCGGCCCTCTCCTACGCAACGGGATGGGGAACACGATTTCGACTTCAACTTTGGCACTTGGAAGACCCACGTTTCGCGCCTCGTGCATCCATTAACCGGCTCGAAGCAGTGGGTCGAGTACGACGGCACCTCGGTCGTCAGCAAGGTCTGGAATGGCAGGGCCAGTCTGTTTGAGTTGGATGTCAGCGGGCCTGCGGGCCACATCGAGGGCGTGGGACTGCGCTTGTACAATCCCGAAACTCACCAATGGAGTCTGAATTGGGCGAACAGCAGCGACGGCGTGATCAACAAACCGATGATTGGTGAATTCAAGGATGGTCGTGGCGAATTCTTCGACCAGGAGGAATTCAATGGCCGAATGATCCTCGCGCGAAATGGTTTTTCGGAGATCACTCCGAATTCGAGCCGCTTTGAACAAGCGTTCTCGGATGATGGAGGCAAGACTTGGGAGATCAATTGGGTGATGCGTCAGGAACCTTCAGCAGAAAAGATTGCCGCGTCCAAAATAAAGCTTCAACCGACGTCTTCTGGACTTAACCATGCTCAACACGATTTCGATTTCCATATCGGTAACTGGAAAACTCACCTTAAGCGCAGGCTCCATCCATTAACTGGCTCAAATACCTGGGTCGAATATGAGGGCACCACTGTCGTCAGAAAAGTCTGGGACGGCCGCGCCAACCTTGTGGAACTGACGGCGGATGGTCCGGCAGGTCACTTCGAAGGACTAAGCCTGCGACTCTACAACCCCGCCTCTCATCAATGGAGCCTCAATTTCGCTAACGCGAACGACGGCACCCTAACCCAACCCACGATTGGGGAATTCAAAAATGGACGTGGGGAGTTCTTCGATCAGGAAACGCTGAATGGGCGAGGGATTTTTGTCCGATTCGTTATTTCTGACATCACCCCGACCTCGTGTCGTTTTGAACAATCGTTTTCGGATGACGGCGGAAAAACTTGGGAAGTAAACTGGATCGCAACCGACACACGAGTGGAAGACGCATCTGGGAAAGCGCGTTGAATTGCACCGACCAACAACGGTCTGACCGGAACGAAAAACGTGAATGTGTTTATCACAACGGTTGCATATACAATTATCCAACTCAAATTATCAGCACGAAAAGCGGTACCGCTGCAAAGACGATCTATGCGCGCGAAAGTAGAGGAAATCTCATGAAGACATCCGGTTGTTTTCAAATAGGGGCAGTGTTCTGTGGTCTGCTGCCTCATCGTTGTATCGGTTGTCGTTCTTCGCATCCGCACGATCGCCGGGCCCGGGTGTCACGCATCTCAAATATTGCGTCCTCAAATGACCACGATGAATCAAGTCCAGCTAACGGTATAACTTAACGTGCGACACATTTTCTTGGCGGTTGCGTTGTTAGCCCTCTCCATAACTGGGTCTTCGATGGAGCAATCGAGCTCTATTGATTCGCGCGCCAATGCAGAACATCTCAAAATCGGACGATTTCTGTACCGAACGTCTATGAAAGAAAAGGATCTCGGCACAAGTGAGATCACCATCTCCAAATTGGGACCAGATAGGTTTATGTTTACGAATCGCGTGAGCGGTGCCTTTGCTCAACAGTGGAAGGCCCTCGCGACCGCAACGTTCGTCCCTGTTTCAGCAAAACGTACGTTCGGTGAAGGTGACAAATTGCGCCCTCGATTCGAGCTAAATTATCGCGAAGAGCGCGCGATCGGATGGCGACTGGAAAAGTCGACCGCCAATAAGTTCGAAGTCGACGTTAGAGTGTTACCCGACACCGTCGATCAGAGAATCGACTGGGCCGCCGCGATGTCGCAAGTTTGGTTCCAGGACATGAGTTCTCATTCTCGGTTTTTGATCCCGTTACCCAAATCAGTCAGGTGACTGGACGAGTCGTCTGTCCTGAAACGGTTAATGTCCCAGCGGGAACATTTGCGGCAATCCGCATCGCTTACCGTATTGAAAAGCCCGAGCACAACGAAACGTATCAAGTGCTGACCAATGCCCAAGGCGCAAGAATTCTGTTGAAGGGGGAGTTCCCCGACGGCGCTATCATTGAGTTGGTGCGGTTTCAACGAGTAAACGGAATAATGGAGCGATTCTCTTCGGACTGAGCGCGATGTCGATTTAACCAATGTCAAACGCGATCGAACACTGGATGTTTAATTTCGCAAAGGAGGACTTATGAAAGCGCCTGCTCTCTTGCGGATCGGGCTGGTGTTGTGTGTTCTGCTGCTCATCGTTGTGGCTGCTGTCGTTCTTCGTAGCGGGGACAAGCCTTCCGCGAAAGCGCACAGCGCGGATCTGGAATACCTGAAGGCCGTAAACAGCGTCGCTCCCCTACAGGACCCCGAACTTTTGTTCGTACTGATGACTCAGTTTATGAATTCGAATTTGCAGGGAGAGGGAGCGGAATTTTTCAGCGCACGTCTCAGGGAGTACGAGCCGAAGCTGACGCCGGTTCAGAAGTCTTTGTATTTGGGAATCATCGGCCTGCTGCGGGCTCAGCACGCTTCCTCGGTGCCGCTTCTAAGACGGTACGGGTATGTAAAGGACACAATCGCTAGACTCGATCAGGCGAAGCAACTCTCAGGTGGTCAGGTTTTCGTCGTGAACTGGATCGCCGGTGTCGTGCACACTGAGCTTCCAGGATATTTTCACCAGCGAAAGGCTGCACAGGAGGAACTCGCCTGGTGCATGGAGCACGCAGACAAGGCGCCTCATTCGGCATGGTTGCGCGAAGTCTACTATCATCTCGGCAAACTCGCGCTGAACGATGGGGATACCGCAAAGGCCCACGAATACCTGCTTCGTAGCGGCTATTCCGACTTCGATCATCCGATCACACTGGCAACGCCGTTTTCCGAAGACAGAGCGTCTGGTCATGCGTTTGCGCCGAGACGAATTACCGAGGTCGTTCCCCGTCGCATCTACACGCTCTCTGGTTTCGAATTCACGGAATACTATTTTGTAGTTTCCAAGGACGGGCACGAACTGATCGGCATTGACGCGGGGACGCGCCCGGATTTTGCAAAAGGTGCATACGAAGCGCTGCAAGCGTATGCGCCGGGACTGCCGCCGCTAACAACCATCTTCATCACCCATGCACACTGGGACCATGTCGGCGGTCATTCGTATTTCCGCAGTCTGAACCCTCGTCCCCAATTTTATGGACGAGGGAACTATCAGGAAGAGTTCGAGAAAGAATTCAACGGGCCGGATGTCTTCGCGAAACAGTTCTTTGGAGAGCGATTCAGTGCCGAGGATGTCCTGAGCTACAAACCGGACATTACGATCGACAACCGAACGGACCTGAACGTTGGCGGATCGAAGGTCGAACTGATCCCGGCTAGAGGGGGTGAAACGCACGATGCCATGCTGATTTATCTTCCCGACGAAAAGGTAATGTTCATGGGCGACGTCATCATGCCATATTTGGGAGCACCGTTTGCTGAGGAGGGTGATCTGCAGGGACTACTCGATGCGCTCGATACGGTTGTTAGCAGGAATCCTCAGTACCTGTTGCACGGTCACGAGCCGCTTACGCGGGTCTTCAATTCACCGGTGATTCTCGGCCATCTGAAAACAGATTTGGCATGGTTGCGAGACCAGGTGCTCATAGCCATCCGTCGGGGTGACGAGCGCGCCGGCATTCATCAACTGAATCTCATTCCGCCGGATCTGCTGGCCACTCAGCCCGATGCTTATCAGCCTTACTTCATCCTGCGCGAGCATGTGATCGACAGAATCTACGATCAAAACGTCGGGTATTGGGAGGCGAACCTTCAGGGTCTGGCTCATCCCAACCGGACAGATCGTGCGGAACTTCTCGTTGACTATCTGGGCCTATCGGAGGCGCAAATCGTCAAAGCAGCGGACCGTCTTGCCGCTGACGGGAAGTATGAGATGGCAGCCGATCTTATCGAATCCGCAGAGGCAAAGTTTCCCGACAGCGTTTCTCTCAAACGCGCTAAGCGGTTCGCGTATCTGAAGCTAATGGAAAAGAATCAGAACACGGATCCGTTCAAGTTCATCATCTATTCAGGCAGGATTCGTGAGCAGACGCCCCAGATCAACGCACAGAAATGAGCGCCGCGCCATCACATTGCCCTTTATCTTGAAAGCGGACACGCTATCGGAGATGGGATCCGCGTTTCAGTTATCAATTATCGGTTATCTGTCGTCCGTAGTCTGTTGTCTGTGATCACCGATCACTAGCTCTTCGGGCTGTACTTGTCGATCAAAGCTTGATAGCGCGGGTCTTGGCGCAACGGGTCCCAGGCTGGATCCAGCTTCAACATCGGGATGGTTACGTTGCTGGGGACCGCGAACAAATGATCGAGCAGGCGAAATGCTTCGTCGAATTCGCCGGTCCAGGCATAAATCTGGGCGAGGTTAGCGGTTGCCTGTGGCCCATCCAGGGCGTCCCGGGATTCAGGTAATAACTCAACAGCGCGCTTGCCTTCGGCAATGGCTTCTTCCTTTTGACCCAACGCCGCCAGGATGAGGCCATGCTGGGCGTGTCGGGCAGAGTCTTCGGGAGCTTCGCGGATCAATTTTTCCGAGACCAGACGCGCATGCTCCAACTCTGGCTGCGCTCTGGCCTTATCGCCTTGGAGCAGATGAATCAGGCCTTGCAGGAGACCCTTCGGGGCCGGGGCAGTAGTGGTAGTAAACATCGTTTCACCGCGAAATCGTTCCAGGACTTGAAGAGCCTCTGGGAACTTTCGCTGAAGCGTAAGGACCCAGGCCCGCGACCAGGTAATCAGCCCGTCCGGATCGCTTTCAGGCGGGGCTGAAGAAAATACTTTTTCGGCCGCGCCAAGATCGCCCTTCCATAGGACCGCCATGAATCCTTTCAATGCACGGAGCTGAAACGCTTGCGGCGACGCCGCGATGGAGCGATCCAGAAGGTTGTCGGC
>Ga0209577_10004418_pt1 | contig 13237 bp, 10 predicted proteins | sample GraSoiAngelo_109_FD_185874 | JGI IMG/M metagenome (GOLD analysis project Ga0209577, IMG submission 185874) | Grasslands soil microbial communities from the Angelo Coastal Reserve, California, USA - 14_0903_12_20cm (SPAdes) (version 2) | ecosystem: Environmental > Terrestrial > Soil > Grasslands... | reverse complement strand
AGCTGGGCGAGCGGCACGGGCTCGAGTACGCCTGGACCTACGACTCGCACATCCTCTGGCAGGAGTCGTACGGCACGCTCCCGCTCGCCGCCGACCGGACGGAGCGGATCAAGCTCGGCCACTTCGTGACGAATCCCGGGATCCGGGACCCGACGATCACGGCCAGCTGGTACGCGACCATGCAGGACATCTCGAACGGCCGTATGGCGATGGGGATCGGCCGGGGCGACTCGTCGCGGCGGGTCGTCGGCCTGAAGCCCGTGAAGGTGGCCGAGTTCGAGGCGCGCTGCCGGATGATCAAGGACCTGATGAACGGCCGCGACGTGGAGTGGAACGACAAGCAGCTGAAGCTCGAGTGGGTCCGGCCGGAGCTGCCCGAGATCCCGATGTGGATCGCGGGCTACGGGCCGAAGGCGCTCGGCGTCGCCGGACGCGTCGGGGACGGCGTGATCATCCAGCTCGCCGATCCGGTCATCATCCAGTGGATCATGGACACGGCGCGGCGCGCGGCCGAGGAGGCCGGCCGCGACCCGGGCGAGCTCAAGTGCGTCGTCGGCGCGCCCAGTCACATCTCGGACGACGTCGCGGACGCGCGTGAGCAGTCGCGCTGGTTCCCCGCCATGGTCTCGAACCACGTCATGGACCTGATCGAGCGCTACGGCGAGGACTCCGAGATCCCCAAGGACCTGACCGACTTCGTCAAGGCCAGGAAGTTCTACGACTACAAGGAGCACTCGCGCGTCGGCGCGAAGCACGGCGAGTTCGTCACCGACGAGATCGTCGACCGCTTCTGCGTCCTCGGCAACGTCGAGACGGTGACGGCGAAGCTGCGCGAGCTCGAGTCAGTCGGCGTCGACCAGTTCAACATCTACCTCATGACGCACGGCCAGGAGGAGACCCTGGAGGCCTACGGGAGCGAGATCATCCCGCAGTTCTCAGGCGTAGCCGCGTAGGCGGATACCCTTCCGCGGTGCCGCGTGCCGGAGTCCTGGCCGTCCTGGTCCTGGTCGCGGCGTCGGCCGTACTGCTCCAGCCCTTCGGTTACAACCAGGGCTCGCACCTCGCGCTCGTCCGCGCCCTCGCCGACGGTACGCCGCGGATCGACCGCTACCGCGACTACTCCGGCGACGAGAGCTACTACCACGGCCACTTCTACTCGAACAAGGCGCCGGGACTCGCGTTCGCCAGCCTCCCCGCCTACCTCGCGTTGCGAGCCGCGCACTTGCCGCACGGGGTGCACGTGCTCTCGCTCTGGGGCGTGCTCCTGCCGGCCGCGATCTTGCTGCTCCTCGTCGCCGCGGTCGCGGAGCGGATCGAGCCCGGCCTCGGGACGCTGACCGCGGCGACGCTCGGGCTCGCGACGCTCGTCCTGCCCTTCACCGGGCTCTTCTTCGCGCACGTCCTCTCGGCGCTCCTCGGCTTCGCCGCCTTCGTCGTCCTCTGGCGGGAGCGCGACGGGCCGCCGCGGCTTGCGCTGCTCGCCGCGGCCGGGCTGCTCGCGGGGCTCGCGGTGACGACCGAGTACCCGCTCGCGCTCGCGGGCGTCGTGCTCGGGCTGTACACGGTCGCCCGGCCTCGGCCGATCCGGCGCGGGCTCGCCTACGCGGCCGGCGTCGCGGTGGGCGTCGCGCCGCTCCTCGCCTTCGACTGGTGGGCCTTCGGCTCGCCCACCCACCTGTCCTACGGGGACGTGACCGCCGAGCACGGGACGGCGGCCAAGCGTGCGGCGACCGTGGGGCACCCGCCGCACCTCTTCGGGGTCTCCGCGCCGCGGCCGCGGGTCGCGCTCGAGCTCCTCCTCTCCTCCCGCGGGCTGCTCGTGCTCGGGCCGGTGATCGCCCTGGGCGCGGCCGGCGCGGTGCTCCTCTACCGCCGCGGGCGCCGGGCCGAGGCGCTCGTGGCCGGCGCGGTCGCCGTCGCCTTCGTCCTCTACGACGCCGGCTTCTGGGGACAGTTCGGCGGCTGGGGGCCCGGGCCGCGCTACCTGATCCCGACGCTGCCCTTCCTGGCCGTCCCGCTCGCGCTCGCGTGGCGGCGCTGGCCGCTCACGACCGGCGCGCTCGCGGCCGTGTCCGCCGCGATCATGGTCGCCGCGACCGCGACCGATCCGCTCCTCCGCAACGATCCGGCGATCGGGCGCCACGGCGACGTCGCGGACCCGGACGTGTGGTGGCGCCTGCTCGTGCACGACCACTTCACGCGGACGGTCGCGACCGCGGCCGGCCTCGGCCGCGGGGTCGTCGGGATCGCGCCCTTCGCGCTCCTCCTCGCCGCCGCGATCGCGCTCGCCGTGCGCGCGACGGGTCGCCTTCCGGCCGGCCGGAACGACGTGGCCGGTGCTGGCGTCGCGCTCGCCGGCTGGCTCGTCACGCTGCGCGCTGCGCCGGTGCTCCTGCGGCACGACCGCTTCCACGGTGGCCGCCTCGGCGCGGTCGACGCGCTCCTCCTCGCGCTCCTCGTCGTGTTCGTCGTCGTGCGCGCCCTCCAGGCCGGTGCCGCGGCGGCCGCGCCCGCGCTGCCGCTCCTCGCCTTCGCGGTGCCTGCCGTCGACCGCGACCCGATCGTGGCGTTCCTGATCCTCCTCGCGGCGGCGATCGCCGCGACGCTCGCGCACATCCCGATCCCGCGCGCACGGGCGAGTGGCGTTCGCTCGTAGCGCGCTCGCGCTCGGCGCGCAGGCGCTCGTCTTCGGGCCGCTCGTCGCCTTCCGGTTCCTCGACGGGGACGAGGGCGTGTACGCGTACGCCTCGCGGCTCGCCCTCCACGGACACGTCCCCTACCGCGACTTCTTCTACGAGCAGATGCCGCTCTTGCCCTACGTCTACGGCGCCTGGATCGGCGTCTTCGGCGAGTCTTGGTACGCCGTCCGCAGCCTGTCCGCGCTCGCCGCGACGGCGCTCGGCGCGCTCCTCTACCTCCACGTCGAGAAGCGCGCGGGCCGGTGGCCCGCGCTCGCCGCGACGTGCCTCTACGCGCTCTCCGGCCTCGTGTTCGGCTACTTCACGATCGTCAAGACCTTCGCGCTCGCGAGCCTCTTCCTCTTCGGGGCCTACGTCCTCGTCGAGTCGCGGCGCCCACGCTGGCTCGCGGCCGGGCTGCTCGTCGGGCTCGCCGTCGACACGCGGCTCGTCTTCGCGGCGGCGATCCCGGCCTTCGCCGTGCTCGCGCTCCGCCGGCGGGGACTGTCCCCGTTCGGGGCCGGACTCGCGGCGGGCCTCGTCCCGAGCGTCGTCTTCCTCGCGCTCTCGCCGCACGCGTTCGTGTTCGACAACCTCCGCTACCACGGCGAGAAGACCTCGCACGGGCTCGTCGGCGAGCCGGTGCAGAAGCTGCGGACGGCCGCGAACCTGATCGGCTTCGGGAACGCCGACCACGCCCTCGGCGTGCAGTTCCTGCTGCTGCTCGTCGCGAGCGCCGCGGCGCTCTGGCTCCTGCGCCGCCGGCTCACGTTCGTCGCCGCCGTCGCGGTCTCGCTCGGGATCGCGTCCTTCCTGCCGACGCCCACCTATGTCCAGTACTTCTGCGTCGTCGTGCCCTACCTAGTCCTCCTCGCCGTCGAGGTCGCGACGCGCTGGCCGCGCGCGGTGCTCGTCGGAGTCGCCGCCTACGCGGCCGCCGGAGGCCTCGCGCTGGCGCACGACGTGCAGACCTCACCGCTCCTCCGGCCGAGCATCCGCTCCGTCGAGCGGGTGGCAGCCACCGTGGAGATTCGTACACACCCGGGAGAAACGGTCCTGGTCGGTTGGCCCGGGTACCTCTTCGGCACGCACGCGGAGGCCGTGTCCGGCTACACGAACCAGTTCGCCCCGGTCGCCGCTGCGAAGGTCGCGCCGCGGGAAGCGGAGCGGGTGCACGTCCTCTCCGAGCCAGCGATCGAGAGGCTGATCGAGCGGCGCGTCCCCCGGCTCGTGGTCGAGCGGAACTGGGTCACGAGCCCGCCCTTCGCCGACTGGGACGCGGCGCTCCGACAGGGCCGTTACCGCCTCGTCGCCACGGTCGAGACGGCGCGGATCTACGAGCGGTGAGGCTTTCGGCGATCGTCCCCGCGACCGACGCTCCGGCGACGCTCGAGCGCTGCCTCGCTGCGATCGCGACCGCCGACGATCCGCCGGAGGAAGTGGTCGTCGTGGACGCGGCCGACCGGCCGGGCCCTGCCGCCGCCCGGAACGAGGGCGCGCGCCGGGCGACGGGCGACGTGCTCGTCTTCGTCGACGCCGACGTCGAGCCGCACCGCGACGCCTTCACGCGCCTGCGCGCCGCCTTCACCGCCGACCCGGGCCTCGACGCACTCTTCGGCTCCTACGACGACGACCCGGCCGACCCGGCGCTCGTCTCGCGCTTCCGCAACCTCCTCCACCACCACGTCCACCAGGAGGGCGCCGGGCCCGCGGAGACGTTCTGGGCCGGTCTCGGCGCGATCCGCCGCACGTCGTTCCTCGCCGTCGGCGGCTTCGACGCCGAGCGCTACCCGGCCGCCGCGGTCGAGGACGTCGAGCTCGGTCTGCGGCTCACGGCGAGCGGCGCGCGGATCGCCCTCGACCCGCTCCTCCAGGGTCGCCACCTGAAGGCCTGGACGCTCGCGACGATGGTGCGGACCGACTTCGCGCGACGCGGGCTTCCTTGGGCTGAGCTCCTGCTCGAGCGCAGAGGCGGCTCGGCCGCGCTCAACCTCGGCCGAAGGCACCGGCTGAGCGCGCTCGCCTCCCTCGGGCTCGTCGGCGGCATCCTGGCCCGCCGGCCGCGACTCGCGGCCGCGAGCGCGGGGGCGCTGCTCGTGCTCAACCGTCGCTTCTATGCAGTGCTCGTGCGGCGTGAGGGGCCGATGCGTGGCGCCGCCGGGCTCGGCCTGCACGCCGTCCACCATCTCACCGGAGCGGCGGCGGCCGTGACGGCGCTCGCACGGCTCGGTAGGTCAGACCGAGGACGAGGATCGACGCGAGCACGCTGACGGCGGCCGCGCCGACGATCCCGCCGAAGGGAACCGCGAAGAGGTCGCCGCCGACGAGTGCGAGCGCGCCGACGACGTTGTTTCGCATCAGCGTCGTCTGCCGGCCCGCCGCGATCAGCGCGCTGCCGAGCGGGCTGCTCAGGGCCATGATCGGTATGCGCCACGCGAGCACGACGAGTGCGGCCACGGCTCCGCGATAAGCGTCGCCGACGACGAGCGGGACAGCGACGACGGCGGCCGAGCTCAGCAAAGCGGCCAGCGGGGCGCAGACCGCAAACGACGTGCGCAGCGAGCGCCGCAGCAGCTGTCGTGCCTCGTCCGGGCCCGCCGAGCTGAAGGACGAGAGGAACGCGATCGAGAACAGGCCGAGCGCGCCGGTGCAGAAGAGGACGGGCTTCGACGCCGCGGTGTAGAGGCCGACCTTGCGCGGCCCGAGGAAGAGCTCGATGGCGACGATGTCGAACGAATAGAAGGCTGCGCGCGCGAAGGCGTTCACGAGCAGCGGCAGGCTCTGCCGGAGCGTCGCGATCCACGCGGTCACGTCCACCCGCGGCCGGGCGAGGCCGAAGTGGCGCGCGACGGCGGCGCCGATCACGACGGCGTAGGCCAGCTCGGCGGCGAGCTCGAGGAACGGGACGCGGTGCAGGTCGGGCGAGCCGTGGACGAACGCGAGGATCCCGAGCGCGAGGACGGCGCGCGCGACGACGTTCCCCGCCGCCACCGCCTTCGCGGAGCGCACGCCCAGCACCATCCAGCGCAGGTTGAGCGCGAGGGCCGGAAGGACGACGGCGAAGAGGACGACCGTGTCCCGCACGCGGCCCGAGTGCGCGAAGACCTCGACGGCCGCGACGAAGATCCCGCCGACGAGGATCGAGAGCACGAGCCGGAGGCCGAGCACGCGGTCGGCGAGCTCCCGGTAGCGGTGCGGCTCGCGGGCGATGTCGCGGACGCTGAGGAGCTCGGTCCCGGAGTCGACGACGAGCCCGAACCAGCCGACAAGCGAGAGCGCGAAGCTGACGATCCCGAAGTCGGACGGCCCGAGGCGGCGCGCGAGCAGGAGCACGCCGGCGAGGCCGAAGAGCCGCGCCGCGACCTCGCCCGAGAAGAGCGTTGCGAAGCTGCGGACGAGGACGCGCCAGCTCCCGACCTCCTCGGCCGGAGGCGCAGTCGTCTCGGCGGCGACGTCGCTCAGCTAAGGCACCGCGCGGCTAGGCGACGAGCTCGACGTCTAACAAGCCTTCGACGATCGCTCCCTCCTCGTGGTACTCGGCGTCGGTGTTCACCGACCAGACGTCGTGGCCGCCGCCGTCCAGGAGGTCGAGGGTCGCGAGGATCGCGGTCCACATCGAGTGGTCCTGGTTGTTGTAGCGGTGGAGGCCGTTGCGACCGCAGGTGCGGAGGTTCGTGAAGCCGCGGAGGTACTCGCGCACGACGGGGAGCGCCTCCTGGTAGTTCGCGTCGTACATCGGGTATGCGCGCGGGACGCGCACCTTCACGCCGTCCACGACCCGTGCCGGGTCGATCAGCCCGATGCGGCCGAGCTCGCGCTTCGCCAGCTCGACCGCCTCCGCGTCGGGGAGCTCCCAGATCTCGTCGCCCTCGAAGCAGAAGTACTCGACGCCGAGGCAGGTCGTCCCGGGCCGCACCATGCTCTCGCTCCAGGCGCCGAAGTTCTGGACGCGGCCGCCGCGCGTGTCTGGGTCGTGAAGGTAGATCCAGTTGTCCGGGAACGGCGTCTCGTCGTCGATGATCAGCGCGACGAGGCAGAGGTCGCGGTACCGCAGCCTTGCCGCGGCCGCCACCACCCGAGGCGGCGGCAACGGGTCGAGACTGAGCACGAGGTCGACCAGCGGGATGCTCGAGAGGACGGCCTCGACCGGGAGCTCGGTCGCGTCGCCGTTCGTCGCCACGACGATGCTCTCCACGCGGCCGGCGCCGTCGTGCTTGATCGACGTGCAGCGGTGGTTGAGCCGCACCGGGACCCCGCTCTCCTCGATCCGGCGGCGGAACGCCTCCCACATCTGGCCCGGGCCCAGGCGCGGGTAGCGGAACTCCTCGAGGAGCGTCGTCACGTGCGCGTGGCGCAGACCGAGCATGGTCAGGATCGCCTTGGAGAGCGAGAAGTTCTTGATCCGCTGCGCCGCCCACTCGGCCTTCACCTCGCTGCCGGGGATGCCCCACACCTTCTCCGTGTACGAACGGAAGAAGGCGTCGTAGAGCCGCCTGCCGAAGTGCATCGTCACCCAGTCCTCGAAGCTCGTCGGCGGGGGCTTCGGCCGCATCCGCCTCCAGAGGTAGGAGAGCGCGCACAGCATCGACTCGACGACCCCGAGCCGCGCGACGACGTCCTTCGCCACGAGCGGGTAGGCGAGGAACTTGCCCTGGTAGTAGATCCGCGAGAGCCGCGGCCGGGTCAGGAGCTCGTCGCCGAGCATCTCCTCCCACAGGCGCTCGATCGGCTTGAGCTTCGTGAAGAAGCGGTGGCCGCCTAGGTCGAAGCGGTAGCCCTGGAACTCGACCGTCTTCGCGATCCCGCCCACGACGCCGTCGGCCTCGAAGACCTCGGCGGGCCGGCCGCGCAACGCCAGCGTGTAGGCCGCAGTCAGTCCGGCGGGACCGGCACCCAGCACCGCAGTCCCGACGCCCTCCCCTGTTACGCCCCCGTCCACGCAGGCGAATCGTATTCAACGGTCAGGCGAGATCCTCCGCCAGCCGCGCCGGCTCGCCCTCGGCCTTCTTGACGACGAAGTAGCGCTCGTGGCGCTCCACGATCCGCTCGACGTCGGGGATCTCGTGGCCCGGCCTGACGGCGAAGCGGGTCGGCTCGGTGCGGAGCTCCCGGTACTCGTCCACGGTGAGGTCGATCTGCTCGATGCACTCGAGCGTGCCGCACTCGCAGAGGATGCTCATCGTCCCGGTGATCGTCCCGAAGGCCTCGTTCACGCCCTCGATCTGGTCGTTCACCTTTCGGAAGAGGTCCTCGTTCCGGCCGATTCGCTCCGTCCGCTCGTCCACCTGCGGTCGATGCTACTCCGCCCGTCGCCGAGGGAGTACCTTCGTCTCGTCATTTCCTGAGGAAGGAGGCCTGTCATGGCGGTGAAGCTGCTTCGGTGCTCGAACCTGTGGGTGAAGGTGGGCGGTCACCCCTGCTGGAGGGTCCAGAAGGCCCTCGACGAGCAGGGCATCGAGTACGAGGTCGTGCCCCTGCCGTACCGCCGGGGCAAGCGCGACCGGGTGGAGCAGGTGAGCGGCCAGCAAAGCTACCCGGTGATCCAGTTCGACGACGGGAGCGTCTACCGCGAGGAGTCGAAGGACATGGCCGCGAAGATCCGGGCCGGCAAGCTCTTCGAAGGGCATGGGCCGCAGGCGCCTGCCGACCCGTCGGCTGGATAGCCTCACGGGCTGTGGCCGAGGAGACAGGTGAGCTGGCGGCCCAGCATCTCCGCAAGCTCCTGACCGTCACCGATGCGGCGCTCGCGCCGCTCCCGCTCGGGCGGCTGCTCGACGAGCTGCTCGTCCGGATCCGCGACGCCCTCGACGCGGACACGGCGGCGTTCCTCCTGCTGGACGACGCCGGCGAGGAGCTCGTCGCGCGGGCGGCGAAGGGGCTAGAGGAGGAGGTCGAGCGCGGCATCCGCATCCCCGTCGGCGGCGGCTTCGCGGGGCGGGTCGCCGCGGAGGCGGCCCCGGTCGTGATCGAGGACGTCGAGCACGCCGACGTGCTGAACCCCATCCTGCGCGAGAAGGGCGTCAAGTCGCTGCTCGGCGTTCCGTTGACTGCCAGCGGCACGGTGATCGGCGTCGTCCACGTCGGCACGCTCACGCATCGCCGCTTCACGCCCGACGACGTCGACCTGCTCGAGCGGGTGGCCGAGCGGGCGGCGCTCGCGATCGAGCACGAGCGCCTCTACGAGGCCGAGCAGGCGGCGAGCGAGCGGCTCCAGAAGCTCCTGCTCGTCACCGACGCGGCGCTCTCGCATCTGTCGCTGAACGCGCTCCTCGACGAGCTGCTCCTTCGCATCCGCGACATCCTGGACGCCGACACGGCGGCGTTCCTGATGCTGGACGACCTGGCGGGGGAGCTCGTCGCCCGGGCGGCGAAGGGGATCGAGGAGGAGGTCGAGCGGGGCGTGCGGATCCCGCTCGGGCGGGGCTTCGCGGGCTGGATCGCCGCCGAGCGCGCGCCGGTCGTGATCGAGGACGTCGACCACGGCGAGGTGCTGAACCCGATCCTGCGCGAGAAGGGCGTCAAGTCGCTCCTCGGGGTGCCGGTGCTCGCCCGCGGGCGGGTGCTCGGCGTCGTCCACGTGGGAACGCTGACCCTGAGGCGGTTCACGCCGGACGACGTCGAGCTCATGCAGCGGGCGGCGGAGCGCGGCGCGCTCGGGGTCGAGCGCGCCCTGCTCTACGAGGAGCTCCGGCGGCTCGACGCGGTCCGCCACCGCTTCGTCTCGATCGCCTCCCACGAGCTACGGACACCCGCCGCCGCGGTCTACGGCGCCGCCGTGACCCTCCACGGCCGGCGCGACGAGCTGAGCCCCGAGCAGGTGGAGATGCTCCAGGAGACGATCTACGAGCAGAGCGGCCGCCTCGCGAAGCTCATCGAGCAGCTGCTCGACCTCTCCCGGCTCCAGGCCCACGCCGTCGAGATCAATCCGGAACGCGTCCGGATCGCCGACCGGCTGCACGGCATCCTCGAGCTCTACGCCGACGACGACCTGACGCTCGACGTCGACGAGGAGCTGGAAGCGGTGCTCGACCCGGTCGTGCTCGACCGCGTGGTCTCGAACCTCGTCATCAACGCGCTTCGCCACGGCGCGCCGCCCGTCGTCGTCTGCGCCCGGCAGACCGACCGCCACCTGAGGATCTCGGTCGACGACGACGGGCCGGGCATACCGGACGACCTACGCGCCCAGCTCTTCGAGCAGTTCACCCGTGGAGCCCCGACTGGGGGGAGCGGGCTGGGTCTCGCGATCGCGCGCTCCTATGCCGTGGCGCACGGAGGCGACCTACCACCCGCGCGCGCCCGCGGGGGCGCGCTTCGAGCTCGTCCTGCCTCAGTCCGAAGCGGCCCCTTGAGCGCGCTCGCGACCCTCGTCGCGTCAGTCGCCGTGGCGGCTCATCCCGCCGCCGCGTGCACGTCGAGCGGCTGCTCCTGGAAGGCACACAGCACGTCTCGATCGGCCCGCTCACGATCGCCCCGCACGCGCAGGACGCCTCGGTCGAGGTCGACGCCTCGGCGCACATCGACCTCCACGACCTCCTGGTCACGGCGCAGGGGACGCGGCGCATGGCGTCGGTGCTCGTCCCGGACTCCCACGACGTCGCCATCCGCCGGAGCGTCTTCACGCACTGCGGCGACCGCTCGGTCGCCTGGTCGAACTGCCTGCTCCTCTCGCGCTGGTCGCACGACGTCACCGTCGAGGACGACTGGTTCCACGACTGCCTCGGGTGCGACTTCGTCCACGGCCGCTTCGGCTCCGGCCTCACGATCCGCCGCAACCGCTTCGAGCGCGCGCTGCCGTGCCGGATCGGCCGGCGCCGCTGCGGGCATCAGGACCTGATCGAGCTCTTCGCCGGCCAGGGCCTCCGCGTCGAGGCGAACCGGTTCGGCGTCTACGAGCGCGGCGGCGCCCAGCTCTACGTGACCGGTCGCACCGACCACGTCACGATCCTGAACAACGTCTTCGTGGGCACCGATCCGCGTGTCCCGGGCTACCGCGCCCACATCGGGATCGTCGTCGGCAGCCGCGGCCCGCGGCGCCTCGGCCTGCCGCGGGACGTGAGGATCGTGAACAACACCATCCTGACCGGCACGCGCCGCTCCGACGGCTACCGCGGCGCGCTGCGCATGAGCTCTAGGTACCACACGCTGCCGCGGCGTGAGCGGCCGCTGCTCGCGAACAACGTGATCGGCGTCCTCGAGCGTCCGTGGCCGGTCTGCCGCGTCGTCCGGGCCTCGGTCTCGAACGTCGTCGTCAAGGGGACGACATGCTCGGCCTCAGACGCGAGCGGCCCCGTCGAGCTCGACCAGCGCGGCCGGCCCACGGCCGACTCGACGCTCCTGATCGACGTGGGGAGCCGCCGCTACGCGCCGCCGACCGACATCACCGGCCGCCGCCGCGGGCCGGACCCGGACGTCGGCGCCTACGAGTACGCCGGCCGGTAGAGGGGCCGGGACGAGCCCCGGCCCCTCGCAGATGTCTCAGCGCGAGACCGCGCAGCCGTCCTGGCCGGCGTCGAAGGCCTCGTTCGACCACGTCGGCTGCACCGCGTACTGGTGCCCCGCGAGCGCGATGTTCTGGGTGTGGTACCAGGCGCACTTGTCGGCGTTCTCGCTCGTCTGGTCGTCGTTCCAGCCGTCCTGGACGGAGAAGAAGTTGTCCGGGTCGGTGACGGCCTCGGAGTACTCGTGGCCGACGACGATCGAGTAGCCGTCGAAGACGCCGTTCCCGAACGAGTTCGACGTCGCGTTGACGCTGTTCGCGCCGCAGCTCCCGATGATCCAGTCCTTGTTTAGGTACGGGATGAAGGAGTACTGGATCCGGTACGGGTTGCCGAGCCCGTCGATCGAGGTCGTCTGCGTGTGGTAGCCGCAGTAGACGGGCTGGCCGGTGCCGATCGTCCGCGGCGGCGTCATGACGATGTACGTCGCGTCCGGGTCGTAGTTGAAGTGGGCGGACGCGCGCATGGCCTCCATCGCGATCGGGTCGTCGACGAGGTTCTGCGCGAGGCCCAGCGTGACGATGTCGTCGGGAACCGGGGTCGGATCGGTCCACGTGCCCTTCAGCTGGTGCTTCGGGTTCGTGACGAACTGCGCGCCGGGGATGCCCGCGCAGCTCGTCGTCCCGGCCGGGACGTTGCGGCAGTACTGCGTCTGCACGCCGGCCCATGGGCTGCCGCCGACGTTCGCGAAGAAGGAGTTCAGGTAGTTCTGGAGCGTCTTGCTCGAGAAGGTCCTGCCGTTCACGTCGGTGACGGAGAAGCCCGTCGCCCACTCCGGGCCCCAGTAGATCAGGTAGACGGCGGGCTTGATCTCGACGCCGATCGCGCCGGGCCCGGCGCTTCCGCCGTGGTAGATGATGTCGTTGGTGAGTGCGTCGGGCGACGGCGGAGTCGTCGAGCCCCAGAAGAAGTGCTTCGGGTTCGTGAGCCCCGAGTCGGCGGGCGCGGCGGGCGACGCGCCGAAGACGCCGAGCGCCGCGAGGACAGCCGCAAGCGCGACGACCGCACGCACGCAACGCGCGAACGAACGAGCTGATCTCACAGGTCTACCTCCACTGGTCGATGCGAGAGGGTGCCGCGTCGTACGAGGAATCGGCTTACCCCGAAGCACCGGAATCGAATCGGATACGTTCGTCTTCGTGAGCGCGGAGATCGGCGTCTTCGGCGGCTCTGGCTTCTACTCGTTCCTCGACACGGTCGAGGAGCTCGAGGTCGACACGCCGTACGGGACGCCCTCGGCGCCCTTCGTCGTCGGCGAAGTCGAGGGTCGAAGGGTCGCGTTCTGTCCGCGACACGGCCGCCGGCACGAGCTTCCGCCCCACGCGATCCCGTACCGCGCCAACGTCTGGGCGATGCGCGAGCTGGGAGTGCGGTGGATCGTCGGCCCGAACGCCTCGGGAGCGCTCCGGCCCGACATCGCGCTCGGCGAGTTCGTGGTCTGCGACCAGCTCGTCGACCTGACCCGCGGGCGGGCCGACACCTTCTACGACGGTCCCGAGACGACGCACGTGTCGGCCGCGGACCCGTACTGCCCCGTGCTGAGGCGCGTCCTCGTCGAGACCGCACGCGAGCTCGACATCGCCGTGCGAGACGGCGGAACAGTGGTGACCATCCAGGGCCCGCGCTTCGCGACGCGCGCCGAGTCGCGCTGGTTCGCCTCGCTCGGCGAGGTGATCAACATGACCGCCTATCCCGAGTGCCACCTCGCCCGCGAGCTCGAGCTCTGCTACGCGAACGTCTCGACGATCACCGACCACGACGTCGGCGTCGAAGGCCAGGAGCCGGTCTCGGCCGCGACGGTCGTGCGCGTCTTCGAGGAGAACAACGCGCGTCTTCGGGAGCTCCTCTTCGCCGCGATCCCGAAGATCCCGCGCGAGCGACCGGAGCATCTGTGCAGCACCGCCCTCCGCGGCGCACGGGTCGCGCCGCCGTAGGCAGTGGGCCGGGCTGGACTCGAACCAGCGGCCTTGGGATTAAAAGTCCCCTGCTCTACCAGCTGAGCTACCGGCCCTGCTCCGAGTCTAGGCCCGGCGGCGGGTGCGGCGTTGGAAGAGCAGGCCCGTC